>Ga0209207_1000608_pt1 | contig 20736 bp, 16 predicted proteins | sample SaghotsprinmetaG_FD_184140 | JGI IMG/M metagenome (GOLD analysis project Ga0209207, IMG submission 184140) | Hot spring microbial communities from South Africa to study Microbial Dark Matter (Phase II) - Sagole hot spring metaG (SPAdes) (version 3) | ecosystem: Environmental > Aquatic > Thermal...
TCGATCCCCACCAGATTGACCTGCAGCGGATCATGCCCACCCAGGCTGCTGCAGGCCGTCAGGCTGGCGAGCAGGCCAAGCAGGAACAACAGGCTTCGTGCAGTTCGCATGGGGAATATCTCCGGGTGTAAGCGTATGTCGAGGGCTGCCTGAGCCTGATGACATTTAAGGGTCATCAGGCGGTCATCCTGTGGCAATCAGTGTTCTGCAGCATGGGCTTTTTAACCTACGGAAGCTACCCATGAGACCTGTCAGTTGCCTTGCCTCCCTCTGTGTCCTGGCCTTCGCTGTCCCCCTGCAGATGGCCAGTGCCGCTTCGCCCCACAGCATCCAGATCAGCCCCCTGGGCAGCTATGCCAGTGGTCTGTTCGATCAGTCGGCGGCGGAAATCGTCGCCCATGATCCGGCCAGCCAGCGGCTGTTCGTGGTCAACGCCGCCAGTGGCAAGATCGATGTGCTGGATATCCGCTCACCCGCCCAGCCGAGCCTGCTGTTCGTGGTCGATCTGTCGGCCTATGGAGCGGTGATCAATAGCGTGGCGGTGCACCAGGGGCTGATTGCCGCGGCCGTAGAAAATTCGGTCAAGACCAGCCCGGGGCAGGTGGTGTTTATGAATGTCGACGGCCAGGTGCTGGCCAGCGTGGAAGTTGGCGCCCTGCCCGATATGCTGACCTTCACCCCCAATGGCAAGCACGTGCTGGTGGCCAACGAGGGCGAGCCTAACGATGACTACTCCATCGATCCGGAAGGCTCGGTCAGCATCATCGACTTGCCGCAGGATATTCGCCAGCTGACCCAGGCCCAGGTTCGCACCGCCGGTTTCCAGCATTTCCAGCGGGCCGATCTGGATGCCTCGATCCGTATCACCGGCCCCAATGCCAGCGTGGCTCAGGATCTGGAGCCGGAATACATCACGGTCTCCGAGGATTCGACGTTCGCCTGGGTGGCTCTGCAGGAGAACAATGCCCTGGCCAAGCTGGATATCCGCAGCGGGCGTTTTGTCAGCCTGCGCGGCCTGGGCTTCAAGGACCACAGCCTGGCGGGTAACAAGCTGGATGCCAGCGACCGTGACAATGGCATCAATATCCGCAACTGGCCGGTGCTGGGCATGTACCAGCCCGATTCCATCGCCAGTTACCAGTACCGTGGCAATACCTATGTGGTCAGTGCCAACGAAGGTGATGCCCGCGCCTATGCCGGTTTCAACGAGGAGATTCGGGTCGGCAGCACCCAGTACCGGCTTAACCCGGAGCTGTTCCCGGATGCCGCCAGCCTCAAGCAGAACGCCAACCTGGGGCGCCTGACGGTTAGCCGCGCGACGGGCTACAACCCGCAGACCGGCTATTACGACGGTATTTATGCCTTTGGTGGGCGCTCCTTCTCCATCTGGTCGGATCGTGAGGCGCGCTGGGTCTATGACAGTGGTGCCGATTTCGAGCGCATCGTCGCCGCGCACAATCCACAGTTCTTCAACTCCAACCACCGGGAGAACAGCCTGGATAGCCGCAGTGACGACAAGGGGCCGGAGCCGGAAGGCGTGACCCTGGCCAAGCTCTGGGGCAAGACCTACGCCTTTGTCGGCCTGGAGCGGGTCGGTGGGGTGATGGTCTATGACATCAGCAATCCCTATGCGCCGGGCTTCGTGCAGTACCTGAACAATCGCGACTTCAGCGCCACACCGGGTACGCCCGCTGCTGGCGACCTGGGCGCCGAGGGGCTGACGGTGATCAGCGCCGAGCACAGCCCGCTGCGCGATGTACCGCTACTGGTGGTGGCCAACGAAGTCAGTGGCACCACTACCCTGTACCGCATCGATCGGCAGAAGATGACGCCGGTAGCCGGCCGCTAACCGGCTGTGGCCTATAGCCCGGGTGAGTGCAGACTTGCCCGGGCCTTGCCCCGCAGGGGCGCCGCGCTATTGGTGTTTATCCCGCGCTGCCGAGCGGCGTTTGATTGGCTTGCGCGGCGGCTTCTCGCTGCTCGGCACATGCAGATAGGCCATCACACTTTCGGTCAGCTCGGCGGCCAGTTGCACCGCCTCCTTATTGCGCGCCATCACCCCGGCCACCAGGCCTTCGATCAGCGCCAGCACGGCGCTGTTGGAGCTGATCAGTACCGGGTGATCGGCGGGGGCGAACAGGCTGTGGCGGGCGATGCCGGCCAGGGGCGAGGCGGGCGAGTCGGTGATGGCCAGCACGCAGGCACCGCGCTCGTCGGCAAAGCGCGCCAGTTGCAGGGTATCCAGGCTGTAGCGCGGCATGGCGATGGCCAGCAGCACATCCTGTTCGGTGATGGCCGCCAGGCGATAGGCGGCGTTCTCGTTGCCGCCTTCCATGCTGATGGCGGTGGCATCGGCGCAGAAGGGCACCAGGTTGGCGGCGGCCAGGCCGGCCATATAGGCGCTGTTGCCGAAACCGAGGATATAGATCTTGCGCGCCTGGATCAGGCAGTCGACAAAGGCATCGAAACTGGCTGGGGTGTTGTTGGCACCGGCGGTGGCCAGATTGCTGCGGGCGATCTGGATCTGTTCATGCAGGCCGAAGCTGCCGTCCGGGCGGCTCTCCAGTTCGCTGCGCAGCTTGTCCACCGGTGACACCATCTGCTGCAGGGTACTCACCAGCTCGGCCTTGAGCCCGGTATAGCCGCCTAGGTCCAGGGCCTTGGCCAAACGGTTTACCGCCGCCGGCGAGGTGACGGTGGCCACGGCCATGTCCTCGATGGTCAGGGTCGCGGCCTTCAGCGGATGACGCAGGATAAATTCGGCCACCTTGCGCAGCGAAGGCTGCAGCGTGGGGATGCGCTCGGCCAGCTTGCGCATCACGGGGGCGGCATAGACGGTGGCGTTCTCGGCGGTTTTCGGCATGGTGGTTGGATACGCAGAGTGAGTGGGGCGGCGCAGGCCGGCGTGGTTGCAGTCTATCCCAGCCGGCCACCCCAGGTGCAGCGGCTGCTTATTTCAGGCTGCCGGCGAGAAACTGCTGCAAACGCTCGGATTGCGGGTTGGCCAGCACCTCGCGCGGGCAGCCGCTTTCCTCCACCCGGCCCTGATGCAGGAATACCAGCTGGTTGGACACCTCGCGGGCAAAGCCCATTTCGTGGGTCACCACCACCATGGTGCGGCCTTCCTGGGCCAGGTCCTGCATCACCTTGAGCACTTCACCGACCAGTTCCGGGTCCAGGGCCGAGGTGGGTTCGTCGAACAGCATCACCTCGGGCTCCATGGCCAGGGCGCGGGCGATGGCCACGCGCTGCTGTTCGCCGCCGGACATATGGGCCGGGTAGGCGTCCTTGCGGTGGGCCACGCCGACCTTGTGCAGGTAGTGCTCGGCTTTATCCCGGGCCTCCTGCTTGCTGATGCCCAGCACATGCACCGGCGCTTCCATCACATTGTCCAGGGCGCTCATATGCGACCACAGGTTGAAGTGCTGAAACACCATGGCCAGGCGCGCGCGCATGCGCTGCAGCTGCTTGGGGTCGCTGGCGCGCAGGTCGCCAGTGAGCTTGTGCGGCTTGAGCCTGAGCTCTTCGTTATTGAGCAGGATGCGCCCGCTGTGGGGCTGCTCCAGCAGGTTGATGCAGCGCAGGAAGGTGCTCTTGCCCGAGCCACTGGAGCCGATGATGCTGGTGACGTCGCCGGCCCTGGCCTTGAGCGAGACGCCCTTGAGCACCTCATGGCTGCCATAGCGTTTGTGCAGGTTGTCGATTTCCAGGGTGTACATGGTAGAGGTCTCTTATTTTTAGTCAGTCAGTAAACGGCCCTGACGAATGGGCTGGGCGCCGGCCACCTTGGCCAGCCATAGACCAGGCTGGGCATAGCGCAGGCGCTCGCGGGCATAGAGCACGCCGCGGGTTTCGGCATGCACCACGGAGTGACGATCACTGAGCGGGTCGATCACCTCGAACAGCGCATCGCCCGGCTCGACCCAGGCTCCCAGTGGTTGCAGATAACTGACCACGCCCGGGTGCGGGGCATAGGCGTACTGCGCCCCGGCAAAGGGCGTGGCGGCGCAGCAAGCGGTAGGCGCCGCCGGCCAATCGCCCTCGATCAGGCCCTGATCGGCGAGAAAGCCGAGGATCGCCTCGGCATAGTCTTGGGCCTGCCCCGCGTCGGTATCGGCCATGCCGCGCAGTTCGATGGTGCTGGCCAGGCAGGCCGGGGCAATGGCCGCCTGGGGAAATTGCGCGGCCAGTTTTAGCCAGGGCGCGGCGCAGGCTTCGTCGAAGGACTGGCCGCCACTGTCCTCGGCCAGCAGCACGGCGCCGGCGCCCAGGCGCGCGGCCAAGGGCTGCAGGCCTGGCCAGTGCTGGGGCAGGGCATAGAGCAGCAGGATCGACTCGAAATCGCAGTGCAGGTCGAGCACCAAGTCGGCGTCGCAGGCCTGGCGCAGCAGTAGGCGGCGCAGGCCCTCAAGGGCCGATTGCGCCGGGGGCAGCTGGTCGAGAGTCTGGGCCATCATGCGGCGAATCAGCGACACATTGCTCGGCCCGTCTTCCCCCAGCAGCCCTTCCACGTGAGGCGCAACCAGCTTGGCCAGGTCGACAAAGTCGCGGTTGAAGTTCGCCCCGCTGGCAAAGTCGAAACGGCCCTGGTGGGTGGCCTGGAACATCTGCCCCAGGCCGATGGGATTGGCCACCGGTACCAATTCCACCACGCCGGTCAGCCGCCCCTGCTTTTCCAGTTCAGCCAGGCGGCGCTTAAGCTCCACCGCCACGCGCATGCCCGGCAGTTCATCGGCATGCAGGCTGGCCTGGATATAGGCCTTGCGTCCCCCGCTGCCGTAACGGAACACCGAGAGGTGACGCTCATTGCCGCTGGGGCTCCAGGGCAGGGGGTGACTAATATGCTCCATGCGTTGTCCTCAGGCCTTGCGTGGGGCCAGGTGAGCCAGCCAGTGGCGCTCGGCCTGTTTGAACAGCTGAACCAGGGCGAAGGTCAGCACCAGATAGAACAGGCCAGCGGTGATAAAGGCCTCGAACGGCATGTAGTAGCGCGAGCTCAGGGTGCGCGCCGCGCCGGTGATATCCACCAGGGTGACGATGGACGCCAGTGAGGTGGTGTGCAGCATCATGATCACCTCGTTGCTGTACTGCGGCAGCGCCCGGCGCAGGGCCGAAGGCAGGAGGATGCGGCGGTACAGCTTGGCCCGCGACATGCCCATGGCCTTGGCCGCCTCAATCTCGCCGTGGGGCGTGGCCTTCAGGCTACCAGCGAGAATTTCGGCGCTGTAGGCGCTGGTGTTGATGGCAAAGGCCAGGCAGGCGCAGAAGGTGGCGCTGGACAGGTAGGGCCACATAAAGCTGCTCCGCACCGCCTCGAACTGGGCCAGGCCGTAGTAGATCAGAAACAGCTGCACCAGCATCGGCGTGCCGCGTATCACATAGGTATAGAGCCAGGCCGGCGCATTCAGCCAGGGGGCTTTCGACACCCGCATCAGGCCCAGGGGAATGGCCAGGGCCAGGCCCAGGGCCAGGGCAATAATCAGCAACTGGAAGGTCACCAGTACGCCCCGGCCATACAACGGCAGGTGTTCGGCAATCAGTTGGAAATCAAGCATGTCTCAGCTCCCTTAGATGTCGGCCAGGCGTGCGCCCACGCTGTAGCGGCGCTCCAGCAGGCGCAGAGCCAGCAGCGAGACGCTGGTCAGCAGCAGATACAGGGCGGCCACGGCGAGGAAGAAGGTGAAGGGTTCGCGGGTGGCGTCGGCGGCATTCTTGGCCTTGAACATCATGTCCTGCAGGCCCACCACGGAGATCAGCGCGGTGGCCTTGGTCAGCACCAGCCAGTTGTTGGTGAAACCGGGGATGGCGAAGCGGATCATCTGCGGCACCAGAATGCGGAAAAACACCTGCAGGCGGCCCATGCCATAGGCCGCGCCGGCCTCGGCCTGGCCCTTGGGAATGGCCATAAAGGCGCCGCGAAAGGTCTCCGACAGGTAGGCACCGAAGATAAAGCCCATGGTGCCGACACCGGCGATAAAGGGGTTGATGTCGATGTACTGGCTGTGGCCGAGCAGCGGCGCCACGCGGTTTACGATGTCCTGACCGCCATAGAAGATCAGCAGGATCAGTACCAGATCGGGAATGCCGCGGATCACCGTGGCATAACCCTCGCCGAGCAGCGCCAGCCATTTCAGCGGCGACAGGCGAAAGGCCGCGCCGAGCAGGCCCAGGGTGATGGCCAGGGCCATGGAAGTCAGGGCCAGGCTCAGGGTGAGCCAGGCCCCATCGAGGATGGTCGAGCCGTAGCCGTGAAGCATGATGGGGTCCTCACGCGCCGCATCAGGCGCTGCGCGAATACGAGAAAGAGGCATCACGCCAGGTGGCGGATGCCTCTGCGGGCAGGGAAGGGTTACTGGCCGTAGATGTCGTAGTCGAAGTACTTGGCCTGCACTTCCTGGTACTTGCCGTTGCTGCGGATGGCGTCGATGGCGGCGCTGATGCGCGCGGCATTGGCCTCATCGCCCTTGCGCACGGCGATGCCGGCACCGCGGCCGAAGTACTGCGGGTCGTTGAAGTCCGGGCCGACCAGGGCGAAACCCTTGCCGGTATCGGTCTTGATAAAGCCCTCGTCGATATTCACCACGTCGGCCAGGGTGGCGTCCAGGCGACCGGAGGCCAGGTCGAGGAAGGCTTCGTTCTGCGAGGCGTAACGCACCACCTCGATGCCGGCCTTCTCGAATTTGTCGCTGGCGTAGCGATCATAGGTGGAGGCGCGCTGTACGCCGACCTTCTTGCCTTTCAGGTCAACCAGCGGGTCGTTGATCTGGGTGCCTTCCTTCATCGCCAGCTTGCCGGGGGTGTGGTAGTACTTTTTGCTGAAATCCACCGATTTGAGGCGATCTTCGGTGATCGACATGGATGACAGCACGGCATCGACCTTGCGCACCTTGAGCGAGGGGATCAGGCCGTCGAACTCCTGCTCGACCCACTGACACTTGACCTGCATCTCGGCGCACAGGGCCTGGCCGATGTCGTAGTCGAAGCCGCTGATGGCGCCGTCCGGGGTCTTGAAGGCGAAGGGCGGGTAGGCCGCCTCGATGCCGATGCGCAGGCTGTCCTGGCTGGCGTGGCTGAAGCTGCTGGCGACGGAGAGCGCCAGAGCGCCGAGAAGTGCGATCTTGTTCATCTTATTGACTCCTGGGGTTGTGGTCTGGGTGGTCACTGCACATCGAGCAGCGGGGCTGCCCGTGCAATGGCGGCGCCTGAGCGCCGCCGGCAACCGGTACTTGTGGGTCGGGTTGCAAAGAGCTGGCGAAGTGGGCCGGCTCCGGTCCTGTTGCAGCTATCTATGACACGATTATTTTCATAAATCTAGTATCTAGAAATATTTCTATCATTTTGCTACGCCCTGTCGCCTGCTGCAGCCGCTCTAGCACGCTGCATGGCGTGCCATGAAAGGAAATTTTCAAAAATCGGCAGAGGACAAATGGTCGCCAAGGGTGCTTGTGCAGGTGGTCTTGCTGGTATATAAAATTTCACGAAGCAGTACTATGAAAATAAATATTCATATGCTGGGCGCCAGGACTGGCGCGGCGTGCAGCCACTACAGGGAGGTCAAACCTCGCCAGAATTTTCATAACAAGAGCAATAAGAATGAAAAAGTCGTTCCAGCCCCGCGGCCTGTTTGCCGCGCTGATTCTTTCCTGCGCCAGCTCCGTGTATGCCGAAGGCCACCTGCTGGCCGTCGGTGGCATGCTGCGCGCCAGCAATGCCCCGGTGTACGGCAAGTTCGTCGAACTGGCCGGCGGCCAGGCGGATGCGCGCATCGTCATCCTGCCCACCGCCAGCGGCAGCCAGAGTTCCAGCAAGCGCTTTATGGCCGAGCTGGTCGCCCTGGGGGTGCCGGCCGAGCGCATCAGCATCGTCGGCATCGACCGCCACAACTACCTGGAAACCATGAACGACGCCGAGGTGGTCAAGCCCCTCAGCGAGGCCAGTGCGGTGTGGTTTGTCGGTGGCGATCAGGCGCGTATCGCCCGCGCCCTGTTCAATGCCGATGGCAGCCCCTCGCTGCTGATGAACGCGGTGCGCAAGGTCTATGACCAGGGTGGCGTGGTCGCCGGCACCAGCGCCGGGGCCAGCATCCTCGGCGCCGAGATGCCCACCGCCTACGGCGTGGTGATGGATACCCTGGACTTCGGCGTGGCCGCCAAGGCCGATCAGCGCGGTACGGCCATCCTCAAGGGCGCCGGTCTGTTTAACGGCATCATCGATCAGCACCTGGACCAGATCGAGGAAACCAGCACCGGCCGCGCCGCGCGCATGGCCGCCTACCTGGCCGAGCGCAAAACCACCAAGGGTTTTGGCCTGGATACCAACACCGCCATGTGGGTCAAACCCGATGGCCAGCTGGAAGTGCTGGGCGAGGGCTACCTGACGGTGATGGATGCCAGTCAGAGCGAGAAAAGCTTCGGCCTCTATGGCACCCAGCTGAGCAATATGCGCCTGGCCATGCTCGGCCAGGGTGACCGTTACGACCTGAACAGCGGCACCCTGCAGCCGGCAGAAGGCAAGGCCGCCATCGAAGCGGGCAACGAATACCTGGTGGGCAACCAGCTGATCACCGACCTGGCCGCCGTCTCGGCCATGGGCCGCGCGGTGCTCTACGGCCTGGCCGACAACACCGCCAGCCGCCAGCTGGGCCTGATGACCCGCTACAACCCGCTTAACGGCTACCACTACGGCTACCGCTTCGAGTTCAGCAAAACCCCGGAGTTTGGCGCCCACAGCCAGTTCTACGATTCCCTCACCAACTACAGCGTGCAGGGCGTGCGCCTGGATATCCGTCCGGTCAACGCCAACCTGGGTGACCCGGCCACCAGCGCGCCGAGCGATGCCGGCAATGGCGCCCAGGGCGATGCCATTCGCGCGGTGAGCTTCCGTGGCCTGATGACCCTCAATGGGCAGAACGCCTTCGAGCCGCAGCGCGCCATCACCCGCCTGGAACTGGCCAATGCCCTGCAGATGACCCTGGCCGCCGAGCCCAAGCTGGACAAGCTGCCGACCCTCAGCGATATCGGCGCCGAGCATCCCCTGCATGAGCAGCTGCAGGTGGTGCTGTCCAATGGCTGGATGCGCGCCGGCGCGGCCTTTGCCGGGCAGCAGCCGGTCACCCGCAAGGACTGGGCCCTGGCCTGCAAGGCGCTGGTCGAGCGCTTCCACAACACCACCCTGGAAAAGACTGCGGCCCTCAATGACCTGGGCCAGCTGGATGCCGAACTGGCCGAGGCCGCACGCCTGACCGTGGGCGAGGGCTGGCTCAAGGCCGAGCAGGGTCGCTTCGAGCCCGAGGCGCCGGTCAGCCGCGCCGAAGTGGCGCAGACCCTGGCCCGTATCGCCGGTTTGCTCAAGAGCTAACAGGCCGTTGAAAAACGTTAGCGAGGCAGCCAGCGCAAGGCAAAAACAGGCGAAAAAGCGGAGTTTACGAGCTGTAAATGAGCATTTTGAGCCTGTTTTTAACGCCGCGATGGCCACGTAGGTAGTTTTTCAACAGCCTGCTAAGCCCCAGGCGCGGCGGTGCCTGCAGCCGCCGCCGAATCAACCACCGCTACCCGAGAGCCCTGTATGCAACTGAACAGGTTGGAAGCCTTCGCCCTGGAAAAACTCTGGCACGCCCCGCAGCGCGAGCAGCTGGTGGCCAGCCAGCCCGATCTGCAGGTGTTGGAGCGGGTGCAAACCCGTGCCGGCTTCTACTCGATCATCCAGCTGCCCGAGCACCTGGCCGCCCTGCAGCCGGTCAACGAGCTGGAGTGGCCATTTCGCCTTAAGCGCCTACGGGCCAAGGGCTATTTCGTCTGCTGGGCCGAGTCGGCATCGACCCTGTGCCTGGAGGCGGTGATCAGCAAGGGCGAGTGCCCGCCCGAGCTGGTGCCGGAGCTGTTCGCCTGAAGGCGAACGGCCAAGTGAAACCCATAACAAACCCAATGGAGTAAGCCATGAAAGTCGTAAAACTGAGCCTGATCGCCCTGGCGGTCGCCGCCGGCTCGCAGTTCGCCGTCGCCGGTGACCAGCAGGAGTCCAAGGGCTTTATCGAAGACAGCACGCTGAAGCTGATCAACCGCAACCTGTATATGCAGCGCAACTTCGTCAACAGCCAGCGCAATACCCGCGAAGAGTGGGCCCATGGCATGCACCTGAACTACGCCTCCGGCTTTACCCAGGGCACCGTGGGTGTGGGCGTGGATGCCTATGCCTATGGCGGCATCAAGCTTGACGGCGGCCGCGGCAGTCGCGGCAACGGCATCATGCCGGTGGATAGCGATGGTCGCATCGAGGATAGCGCCGGTCATATCGGCGGTGCGGTCAAGGCACGCATCTCCTCCACCGAGCTGAAGTTCGGCGAGCAGCGTCCGACTGCTCCGGTATTTGCCACCGGTGACTCGCGCCTGCTGCCGGAAACCGCCACGGGTTTCCAGCTGTCCAGCAGCGAGATCGACAACCTGTTCCTCGAAGCCGGTCACTTTACCGCCATCAATCGCCGCAACTCGACCAACTCGGATGACCCGCTGACCAGCGAATACGCCGAAGTGGAAGCGCGCAGCGTCGACTTTATCGGCGGCACCTACAACTTCCACGACAACCTCAGCGTCTCCCTCTACGGCAGCGAAGCTGAAGATGTCTGGCGCCAGTACTTCGGTAACGTCTACTACACCATCCCACTCGCCGACGATCAGTCGCTGAACTTCGACCTGGTGGCCTACAAGACTGATGACCAGGGCAAGGCGCTGGCCGGCAAGCTCGACAGCCTGACCTACTCGATCAAGGGTGCCTACAGCTTTGGCGCGCACAAACTCAGCCTGGCCTACCAGAAGGTGAATGGCGACGAGTTCTTCGACTACATCGGTGGCGACTCCATCTGGCTGGCCAACTCGGTGCAGTACTCCGACTTCAACGCCCCCAACGAGCGCTCCTTCCAGATCCGCTACGACCTCAACATGGCCAGCTTCGGCGTACCGGGCCTGACCTTTATGGCCCGCTATATCAAGGGTGACCAGATCGATGGCACCAAGGCCGACCCCAATGGCGCCTTCGCCGGTTGGGCCGGCAAGAACGAGAAACACTGGGAACGAGATCTCGAAGCCCGCTATGTGGTGCAGTCCGGCGCCGCCAAGGATCTGTCCCTGCGCCTGCGCCAGGCCACCCACCGCTCAACCGACTTCGACAATGATCTGCAGGATGTACGCCTGATCATCGAGTACCCGCTGAGCCTGCTGTAACCCGTAATACCCCTGTCCCGATTGCATCCCGGGGCAGGGTAAACCTCAAGTTTTAAAGGTCTTCTCCACGCTCCTTTGACCTGACGGCACCCGCGGGTGCCGTTTTTTTCGCGGCCTTATGCAGCGCTATCACACGAGATAAACCGCATGCGTAGTGTTCTGCCCCTGATTCTTTGTCTGTTGGCCACCAGCCTGCAGGCACAACCCTTGCGCATCGCCATGGAAGGCCAGTTCCCACCCTTCGAGGAACTGGACGAGAGTGGCCAGCTCAAGGGCTTCAATGTCGATATCGCCCAGGCCCTGTGCCAGGCCATGACGCAGGAGTGCCAGCTGCTGCGCTTTGCCTGGGACGACCTGATTCCGGCTCTGGAAAGCCAGCGCGCCGATCTGGTCCTGGCGTCCATGTCGATCACCCCCGCGCGCCAGCAGCGGGTCGATTTCACCGCCAAGTACGCCCAGACCCCGGCCTACTTCTTCGCTCGCAAGAACCTGATCAACGAGGTGATCGTCACCCCGCGGCGCATCGCCGGCAAGCGGCTCGGCGTGCAGCAGGGCACCACCTACGAGCGCCTGCTGGACGACAAGTACGCCGCCCATGCCCAGGTGCAGCGCTTCGAATCCGCCGCGCTGATGTACCAGGCCCTGGCCGCCGGGCAGGTCGATCTGGTGCTGGATGACGCCGTGTCCGGCTTCTTCGGTTTTCTCGAAACGCCCCAGGGCCAGGGCTTCGAGCAGGTCGGCAACAAGGTGGTATCACCCAAGCACTTCGGCCAGGGTCAGGGCATCGCCGTGCGCAAGGGCGATACGGCCCTGCGCGAGCGCCTCGACCACGCCCTGGCGGTGATCCTCGGCAATGGGGTCTACAAGCGCATCGAACAGCGTTACTTCAAACACTTCTCGGTTTACTGAGCTGGAGGTCAGCACTCGGCAGAAAAATCCCACGTTGCAGCAGTTCCCGTTTCACAACATCCACAACAAGAGTGCGCCCCGCGCACGTCTCGGAGAACTCGAAAATGATGCTTAGCAAAGTCCTACGTTGCACCCTGTTTCTGTTCGCCCTGTTACCCATGGCTGGCCATGCCAGCGGCCCGCTGGTGCTGATCGGTGGCGCCATCAAGGATGACAATGCGGCCGTCTATCAACGCCTGATTCAGCTGGCTGGCGGCAGCCAGGCGCGTATCGGCATTATCACCGCCGCGTCCATTCCTCCCAGCCAGGACCCGGATGCCGGCACCGCCAATGCGCGCAACTCCCAGGCCAACGGCGAGTTCTACGCCAGCCTGCTGAAAGCCTATGGCGCCCAGGATGCCCAGTGGATTCCCATCGATCTGGACAGCATCAGCAACAACAGCAACCCCCAGGTGATCGAGCAGATCAACGGCATGACCGGCTTCTTCTTCGGCGGTGGCGACCAGAGCCGGCTGACCCAGACCCTGCAGACCAGCACCCGTCAGGACAGCCCGGCCCTGGCCGCCATCCGTACCCGCCATGCCAACGGCGCCGTGCTGGCCGGCACCAGTGCCGGTACCGCGATCATGGTGCAGGGGCCGATGATCACCGGCGGCGAGAGCTATGACGCCTTGCGCTATGGCGTCTATACCACGCCGGGCGGTGATGACCTGTCCTACGACATGCAGGGCGGCTTCGGCTTCTTCAACCATGGCCTGCTCGATACCCACTTCAGCGAGCGCGGCCGCCAGGGCCGTATCGTGCGCCTGGCCGACCACACCAACGTGCCGTTTGCCTTTGGCGTGGACGAGGACACCGCCCTGCTGGTGCAAAACAACCCGAGCCTGGGGCAGGTGGAAATGGAAGTGATCGGCAGCAATGGCGTGTTCGTCTTCGACCTGCGCAACAAGGTGCGCGGCACCGGCAGCAGCTATGCCCTGTATGACGTGCTGGCCAGCTACCTGACTGCTGGCGACCGCTACCGTCCGGCCACCCAGCAGTTCGTTATCGCCAGCGGCAAGACCAGCCTGCGCGGCCGCGAGTACTACAGCTCGGCAGCCAAGGCCACCAGCGATATCTTCAGCAGCCCGAACAACAGTGGCCCCAATGGCCGGCGCAACCCCCGCGAGTTCGTGCGAGTCAGCGTCGACCTGTTCGACAGCCGTTCCACCAGCACAGTGGGCTACACCCATGAGCGCAACCCGCGCTTTCGTGCCGACCTGATCAAGAGCACGACCTTCGATAGCCATGGCTACCAGGGTGTGATCAACGGCAAGCGCCTGACCTCCTACCTGCGCATGCGCCTGGACCTGCGCCCCAACTGATCCGTGCGGCCGGGCCGTCCTGCGCGATAGGGGCGGCCCTGTCGGCTCAGGCCGCGCTGGCCTGGGCCGGTTGCGGGTCGAACTCCACCCGGGTGGTATGCAGCAGATCCAGGTTGTCATGCTGCCAGGGGTGGAAGCCGGCCTTGAAGAAGTCCCGATAAGGGCGCAGCAGTGGGCGGAAGATGCCCTGCTTGCCCCACATCCAGCTCAGGCCATCGCGCCATACCCGCCAGTTCCACAGCAAACCGTCGCGCTCAAGCATATGGGCCAGGCCACGGGTGGTATCCAGGACAAAGAAGAAGGTGCCCATAAGCATGGCCCGGCGCAGCAGCTTGCGGCTGCCGCAGACCTGGTTGTAGACATCGAAGGCCACCGCCTTGTGCTCGGTTTCCTCCAGGGCGTGCCAGCGCCACAGGCGCGCCATCACCGGATGCGCGCCCTGCATATGGCGCGGGTCGCGCAGCAGGCCGTCGGCCATGATCGCGGTGATATGTTCCAGGGCTGCGGTGGCCGCCAGCTGGCGCTGCGGCGAGAACTTCTTCTGGGTGAAACGGATGCGCGCCTGGGCGCGTTTTTCGATGCGGGTGATGTCGTAACCCAGGTCCTTCAGGCGCTGGCTGTATTCCAGATGCTCGCGGCTGTGATGCCCCTCCTGGCCGATAAAGCCGCGGATCTGCTCGCGCAGTACCGGGTCCTCGATCTGCTCGCGGAAGTGCCGCACCGAGTCGATAAAGAAGCGCTCGCCATCGGGAAACAACACCGACATGGCATCGAACAGGTGGGTCTTGAAGGCATCGCCGCTGTGCCAATGGCGGGGCAGGGGATCGGGAAAGGCGAAATCCATATGCCGTGGACGAATCTGCAAACCTTCCGGGGTGGTGCTGGCCATGCTGACTCCATGATTGGCTATCGAATACGCCCTCACTATGGAACCGTCGGCGCGGCTGGCACAGGTTGATAACAGCCAATCTTTCGGTCATTTATGGCCATGCGCGCGGAGCGTTACCCTCGCTGTCAGGTAAAAGGCCTAGGCTAGAGCGCTGCAAAGCGCTTGTGGCGGGGCAGAACTCCACACGGCTGCCATGCCAGTTGGTACTTTAGTCCAGCGGGGCCTTGCTGCCTGGCGTGAGCCAGGGTTAAGGTCAGGCAGGTTATATGCGGCCAGATAATGATAAGAAGCCCATGAAAGCGACCCTCAATTTCACTGCCGAACTGGTGCCGGTGGCCTATGCCGCGGCCTTGCTGGACTTGGTCGAAGAGCTGGGCATACCGCGCGCCGAGCTGTTCGAAGCGGCCCGAGTACGCCCCGAGGTGCTGGGCAATCCCCAGGGCCGGCTGTCCTTTATCGACTTTACCCAACTGGCCACCAGCGCTCTGCAGCGCTGTGACGAGCCGGCCCTGGGCCTGCTCCTGGGGCAGCGGCTGAATGTGTCCACCCATGGCATCCTTGGCTATGCGGTGCTGTCCAGTGCCAACCTGGGCAAGGCCATGCAGTTCGCCCTCAAGTACTACCGCATCCTCGGTCTGACCTATGAGCTGGAGCAGCACGAGCAGGATGGCCGGGTCGAACTGCGCGCCCGCGAATCCATCCCCATGGGCCCGCTCAGCCGCTTCGCCGCCGAGGGCCTGCTGAGCAGCCTGTACACTATCGCCCGCTTTCTGGTGGGCGAGCGCCTGCAGGATATCCAGGTTGGTTTCGCCCACGCCGCGCCCCATTACGCCCCCCGCTACGAGCGTCTGTTCGGCGGCTCGGTGGCCTTCGACCAGCCCTGCCACTGGATGAGCATGCCGGTGGCCTACCTGGACCGCCCCATGGCCCTGGCCAACCCGGCCACGGTGCAGATGTGCGAGCAGCAGTGCGAAGCCCTGCTGGCCAGCATGGACGTGCAGGACGGCCTGCTCACCCGCGTGCGCCGCCTGCTGCTGGCCCGCCCCGGCGACTTCCCCGACCTGGCCAGCGCCGCCGAGGCTCTGCACACCAGCGGCCGCAGCCTGCGCCGCCACCTGGCCAGTATGGGCACCAGCTACCAGCAGGTACTCGATGAAGTGCGCAAAAGCCTGGCCCTGCAATACCTCACCACCACCCACCTGCCGCTCTATGAAATTGCCTACCTGCTGGGCTTTAACGACCCCAGCAATTTCCGCCGTGCGTTCAAGAAATGGACGGGTAAACTGCCCAGCGATTATCGCAGTGAGGACTGACCATGAGTGCCCCCGCCCACACCCCCCTGATCCGCGAAACCTTCCCCGTCGGGCCTTTGCAGTGCAATTGCACCATCATCGGCGACCCCGTGACCAAGAAGGCCATAGTGGTCGACCCGGGTGGTAACCCCGAGCTGATCATGGCGCGTCTGGAGGCCCATGGCCTGAAGGTGGTGAGCATCATCCACACCCACGCGCACCTCGACCATTTCCTGGCCTCCGGGCAGATAAAGGAGAAGACCGGCGCCACCCTGCACCTGCACAAGGAGGATCAGTTCCTCTGGGACAACCTGGAGATGCAGTGCCGCATGTTCGGTGTGCCCTATACCCCGGTACCGGCCCCGGACCAGTGGCTAAGCGATGACGAGGAACTGGCCTGCGGTTGCGGCGTGGCGCTGCACACGCCAGGGCATACGCCGGGCTCCATGAGCTTCTGGTTCCCCCAGGACAAGCTGCTGATCGCCGGTGACACCCTGTTCCGTCGTGGCATTGGTCGTACCGACCTGTGGGGCGGGGATTATTCGACCATCGAGCGTTCGATCAAGCAGCGCCTGTATAGCCTGGATGAGGACGCTACCGTGGTCACCGGCCATGGCGACGACACCCGTCTGGGTGACGAGATGCGCGAAAATCCCTTTGTGCGAGCCTGAGCAGGGAATCTTTTGCCCGCGCTATGCTCAAATCCACACGGGGCCCTGGGTCCATCCGTTCAATTGCTGGAGTGAAGATCATGTTCAAACCCTCGCGAATGCTGCTGCTGGCCACTGCCGTGGCCATGGGCGCCGGCTGCGCCGTGCAGAACCCCTATGTGCGGGAAGATGGCGAGATGCGCAAATCGACCACCTACGGCACCATCGGTGCGGTGGCCGGTGCGGCGGTGGGTGCGGCCACTGCCAGCAAGAAGGATCGCGCCAAGGGCGCCCTGATCGGCGCGGCCGTGGGTGGTGCGGCCGGGGGCGGTTATGGTTATTACGTCGACCAGCAGGAAGCCGAGCTGCGCCGCAGCATGCAGGGCACTGGGGTCGAGGTGCAGCGGCATGGCGATGACCTGCGCCTGATCATGCCGGGCAATATCACCTTCGCCACCAATTCGGCGGATATCGCCGGCAACTTCTATGCGCCGCTGAACAACCTGGCCAACTCCTTCAAGCAGTACGACCAGAACAGCATCGAGATCGTCGGCCATACCGACAACGTCGGCGCCTACCAGTACAACATGACCCTGTCCCAGCGCCGCGCGCAAAGCGTGGCCAACTACCTGACAGCCCAGGGCGTCAACGGTATGCGTATCAGCACCCGTGGCATGGGCCCGGATCAGCCGGTGGCGAGCAATGCCACCGAGTCGGGCCGTGCGCAGAACCGTCGGGTGGAGATCAACCTGCGTCCGCTCTGATCGACCCGCCTGCACCTCAACAAAGCCCTCCTCGTGAGGGCTTTGTCGTTTTACGCCGCCGCCAGGCTCGACTAGCCTGACAGGCAGGCTGCCAGCCGTGGATTGGGCGGTTTCTTTGACGCAGGTTGACGGGAATTCGACATGGACAGGCGTGATACGTGGATGGCCCGGCCCTGGCTGGCCGCAGCGGTGACCCTGGGCTTGCTGCTGGTGCTGGGCTCGCTGGTGTACTGGCAGTGGCAACAGCAGCAGCAACGGGTGCAGGCGCAGCAGCGTGAGCGTTTCCAGCTGGAGGTGGACGATATCAGCCAGCGCGTGCTGTCGCGCATGCAGACCTACGAGATGGTGCTGCGCGGGGTGGCCGGGCTGATGGCTGGCAGCGAGCATGTCGATCCCCAGGAGTGGCAGCGGGCCCTCGACCAGTTGCAGTTGCAGGAGCGCTACCCGGGCATCCAGGCGCTGGGCTGGTCGCGCTACCTGACCCAGGCGCAGTTGCCGGGCTTTCTCGACGAGGTGCGCCAGCAGGGGCGCAAGGATTACCAGGCTTTTCCCCCCGAATCCCGCGAGCAGTATCTGCTGATCGACTACCTGAGCCCCCTGGACTGGCGCAACCGCCGTGCCCTGGGCTTTGACATGCTCAGCGAACCGACCCGGCGGGCGGCGGTGGAACAGGCCATCGACAGCGGCGAGGCGACCCTGAGTGCGCCGGTGATCCTGCTGCAGGAAACCGATGTGGATGTGCAGGCCGGGGTGCTGCTGTACCTGCCGGTGTATCAGCCGGACCAGGCCCTGAGTTCGCCCCGGGCGCGCCGCGCGGCGCTGATCGGCACCGTGCATGGCGCCTTTCGCGGGGAAAACCTGATCAAGGGCATGCTCGGCCCCAGGGCCGACCGTTTCGATATCGCCATCCGTGATCAGCAGAGCCAGGACACCTGGCTGGTGCGGGCCGAGCCGCGGGCCAATGGCTGGACCGCAGCCTATGAGGAGCAGCTGCAGGTGTCGTTATATGGCCGCGACTGGCTGCTGACCGTGAGCAGCACTCCCGAGTACGAAAGCGGCCTGGTGCGCGGCGAAGAGGGCCTCAATCTGGTGACCAGCCTGCTGGCGGCCACCCTGCTGGCCCTGCTGATCGGCGGCTACCTGCATCAGCGCGAGCGCCAGCTGCAGGCTAGCCAGCGCATGACCGGGCAGTTGCGCGAGCGTGAGGAGCGCTTTCGCCTGCTGGTCGAACGGCTGCCGGTGGCCACCCTGCTGTGCAATGCGCAGGGCCGCATCGAAATGGTCAACCGCAGTGCCGCGGAGCTGCTCGGTTGCGCGGCCGAGCAGCTGGTGGGCGAGCGGGTCAACCGCTACCTGATGGTCGATGGCGGTTTGCCGGCCCTGGCCGAGCGGGCCGAGCGCAGCGGTCTGGACGAGGAGTTCGAGGTGCGCAACGAACAGGCCGAAAGCATTGCCGTGGGCCTGAGCCTGAGCGTGTTGAGCGGCGGCGAGCAGGCTTACCTGCTCAACTTGGTCGACCTGCGCGCACGCAAGGGCGCCGAAGAGCGCTTTCGCCTGGTGGTGGAGGCCTCCCCCAATGCGATCGTGCTGGTCAACAGCCAGGGCCAGATCGCCATGGCCAACAAGCAGACCGAGCAGCTGTTCGGCTATGCCCGTCACGAGCTGCTTGGCCAGCCGGTGGAAATGCTTCTGCCGGAGAGCCTGCGCCACAGCCATGTGCCGATGCGCCAGGGCTACCAGCAGGACCCGCAGCCACGGCGCATGGGCGGCAACCGCGAACTGTTCGGCCAGCACCGCGACGGCCGGGCGCTGCCGCTGGAGGTGGGCTTATCGCCGATCCGCACCAGCACCGACAACCTGGTGCAGGCGGTGATCATCGATATCAGCGAGCGCAAGGCCGCCGAACAGCGCCTGCGCGAGCAGACCGAGCAGCTGGTGCTGGCCAACCGCTACAAGTCCGAATTCCTCGCCAATATGTCCCATGAGCTGCGCACACCGCTCAATTCCATCCTGATCCTCAGCGACCAGTTGCGCCGCAACGTGGCCGGCAACCTGACGGAGAAGCAGAGCAAGCATGCCGATATCGTCCACCGTGCCGGCAGCGACCTGCTGCAGCTGATCAACGATGTGCTGGACCTGGCCAAGGTCGAGTCCGGCCGCCTGCAGCTCAAGTTGGAGGCCCTCAATACCCAGGAGCTGCTGGCCGAACTGGATGCCGGCCTGCGTCCGATGGCCGAACTCAAGGGGCTGCACCTGCAGATGCGTCTGGAGGATGGCGTGCCGCGCAGGGTGCAGGTCGACCGGGTGCGCCTGCAGCAGGTGCTGCGCAACCTGCTGTCCAATGCCTTGAAGTTCACCGAGCAGGGCGAGGTCAGCCTGGTGGTCAGCAGCGATCCGCTGGGTGCGCAGGAGGGCGGCGAGTTGCTGCTGTTTGCCGTGCGCGACACCGGTATCGGCATTGCCGAGGCGCAGCACGAGCAGATTTTCCAAGCCTTCCAGCAGATCGACGGCTCCACCAGCCGGCGTTTTGGCGGCACCGGCCTGGGCCTGGCCATCACTCGCCAGCTGGTGCAGGCCATGGGCGGCGAGATCGAGCTGCACAGCACGCCGGGGCAGGGCTCCTGCTTTACCGTGCGCCTGCCGGTGCAGTTGCTGCCGGCGGCGCAGCAGGCTCCCCTGGAGGTGTTGCCGGAGCCGGCCCGCAGTGGCCGCGGGCCGGCACTGCTGATCGTCGAGGATGACCTCAACTTCGCCAGCGTGATCATCGAGCAGGCCCATGCCCATGGCTTTTCCTGCGTGCATTGCCGCAGCGGCCAGCAGGCCTTGCGGGCCCTGGAGCAGGAACCGTTCAGTGCGGTGATCCTGGATATCCTGCTGCCCGATATCAGCGGCTGGCAGCTGTTTCGCAGCCTGCGCAGCCACGAGCCGTGGCGCGAGCTGCCGGTGCATATCATTTCCTGCGTGCCGCAACCGGCCGACTGGCAGGATGGCGAGGCCCACTATCTGGTCAAGCCGATCAGCCGCGAAAGCCTGGACAAGGTTTTTACCGACCTGCAGCAGGCCCCCGGTGCGCCGCGCAAGCTGCTGCTGGTGGAGGATGTGGAGCTGGAACGCGAGCACTATTGCCAGCAGCTGCAGGCCCAGGGCTTCAGCGTGCGGGCCTGTGCCAACGCCGAGCAGGCGCTCAGCCTGTATGCCGACGAAGCCTTCAGCGCCCTGGTGGTGGACCTCGACCTGCCCGACCTGGACGGTTTCCAGCTGCTCCAGCAGTTGCATGCCATCCGCTCCCTGGACAGCCTGCAGGTGGTGGTCAACACCGGTCTGGACGTCAACCAGCAGGCCCTGCAGCGTCTGCACCACTACTCGGCCCAACTGGTGCGCAAGCAGGGCGAGAACACCGCACAGTTGGTCGAGGCCCTGCAGGGCTTTCTTGGCGATGTGGGCGCGCCCCAGGCCGGCGAGCTGCTGCAGGCCAGCCATGTGCTGCTGGTGGACGATGATGTGCGCAACCTCTATGCCCTCAGCGCCCTGCTGGATGAGGCCGGCATCCGCGTCAGCACCGCCGGTGACGGCCAGGAGGCCATCGACTGCTGCCTGCGCCACCACTACGACCTGATCCTGATGGACATGGCCATGCCGGTGCTCGACGGCT
>Ga0209207_1000609_pt1 | contig 20731 bp, 19 predicted proteins | sample SaghotsprinmetaG_FD_184140 | JGI IMG/M metagenome (GOLD analysis project Ga0209207, IMG submission 184140) | Hot spring microbial communities from South Africa to study Microbial Dark Matter (Phase II) - Sagole hot spring metaG (SPAdes) (version 3) | ecosystem: Environmental > Aquatic > Thermal...
CACTCAAACGTGCTAGAGAGTTAGAAGCACTTGGTTTCTTACAAATCACATTAGCGATTCGTGAAAAGATTTCTTGGATGGGTGGATTTACACTCACAAAGTAAAAGCGATAAAATCGCTTTTTTTATGCCCTATTCACCTTTAAATGATATTCTTCTTCAAGAGATATGAATGGTAGAGCTTCAAATCCATACACATCCTCAAAGTCTTTAGATAATAGAATTGGATATCCATGAATCATGACTTGACATGGTGAACTTAGATGAAGTGTCATGCGAAGTCCCCCAACGTATAAACTCTTTTTTAAGTCAGAGTTTAGAAGTTTAATATAAAACTCTTTTGTCATACGAAACGCTTCAATACGTGTATGACCATACTCTGCCACATCCATAAACTGATCATAGGCTTGTTTTAGTGTCATCGGTTTTCTCCTTGTGTAACGTTGTACACTTATAAACCGTTGAACTTCGCAAAACGTGCCTAAAATTTAATTTATTTTTTTAAAATTACACATAACGTATCTGAATCATGATGATATTCTTTTCCAGATACATCAGAGAATAAGCCTTCCAAGATAAATCCAACTTCTCCGCATTCATGATTTAATTGTTTTGGCGTAAAACAGGTATTCCAGATGTTATAGGTTTTGACCTGTTCATCTTCCACAATCACGTACTTTGAACAACTTATATCATGATCATATTTGTAAATAGAACTGAAACAGATATGGGGATTAGGACTCCAGAATCCAGCATCATAGACATCATATGTCTTTTCTTCAACTATTTTCTTATGATGTTCAGGTGTAAAAACATCGAGTATAAATCGACCTCCCGGTTTAAGTGCTTGATAAACACGTTTGAGTAACGTAATACGATCTTCTAGAACGAGTGCCCCATAGTCACACCAAATTAAAGTGATTAAATCAAATTGTTCATGATAGTCCATTTCAAGGTAATTCATGAGGACATACTTTGTTTTAGAATCATGTGATTTGGCGTATTCAATCGATCGTTCTGAAAAATCAAGTCCTGACACTCGATACCCTAGTTCAGATAATCGCATAGTATATAATCCTGGACCACATCCAATATCCAACATACTTGATTCCTTATTTAACATTGAACTTAACCATAGAACTGACTTTTCAATAAACTCTGGTTTACGACTCGCCGCATTGGTATTTGGATTAAGATGTGTTTCTAACATTCCTTTAGAAATATGAGGATCATTCCAAAACTTCTCTACAGTTTTTTCATAGAGTTGAGGTTGAGTAAGATACGGTAATAATTGTTTGAACATAGAATACTCCTTAATTTAAGTTTAATCTTATGGTTTATTTTTACAAGTCTATTAATCTTTATTAACTCTCTTTAACATTGATTGATTTTCTCCAGATAATACATTAATATTATATTAACTGGAGAAATTATGATAAAAACTACTGCGATACTATTAGAAGAACTCAAACACTATCAAAATCCAATGGTAAAAATATCTAATTTAGTAAAGAAGAAACAACTTTTCCCTATTACAAGAGGTTTATATGAGACTGATTCTTCTATTCCTGGTCATTACATGGCTTCTGTCATTTATGGACCTTCCTATTTATCTTTTGAGTTCGCATTGGCTTATCATGGACTCATTCCTGAAGCTGTTTATCAATTTACATGTGCCACCTTTAATAAAAGACGTAGAAAATCATATACAAATCATTTTGGACATTATTCTTATAGAGATGTCCCATCTTTAGCTTTTCCTCTCGCAACTATTTTATATAAAGAGAATGGATATAGTTTTGTGGTTGCGAGACCAGAGAAAGCCATTTGTGATTCTTTATATACTTATGAACCATGTTCAAATCAAAAAGAACTAAGATCTTTATTATTTGATTTCCTTAGAATTGATATGGATGTTTTCTTTGAATTGGATTTAAAATTAATGTTGGAAATTGCTCAATATTATCATACAAAGAATTGTAAGCTATTAATAAACATTATAGAAAAGGAGATTTTAAAACGTGGATACCTTACTTCAACAAATAATAAATGAGTATCAAATTGAGAATGATCAAGATAGAAGAAATGTCATGAAAGAAGTAATACAAGAAATTGTATTATGTGGATTATCTAGGATTGGATTTTTTAGTGAAGCCGCTTTCTATGGTGGAACAGCATTAAGAATTTTCTATGGATTAGATCGATTTTCAGAAGATTTAGATTTTTCATTAATTCAGACTAATACTGATTTTAGTTTTAATAAATATATACCTGGATTAGTGAACGAGCTAAATTCATATGGATTGAACTTAGATATTAGTATTAAAGATAAAGTAAATGATTCAACAATTAAATCCGCTTTTGTCAAAGGTAATACAAAAGAGTTAATACTTAAATTCTTTGATAATGAATCTTTATCCAATACGATAGGTAAGAATGAACTAGTAAAAATAAAATTTGAAGTCGATATATGTCCACCATCATTTGCGAATACTGAACATAAGTTCAAGCAATTACCTATTCCATATGAAGTCGTTATTTATGATATGCCTTCATTATTTGCTGGTAAAACACACGCAGTATTGTGTCGTTCTTGGAAGAGTAGAGTTAAAGGACGTGATTTATATGATTTCGCCTTCTATGTTTCCAAGAAAGTACCGATCAATTTGAAACACTTAAACGCAAGACTAATTGATTCAGGGTTCATCAGTAATCAAGAAGTACTTACACTTGATGATTTAAAATTAAAACTCAAAGAAAGATTTTATTTAATTGACTTTAAGACCGCAAAAGAAGATGTTATTAGTTTTCTGAAGTATCCTTCTAAGGTTGATATTTGGAGTAAAGAATACTTCTATAGTTTAGTGGATGAACTAATTTAGATCTAACTATATATAAAGGTCCCATTTAACTTTATTGGGACCTTTTACTATAGATTAATCGTAAATACAATCTCTGTTCCTTTATTCTCTTCGCTATTAACACTAATATCAATCTTATGATTATAGGCAATACGAGATACGATGAGTAACCCTAATCCATTTCCATTAGGATTATTTTGACTGTCTTTCTTATATCTTTTAAACAGTTCTTTTTGTTGGAGTTCACTTATCCCTACCCCAGTATCTTTAATGGATATGATGACTTGTTTATCAATCATCTTGGCACTTAAACTTATATCGCTGTTGTGTTCAGAGAACTTAGACGCATTGTCTATGACTGCGATAAACATCTGTTTTAGACGTTGATGATCACCTACAATATTCCATTGTCCCTCTTCAATATTGAGGTTGAGACGCTGTTTCTTGGACTCTAGTAATGCTTTTGCACTACGACTGACATCACTTAGTACTTCATGAAGTTCTAAGGGTCTCATGTCGAGTTTAAAGTCTGGATCTTCGAGTTTGGATAGATCTAATAAGTCTTGTATTAATCTCTGCATACCCACTGTTTCATGAATAATTTGATTACTAATCATAGGACTATCTTTGATATCATAGACATTATCTTTGATCCCTTCCGCAAGTCCTCGAATGATTGTGACAGGTGTTCTTAGCTCATGGGTAATATCCGCTATAAAGTTTTGTCTCATCTTTTCGAGGTTTTCACTTTGACGAGACGCATCATCTAATCGTTTCGCTAAACTATTAATATTCTTAGAGAGTAAACCAAATTCATCTTTTCTAGATTCATCAATTTCAATATTATAATGACCCGATGCGAGTGTATTAATCGCATTGTTCGCCTTCATAAGTGGTTTAATGAAATTCATGGATAAGAGATACCCAATCACTATCGCAAGTAATAGTCCAATGAATAACGCCACCAACATGGTACGAATCGTTGTAGTACTTAGCGCATCAATTGATGATATCGATGCGGATATAAACAATGCCCCAACAATCTGATTATTGATTTGGATAGGTGTCCCAACCGTTACCGTATCGACATTGAATACCCCTTTGATACGATCACTTATGAGTTGTTTACCATCTAATACTTGAGTTAAGAGTTCTTGTGTACTTTTACTTAAACTATAGTAGTTACGCATCATACCCATTCCCATACGAGTCTCAGTAATCGTATTGATATCACCCTCACTACTGACTACCCATACTTGTAAATCTTCCACATCAATGCTGGATAGATAATAGTTTACGACATTCTCATCGATGTCAAAACTACGATTTTCCGCTATTTCATTCGCAATAAGCGTAGATTGACTAAGTAAGTTTACTTCGATGGATTCTCGTGTTTGTCTGCGTACATTGAACCCAAAAACAAGTCCTATAACAATCGCAAAGGATAATATAACCAGTATGAAATAAAGTATTAGTTTACGTGTAATCCCTTGACTCATACTTTATCCTCATTTATTTCAAATTTATATCCAATTCCCCATACTGTCTTTAAGTCCCAGTGAGGATGTGTTGTATAATCTAATTTACTTCTTAAACGTGTCATATGTGAATCAACCGTACGGCTATCTCCATAGTAATCATAACCCCATACTTGATTGAGTAGTTGATCTCTTGAGTATGCGATTCCTGGATGACTTGCGAGTGTAAATAGTAATTCTATTTCTTTACGTGTTAAAGATACTTCTTCATGTTCTATTTCTACTCGATACGCTCTCATATCAATCGATAGATTATGGATTGTTAGTAAATGTTTTGTACTACCTGGATCCAATCGTCTTAGTACTGCTTTAATTCGTGCCATAACTTCAAGTGGTGAGAATGGCTTCACTATATAATCATCTGCCCCAATATCTAAGCCCATGATTTTTTCATAGTCTTCTCCACGAGCAGTCACCATAATGATTGGCACATTACTGTCTTTTCGTATTTCTTTACATACCGAAAAACCATCGAGTTTTGGCATCATCACATCTAATAGAACCAAATCCACATCCGATGTCAATTTGTTTAAGGTATCATATCCATCTATCGCAACTATCGTATCATAGCCTTCTTTCTTACAATAACTAACAAGTATAGAGGTTATTTGTGGATTATCATCTGCGATTAAGATCGTATTTCTTTCTTTCATACTTGTATTATAAACATAAATTATGACAAAAGTGTGTCTTTAATGAACATCCATTACATTCATTCTCATGATTAAAAAGAAATAATCATTCTTTCTTCGATTATTCAATGCGTCTAAGAATTCTTGTTTAAAGAGTAATGTCCCCATAAGATTGTAGTATTTCTTATGTAATTCTTCTTTAAACTCTGCTTTTCTTACTTCTTCTATAATCTCTTTTCTTCGATCATCAAACATATTAAAGTCCTCCTATTATAAGATATGCATCTCATTAATAATTTCCTAAGAAATATTTATTAATTCTTTACAAATATTTTTCATAACAAATGTTATAATTTCAACAATTAAAACTAGGAGGTTCTTATGACACATCTTAAAAAGGGACATCGACAAAGAATCACAATCATAGATGAAAAAGGGAAAGAAAGAGAACCTTATGTGGAAGGATTTGATCCTATTGCGTTTCGATTTACTGAATCCTATTTAACTTATGCGAATAATCGTAAGATATTAAATGATTATAAAGATGAAATGGATCCAAGAGTTATAGAATATTGGGAATCATTCGGAGTAAAGAAAGAATTATTTGATCAAGATACATTAGGCAAGTATTCAGTTCATACTCCACTTGATATGGATTATTCAAAACGATATCCTGTCCTTTATTATTCTCATGGTGGTAATGGAACACCTTATGAAGCTGAGACGATTGGTTTCTCTAAGCTTATTCAAAAAGAACAGTTTATTGCGGTTTATCCATTCAATGGAGGTTATTCAAATGAAGAAGCTCCTACAGAATTTAAGCGTATTATGGATGAACTTAAAAAGAAAAACTACCCCATCGATTGGAGTAGAGTTTATGTATCTGGTTATTCTTCTGGTTCAGATGCGTCTGAATCGATTGCGACACTTTGGCCTGAGATGGTTGCGGCTGTTGCGCCATGTCCTGGTAGTAATGCGATGTACAACAGTCTATGTCGAATAACACCTGAATCCTATAATAAATGTTTAAATATTCAAGTACCTCTATTATGTGTTGGAGGCAATATGGATTTTGGAGATCCTTTCCCTTTTCCTGATAAAGAGTGTTATGAGAATTTCAATATTTGGGCTAAAGAGATTTCTAAGGTTAGTAATTATGTCCCTCTAACATTTGAGGATTCACGTCTGCTTATTAACACGACCACAAACCCTACTAAGAAGAATGTAGGACTAGACTTCAAACATACATGGACTGAGGAATTTGAAGACAGAGAATGGTACTTCGGAGAGTTCTATGATGATAAGTACAGACCTGTCATACAGTTCATCATTGGGGATGGTATCCCTCATATCACTTCTGGTGTTCATGCTTCTTTGGTTTATGCTTGGTTAAAACAATGGAGTAGAGATTTAGAGACGAATGAATTATTGTTTACACCTGTATTCCCATATGAATAACAATGAAAAAGAATGTTTGATCATTTTTCATATAAGTAAGTCATCTTGATATTAAGCTTCTTTGATTTTTGTTATTATGTTATATTATAGATAAAATAATAATACTATACTAAGGGGGAAAGTATGGAAGTAAGCATAAATGATAAGAGTTTCTTAGAATCCTTGATACATTTAATTACATATAATTTTAACAATAAAAATTGCATTAATATTTTTATGATACAAACGAATTCAAATGAGTTCGATTATAATAGTTTTGCAAATAATTTAGTTGAGCCTCTTATAACTTATTCATTATCAAGAAAAGTTCAAAAAGACTATATAAACCAACCCGGACACTTAAGTAAACTAGCAAGATCTAAATTTATTGAGTATCTTGATAAATCTGGAGAGTTAGGCGAGTTAATACTTTATGCTTTTCTAGAAACACATCTTTGTGCACCAAAAATATTGTCAAAAGTCGAGTTAAAAACTTCTCCTAATATGCCAGTCCATGGCTCAGATGGAGTACATTACTTAAAACTCAGTAACGGTAATTATCAACTTATATTTTGTGAATCTAAAACTATTAAGTCATTAAACTCTGCTATAAAATCTGCTTTAAAATCAATAAAAGATCTCAAGTATAGCAATTCAGTAAATACTAAATCAAATAATTTAAGTTATGAGAAAACACTTGTAAGTGAAAACCTTTTAAAAGAATGTACTTCAGAAGAAGAAATAGAGTTTATCAAATCTATTATTTACCCAAACAGTTCAAATAATTTCCATGTTGATGATGCATTTGGGATTCTAGTTGGATATGAAATTGAATTTGAAGAAGAGTTTAAATATCTTAGTAACGAAGATTTTAGAGAAAAGGTTAAATTAAAAATTTTAAATGACACTTCAAATTTGGTTAATACAATTAGTTTAATGCTCGATGAATATGCATTGAATGGACATAACTTTTATTTATATATACTTCCGTTTTCAAATCTGTCAAATAGTAGAGAATTTATATTGAAAGAAATTTTATCATGAAAACTATCTTTGATAACCTAACTGAGGAAGCTATTAAAGATCCTTATTTACTATCATTAATTTGTAGATTGGAAGAAATAAATGGTTATTTATTCTTTAATTTAAGCAGATCTTTACTGTATCCACTTAACGAGAAAGAGTTTTTTGATATATTAAGATTCGCAGACATAATGAGTAAAAGTAACATAAGCAAAGGAAAAGAAATAGCATATAAAATTATAAGTTTATTATATGAAACATATTATAACAACGAGCTATTTAATTTATATGCAGAATCAGTACTTACCAAAATTGGTTTATTTCCCTCTTTGGAATTGCTAACAAAAAGTGAAAATAATCTCAATAATATTGAGATCACATTTGAGAAGATTTTAAAATCAATTTTTCAATTTTCACCAATTGAAGAAAAGTATTTTACTGATTCCCAATTTAAGGTATATTCTGAATTGATTAAATCTGATAATTTCAGTTTTTCCGGACCTACATCCTTTGGAAAATCATTTATTATTGATTCTTTTATAAAGAATTGCATAAATAATAAGAAATCTGAAAATGTAATTGTTCTTGTCCCAACAAAGGCTTTAATTTCTCAATTTAGCAAAAGAATCCGAAATTATTTAACTGATAATTCGTATAAAATAGTAAATTACGCTAATATTCCCGAAATTTTTTTAAATCAAGGAAAAGGAATAATTTGCATTTTAACACCAGAACGTTGGATACATCTTTGTTCAAAGTCTAGTAATATAAAGTTTCATTATATGTTAGTTGATGAAGCGCACAAAATCTTGTCAAAAGAAGATGACAGAGCCCCTTTATTTTATCATGCTGTACAATTAGCTAAAAGGAAAGATATAAAGTTGTACTTTTCATGCCCAAACATTTTAAATACAGAGATTTTCTTAAATATGTTTTATTTAGATAAAGAAAATCATCTAAGTATTCATGAATCTCCCGTATCTCAAAATAAATTCTTTGTTGATCTAATAGATAATAAAGCAATGATTTTTCTTGAAGATAAATCTGTAAAAGAGATCCCATACTCTCTCGTTTATGAAAAATTAGAGGATAAGTTAAACACTCTATTTAAAACGTTAGGACGCGATTCATCAAATTTAGTTTATTGTAATTCAATAGATGTTACTATTAAGTTTGCTAATTCATTTTCAAATTCTAGAGATTTGAAATCTAACCCAAAGCTTGAAGAATATATTTCCGTTATTGCTTCCTTTATACATAATGACTACTTTCTTATAGAGTGTTTAAAGCATGGTGTTGGTTATCATTTTGGGAGTTTACCTCAAAAAATACGTGAAATAGTCGAACACTTGTTTGAAGAGAAACTTATTGATTTTGTCTTTTGTACATCCACTCTTTTGGAAGGCGTCAATCTACCAGCTAAAAATATTTTTATAATTAGTAATGCAAACGGAAATAAAAGTTTCACGGAACTTGATTTTGGTAATTTGGCTGGGCGAGCTGGCAGATTAACAAAAGAATTAAGTGGAAATGTAATTTGTGTAAGGTGTATTAATAAAAGAAATTACTGGAAGAATGAAAATAGTAAAGATATTATAAACTCAAATAAACTAACTAAATTACATTCTGTAATATTAGATAATACTGATAATTTTTATAATAAACTCAAAAGTAATTTAACATCTTCTGACGATTTTTCATTAAATAATAATAAAAATGATTTTTTAAGCAATTACTCAACTATTTTGTACTTAAATATTATAAATAATTCAAATACCGTCTTACATAATAAATTTAAAGATTCAGTAGAAGATTATGGCTTAATCTCGAATCAAATTATTTACTCAAATGCCATTCCAAGTTTTATTTTAGAGCAGTCAACAAATATTAACCCGTATTATCAAAATCAACTTTGGAATAATGTAAATCAAATTGAATTTAGCAGTGATACAAGTTATTCAAATTGTTTACTAATTCTAGAGACTTTATACGATAGTTATAATTGGATAATTGAGGAGAATAAATCATATAAATCCTTCATTAAAAGTAAATTGCAATTAAAATATTATGCACATTTATTATCATTCTGGATTAGTGATTATCCAATAAGCAGAATAATTAAAGAAGAATTAGATCATACTATTAAGTCTAAGAAAGTTTGGTTAAACAACAAGCTTGTTGATTATGATGGGAGCAAAAATCAAATAAACTCTATAATTAATTCATTAATGAATAATATTGAGGTTAATATAAAATTTAAAATAAAGCTTTATTTAAACAACTACATTAATATATTTAACGAAAAGAATAAATCTTCAAAAATGATAGATTGGCTTGAGTATATTGAGTTTGGAACTAAAGATCCGATAATTATTGAATTGCAAACTTTAGGTTTAGAAAGACAAACATCTAAATTGTTAAAGGACAAATGTATCGATTTAATAGATTTTGATGAATATGGTAAAATATCAAATTATAACAAAGAGCAGATATTAATAAGAGTTTCAGATTCTGTTCAAGAATCATTAGAAATTCAATCAATACTTTAAAAGAGGAAAATATGACAGTAAATCAAAAATTAATAGATGAGTTTAAATATACAAGTTTATTTTCAGAGTATTTACCAAGTTCATTTAACATTGATAAGACTTCAAGTAAAGATATCTATTCAGTAAGTACACCTAAAAGTGCTGATCAATTGCATCCATTGATTTTTACTATGAGTAATTTTAATAAAAATGGAAAAAGAAGGCAAATTTTTATTCCCGAAATAGTAAGTTATCTAGTTCTAGTTAATCATATAATTAGTACAAATATTTTAACAGAGATAATTGATGTATCAAAGAATTCAAAACACTCTTTATCAAAAAACACTAATCTATCAAATGGCATTGATGAATTTATAAAGCATGATATTGATTATGGTGTTGTTAGTCAAAATGGGACTGATCAAAACTTAAACTATATCAATAATCTGAGTTCAAAAATAAAAAGGAGTTCGGGATCTGTTGCTATATTATATTTAGATATTTCGAATTTCTACAAAAATATTTATACCCACTATCTATCAAGTATTAAAATCGGTCTAGATAACGCACTGATTGAGTATAACAAAAAAATAAGACAACAAGCAGTTTCTCAAGATTATAATAAATACAACAATTTAGATATATACATTAGAAAGCAAAATAGAAGTGAAACTATTGGTATATTAACTGGTCCACGACTATCAAATTATATTGCAGAAGCTTTTTTATCCAAAATTGATGAAGAATTATACTCAAACTTAATTCAAAATAGTAAATTAAATGGAATAGACTTTGTACGTTACGTTGATGATTATGAATTTTTTGTAAAGGATATACATACAATTGACATGATTATAAATATCGTTGAGTCTACAATGTATAAATACAGACTAACTTTAAATGAGTCAAAAACAAGAATTGAAGATTTCCCATATTATATTAACAACAACCTAGATAAATTGAAAAATATTCTTTCTAAAACTAATATAGATTATCAAGATACAATGGATTTATTTGATAAATTCTTTCTGCTTGAAAAACAAGGAGTTAAAGGCTCGATTAGATATCTTACTAAGTCAATTGATAATGTAGATCCTTTTGATGATAAAGATTTACTAATTTCCTATTTATTAAACATACTTATAAATGATGATCGTTCATTAATAAAAGTATGCCAGAAATTAATTAGTAATAAGTCTAAATTAATTCTTAATAGTAAACATTTTGAAATAATTGAGAATCAACTAATTAAAAGCATAAATTATAATCTTGATTTGGAAGTTATATGGTTAACATACTTGATCTGTAAAATTGATGTTTCAAAACTAAAATCTGATTTAATAGATTTAATAATTAAAAGTAAAAATGATTTAGCAATTATAATTTTATTAAACGAGGCAACTTTGAACACTCAAAATATAAGCTCTGTAATTCAAAACGCTAAGAGTTGGTTATTATGCTATGAATTATATTCAAAAAATCTAATAAATGAATCAGATTTAATAAGCACTCTACAACTTAATAATAGTTTAGATTTTTACAAGAATATGAAGTTGAACAGTTTCACATTTTATTCAAAATAATTCACTTATTAATCAAATTTCCCTTCTTCTATTGTTTTCTTTTTCGAAAAATATACTTCTATGATATTCTAAATATTTCATTCTTTTTTCGTTGAGTATTTCTTTGAATATTCTATTACTCAATAATAATTGGCTTTTCAACTTATGATCTTGCTCAATTAAAAACGAGAAAACTAATTCTTTTTGATCACTCACTGTAATTAAATGCTTATCAAATAATGCATCCGCATTCGCAACTAAAAGAAGCCCATTATTAATATCATATTTTTCATTTTCGTTTGATACTGAAAACTCTTTTATATGAGATGCTCTAAACAATGTTCCAAGACTATCAAAATCTGCTGAAGTAAAAGTGAAAGGACAAAAAACTTCGTTATCATTAACTGTATAATTCTTCATTTCTTCAGCAAGTAGGTTGCGCCATTTATCTTGTTGATTTCTATTATAAACTTCTATTATTGGTTCTTCTTGAACTATCAAACTCTCAAGACGTTTATTTTCTCTTGTTAGATAGTTTTCCCATAATTTATTCTTTTCTTCAATAATTGTAAAGAAACTTGGATTTTTGTAAGGCAAGACAAATAAGTTAGATTCAAAATCTGTTTTTTCTATAATTAACATTAATATATCATTTTTAAAAATATGGTGTCTTAACTTCCTAAATTCTTCATCTATGCTTATTCCAATTCCATGTACAGCTTGAGTTAGTCTTATTTCAGTAAATCTGTCATTTTTATTTAGATTCACATCTATATTTTCCCATTCTCTATCATTTAGGATTGTTTTATTAAGCTTTTTAAAAACTTTTTTTGTGTAGTATTCATTGAAATAACTCATAGAATCATTAACAAGAAAAATATCTATGAAATTGTTTAAGACTTTTACATTTGAGTCAGAAACCAAAACATTATCTCTTGGATCATTCATTCCAATATCTTCCCAAAACTTTCTTGGTAGACCTATATTAGATTGGTGTGCCGTCTCGAAAACTTTATTTTCTCTTATCTGAATTGATTCCATTTCCTTTTCAGTAAGATAATATAATAGATTTTTGTTTAAACTATTAACTTTTGTTGCTTTACCAAATGTTGGCAAATCTGAATGTGTTAAATACTTATAATATAAAATAAATTTAGATTTTCTATTTTCGTTGATATAATCAATCATTGTCTGTGATTTATCCTCAACCAACCTTTTTATAGAATCTATGTTGTCTACAATATACATTTCATTATTTTTCATAATCCACCCTTATAAAAACATCATATCTATATAATATGATGTTTTATTTACATAAACAATGAATTAAGTATATATCTTAATTAAATTAAATTTTTATTAATAAATTCCATTAAACTCTCTGCTACTTTATACGAAACATTAACCGTAACTGCATTCCCAAACTGCTTATATGCTTGGCAATCTGAAACCACTTGCTTCCAATCGCTTGGGAATCCTTGTAATTTTCTACATTCATTTGGTGTAAGTTTTCTAATATGCGTTTTTGATTCATCTCTAAATTTATTCCAATTTTCAACGTCAGTATAATAGTTATCTTGGCTAGCTCTATGCATTTTATGCATGGTAGCTGTAAGTGTTTTAGCAATTGGTGTATCAATAGTTGGTTTAACTATATAACCTTTTGTACCAACTCCTAGTATAGTCCCAATCATTTTCTTGCTTATAAAGTACTTTATATCAACTTCTTTATCTAGAATAGTTTTAACGTTCAAAGATAGGTTTAGTGGTTTAGGGAAACAGAAATCAAATTCTTTAAAAGAGTCTTTTTTTAATGCAACAATATAAATACGATTTCTTCTTTGTGGTACTCCGAAATCTTGTGAATTAAGAATATCAAACTTAACTTCATAGCCTATTGATTCAAGTTCATGAATAATTCTTTTGAATGACTCTCCATTATTATGATTCTTTAGATTTTTAACATTCTCTAAGACAACAACCTTTGGGTAATGCCTTTTAATAATTTCCTTAATAATAAAGAAAAGCGTACCTCGCTCATCATCAAAACCTTTTAATGATCCAAGCGTACTAAATGGTTGACATGGAAATCCGCCAATAAGAATATCATGTGGTGGTATGTTCTCTTTTTCTTCTAAAATATCACCAAGTACAATTTGGTTTCCAACATTTGATTTATATGTTTCAACAGCATACTTGTCAAAGTCATTTGCCCAAATAACATTAAACCCAGCATATTCAAATCCTAAGTCTAGACCACCAATACCAGAAAATAGTGAAGCTACTCTGTATTTCTTTTCGTTAGTATAAATTCTTTCCATTACTCCCACTCCATCACTTTATTTATTTCTTTTAATATCTCGATTAAAACATCAACAACAATAGAATTTCCACTTTGCTTATATGCTTGAGCTTTTGATACAACAATTTTATAGTCATCCGGAAATCCCATCAATCGATGTGTTTCCCTAGGGTGTAAAGCTCTAACTCTTCCATTAGTGGTTACATAGTTATTTACGCTAGAACGATGAGAATTCCCCATTGTTGATAATAACGCTCTGGCAATAGGTAAATCTATTTTTGCGTCTTTATGCATGAAGTTTTTTGTGCCTGGAGATAAGCAGTATTTAATCAATTTATCTGAAAGGAAATACTTCTCTTCAATTTCTTGACCCTTAGTACTAATAATGGACAACTTTCCATTATCATTAACTATTGCTCCTTCTTCTGCATTTTCAAGAAGAAAGTCTTGCATAGTAAAAATAAGATCTTTCTTTTTTGGAAAGCTAAATTTTTCTGCCTTGTCATGATCTTTGAAACCCACTACAAAAATTCTTCTTCTGCCTTGTGGAATCCCAAAATCACGTGAATCTACAACTTCATATTTATATGAATAACCTAAACTTTCAAACACTTCTTTTATAACTTTCCAAGTTTTACCTTTATCATGTTTTAATAAACCAAATACATTTTCAAATATAAAGACTTTAGGTTGTATTTCACTTAGTACCCTCACATAGTCGTAGAACAATGTCCCTCTTGTATCATCAAGACCAGCTTTTGCACCAATTACAGAAAAACTTTGGCATGGACTACCACCAACATATAGATCAATTTTATCCTTAAAATCATCCCCATCAAACAGCTTTATATCATAAAAAAAGTTGTCATCTTTAATTGTATAGTTTGCCTTATATGATATTTCTACGAAGTTAGTTTTTCTTGAAGCATCATAAAATGAATTGCCATATAGTCGCTTCTCTTTAATTGAATCAAGAGATTTAATCACACGTAGCTCCTCATCATAGTCTACATTAATATCAATATTTCCATTATCACAAGCAAAAATAACTTCGTGTTTATAGTCTAATCTTTTTAATGCTTGTTCAATTGCCCCGATTCCACTAAAAACTGTACCCAACTTTATTGTCATACATTTCTTCCTAGCAAGTATACCTGCGTATTTAAATATTTATACCTGCGTATATAATAACTTAATATGAATTAGATATCAATTGCGTTGATATATTTATATCAAATAACAATCATCATTTATAAATAAGTCTTCAATTTATATAATTTTATTTATGAGAACTGTTTTTTTACTTTTAAACACTCTTCTTAAAATACAATTATAATTTCTTAGTTCTAATAATCTCCATTAATTGTTCAATTGTCAATAACCTTGAATTAACTTTATGATGTAACATTGCATGACAATTTGGACATACTGGTATCAAATCTTCTTTGTAATTAATTGTATAATTACTTTTAATATAGGATATGGGAATTATATGATGTACATGAATGAACCCCTTAGCAAAATCCCCATAGAACTCACCAAAGTCAAAACCACATATTACACATTTACTGCCTTTATATTCAATGCATTTGTTTCTCGCTATTTGATTCCTTTCATAACGATTTACTTTAACCTTTACACCAAGACCTTCTTGCAGTTCATCAAATTCACTATTTTGGTTATTAGTATAATATTCATAACTATCTATATTGAAATACTGATCAATGTAACTTAATAATGAATCATCGAGCTTTTTTGGACCTTGTGGCGCAGCTTTAAGACCATTTTCTTTTAGCTCATTTAATGTTAAAAAATCACTATTGTTTTCTTCTATTAGTCTTAACCTGAAATATGATTTCTTCTGAGATTTCTCATACTCTTTTTGATCTATCCAAAACTCTTTATCATCAAATATTTCACTAAATTTTAAATTTGTTTTCTCGACTATACATTTATATTTTATTTTTCTAATAGGTCTTGTTGAATAAATATAAACATAGTCTCCAACTTTATAGTTTGCACTCTCTCTCCAATCAATAAATCCAAATTTTTTAAAAGCATCAGAATGATTATATATTTTGGAACTAGCAGAAATTAACCAATACATATTAGCCCTCCTATTTATAGTTTTATGAATCTATTTAATCGTATTTACTATTTTACTTATGTTTTACGCCTTAAACTGATAATAAAACTTATCTATAAACATATTTTCATTTGCTTCTAATAGATCTAATTTATAATGTTCATCCGAATAATTTATTAACTTAGAATTCCTATCTTTCAACTTCTTTATATACTCTTCATTCACAACACTATTACTCTTACTAGAATTCTTTGATTTGGATGTTATTACTAGGTTCCAAATATCATCACTGTACATAAATGACCAAGGTATAACATGATCAATACTTATATCATTGGGATCAAGTATTTCATCTGTATAGAAATCTCTAACTATCCCATCTGGGAATTGTTTAAGTAATGCATGTTTGAACTTTGTTAAGTTATTTCTTCTAATCTTTTCATCAGTTGAACCTTTAACTTTTAAAGCAATCCTAGGACTTTGATTAAACTTCTCTAAGAGTTGTGCCCATCTATAATTGAGTAACTGTGATAATACAAAGGCATGTTCCTTCAAGATGGTATGTTGATGAGTTGCTAGTTCAATAATTCTTCTATCTTTATCTAGTTTATATAAATCTATATTCTCATCACCAACTTTAGTAAACCTCCAACAAACATCTTGTTTTAAAGCTGTACTAATTTCTTTAAGAAATCGATTATATTTAACTCTATCTCTAATAAGTATTGGTTTAGATTTATCAAACCAGTCAGGTATTTTTGATTGAGTTAATGATTGATAATATTCAATAATTTCTTCGGTTATTTGTTGTATCTTAGGTTTTGATTTAGCGGGACCTTGATAAAGTTTAAAAAAATACGTCTGATTCCAAAAGTACTTCAAGACGTATTCTCCTATTTGTTCAAATGTAAAAACGGTTGGGACTCCTTCAACCACATCAAAAGAATGACATAGTTCTATAATAGCTCTTCCCCATGCCAACTTATAAGTATTCTCATTATTCATACCGTCTATGACGGATAACCAATCTTTAAAGTAATCGTCCACCCAATTCCCTTTATTGAATAAAACTTATATTTTTATAAATAATCGGCTCATTAACTTTTCTGTAAATCTTAACATCAGACGATTTATCTAATTCAAAGAATTTATATACACCTAAATACCTATATGCACTAATTCCTAGAGGATCAATTGTTTTAGCAAAAACAATTCTAAATGCGTAATCCGGTTTAATATTTGACATTATTACTTCATTGTTATAATTTGTTTCTTTTATTTCGTTCCAATCTTCAGAAAGGTAATTAATCCAGTTATAACTATTTGTAGAATACTTCTTACCTTCTTTCTCAATAGCCATAGATGGAAACCAAACTGAGTAATTACTATCGAAATAATAAATCCCCCTTTGATATCCTTTAAGTTCTACACCAAATATCTTAAGAACATCAATAATCCTTTTAAATCTAAAGTTGTCCCCTATTGATATATACTTTCTTTCAATTACAGTTTTGACTATATCCTCATTTATATTCCATGGTGTTATTTGTTTAACATCGCAGACCTTTTTAATTTCACTCACAATATTTCTTATTTGAAATTCAATATCTTCAATTGAATTATCTACATCTACTCTTCTTAGTATGAAATCAGACGTTTCTGCAACAGTACTTAACATTTCTTCCATAGAAAGCTGACGTTTTAAATCCTCATCTTCATATTGTTTATGATGAGCTTCATCACATTCAATACCAAAATTAATTTGTGGAAAATATAAATCTAATAATCCATATTTACCATCAGCACGTTTGATATATTGTTGAGTTACAGGTTTGAGACTTAGATTATCAATCTTGTGCCATATACTATTAATTACATAATTCTCATAATCTTTTCTCTTTGTTCTTGAAAGAGTTTTTATTATATATTCCCTTTTCTCATTACTCATATTATTATTCCTTTTTACTCACACTCTTTAAATACAATCTCTTCTCAAACTTACCCCGTTGTAATGCTTTAACTGCTTGTATGGTATTAACCTCTAATGTGTTAATGTTATACATCTGTTTAATGGTATCCATAACTTCTTGTAAATCAGCTAATTCACTAAGTATGTCATCTCTATCTTGTGCATTACATACTTCAGTTGCTTCTTCAATTAACTTCTCTTTAATCGCTTGCTTAAATGATTCTTCAGATAGAATTATAATATCTGCTGTATTCCCATCTTTTTGAATAATCTCAGGAATACGGTCTCTAATAAGCTTATTATAGATTTTCATAATATAATTATACCCGATAGAAAACACTTGTCTAATACTTGTCCAAATAATTACACGATAAGTTAGTTTTTCTGCACATTTGTTCTAAAATAGCCTAAAAATAGGTCTAATAAATTAATTGTTCAAATTTATTGCAATATTGTAATAATTTATGTACTATAATAAATGCTTAGATAATCCCCCACCCAATCTAAGTGAATCGATCTGAATGATTTTCCCCCAATGAACTCAGATCAACAAAGATAGTAAGCTATTACTATCTTTTTTATTTATAGTCATAATCATTGAAAATAGAATTGAAATAACTTAAGCTTAGGTCATATAATAATTAAGTAGTTGTAACATCTCCTTTCCTATTGTTACAATACGACCAAAAAGAAGTTAGACCTGAGCAATCCAACTTCTTTTTTTATTTAATATTACTTAAGTTTCTTATAATTTATTCGATATATAAATGGGAGGTATCCCCTCAATTTTACTTCCCAAGGGTAATACCACAAAAACAGACCACTTATTCCTGAAAGTGGTCTGTTTTTGTATGATTAAGTTGTTTGAAATCAATGTTATCTTCGATAGAGATGTCCCAACGAATAGGAGTAACTGAAATGTTTTGATCAATGACTACGGTATAGATATCCGTATTCTTATCTAAATGAGTAAAACTAGGTGAAATGGTACTTGTTAAGTGATAAGGATTGTTAAAGTTGCGCTTACAGACCTTATCAAATTCAGAGTAATTCATTCGACTTTGTTTCGTCATTTTGATTCGAGTATGATCATCTATGACTTTAGGCAAATTCACATTATACATACAGATATCAGGCTTAAACCCATTCTGTAAGATTGTTTGTACAATCCTACGAATGATCATTCTATCTTTGTCCCAATCAAGCTCTTCCAACTGTTCATTGTGCTGCTTACTAAGATCAAACATCTTAGAAAACGCAATCGCATGGACGCCATGACTATTGGCTTCAAACGCAGCCCCAACGGTTCCACTACAAGTTAGAGATAAACCAAGATTCTCACCATAATTAATGCCACTAATACACAAATCAGGCTTCCTCTCAACACACTCCAACATCGCATGAGCTACCACAAACGCAGGAGATCCATGAATCCCAAACGCTGGAATCGTTTGATTGTTCAATTTAAAGGGAATTTGCTTAATAATTCCATTATCTGGAACTCGTGGAAAGGATCTCCCCATACCCGTTTGTTGGTGGATTGGTGCTGCGATACACAAATCCGCAATATCAATGAGAGCTTCCGCAAGGGCACATAAACCAGGCGAATAAATCCCATCATCATTGGTCAATAGAATATAAGGCTTCATTGACTATTTAAGCGCTTCGTAAATTTCTTTTAAAGGAGCTTCTAGTAAACTAGGTAATCTACGATAAATGTTATTAATACGATTATACGCATCATGATTTGCCATATTCGGCGTAAACTCATCACGCTGTTTAATCATCTTACGAACTGCCGTTTCATAATCAGGATAAATACCCGTCGCAACCGCAACAGAGATTGCAGCACCTAAAGAAGCCGCCCCATTCACCACATTACGAACCGTACGAACACCATAGATATCCGCAATAATCTGCATATATAAATCACTATTGGATCCACCACCCGACACAATAATCTTATTCGGAGTTTTACCCAATTCTTCACACATTGCGCTATAACTATTCTTAAGCGTTAAAGCGATACCCTCTAATAAGGAACGATAAATATGACCTCTTGTATGACGTTCATCAAACCCAAGAATCACACCCTTACGATAGAGTTGAGTCGCAGGTGCTAACCAATCCGGAATGGTAAACAATCCATCCGATCCAGGATTGAGTAATTCAGCTTCTCTTGCAAGATAGTCTTCAACCACAAATCCTTCAGACTCAGCTTTTTTCGCATATTCTTCACCGATAATACTCTTATACCAAGAAATTAACCACATCCCTCTACGAATACCTCCACTCTCATAAAGATATTTATAAGGAACATTGGAAAGATTGGTAAAGAAATTACTTGAGTTCTTAATATTCGTATCCCCAAATACCATCGAAGTAATATAGGTACCCAAAGAAACTAAACCCACATTCGGTTCAATCAAACCAGAACCAAGTGCTTCAACCGCTTTATCATTCGCCGTTGCGACAACAGGAAGACCAATAGGTAATCCAGTCTCAACCGCAGCTTGTGTATTCACAAAGCCTAGGATAGTTCCTGGAAGTTGTAACTCAAATAACTTCTCTCTAGGAATATTAAATTTATTGAAATGAGCTTCATCCTTAGACCATTCCCAGGTATCTAAATCCGTTGGAAATTGCCAATCATAAGCATTTGCGACCGTATCCTTAATCTCACCCGTTAATCTAAACGTTAAATAACCTGATGTCGATCCAGTATACGCAATTCTTGAATCATCAATGTATGTTTCATAGGCTCTAACATCCATCCAACTCATAATCGGTTCTG
>Ga0209207_1000610_pt1 | contig 20710 bp, 9 predicted proteins | sample SaghotsprinmetaG_FD_184140 | JGI IMG/M metagenome (GOLD analysis project Ga0209207, IMG submission 184140) | Hot spring microbial communities from South Africa to study Microbial Dark Matter (Phase II) - Sagole hot spring metaG (SPAdes) (version 3) | ecosystem: Environmental > Aquatic > Thermal...
TCTGGTCTTCTTCGGCTGGCCGCGGATGAGCGTGGCTTTCAGCACCATCCCCTACCTGGCCCCGCATCTCGAGTGGCTTGATGTTCACGATACACTGCGGGAACCGCCAGAGCCAGCCCTCGCCGCCCGCGACCACCCGACCATCTTCGTCTTCGTGCCTGAGCGAGCGGGCGAACTGGGGCTGGTGCAGTTCGCCTTTCCCTACGGCACGGTCGAGCAAGTACCCTCGCCCCTGGATGGCTCGCCGCTGTTCACGGTATACCAGGTATCGGCCCCAGCGCAAGGAGGTGCCAAGGTGAACCAGGGGGAACCGGGTTTCCCCACGCCCCCGCTCAGGGGAGGGTTTGCGGGGGCGCAGCTCTTCCCAGCCCCCGCCCGGTGAGAGGGTTGGGGAGACAAAGCCCGCCCCGGAAGGCCACGCCCGGTAGGGCGCAGCCCGGCAGCATGGAGCGTCCATCAGGTGAAGAATTCCTTGCTAAAGAGTGAACAAACCTCCTCTCACAAGAAAGACCCTTCACCTGACATTTCGCAATCCGTCGCATATGATTGCAGGCAGAACTAAACGTATGTAGAACTTGCTGCCGGCAAAGGAGCTCGCCTGTCGCGCTCCCTGGCCATTCGTTGCGCGCGTGCGGACGGAACGGCAGCAAGTCACTAGTGGAGAGGATCAGGCCGATGACGACCCTGGACACCGATACGCTGGAGATGGTGCTTACGACCCTTCGCGATTACGCGGCGAAGCAGCTCAAACCCGAGTTCCTGCGCGAACTCGATGAGCGCGACGAGTTTCCCCACGACGTCCTCCGCGACCTCTACGACCCTGAGAAGTTCGGACTGCATCTTATTTTCATCCCCGAGGAGTACGGCGGTCTCGGCGGTGGCGCCTACGATGTCTACCGCGTTTCGGAGCAGATGGCCCGCATCGATCTCGGTATTGCGACCGGTGTACTGGCGACGTTCCTCGGCACCGACCCGATCGTGGTGGGTGGGACGGAGGAGCAAAAGGCCCACTGGATGGGCCGCATCGCCTCAGAGGGTCTGCTGGTGGCCTACGGGGCGACCGAACCCCAGGCTGGCTCGGACCTGGGCACACTCACGACCAGGGCCGTCCCGGTCGAAGAGGATGGCAAGATTATCGGCTACAAGCTCACCGGCCGGAAGCAGTGGATCTCGAACGGCGGCGTGGCCAAACTCTACACCATTCTGGCCAACGCTCCCGGCGGCATCTCCTGGTTCATTATGGAGGCCGGGCAGCCGGGCTTCAGCTACGGCAAGCCGGAGGACAAGCACGGCATTCGCGCCTCGAACACTGCGGCCCTGTTCCTCGATGAGGTCTTCGTGCCCGTTGAGAACCTGGTCGGCGGCGTGGAGGGGCAGGGTCTGGCCCAGGCCCAGGCGGTGTTTGGCTACACCCGCCTGATGGTCGGCTCGTTCGGTCTTGGAGCCGGCTGGGCAGCCCTCGAACGCGCCATTCGCTACAGCCAGACCCGCGTGCAGGGTGGCGGGTTGCTCTCCACCAAGCAGGCCTACACCCACAAGCTCCTGGTGCCGAATGCGGTGCGCCTCGAGGCCTCGCGGGCCTACATCGAGTGGGTCGCCGAGCGCATTGATGGCGGTGACCCTGACCAGCAGACCGAGGGCGCCGTGGCGAAGTACTTCGCCACCGAGAGCGGCAACAAGGCCGCCGAAGACGCCATTCAGGCCCACGGCGGCTACGGCTACACCAAGGAGTACATGGTCGAGAAGATCAAGCGCGATGTGCGTATCACCTGCATCTACGAGGGCACCTCGGAGATTATGGAGTGGACCATCGCTCGCGATCGCTGGCAGGCCCACTTGAAGACCCGCGGGACCTTCTACAACGACTGGGCCGCCCAGCTTGACCAGTTGGCTCGCCAGCACCCCGATAGCGGCGCAGCCACGGCGGCCCTGGGCATGCGCGCCCTGGCGGTTATTCTCGAACGCGCCCGTATTGACCGCCTGACCCGCAACCAGCACATTCTCTTCCGCCTCGGCGAATTGATTGCCTGGGCCGAGACCGCGGCGATCTTTAGTGAGCGCTCCGCCACCAAACCGAGCACGGCCGTGCCCTTCTCGCAGGAGACGCTGAAGACCATGGCCCGCGTCCATGCGCGCGAGGCCGCGATGAAAGTCGCCGCCGACGGGCTGCGCTGGTGCATCAGCGCCGGCCAGACCGACCCGAACCTGGCGGCGAGTATCAATCTGCCGGCGATCTTCAACGCCCAGGCCGGCCAGATCGAGGACATGAACATTGTCGCGCAGCGCCTGATCGAGGCGTTCCCGGCTGAATAGCTATCCACTCTCGCCTCACCTGCCCCGCTCCCGCGCAGGCGGGAGCGGGCACGCGCACGAAAAGAGGTGAGAAACGTAAGGAGCGATCCACATGGATATGTCAAACCGCGCCATTGCCATCGTCGGCCTGGGCGCCATCCTCCCCGACGCGCCCAACGCCCGGGCCTTCTGGGAGAATATTCTGGCGAAGCGCTACAGCATTTCGGAGACCCCACCCGAGCGCTGGCTGCTCGCCGATTACTATGACCCCGACCCCAGCGCCCCTGATAAGACCTATTCCAAGATCGGCGGCTGGGTCCGGGGCTTCAAGTTCGACTGGCAGCGCTTCCGCATTCCGCCCCGTGTGGCCGCCGCGATGGACGAGGGCCAGCAGTGGGCGGTGGCTATCGCTGCCGAGGCCCTGGCCGATTATGGCTTCCCCGATCGCCCGCTCAACACTGAGAATACCGGCGTGATCCTCGGCACGGCTATGGGCGGTGAGTTGCACTACCTCACCAACCAGCGCGTCATTTTCCCGGAGTACGCCCGCTACCTCAGCAATACGCCGGCCTTCCAGGCCCTGCCGCCCGATGTGCGCGCGGCTATCCTGGCGCAGTTCCACGCTGAGATGGACCGCACCCTGCCCCCCGTAACCGAAGACTCGATGCCGGGCGAGCTGCCCAATATCGTGGCCGGACGGGTGGCCAATGTGCTCAACCTGCGCGGGCCGAACTTCATCACCGACGCGGCCTGCGCCTCGACCTTCGCCGCCGTGGCTGCCGCGGTCGAGATGCTCAGCGAGGGCCACGTGGACGCGGTGATCACCGGCGGCGTGGACCGCAATATGGGGCCCTCGACCTTCGTGAAGTTCTGCAAGATCGGCGCCCTGTCGGCAACTGGCACACGCCCCTTTGGCGACGGCGCTGATGGCTTCGTGATGGGCGAAGGCGCGGCGACGTTCCTGCTCAAGCGCCTGGCCGATGCCGAACGCGACGGCGATACGATCTACGCGGTGATCCGCGGCGTGGGCGCTTCCTCCGATGGCAAGGGCAAGGGCATTACCGCCCCCAACCCCGTCGGGCAGGTCTACGCGATTGAGCGCGCCTGGCGTCACGCCGGTCTCGACCCCGCCACTGCCACCCTGGTTGAGGCCCACGGCACCAGCACCCGCGTCGGCGATGTGACCGAAGTCGAGAGCCTGGCAAAGGTGTTCGGCGGCGCCGAGCGCGGCCGTATCGGCCTTGGCTCGGCCAAGAGCAACATCGGCCACCTCAAGGCCGGCGCCGGCGCAGCCGGGTTGCTCAAGACGGTCTTCGCCCTCCACGAGAAGATCCTGCCGCCCACGCTGAACTGCGAGAAGCCCAACCCGAATATTGACTTCAACGCCACCCCGTTCTACCTGCTCAACGAGGCCCGCGAGTGGGAGCGCCCTGGCAATGTTCCCCGGCGCGCTGGCGTGAGCGCCTATGGCTTCGGCGGCACCAACTTCCACGTGGTGCTGGAGGAGTACATCCCGGGGATGATCCGCACTGAGCCGCAACGCTACCAGGGGGTGGAGGTGCCCAATCCGGGCGGCGGTTCCGGTAGCGGTCACTACACTGCGCCCGCGAAGGTGGCCCAGAAGCCGCCCCTGCGCGGCATCCTCGCCCTCGGCGCCGATACCCCCGCTGAACTGAGCGCCCGCCTCGATGAGGTTCTGCGCAAGGTGCAGGAGGGCTGGACGCCGCCGGTGGCAGCGCCCGGCCCCGCCGACCTGCGCAAGGCCGAGCGTCTGGTCATTGACTTTGCCGACCACGCTGACCTGCTCGATAAGCTCAACAAGGCGAAGAAGGCCGCCGGTCTCAACGCTCCCGCCGCCTGGAAGCCCCTGGCGGCGCAGGGCATCTTCCGCGGCAGCGGCAAGGTTCCCGGTAAGGTCGCCTTCCTCTTCCCCGGCCAGGGTTCGCAGTATCTCAACATGGGCCGCGAACTGGCGAAGGTCTCGCCCGCGGTGGCCGCGGTCTTCGCCGAGGCCGACCGGGTGATGACCCCCATCCTGGGCCGCCCGCTCACCGACTACCTCTTCCTCGATAGCGACGACCCCCAGCGCATCAAGGAGGCGGAACGGGCCTTGATGCAAACGGCGATTACCCAGCCGGCCATGCTTACCCTCGACATCGCCCTGCTGACCCTGCTCGCCGAGTATGGCATCAAGCCAGATATGGTGATGGGGCACTCGCTGGGCGAATACGGCGCGCTGGTGGCCGCCGGTATTATGCCCTTCGCCGAGGCCCTCGAGGCCGCCGCGGCCCGCGGCGCCGAGATGACCAGGGTCAGCGTCGAGGACAATGGCTGGATGGCCGCCGTGATGGCGCCGCTCGATGTGATCCAGTCCACCTTGCAGGAGGTTGACGGTTACGTTATCCCCGCCAACCTCAACAGCTACAGCCAGGCAGTGATTGGCGGTAATAGCAAAGCGGTGGAGCAGGCCATCAGCGTCTTTACCGCGAAGGGCTACCAGGCCCAGCGCATTCCTGTCAGCCACGCCTTCCATACCCGCATCGTCGCTCCGGCCTCCAAGCCGCTGCGCAAGGTGCTCGACCGGCTGCACATTGCCGAGCCGAAGCTGCCACTGGTGGCCAATGTTACCGGTGAGCTCTACCCCACGACCGTCGAAGCGATCAAAGACATCCTGGAGCAGCAGATCGCCTCGCCGGTGCAGTGGGTCAAGGGCCTGGAGACGCTCTACCGCGAGGGCTGCCGGATCTTCGTCGAGTGCGGACCCAAGAAGGCCCTCAAGGGCTTCGTGGACGACGTGGTGGGCAGCAAGCCCGATGTGGTCTCGCTCTTCACCAACCACCCGAAGACCGGCGAGATCGCCAGTTTCAACCAGGCCCTCTGCGGGCTGTATGCCGCCGGTCTGGGCGCAGAGCCGGCCCACGAGGAGGCCCCGCAGCCCGAAATGGCCGCCCCGGCGGCCCGACCGCACCTGTCTGCTGTGAATGGCGAAGCGGCTCAGGCTTCATCTGTAGAGGATACGATCGTGACCCACACGAATGGCAATGGCGCCTCCGCCACTGGCGCGGCGAGCCTCAACGACCTCGGGCAGTTGCTCGCGCAAGCGCTGCAACAGGCCAGCGCCCGGCCGGTAGCCCACGCCGGGCAGCCCGAGGTCTTTGACCGGAACCTGCCGCCTGCCGGTTCGGTGATCATCTCCGGCACCGGCCTGGGTCTGCCCGGCGCCGAAAAGCCGGTGATGGCCGAGGATAATGTCGAGCGCATTCTGCGCGGTGAGCAGTTCGTGGATCTCATTCCCGAGCGCTTCCGCCGCAAGATGGTGCGCAAGGGCGTGACCCGCGTGGTTAAGGGCGAGGACGGCGGGGGCAGCTTCCAGACGATTGACAACGCCGATGATGTCATTCGCCTGGCCGGGCGCCCTGGCCCCTTCGACCTCAGCGCGGAGTACGGGGTGCCCGCCAAGCTGGTCGAGGCGCTGGATATCACCTCGCAACTGGCGATCGCCGCCGGCCTCGACGCCCTGCGCGAAGCCGGTATTCCCCTCGTCCAGACCTACCGTAAGACCAGCAAGGGCACCTTCCTGCCCGATCGCTGGATGCTGCCCGAGGCCCTCCGCGATGAGACGGGCGTGATCTTCGCCAGCGCCTTCCCCGGCTACGACCAGCTTGCCGGCGAGATGGAGCGCTACTACGAGCACGAGAACCGCCTCAATCTGCTGGAGGAACTGGAGAACCTGCGCAACCACGCCCTCGATGAGGAGACCCTCACGGCGCTGACCCGGCGTATCGCCGCATTGCGCGAGGAGATCGCCGCCAATCCCTACCAGTTCGACCGGCGTTTCCTCTTCCGCATTCTTGCGATGGGCCACAGCCAGTTCGCCGAGTACATCGGCGCGCGCGGCCCCAACACCGCCGTCAATGCGGCCTGCGCCTCAACCGCCCAGGGCGTCGCCATCGCCGAAGACTGGATCCGCAGCGGCCGCTGCCGCCGCGTGCTGGTCGTCGGCGGTGACGATGTCACCAGCGACCATCTGCTGGAGTGGATCGGCGCGGGCTTCCTGGCCACCGGCGCCGCCGCCACCGATGATAAGGTCGAGGAGGCCGCCCTGCCCTTCGACCGCCGCCGCCACGGGACCCTCCTGGGGATGGGCGCCTGCGCCCTGCTGGTCGAGAGCGAAGATGCGGTGCGCGAGCGTGGTATGCGCGGCATCGCTGAACTGCTCTCCAGCGAGACCCGCAATAGCGCCTTCCACGGCACCCGGCTGGACGTGGACCACATCAGCGAGGTGCTGGAGAGCCTGATCACCTCCGCCGAGCGGCGCTTCGGCCTCGACCGCTACGCCATGGCCGCCCAGACGGTCTTCGTCTCGCACGAGACCTACACGCCCGCCCGGGGTGGCAGCGCTTCCGCCGAGGTGGCGGCCCTGCGCCGCGTCTTCGGCCCCGCCGCCAGCGAGGTGGTGGTTGCCAATACCAAGGGCTTCACTGGCCATCCGATGGGCGTGGGCATCGAAGATGTCATCGCGGTGAAGATCCTCGAACACGGGATCGTGCCGCCGGTGCCCAACTACCGCGAGGTGGACCCCGAACTGGGCACGCTCAACCTGAGCCGCGGCGGGCGTTACCCGGTGCGCTACGCCATCCACTTCGCCGCTGGCTTCGGGTCTCAGATCGCCATCACGCTGCTGCGGCGCGTGCCCGGCGGCCCCAACCGCGTTGACAATCGCGCTCGCTACGACTACTGGCTGGCCCAGGTCAGCGGCTACGACCGCCCCGAGACCGAGGTCGTGCAGCGGGTGCTGCGGGTGAAGGCCGAAGGCGCGCCGACCCGCGTGCCGGCGCCGAGTATGTGGCAGCCGGGCACCGGCCCGACGGTGCGCGCCGCCGCGCCTGCCGAGAGTGGCCCGCGGGTGGTGGACGATGGTCGCCGCGCCGAGATCCCGGCGCGCCCGGTGTACACCGAAGCGCCCCGCCCCGCCCCGGCCGCCGCGCCCACCAACGGCAAGGCCGCGCCCGCCCCGGCCCCCGCGCCGGTCACCGCTGCCCCGGCCCCCGCGCCGGTCGCCGCTGCCCCGGCCCCCGCGCCGGTCGCTCCGGCCCCCGCGCCGGTCGCCGCCGCGCCTGTGGCAGTCGCTCCGGCCCCCGCGTCCGTGGCAGTGGCTCCGGCTGCGCCACCCAGGACGGTTGACCCGGTGGCCGAGAAGGTGCTGGCCCTGGTCGCCGAGAAGACTGGCTACCCGCCGGAAATGCTCGACCTCGACCTCGACCTTGAGGCCGACCTGGGCGTGGATACCGTCAAGCAGGCCGAGACCTTCGCCGCCGTGCGCGAGGCTTTCGACATCCCGCGTATCGAGAACCTCAAACTGCGCGATTACCCCACGATGCGCCACGTGATCGGCTTCGTGCGCGAGCACCGGCCCGACCTGGCTGCCGCGCCGGTGGCCACCGCCCCTGCCCCCACACCCGTTGCCGCGCCCGTTGCCCCTGCGGCCGCACCCGCGGCCCCGGCCGCCGACCCCATCGCCGAGAAGGTGCTGGCCATTGTCGCCGAGAAGACCGGCTACCCGACCGAGATGCTCGACCTCGACCTCGACCTCGAGGCCGACCTGGGCGTGGACACCGTCAAGCAGGCCGAGACCTTCGCCGCCGTGCGTGAGGCCTTCGACATCCCGCGCATCGAGAACCTCAAACTGCGCGACTACCCCACGATGCGCCACGTGATCGGCTTCGTGCGCGAGCACCGGCCTGACCTGGCCGCCGCGCCGGTGGCCGTCGCGCCCGCCCCCACACCCGTTGCCGCGTCCGCCCCGGCGGCTGCCCCGGCCGCTACGCCGGTCGCCGACCCGGTGGCCGCGCAGGTACTGGCCATCGTCGCCGATAAGACCGGCTACCCGCCGGAAATGCTTGACCTCGACCTCGACCTTGAGGCCGACCTGGGCGTGGATACTGTCAAGCAGGCCGAGACCTTCGCCGCCGTGCGTGAGGCCTTCGGCATCCCGCGCATCGAAGACCTCAAGCTGCGCGACTACCCCACCCTGCGCCACGTGATCGGCTTCGTGCGCGAGCACCGGCCCGACCTGGCCGCGCCCGAGACCCCAGACGAGCCACCGCCGAGCGGCGGGGGTGGTGTGCCGCCCGTCGGCGCGCCGCCAGTAGCCGTTGCGGTCGCCCCCGCCACCGTGGCGACCGGCGCCGCAGCGCCCGCCGCTGCTCCGGCTGCGGTCAGCGACCCGGTGGCCGAGAAAGTGCTGGCCATTGTCGCCGACAAGACCGGCTACCCGACCGAGATGCTCGACCTCGACCTCGACCTCGAGGCCGACCTGGGCGTGGATACCGTCAAGCAGGCCGAGACCTTCGCCGCCGTGCGTGAAGCCTTTGGCATCCCGCGCATCGAAGACCTCAAGCTGCGCGACTACCCCACCCTGCGCCACGTGATCGGCTTCGTGCGCGAGCACCGGCCCGACCTGGCCGCGCCCGCGCCCGCGGCCCCCGCGCCCGCGGCCCCGGAGGCCCCGGCGGCTCCGGCAGCCGACCCCATCGCCGAGAAGGTGCTGGCCATCGTCGCCGACAAGACCGGCTACCCGACCGAGATGCTCGACCTCGACCTCGACCTCGAGGCCGACCTGGGCGTGGACACCGTCAAGCAGGCCGAGACCTTCGCCGCCGTGCGCGAGGCCTTTGGCATCCCGCGCATCGAAGACCTCAAGCTGCGTGACTACCCCACCCTGCGCCACGTGATCGGCTTCGTGCGCGAGCACCGGCCCGACCTGGCCGCAGGTGGCGGAGCGGGCGCCGCGCCGGTGGCCGAGGCCCCCGCAGCCGCCCCTGGCGCCGCAGCGGTCGCCAGCGACCAGCCGGTGATCTACGACGTCAGCGAGGCCGACCGCGCGCCGCGCCGCGTGCCGACACCGGTGCTGCGGCCCCCGCTGGACCTCTGCAAGGCCACCGGGGTGAGCCTCGAGGGCAGCCGGGTGGTGGTGATGTTCGACCGTGGCGGTGTCGGGCGCTCGCTGGTCTCGCGCCTGGAGAAGCGCGGCGCGCAGGTGCTCGGAATCGAGACCCCGCCCGCCGACGAGGAGATCGACGGCCTCATCCAGGGCTTCCTGGCCGAGGGACCGGTCGCCGGCGTGTACTGGCTGACCGCCCTCGACGTTGAGCCTGACCTGGAGGAGCTTGACCTGGAGCAGTGGCGCGAGCTGAACCGCGTCCGGGTGAAGAACCTCTACCGCGCGGTGCGCGCGCTGATCACCGCGCAGCCCGACGCTAACCCCTTCCTGGTGGTTGCCACGCGGATGGGCGGCCTGCACGGCTACGACGAGCATGGCGCAACCGCGCCCCTCGGCGGCGCCGTCACCGGCTTCGCCAAAGCCTACAAGCGTGAGCGCCCGGCTGCGGTGGTCAAGGCGGTTGACTTCGAGGCCAGCCGCAAGAGCGCCGAGCCGGCCGAGGCCTTGATCGCCGAGACCCTCTTCGACCCCGGCGTTGTCGAGGTGGGGTACCACGATAGCCTGCGCTTCAGCATCGGTTTTGAGGAGCGCCCCGCCGCCGATGGGCAACCGGGGATGCACCTCGGCCCCGAAACGGTCTACCTGGTCACCGGCGCGGCCGGTGGCATCACCAGCGCGATTGTGGCCGACCTGGCCCGCGCCGGCGGTGGCGGCCAGTTCTTCCTGCTCGACCTGACCCCGACGCCCGACCCCGCCGATGAGCGGATCGCCCTCTTCCGCCAGGGCCGCGATGCGCTCAAGGCCGCGCTGATCGCCGAAGCTCAGGCGAAGGGCGAGAAGGTCACCCCGGTGCAGATTGACCGGACGATCATGGGCGTCGAGCGCTCCGAAGCCGCCCTGCGCGCCATTGAGACGGTGCAGGCCGCCGGTGGTGAGGCGTACTACCGCAGCCTGGACCTGCGCGATGGCCCCGCCGTCAGCGCCGTGGTCGAGGAGATCCGCGAGCGCTTCGGACGGATCGACGTGCTGCTCCACGCTGGCGGCATCGAGATCAGTCGCGGCCTGGCCGATAAGCAGCCCGATGAGTTCTACCGCGTCTTCGACATCAAGGCTGATGGCTTCTTCAGTCTGCTCCGGGCAGCGAAGGGCATGCCGATCGGCGCCACGGTCGCCTTCAGCTCGGTGGCCGGGCGCTTCGGCAACAGCGGCCAGACCGACTACAGCGCCGCCAACGACCTGCTCTGCAAGATCACCAGCAGCCTGCGTCACACCCGTCCGGAGACCCGCGGTATCGCGATTGACTGGACGGCCTGGGGCGGCATCGGGATGGCTACCCGCGGCTCCATCCCCAGAATCATGGAGATGGCGGGGATCGATATGCTCCCGCCGGAGGTGGGCATCCCCACCATTCGTCGCGAACTGACTGCCGGCGGCACCCGCGGCGAGATCGTCGTCGGGATGCGCCTGGGCATCCTCACCGAGGAGTTCGACGAGCACGGCGGTATCGACCCCGAGAAGGTGGCGGCGGTGCTCGCCGCGCGCGAGCGGCCCTTCTTGATGGTCGGCACGGTGCGCAAGGCGGGTCTCTACAGCGGCATCGTCGCCGAGACGGCGCTGGACCCGTCGGTGCAGCCGTTCCTCTACGACCACAAGATTGACGGCACCCCGGTGCTGCCCGGCGTGATGGGCACTGAGGGCTTCGCCGAACTGGCCAGCCTGCTCGTCCCCGGCTACCGCGTGGCCCGCATCGAGCACGAGCGGCTCGACAGCCCGGTGAAGTTCCACCGTAGCCAGCCGCGCACCCTGGTGCTCAAAGCCACGGTGCATCCGACTGGCGAGGGTGAGCTGCTGGCGCATACCGAACTGCGCTCGGTCTTCCAGCCGGCAGTGGCGCCGGGGCATACCCCGCCCCCGCCGCAGGAGACGGTCCACTTCCGGGCCGTGGTGCGTCTGACCAGCGCCCCCGCCGCGGAGGCTCACGCCGAGCGACCGCATCTGGCCGAAGACGCGCGGGTCGTGGAGCGCGCAGACATCTACCAGGTCTACTTCCACGGCCCGGCCTACCAGGTGCTGGAGAAAGTGCTGATCGCCGGTAACATGGCCTTCGGTATGCTCGCCAGCGACCTGCCGCCCGACAGCGCTCCCGCTGAGGCCGAGCACCTGGTGGATCCGCGTCTGCTCGAACTCTGCTTCCAGACCGCCGGGGTCTGGGAGATCGCCAACACCGAGGCGATGGCCCTGCCCTCCTCGCTGGAGACCCTCGAGGTCTACAGCCACCCCGAACTGGGCAACGGCAAGGGGATCTACGCCATCGTCACGGCTCACGACGAAGGGGCCAGCTTCGACGCCCGGGTCATTGACGACGAGGGCAATGTCTACCTCGACCTGACGGGCTATCGCACCTCGAAGCTCCCCGGTGTGGCGAAGTTCTAAGCGCCACCACGAACCTCGTTCGTGACGGGAAAGGCCCGCGGGGAGGGCAAAGCCCTCCCCGCGCCCCGCCCCTGGAACCACCTGTTGGGCCGTAGCAGCGGTACAGCCAATGCTACGGCTCAAACACCAGAGCATGATCACCTGGCTCACGCAGACCGAACGTGATCTTCCAGCCCTGGCTCCGGCGGCATGGTTAAGCCCGCCGGAGCAGGAGCGTCTGGCCGCCCTGCGGGTGGAGAAGCGCCGCCGCGAGTGGCTGCTTGGCCGCTGGACCGCCCGGCGCCTCATCCAGAGTCACCTGGCTGAAGCGGGCCTTGCCTGCGACCTGCGCGACCTGCAGATCCTGGCCGCGCCCAGCGGCGCGCCAACCATCAGCGCCCGCCGGTCGGAGTTGCAGGCGGCCCTGGACGGCTGGCACCTGACCATCAGCCATAGCCGGGGCCGCGCTCTCTGCGCGCTGGCGCGCACACCGGCCATTGGCGCGGATATTGAGCAGGTGGCGCCGCGCCACCCCGCCTTCGCCGGTGACTACTTCACCCCTGCCGAGCGCGCGGCGGTGGCGGCCACGCCGCCCGAACAACGCGAGATGCTGATTACGGCAATCTGGAGCGCCAAGGAGGCCGCGCTCAAGGCCCTGCGCCTGGGCCTGAGCGTTGATACCCGCCGTGTTGAGTGCCGGATGGCGCCCCCCGGCGGGGGCGCATGGGCCACGGTTACACTGTCCTGTGATCCGATCCTGGAGGCCCCGCCGCTCCGCGGCTGGTGGCGCGTGTCTGAAGGCTATGTGCTCACGCTGGCCGTGGGAGCGGCGTAGCGCATTGCGAAGGGGAAAAGCCCGATGGAGATGGAAGACTACGTACGGAAACTCCGCGAACGGAAGGCCATCGCTGCTGGGACGCCGAAGGATGCCGAAGCGCAACACCAGAAGGGTCGGCTCACCGCTCGCGAGCGCATCGCCCTTCTCTTTGACCCCGATAGCTTCAACGAAATTGACACGCTGGTGATGCCGCGCTACGAGCACTATATGGGCGGCAAAGGCTCACGCTATGGCGATGGCGTCGTCACCGGCTTTGGATTGATCAATGGCCGGCAGGTCTTCGTTGCGGCTCAGGACGCGAGTGTGATGGGCGGCTCGCTCGGCGAGATGCACGCTAACAAGATCGTCAAGGCTATGCGGATGGCCCTGGCCTACGGCTGCCCCTTCGTCGCCCTCAACGACTCGGGTGGCGCCCGTATTCAGGAAGGGGTGGATAGCCTGGCCGGCTACGCGCGGATCTTCGATACCAACTGCGAAGCCTCCGGCGTGATTCCGCAGATCTCGGTCATTCTCGGCCCCTGCGCCGGGGGCGCGGTCTACTCGCCCGGCCTCACCGATTTCATTTTCATGACCGAGAACAGCTATATGTTCATCACCGGCCCGGAGGTGGTGAAGTCGGTGATGCAGGAGAACGTCAGCCAGGAGGAGCTTGGCGGCGGACGCGTGCACGCGACCGAGAGCGGCGTGGCTCACTTCCTGGCCACCGACGACCGCGAGTGCCTGCAAAAGGTGCGCGACCTGTTGAGCTACCTGCCCTCCAACAATGTCAATGACCCGCCCTACGTCCCTCCACGCGATGACCCGGACCGCCGCTGCCCCGAGCTGGAGCATATTGTTCCGGTGGACCCGCAGAAGCCCTACGATGTGCGTCAGGTGATTGCCAGTATCGTGGACGACGGGCGCTTCCTCGAGGTCCACGAACTCTGGGCGCAGAACATGGTCGTGGGCTTCGCGCGCCTCGACGGCTACGTGGTGGGCATTGTGGCCAATCAGCCCCAGGTGCTCGCCGGCACGATTGATATCAAGGCCAGCATCAAGGCGGCGCACTTTATCCGCATCTGTGATACCTACAATGTGCCGATCATCACCCTGCAAGACGTGCCGGGCTTTCTGCCGGGCACCAGCCAGGAGTACGGCGGGATCATTCGCAACGGCGCGCGGCTGATCTACGCCTACTCCGAGGCGACTGTGCCCAAGCTCATGATCATCCTGCGGAAGAGCTACGGCGGGGCCTACTGCGTGATGAGCAGCAAGGGCCTGCGCGGCGATCTGCTTTACGCCTGGCCGAATGCCGAACTGGCAGTGATGGGCGCGGCCGGCGCCGTCAACATCCTCTTCCGCAACGAGGTCAAGGCGGCTGCCGATCCCGAGGCGCGACGCAAGGAGTTGATCGATGAGTATCAGGAAAAGTTCAACAACCCCTACGTTGCCGCTGCGCGGGGCCTGATTGACGATGTGATCGAGCCGCGCGACAGTCGCCGCGTGCTTATCCGCGCCCTCCACGTAACGCTCTCCAAGCGCGAGCGGCACGTGCCGAAGAAACACGGGATCTCGCCAATGTGAGGCGCGACAGCCGACGCTCCGGGCCAGTCGCCCGGCGTCAGAGAAGGTGAACCCATGTTCAAAAAAGTGCTTATCGCCAACCGTGGCGAGCCTGCTGTTCGCGTCGTGCGCGCCTGCCGCGACCTGGGGATCCCCGCGGTGGCGCTCTACGAGCCGGAAGACCGCGGCGCGCTCTATGTGCACCTGGCCGACGAGGCCTACCTGGTCGAACCGCCGGCCAGTTACCGCGACCCGGACCTGGTGATCGCCCTGGCCCGGCAGTCTGGCGCCGATGCCGTCCATCCGGGCTACGGCTACCTCGCCGAGCATCTTGAGTTTACGCGCACCTGCGAGGGCGAGGGGATCGTGGTCATCGGGCCAGGCAGCGCGTGCCTCGAACTGACCACCAATAAGATCGCCGCGCTCGAGCGTGTGCGCCAGGCCGGCTTCTCCACCGTCACCACCTCGAGCCGCGCCTTCACGCCCGACGAGGCCGATGCGCTCCACGCCGAGGCCGAGCGCCTGGGCTACCCGGTGATCGTCAAGCCCTGGTCGGGAGGCCGGGGACGCGGCACCCAGCTCGTGCGAGAGCCGGCGCGGCTGCTCGAGGTGGTACGTGAGGCCGCCGCCGCCGCCCAGGCCGTCTTTGGCAATCCGCGGGTCTACCTCGAAGTCGCGGTGCTTCCCTCGCGCTACATCGAGGTGCCGCTCCTGGCCGACAACTACGGCGCCCTGGTCCATATGGGCGAGCGCGATAGCACCATCCAGCGCAACAAGCGCAAGGTGATCGCCGAGGCTCCCGCGCCGGGTCTCACTCCGGCTCAACGCGCAACCGTGCGCGGCGCGGCGGTGGAGATCGCGCGCCTCTTCGGTTGCCGCGGGGCCTGTACGGTTGAGTTCGTCGTCGACGCCGATGGCCAGTACTACTTCACCGAAGTGAAGCCGCGCCTCCAGGTCGAACATCCCGCTACCGAGATGGTCACCCGCATTGATGCGGTGCGCGAGCAGATCCGCCTGGCCGCCGGGCAGCCCCTGGGCTTCAGCCAGGACGACGTGCGCATCGCCGGCGCCGCCTTCCTCTGCCGCATCAATGCCGAGGACCCCTGGCGCGATTACCTGCCCAGTCCCGGGCGCATCGGCATGTTGCGCGTGCCCGGCGGCCCCAATGTGCGGGTGGATACCTACGCCTTCAGCGGGGCCGAAGTCTCGGTGCGCTACGAGTCGCTCTTCGCCAAGCTCGCCGTCTGGGGGGCCAACCGCGAAGAGGCTCTGCACCGCCTGCGTCGCGCCCTCGCCGAGTTCGCCGTTACGGGGATCAACACCAATATCAGTATGCTGCGGCAAATGGTGAGTGACCCCGATCTCATCGCGGGCGCCTACGATTCCAGCTTCAGCCACCGGCGCCTGGAACCCGCGGCACGCCCCGATAGCGAAAGCCTGCGCGACCTGGCCGCCGTCGCCGCGCTGGCCTTCCTGGCCCGCGTCCAGGCTGCCCGCCCGATCACGCCGCCCGATTTCACCACCGGCTGGCACCGCGATAGCAGGAGGCTCCCGCAATGAGCAAGCTGCACGTAACTGTCGAGGGCCACGAATTCGTGGTCGAAGTGGGCGCCCTGCCCAGACACGATGAGCCAGTCACCATCACCATCGACGGCGCGCCGCTGACCATCAGCGTCTCGTCGCTGGCCGGGCCAGAGGCCATCGAGTGGGCAGTGGTTGGCGTCCACCCCTATGAACTCAGTGTTGATCCAGACCTGCGCTGGATTGATACCCCCCAGGGGCGCTACCAGATCCAGGTGCGCGACCTTGAAGCCACGGTGGCCCGCCCCCGCAGCGGCGATGGGCGCGTCAAGGCGCCTATTCCCGGACGCATTGTTCGCGTTCTGGTGGAACCCGGCCAACCTGTCCAGGTTGGTCAGCCGGTGGTGGTGCTGGAAGCGATGAAGATGGAGAATGAGATTCAGGCCCCGCGTGCCGGCACCGTCAGCGATCTGCACGTCAGCGCGGGGCAGGTGGTCAAGCTCCACGAGTTGCTGCTGGAAATCAGTTGAAGGGTGCGCGAGACAACCGCGCGGCTGCGCCGCACTCTGTCAGCTTGAAGATGGAGGGTTTGGGAGGACTTCGCCCTCCCACCCTCCGGGGAGGAGGGTGGGGAAACCGGGTTTCCCCACCCTCCAACCGCTTCCGGGGTCGCTTGCCACTTCCACCGGTAGGGGCGCAGGGAAACCCGGTTTCCCCTTTGCCTCATCCCTCCGCCAGGCACCGATCCAGCACCAGCCGGAAGATATCCGTCTCGGTGATGATCCCCACCAGCCGGTCATTCTCCACCACCGGCAACCCGCTGAGATGATGCTGGAGCATCAGCGCTACCGCGTCGCGCACCGGCGTCGTCACGGTCACCGCAATCGGATCGCGCGTCATCACTTCCTCCACCACCGTGCCGGCCAGGGCAAACCGCGCCTCGTGCCAGCCCGCCTCGGTGCGCTGGAACGAACCCGTGCCCTCAATATCGCTGCGTGTCACGATCCCTACCAGCCGCCCGCCCGAAACCACGGGCAGACGGTGGATCTTACGCTGACGCATCCGCTCATACGCCTCGACTGCAGAGGTGTCCGGCCCTACCGTCAGAGGATCTCTGGTCATCCAGTCCTGCACTAGGAGTTGCTGGCGGTCCATCATCATCTCCTCATCTTCGACACAGCTTTCGGAGCAGGCGAAGGGGTTGCCACAAGCCCGCACGCCACTGGAGCTTCGCAACGATCACGCGGGGTGTCATGGGCATTATAGGGCTTCTTGCCGCTTCGTGCACGAGCAGGGTGCAAAAATTCACCTCGAGAGCGCGAAGATCACAACGATGGAGGGACAGGGGGCTTGCTCAGCGAATGTCATCACCACGGCTACGCCTCCTCCGTGGCATCGTCCCCGGCCAGACGCACTGCGTTCACCGAGGCGTCAACCAGCACCTCGCCGAGGCCCGCGAAGCGCACCCGCAGGATTTCGCGCCCGTCTTCGACCCGGCTGGACACAACTGTGCCACGACCGTGGGGCACACAGACGATGCTGTCGCCGGGGCGGAAGCGCGGCTCGCCGCCGGTTGCCGGCTTCGGCGCCGGGGTTGGATCTCTTCGCTGGCGCTGCATCCGCTGCGCGCGCAGGCGCGCCGCCAGTTCCACGGGGTCAGCCGGTCCCGGCGGGGGCACGGTCTGGTCGGGGGCGCTCTCCGGCGGAGCAGGCTTGCCCGGTTCTTCGGGCGCAGCCGGTGGGGATGGCGAGGCGAACGCCTCCCGCTGCGCCGGACGCTCCTCGCGTTTCGGGGCAGGCGGCTCCGGGCGCTGGCGTGCGGAAGGCTGCCGATCCAGTCCCTCGGGCGCCGACCCACGCGGCGCAGTGCCGCGGGCCGCCTTGCGCCGGGGTGGAGCCTTCTCCGGCGGCGGGGCTGGCGGCTCGCGCCAGGTTGCCGGCGCATCCACTGGCGGCTGCGCGGCGCGAGGCCCTTCCTGCCGGGGCGCTTCGCGCCGCAGAGGCGCCAGCTCGGGCATCACCAGTTCCCGGTTCCGGTCAACCGGCGCTGCTGCCACCCCGCCGAGCAGCGCAAGCATCCAGTCCATATCATCGCGCGCCAGCGGCTTCAGCAAGGGCTCGGCGCGCCCATCGAGCGCCACAGTGTAAGCTATCGGCAGCACACTCTCGAGGGCCTCGAAGAGCCATACGGCAAGACCATTGCCTCCCGGTTGGGCATCCACGAAGTAGATCCGCTGCGCTTCGGCGTCGTAGGCCGGCACCAGATCAGTCGTGCCGGCCAGAGTCAGCAGGGGAAGCGCGGCCACCAGTGACCAGCCTACCAGTTGCCCTTCGGCATTCAGCGTCATCGGCAGATCGATCCACAGCGCTGGCGCGCTCCAGCGCGCCGCCAGGGGTTGAGCAAAGCGTTGCTCCTCCATCGCGGCGCCCGGGCTAACCTGCCGAAAGCCATACACCTCCTCATCCACCACCACCCGCCCCCAGGCCACGCTCTGCCCCCGAACCAGCCGCTGATCGAGACGGTCGCGCACCTGCACGGCGCAACGGCGCAGCGGGAGCGTGCGCCGCGCCTCGGGCAGGCTGTGCAGGGTGAGGGTCAGGCGATTGTCATCCCGCTCGCGCACGCGGTAGCCGCCGCGCAGAGGCGGCAGGGCCGCGCCGGGAAAGCCCCAGCGGTCAAAGACATCCAGGCTCAAGGTCCCCAGGACGGCGCCCCGCTCGTCACGGAGGCTGACCGGTGTGGTCGCTGCCGCCCGCAGATCACAGTCGGCATAAGGCTCTCGGGCAGCCGGGCCGGGCTGCCAGAGTGGCTCGGCGTCGGGGAGCTGCACCAGCATTGCGTTGCGTTCCAGGCGCTCGACGAGCGACTCCACACCCCAGGCGGCCACCTCCGCCGCGCGCACCGGGAGTTCCGAGGCCGCGCAGACCAGGTGCTGCGCCTCGACGTAGACGTTGATCGGAGCGGCAACCCAGTGGGGCAGCGTTTCAATGAGCGGAACAGATTTTGCCTCATCTCCGGCGGCGAGGTATTCGTCGGGCGCGGAGAGGCGGGCCATGGTCCGCTCGGCCGGCTCATCGCCGAGGAGCAGGACCGTCAGGGCGGCGCTTTCCAGGCACAGCCGCAGACTGGCAGCGGCGCAGTCAATCCCGCAGATGATCTGCACCTCGGCCGCCTGCGGCGCAACCCCCACCCCGACCTCAGGCAGGTCCGGGCCGATCAGCGCGCGCACCAGCGGAACCTCAAACGGCGCAGTGATCAGATGCACGCGCGTCTGCGCCTGCGCCAGCCCCAGGGCCAGCGTCGCGGCCTCGCGCATCCGCTCGGCCGGGGCGCGCCAGAGGGCCAGGGCAGACGCAGGTCGGGGCCCGTCATCAGTGGCAATGACCCGCCAGGCATCGCCACTGATCGCCGCCAGGGCCTCGGCGGCCCCCAGCACCGGCGCGACCGTGGCCACCAGGCGCGGCTGCGGCCCGCCCGCCAGCCGCCGCGCGCGATTGAGCAGCCCGGCCAGATGCGCGGCAGCAACCCCGACGTAACGTTGCGCATCGGCGAGGACGATCAGGCTCAGGCGGGACCAGAAAGGGGCCCAGGCTCGCCCATGGAAGCGCAGCAGGCGCTCGTGCAGCGTTGCGGGCGTGGCAATGACCACCTGGGCGTTCGCAGGCGCGCGCGACAGCGCCCCCCAGGCGACCTCAACCCGCAGCGCGGCGTTCACCTCGCGCAGCAGCGTCGCCAGGACGGCCCGCTGCTCCTCGCCAGCGGCCTCATCGGGCACGAGCACCAGCGCCGTGCCCGGCGCCGCCTCGTGCAGCGACTCGGCCACCAGGAGCGGCAACGTGCGCCGGGCCGGCGGGCCGCCGAGCAACGCCACCGGCTCGCCACGACGCAACGCCGACAGCGCCAGGGCCTGGTGTGGACGAAACGGCTCACCGGTGGCCGCCACCCAGGCCTGCGCCAGCCGCTGGTCAACCGGCAAATGGCTCACCCGCGCGCCCTCGCGGGCAGGAAACCGGCGCACGGCGATCAGCGGGCCAGCCTCACGGCCCCGCTGCCGGGCAAGCGTGTGGAGAACATCGATCAGGCCGTCCATACCATGGCGCTCACAACCCTGCGCGTGTTATGACGACCATTGTAGCACAGGGGATTCTGAGGTGAACATAGCCTGCGCACGGGAGGGTTTGGGCGTAGAGGCGCGGCGGCGCCGCGCGCCCCTGCCCTCTCCCAGGAAACAACCCGCCCGCAGGAGGGTTTGGGAGGGCTGCGCCCTCCCAAGAACAATACTATGTTCATTCCGGCGTTGTGCGCCATGCGAATGGGCGTCTAACGTGAACATAGCCCGCCCGCAGGAGGGTTTGGGCGTAGGGGCGCGGCGGCGCCGCGCCCCTACGCCCTCCAGGAAAAAACCGGTAGCGCGACAACGTCCTGGCAGCAGGGACCTGCGCCATCGGACGCCTGCGCGGGCGAGCCCCCCTCGCCCCCCGGTCGCCCCGGGCCTTCCGCGCCCTATCCATTCGTTTATTCGTTTCCCATTCGTTGGCGCATTTCCCCCCCTCGCATCCCGCTGCACGCCGCAGGAAATCGCCACCTCGACCCATGCGCTGGCGAATCTGCCGGTAGCGCGACAACGTCCTGGCAGCAGGGACCTGCGCCATCGGACGCCTGCGCGGGCGAGCCCCCCTCGCCCCCCGGTCACCCCGGGCTTTTTCGCGCTAACATCTCTTTCCATTCCGGCGCTGTGCGGCGCGGCCGCGTGGACCTCTGGTACAATGATCGAAGAAAGCCATGAATTCCAGCCCCGCAGCCAGGAACACGGGGCAACCCGGTTGCCCCTTCCCCCAACCGCGGTTGGCGACGCCGGGCGCCCCGGCAGGCGGGCGCGCGGGGCAACCCGGTTGCCCCCTATGCTCACATCAGAGACCTGACCCTCCCTGGAAGGGCAAACCCCTCGACCATGCACAGCTACCCTATCGCGATTGACGGCTACCGTCTGCACCTGCTCGAAGCCGGCCACGGCCCTGCCGTGCTGCTGCTCCACGGCTTTGCCGGCTCAGCCGAGGATTGGCGCCCGACGAGCAAGCTGCTGGCGCGCGCGGGGTACCGCGCCATTGCCGTTGATGGGCTGGGCTTCGGGCGCTCCGACAAACCCGCCGACGCACCCTAC
>Ga0209207_1000611_pt1 | contig 20709 bp, 16 predicted proteins | sample SaghotsprinmetaG_FD_184140 | JGI IMG/M metagenome (GOLD analysis project Ga0209207, IMG submission 184140) | Hot spring microbial communities from South Africa to study Microbial Dark Matter (Phase II) - Sagole hot spring metaG (SPAdes) (version 3) | ecosystem: Environmental > Aquatic > Thermal...
GCGCTGTCGCACTCGGTAGCCAGAACACTGAAAGAAGCCGTTGCGCAAAGGCTGGCGCAGGCCAGCCGCTGGAGAGGTCGCATGGTGGCACTCCTGCTGCTCGCAGATGGAGCAGATTGGCAGTTTATTGGTTTTATCGCGCCCACCACGAAAGGGCATGTTTCAGGCTAGACAGCGGCTGCAGGGATTGCCTGCAATATCCTGAAAAAATTTGCGGTACGCTCGTTCAGGGTGCCGCGGCGTTCCTGGCATTGCTGATGGCCCGTGCATACAGGCTCTGCAGCAGCTTGACCTGAGCATCCTCGGGCTCGGCCTTGGCCATTTTCTGCAGCAGGCCCTGCAGCTTGGCGTATTCCTGCAGCTCGAAGTAGCTGGCCAGCAGATAGAGCTCGGGATTGCGATCCTCCCTGGCCGCCTCCCGGCGCAGCTGGCTATAGCGATTTTCCACCGACTCCAGGGTGCCGCCCGAGGGCATGCTGCGCAAGCGCACCATCCCGGCCTTGATCTGGCCATCCGGTGCCGGGGTCTTGGCCAACTGCCGGACCAGCACCCTGGGCAGCTGGCGCACCTGAGGGCTGAGCCCCTGACTCAGGGCCAGCACGTCGTCGGCCGCCACCTGCAGCTCGCCGGGCCCCTGCCAGATCTGCTCCGCACCGCTGGCAAAAAGCACCAGCTGCACCCGCGCCTTATCGCCCAGACTGAGCCGCTCGCCTTCGTGCAGTTTGGCAAAGGCCTGCACCGCCTGGCCCTGCACCGTTACCGCACCGCTCAGCCCGGTCACCAGGCCGACTTCCAGGGCCAGGGCCAGCCCCGGCAGCCATAGCAATAACGCCAATCCCACCCTAATCATTGCCCTGCCCTCCCGGCTCCAGGCCGATCACCTCGAACACCTCGACCGGCGCCTGACGCCCCTTGACCCGGATCACCTCACGCCGGCCACAGCGCACGCCTGCCCCTGCCGCAGCCACACACTCGGCGCTGGCCAGGATCACGCAGCCCAGTTCCTTGGTCATGCCCTCCAGGCGCGAGGCCAGGTTGACCGTATCGCCGATGGCGGTGAACTCCATGCGCTCCGGCGAGCCGATATTGCCCAGCACCACCTCGCCGCTGTGCAGGCCGATACCCACGGCGAAGGGCGGCAACTCGCGTCCGGGGAAGCGCTGGCGCATCCAGCCGGCGAATTCCTCGGCCACCTTTTGTAAGGCTAGCGCAGCCCGCAGCGCCCGCCGGGCGTGATCGCCCAACGGTAGGGGCGAGCCGAACTCGACCATCACCGCGTCGCCGATAAATTTGTCGATGCTGCCGCCCTCGGCCAGCAGCGGCGCACAGGCCCGGGCGAAATAAGCATTGAGCATTTCCACCACCTCGGCGGCGCTTAGCTGCTCGCTGATCCGGGTGAAATTGCGGATATCGGAAAACAGCACGGTGACCTGCCGATTCTGCCCGCCCAGTTGCGGGCGCTCGTCGGACTGCAGCAGGGCCTCCACCACCTGGGCCGAGACATAGCGACCGAACAGCTGACGCAGGCGACTGCGTTCGCGCTCCTCGCCGGTCAGGCGCAGCCCCAGCACGCCGAGCACCGCGAACGACAGGCACAGCCCCGCGCTGCTGTGCGGCAGCAACCAGCCCAGGCGGAACAGCCACTGCCCCAACGCCAGCAGCAGCGCCAGGCCCAACAACCAGGCCAGCGGGGTCACCCACACCGGCAGGCGCAACAGACAGAGCACCGTCAGCGCACTCAGCGCCAGCAGACCGGCCAGCCGCCAGCCAGCCGCCGGGCTCTGCAGCTGCCGGCCGTCGAGCAATGCCTGCAACACATTGGCATGCACCTCCACACCGCTCATCAGCAGGCTGCGCCCGCCCAGCCAGTCGCTGCGAAAGGGGGTGAAGTGGGCATCGTTAAGCCCGGCGGCGGTGGCGCCAAGCAGCACCAGCTTGCCGCGCAGGGCCTGCACCTCGGGATCGTGCAGGGCCTCGTCCGCCAGCAACCGGTGCAGGGGCAAACTGTGGAAGGTACCGGGCGGCCCCAGATAGGGAATCACCCTGGCCGGCTGATCGCGCCGCAGCAGGCGCCCACCCAGCGGCCAGCTGTCGGCGCGTACGTCCTGGCCCGCGGCCCGCAGCGCCAGCAGCGCCGGCAGGCTGAGCTGCGGCACCTCGTCCTGCAGCCGCGCCCGCGCCTGCGCAGCCACCGGCGCCAGGCGATAACGCCGCACCAGACCATCGCCCTCGATCAACAGATCGGCCAGGCCGACATGGCCGAGCAGGTCATAGTCCGGCAGCGCCAGCAGGTAATCGGGGCTGGGCAGCAAATAGTCGCCGACTTCGTCACCCTCGCCGGAACGGCTGGCCACCAGCAGCAGCTGGCCGCTGGCCAGTTGCTGGCGAAAAGCCCGGTCATGGTCGCGCCCCACGGGCCCGGCGCCCCCCTCCAGCCGGCTCAGCCAGCGCTCGGGGCTGATGCTGTAGAGCAGATCCAGGCCCACCAGGGACACACCGACCTGACGCAGGCGCTCCACCGCCAGAGCCAGGCGCCCGGTCCAGAACAGCAGGGGATCGTCCGGGTGACGCGCCAGGCTGTCCTCGTCGATGGCCACGATAACCACCTGCTGCGGCGCCTCGCGCCGGCCCTGCCACTGGAACTGCAGATCCAGCAGGCGCCGCTCAGTGCCGTCGAGCAGGCCGGCGCGCGCCCACCACTCCACCAGGCTCAGGCTGAGCAACACCAGCACCGCCAGCTTTAGCGGCAGGCGCCAGGTCCGCGCTATCGCCATGCCATCCTCCCGCCCCAGGGCTCTCTATACTCAGGGCAGTTCGCCCCTGCGGGCTGCCCCTCACAAGCATAGGCATAGGCCATGACCCTGCGCGGCAAGATTCTCGGCTTCTTTCTACTGCTGTTGCTGGCGGTGATGGTGCTGCTGCTGGCCCTGGTGTATCGCTCCACCTACCAGCACACCCTGCGCCAGGTGGCCAGCCAGCTGGACTTCGCCCATGGCGTGCTGGCCCATGAGCTGCAAAGCCGGCGCCAGGCGCAAAGCGCCATGGCCGACCTGATCGCCAAGGATTTCACCCTGCTCGGCGAGATCGCCGACCTGGTGGCCAGCCCGCAGCAGCAGGCGCAGTCGCTGTCCGCCGCCCTGGAGTCCTTTGCCGCCCGCAGCCAGGCCAGCTTCGCCCTGGTCAGCGCGCCCGGCGGCCAGGTACTGGCCGGCACCAGCGGCGAGCTGCTGCCCGGTGCCCCGCTGCCCTGGCCGGACTTGCTGGACGAGGAAGACCCCGAGAGCGCCGAGCGCCTGGTGGTCTTGGCCGAACGGGTGTTGCATATCAACGCCACGCCGATCTTCGCGCCGCGGCCTAACCTGATGGGCTGGTTGCTGATGGCCTTCGAGCTGGACGATCAGGCCACCACCCTGCTGGCCGAACTCAGTGGCGCCGATGTCGCCCTGCTCGATGGCGCCCCCGGCGCCTACCGGGTGCTGGCCAGCAACCTGGCGGCGCTGCCCCGGGCCGAACTGGCCGGCCAGCACCTGAGCCAGGCGTCGGGCGTGTTTCGCTTCGAGTTGCAGGACCTGCAGCAGGTGGCCCTGCGCGCCCCCCTGGGCGGCACCGACGGCGACCTGCAGGTGCTGCTGATGCGCTCGCTGTCCGCCGAGCTGGCCGACTACCAGCCGCTGCAGTGGCAGCTGGCCGGGATCTTCGCCATCGCCCTGTTGCTGGCCGGCCTCGGCGCGCTGTGGATCGCCAACACCGTCAGCCGCCCCCTCAGTCAGATGGTCGAGAGCGTGCGGCGCATCGCCGGCGGCGATTACCATGCCCCCATGTCCGCCCAGGCCGGCGGTGAAGTGGGCCTGCTGGCGCGGGAATTCGTCGCCATGCAGCGGGGCATCGCCGAGCACGAGGCCACCATCAGCTTTCTCGCCTACCGCGACCCCCTGACCGAACTGGCCAACCGCAACCGCTTCGTCGCCGAGCTGCAGCAGGCCCTGGCCCACTGCGCCGCAGGCGACAGCGTGGCGGTGCTGCTGATGGACCTGGACAACTTCAAGGACCTCAACGACACCCTCGGCCACGACGCCGGCGACCAGCTGCTGTGCCAGCTGGCCAAACGCCTGCAAGAGTGCCTGCGCCCGGACGAACAGCTGGCACGCCTGGGTGGCGACGAGTTCGCCCTGCTGATTCCGCGTTGCGACCCCGGCCAGGTGATCCCCGCCGCCGAACACTACCGCAGTGCCCTGCATGAGCCCTTCGCCGTGCGCGGCATCGACATGACCCTGAATGCCACCCTGGGCATCGCCCTCTACCCGGATCACGGCGAGAGCGCCGGCAGCCTGCTGCAGCATGCCGAGGTGGCCATGTACCTGGGCAAGGCGCAGCGCTCGCCCTACGCCCTCTACCGCCCCGAGCTGGACCGCCACAGCCTGCTGCGCCTGGCCCTGATGAGCGAGCTCAAAGGCGCGGTGGAAAGCGGCCAGCTCAGCCTCTATCTGCAACCCAAGCTGCATATCTCCAGCCGCTGCCTGTATGGCGTGGAATGCCTGGTGCGCTGGATTCACCCGGTGCACGGCTTTATCCCGCCGGACGACTTTATCCCCCTGGCCGAGCAGACCGGCAATGTCTGCGCCCTGACCCGCTGGGTGGTGCGCACCGCCGTGGCCCAGGGTCGCGCCTGGCAGGAGCAGGGCCTGGCGCTGAAGACCGCGATCAATGTCTCCGCCCTGGACCTGGCCGACCCCGGCTTCGCCGCCTTTATTGCCGAACAATTACGCGAACAGGGCCTGAGCGCCGCCAGCCTGATCGTGGAAATCACCGAAAGCGCGGTAATGGCCGACCCGGAACAAGCCATGGGCCAGCTGCAGCAACTGTGCGAACTGGGCGTGCTGCTGTCGATCGACGACTATGGCACCGGCTACTCCAGCATGGCCCAGCTCAAGCGCCTGCCGGTACATGAACTGAAGATCGACAAGTCCTTCGTCCAGGACCTGCTGAGCAACCCGGACGACGACATCATCGTGCGCTCCACCGTCGAACTGGGCCACAACATGGGCCTGAAGATCGTCGCCGAAGGGGTGGAAAGCGAGGCCATTCTCGAACGCCTGGATCAGCTCGGCTGCGATATCGCCCAGGGCTATCTCCTGAGCAAACCCCTGCCCCCGGCCGCCTTTGCCGACTGGCTGGCCAATACCCAGTGGCAGGTGCCGCGACTGGCGACGTGAACTGGCGGCTTGCCGACCCGCCAGCGGTAGCCCGGATGCAATCCGGGGCCACTCTCCCGGATTGCATCCGGGCTACCGCGGGTGGATTAAGCCGCACGCGCCGCCCGGACATCCGCCTGGCTGCCCAACCGCCATCCCAGCAGGCCCCAGCACGCCGCGCAGCAGGCACCGACCAGGGCCACCAGCCAGGCGCCCTGGCCGAGCATATCCAGCCCGGCCTTGGCCCAGCCGCTCAGCGCGTCGCCGCCACGGTAGACCACGGTGTCGATAAAGTTCTTGGCCTTGTACTTGCTCTCGGCATCCAGCGGGGCGAAGAGCATCTCCCGCCCGGGACGGACAAAGGCGTACTCGCCGATGCGCCGCACGATCATCAGCGCCGCCAGCACGGCAAAGGTCGGCGCCAGGGCCATGCCGACAAAACCCAGGCAGACCAGCAGCGGCACCGCCGACAGCAAGACCCGCACGCCCAGGCGCTGGGCCACCCGGCCGCTGATAAACAGCTGCGCGGTGAGGGCACCGGCCTGCACGACAAAATCGATCACCCCGAACACCCGCACCTGGGCCGCGCGTTCGGGGAACAGCTCGGCCACCAGACGCGCCTGCTCGAAGTAGAGAAAGGTGCTCACCGCCGTCAGCAGCAGCACGAACAGGGCGATGCCCGACAGGTACGCCGAGCCCAGCACCCGGGTCAGGCCGCTGAAGGGATTGCCCGCCACCGGCTGACGTGGACTCTCGCTGGGTACCGCACCGGGGCGGCCAGCACCGCCCAGGGCGCGCCAGAGCATCAGCCGCTGCTTGAGCACCATGGCCACACCCAGCAGCAGGGCGGCCAGGAGTATCAGCCCGGCCTCGCCCAGTGCACCGATCAGCAGGGCACTGAGCAGCGGCCCGCACAAGCCGCCGACACTGGCCCCAGCGGCGATAAAGGGGAACAGCCGACGCGCCTGGGCACTGTCGAACACATCGGCCATCAGGCTCCAGGCCACCGAGATCACAAACAGGTTGTAGACCGAGATCCACACATAGAACACCCGGGCCAGCCAAACGCTGTCGCGCTGCAACCCGAACAGCGCCACAAAGAGCAGCAGATTCAGGCCGAAGAAGCCGTACACCCAGTCGATAAAGTGGATGCGCGGCACCTTCGAGTTAAGCCAGGCCAGCAGCGGCACCGCCAGCAGCATGGCGACGAAGGTGGCGGTAAACAGCCATTGCAGGTTGTGCACCCCGCCGGTAATGCCCATGGCCTCGCGGATCGGCCGCAGCATGAAGTAGCCGGCAAACAGGCAGAAGAACAGGGCAAAACCGCCCAGCACCGCGGCCAACTCCTGCACCTCGGCATTGATTGCCCGGGCCAGGCGCGCCTGCAGCAGCGCCATCTCAGTCGAACAACTGGAGAATGCGCTGGCGCTGCGCTGTATCGGGCAAACGGCCCTGGCCGGCCAGCAGGTTGTCGGCCATGTAGCGGGGGTTGGAGGTGGCCGGAATCACCGCCGTCACCGCCGGCTGGGCGAGGATAAATTTGAGCATCAGCTGCGCCCAGGAGCCGGCATCCAGCTCCACCGTGGCCCAGTCTGGCAGCTTGCGCCCGCGCACCTTCTCGAACAATGCGGCGCGCTGGAAGGGTCGGTTGATCAGCACGGCGATACCCTTGTCGGCGCAGTAGGGCAACAGCTCACGCTCGGCATTGCGCTCACCAATGGAGTAGTTGAACTGGACGAAGTCCACCGGCTCCTGGCGCAGCACCTCCAGCAGGCGTTCATGGGCCGAATCCAGGTAATGGGTCACGCCGATATAGCGGATACGCCCCCGCTCCTTGAGCTCACGCAACAGTGCCAGCTGGGTACGAGTGTCCTGCAGGTTGTGCACCTGCAGCAGGTCGATTCGCTCCGTCTGCAGGGCCTTGAAGCTGGCCTCGATCTGCCGCAACCCGGCTTCGCGCCCCGTGCTGGACACCTTGCTGGCGAGAAACAGGCGTTCGCGCAACCCGCTGCTGGCCATCAGCTCGCCACACACTGCCTCGGCCCGGCCGTAGCTGGGCGCAGTGTCGATCAGGCTGGCACCACCATTGACCAGGGTACGCAGGACCTTGAGCAGCGGCTTGAGGCTGGCCTTGTCCAGGACCACGTCATGGGTGCGCGAAGTGCCCAGGCCGATCACCGGCAGCAGCTCGCCACTGGCGGGAATCGGCCGCTGCAGCAGGCCCAGGGCACCCAGGGCAGGCAAAGGCGCCAGCGCGCCCAAAGCGGCCAGCGTGGCGCTGTACTGCAGTAATTGGCGGCGACTGGGCATGGTGATCCTCCTGGCGAAGCCTGCAAGCGACCCCATTGTTATAGGCGCCTGCCAGCCTCGGTCACAGGCAGCCCTGGGATATCGACCCAGTCAGGTTATACCAGTTCCTCCTCGCTGCAGCCCCGGCAGATCGCACCAGGACAGGCCTCGGCGATAGTGGCAGTGGCGCGGCACCTATCCACCCGCCTCGGTCGGCTAAAAAACTAAAAGGCCGCTGGCGCCCTGAGGGGGCGGCAGCGGCCTTTTAGGTAGCCGGCGGAGTTAACCACCGGTCAAAAGGTGGCCTCGCCAATCAGCATGCCATGCATCACCAGGTAGGTCTTGCGCCCGGACTGCAGAGTCAGGGGATTGCGGTTGGCAATCACCCAGCCCTTGTTCAGCAGCTTGTCGATATGGGCGCGCAGCGCCGGCAACGCACGTTGTTCCTGCTTGGCCGATTCCATGGCAATCATCCCTGAGGCAGTGGGGCACTCGCCAACTCGGCAGGAGTTGGCAATTCGTCCGTGATCCATGTCGCACAGGATAGTGGCCCCGTGCCGCCAGCCAAAGCGCCAGTCGGCCAAGCTGATGTCAGCTAGCAGCCCGTCCTGACCATGGCCAATGGCTTACACGCGCACACCCCACTGAACAGCCGCTGGTTTACACTGCCGCGCCGATCAGCGCCCGGAGACCGCCACCACCATGCACAGCGCCGCCCTCGCCACCCTGGAGCAGCACCTGCTGCGGGCCCTGAGCCCGGCACCAAGGGAAACCCGTCGCCTGTTTCACGGGCGTGGCCGCTGCTGGCCGGGCCTTGAGCAGATCAGCGTGGATTGGCTGCAGGGCATCCTGCTGGTCACCCTGTTCAAGCAACCGGAGGATGAGCAACTGGCCGAACTGCAGCAGATGCTCGCGCATCTGACCCAGAGCGCGCCCTGGCAGGCCAGCGGTGCCCACAGCCTGCTGCTGCAACAACGCTACCTGGCGGACAGCCCCAGCCACTGGTTGCTGGGCGAGCCGCGCAACCAGTGGACGATCCGCGAGCATGGTCTGGATTACCTGCTGGATCTGGGTCACAAGCAGAACAGCGGGCTGTTCCTCGATATGCGCCTGGGCCGCCAGTGGGTGCAGCAGCAGGCTACCGGCAAGCGGGTGCTCAACCTGTTCGCCTACACCTGCGGCTTTTCACTGGCGGCCATCGCCGGCGGCGCCCGCCAGGTGGTCAACCTGGACATGGCCAGGGCTGCCCTGAGCCGCGGCCGCGACAACCACAGGCTTAATGATCACGACCTGAGCAAGGTGGTCTTTCTCGCTCATGACCTGTTCAAGTCCTGGGGCAAGCTAGGCAAATACGGCCCCTTTGACCTGATCATCATTGATCCGCCGTCCTTCCAGCGCGGCAGTTTCGTGCTGAGCAAGGACTACCCCAAGGTGCTGCGCCGCCTGCCGTCGTTGCTCGCGGCCGAAGGTCAGGTACTGGCCTGCTGCAATGACCCGGAAATCGGCCCCGACTATCTGATCCAGGCCATGACCGAAGAGGCACCCGGGCTGCGGTTCCTGCAGCGTCTGGCCAACCCGCCGGAGTTCCCCGACAGCCAGCCCGATAGCGCCCTGAAGGCGCTGGTGTTCCAGGCCTGAGCTGATCGACAGACACCGATATAGCGAATGTCTTACAAAGCCTGAGGCTATTGCGCCCTGTTCTGCCCGGTGCAACGCGCCTAATCTGCACCCATCCACCGAGTCACAGGATGGGCTCGGGATCAGGGACGATCGACCATAGCCAGGCAGGCTGCCAACAGGACGTTGGAGTGGTCAGGAAAAAACCCGCTTCGGCGGGTTTTTTGTTGCCTGCCATTTGCCAGATAACCACTCTGGCAACCAAGCAGAGTGGCCAACGCGTGCTACCTTGAATCAGACCTGACTGTTCCCCGCCCGGAGACGTTCCATGTCTACTCTGTATCGCCTGGTAACCCGCAGCGACTTCGACGGCCTGGTCTGCGCCGCCCTGCTCAAGCACCTCGACCTGATCGACGACATCCTCTTTGTCCACCCCAAGGACATGCAGGACGGCAAGGTGGCGATCACCGCCAATGACATCACCACCAACCTGCCCTATGTATCGGGCTGCCATCTGGCCTTCGACCACCACCTGAGCGAGACCATCCGCAACCAGCCGGCGAGCAACCACATCATCGACCCCAACGCCCCCTCGGCGGCGCGGGTGGTGTGGCAGCACTATGGCGGCTACGACACCTTCCCCCGGGAATGGGACGAGATGATGGACGCGGTGGACAAGGCCGACGCCGCGCAGTTCAGCCGCGAAGACATCCTCGACCCCGAGGGCTGGGAGCTGCTCAGCTTTATCATGGATGCGCGCACCGGCCTGGGGCGCTTCCGCGATTTCCGCATCGCCAACTACCAGTTGATGATGCAGCTGATCGACTTCTGCCAGACCCACGGCATCGACGAAATTCTCGAACTGCCGGATGTGGCCGAGCGGGTCGCCCTGTACAAGGAACATGAGCAACTGGCGAAGGCGCAGATCCAGCGCTGCGCCACGCTGTACAACAACCTGGTGGTACTGGATCTGCGCAACGAGGAGACCATCTACGCGGTCAACCGCTTCGTGATCTATGCCCTCTACCCCCAGTGCAACATCTCCATCCATGTAATGTGGGGGGTGAAGCAGCAGAACACCGTGTTCGCCATCGGCAAGTCGATCCTCGATCGCAGCTCGCGCACCAATGTCGGCGAGCTGTGCCTGCGCTACAACGGCGGCGGTCACGCCAATGCCGGCACCTGCCAGGTGGCCAACGAAGAAGCCGCGGAAACCCTGCGCGAGCTGATCAGCGAGATCACCGCCGACGGCTGAGGCGCAATACCCGGTGGGCAGGCAGCGCCCATCGGGTGCACAGGCCGAGGCAAAACGTTGGCGAGGCAGGCAAGACAAGGCGCTACGCCAGTAACAGCCTTCGGCTGGTCAAAGCGGCCGAAACGTAGCGAAGCGGAGTAACAGCCGCAGGCTGACCCGCAGGGCGAACGCAGTGAGTCAAAAGCGGAGTGTACGATTTGTACATGAGCATTTTGAGGCCGCTTTTAACGCAGGATTGCCCACGTAGGTAGTTTTGCCACGGCCTGTTAAGCTGAATTGCATGAGCACAGCCCCCTTTATCACCCCGCTGGCTTCCAGCCGCACGGATGCGCCTTCTGGGCTGCGTATCGGTGGTGACTGGACGCTGGCCCATTACGCCCAGCTTGAAACCCAGGTGCTGGCCCTGCAGGGGCGCCTGGACACCGGCGCGGCCATCGACCTGAGCGAGCTGGGTGCCCTGGATACCGCCGGCGCCGCCCTGCTGGTGGAGTTGCTGGGCAGCCCGCGCCTGGCCGCACTGGCCGGCCAGCTGAGCGCCGAGCGCCGCGCCCTGCTGCAGACCGTCGGCAATGCCCTGGCCACAGCCAGCGACGCCACGCCCCATGCCCCTATGGCCACCTGGCGCGAGGTGCTCGGGCATATCGGCCAGGCCCTGGACACCTTCTACCACCAGGCCGTGGCCCTGCTCGGCTTTATCGGCCTGACCCTGGCGACCATGCTGAAGATTCTCCTGCGCCCCGGGCGCTGGCGCATGACCTCGCTGGTGGCGCACCTGGAGCAAAGCGGGCTGAACGCGGTGCCCATCGTCGCCCTGCTGACCTTTCTGGTCGGTGCGGTGGTGGCCTTTCTCGGCGCCACCGTGCTCGCCGATTTCGGTGCCAGCATCTACACCGTCGACCTGGTGGCCTTCTCCTTTCTGCGCGAATTCGGCGTGCTGCTCACCGCCATCCTGATGGCCGGGCGCACCGCCAGCGCCTTTACCGCACAGATCGGCTCGATGAAGGCCAACGAAGAGATCGACGCCATCCGCACTCTGGGCCTCGACCCGCTGGAGCTGCTGGTGCTGCCGCGGGTGTTCGCCCTACTGATCGCCCTGCCGATCCTGACCTTTATCGCCATGCTCAGCGGCATCCTCGGCGGCGCCGTGGTCTGCGCCCTGAGCCTGGATATCTCGCCGACCATGTACCTGGCCATGCTCCAGGAAAATATCGCCCTGCGACACTTTCTGGTGGGCCTGGCCAAGGCGCCGATCTTCGCCTTTCTGATCGCCGTGATCGGCTGCCTGGAAGGCTTCAAGGTCACCGGCAGCGCCCAGTCGGTGGGCGAGCGCACCACCTCCAGCGTGGTCCAGTCGATCTTCGTGGTGATCCTGCTGGACGCCCTGGCCGCGCTGTTTCTGATGGAGATGGGCTGGTGAGTGGCGAGGCGATCATCCAGGTACGCGGGCTGCTCAACCGCTTCGGCAGCCAGACCGTGCACCAGAACCTGGACCTGGACCTGTACCGCGGCGAGGTGCTGGGGGTGGTCGGCGGCTCGGGCACCGGCAAGTCGGTGCTGCTGCGCTGCATCCTCGGCCTGCGCCAGGCCAATGCCGGCCGCGTGCATATTTTCGGTGAGGAATTGCTGCGCCTGCCGCCGCAGCGGCGCTCACAACTGGAGCGCCGCTTCGGCGTGCTCTACCAGCGCGGCGCGCTGTTCTCCTCGCTGACGGTGACGGAAAACATCGCCCTGCCGCTGATCGAACATGCCGGCCTCACCCGCCCGGCCGCCGAGCGCCTGGCCCTAGTCAAGCTGGCCCTGGTCGGCCTGCCCCGCGATGCCGGCGACAAGTACCCCAGCGAGCTGTCCGGTGGCATGATCAAGCGCGCCGCCCTGGCCCGCGCCCTGGCCCTGGAGCCCGATATCCTGTTTCTCGACGAGCCCACCGCCGGCCTTGACCCCATCGGCGCGGCGGCCTTCGACCAGCTGATCCTGACCCTGCGCGATGCCCTGGGCCTCAGCGTATTTCTGGTCACCCATGATCTGGATACCCTCCATACCATCTGCGACCGTATCGCCGTGCTGGCGGAGAAACGTGTGCTGGTGGCCGACCGCCTGGAGGTGGTGGCCGCCACCGACAACGCCTGGATTCACGACTATTTTCACGGCCCGCGCGGACGCGCCGCCGCACAGGCCGCCAGCGGCGCGCCAGGGAGCAATTGAATGGAACCCCGTGCCCATCATGTGTTGATCGGTCTGTTTAGCGTGCTGATGGTGGCCGCCGCCCTGGGCTTTGCCCTGTGGCTGAGCAAGGCCAGCTCGGAGCGCGAATTCAATGACTACGAGGTGATCTTCGAGGAAGCGGTCAGCGGCCTGTCCCAGGGCAGCGCGGTGCAGTACAGCGGGATCAAGGTCGGCGACGTGATCAGCCTGGGGCTGGATGCGGACGACCCGCGCAAGGTGCATGCGCATATCCGCGTCAGCGCCAATACCCCGATCAAGGAAGATACCCGCGCGCGCCTGTCGATCACCGGCATCACTGGCGCCGCCCTGATCCAGCTGCATGGCGGCAGCCCGGAAAGCCCGCGCCTGCGCGGCCAGGACGGCCAGCGCGCGCAGATCATCGCCGACCGCTCGCCGCTGTCACGCCTGATGGCCAACGGCGAGGACCTGGTGATCAGCATCACCCGCCTGCTGGGCCGAGCCAACCAGGTGCTGTCGCGGGAGAACGTCAAACGCATCAGCAACACCCTGGACAACCTGGAGCAGACCAGCGCCGCCGTCGCCGCCCAGCGCGACGAACTGCGCCAGGCACTGCAGCAGATCAGCAGCGCCAGCCGCGAGGCCAGCGAGCTGATGCGCAGCGCCAACCAGCTGGTCAATACCGAGGGTCGCGCCGCCTTCGCCAATGCCAACCGCCTGCTGGCCTCCCTGGAACGCAGCAGCGGCCAGGTGGAAAGCCTGCTGGGCGACAACCGCGAGGCCATCGACGGCGGCCTGCAGGGCGTCAGCGAACTGGGCCCGGCGCTGATCGAGCTGCGCGAAACCCTCAGCGCCCTGCGTTCCTTCGCCCGCCGCCTGGAGGAAGACCCGGCCGGCTACCTGCTGCGTAGCGACAGCATCAAGGAGTTTCAGCCATGACCGCCCTTCGCCCCCTGCTCGCCCTGCTCGCCCTGCTTGTGGCCAGCCTGCTCGGCGCCTGCTCGATCCTGCCCAAGAGCGAGGTGCTACAGGTCTATCGCCTGCCAGCCCAGCCCCTGGCCAGCCAGGCACCAACGGTGGACTGGGCATTGCGGGTGAACAAGCCCTACAGCAGCCAGTTGCTCGACAGCACGCGCATCGCCGTGCTGCCACCGGGTGACCAGATCAGCGCCTACCAGGGCGTGCGCTGGAGCGACCGCGCCCCGCTGCTGCTGCGCGACCGCCTGATAGACGCCCTGCGCGACGACGGCCGCATCCCGGCGGTGAGCAGCGACGACAGCCGCCTGCATGCCGACCTGGAACTGAGCAGCGACCTGCGCGCCTTCCACAGCGAATACCAGGGCGATCGCCCGCAGGCGCGCATCCTGCTGGAGGCGCGCCTGGTGCAAAGCGGCAGCCTGCGCATCCTCGCCAGCCGCCGCTTCAACGTCAGCCAGACGGCCAGCGACGCCTCGGTCGGCGCCGTGGTCCAGGCCTTCGGCCTGGCGGCCGACCAGCTGGCCAAGGAACTGGTGGACTGGACCTTGGAGCAGGGCCTGGCCACGCGTCAGCCATAACAGAGGGAAATGCCATGGACATCTTTATGCAGGCCGCCATCGACGAAGCCCGCCTGGGCCTGGCAGAGGGTGGCATTCCCATCGGTTCGGTGCTGGTGCATAACGGCCGGATTATCGGCCGCGGCCACAACCGCCGGGTGCAACAGGGCAGCGCCATCCGCCATGGCGAAATGGACGCCCTGGAAAACGCCGGCCGGCAGAGCGCCCAGACCTACCGCGAATGCACCCTCTACACCACCCTGTCGCCCTGTGCCATGTGCAGCGGCGCCATCCTGCTGTACGGCATCCCCCGGGTGGTGATCGGCGAGAACCAGAGCTTTCTCGGTGAAGAAGCCCTGCTGCGCGAGCGCGGCGTGCAGCTCGACGTGCTGCACAACGCTGAGTGCCTGAACCTGATGCAGGCCTTTATCGCCGCACAGCCAGGTCTGTGGAACGAGGATATCGGCGAGTAGTGCTAGTGTTGCTGCGCTATCAGCCAGCCGCGCACCTCGGCGTAGGGATAATCTTCCAGCGCGGCAAAGCCGCCGAGCTGCCGGGCCTTGAGCTTGGTAAACAGCGGCACGCTGATGCCACAGAGAAAGCGCGTCAGGCATTCGGCGCTGGGCTCAAAGCCTTTGAGTTCCTGATATTTGCGCACAAAGCCATCGCATAGCCCGCGTACATCCTGCCCCGCCAGCGGCGGCAAGGCCGGCGGCGCTGGCAGCTGGGCGACTTGCCCCTGGCACACCGAGCAATGGCCGCACTGCTGCGGCGCGTTGGCATCGCCGAAATAGGCCGCCAGACGCTGGCTCAGGCACTGCTCGCTGGCGAACAGGGCGAGCATGGCGTGAATCCGACCAATTTCGCTGGCCTCCTGCTGGCTGAAATAGCCATGCAGTTCGGCGCTTAGCTCGACCGGATCGAAATCCGGGTCGAGCAGCGCATAGACCTCGGTCATCTGCTTGCTTTCCAGCTCGACCCAGCCCTTTTCCTGAAAGTAATCCAGGGCCTTGATCACCCGAGCGCGTTCGGCCTGGTGTTGCTGGTAAAGCTGCTCAAAATCCACAGTGCACCAGGTACGGGCGCGCTGTGAGGTAGCGACCAGCGCCTCGACAAACTGCCGCCGCTCGCCCTCGAACTTGGCCGCCAACGCCTCGGGCTCGATCAGGTATTTGAAGCGATATTCGGCAAAGTAGGCATAGCGCGGCGCAATAATGCCGCGTAACTCCAGCTGCACCAGCAGGGTTTTCAGTGGCAGTTGGCGGATATTGCTCTGCTCGCTCAAGGCATTCAGCAGCAACTCCCATTCGCCGTTAGCACTCTCACTCAGCAGCTTCTCCAACACACAGCGAATGCCCTCAAGCTCAGGCGTGTCGCCGTACACGAAGTTTTCCAGCACATTAAGGCTGTCGCGGTTAGCCAGCACCAGGCAGTCCGAGGGCTGACCGTCACGGCCGGCGCGGCCGATTTCCTGGCTGTAATTCTCGATGGACTTGGGCAGATCGAAGTGCACTACATTGCGGATATCCGCCTTGTCGATACCCATGCCGAAGGCGATGGTGGCAGCGATGCAGTTGATCGCCCCAGCCATAAACTGGCGCTGGATCGCCTCGCGCGCCTCATGGGCCATGCCGGCGTGGTAGGCGCAAGCATGAATGCCGTGCTGCCCCAGGTGCTCGGCCACCTGCTCCGCGGTCTTCTGCTGGGTCACGTAGACAATACTCGGCTGCCCAGCCTTGGCAGCCAGCCATTGCTGCAGGCGGCGCTGCTTGTCTTTGCCTGCGACCGGCTCCACCAACAGATTGAGGTTGGCCCGGTAGAAGCCGGTGGTGACCACATCCTCACTGGCGATGGAGAACTTCTGCTGCATATCGGCAATCACTGGCGGGGTCGCCGTGGCGGTCAGCAGCAGCACCTGGGGAATGCCGAACTGGCGCTGATAGTCCGGCAGCTTGAGGTAATCCGGGCGGAAGTTATGGCCCCACTCTGAGATGCAGTGGGCCTCGTCGATCACCAGCAGGGAGATCGGTACCTGGGCGATAAAATTGCGGAAGCGCTCGTTCTTCAGGCGCTCCACCGAGATCATCAGAATTTTCAGCTCGCCGGCGCGGGCGCGATTCATGGCCTCGGCAACCTGCTCACGGCTTTGCGCCGAATCGATACTGGCGGCGCTGATACCGCGGGCCTGGAGAAAGGCCAGCTGGTCCTGCATCAGGGCCAGCAGGGGCGAGACCACCAGGCACAGGTGCGGCAGATGCAGGGCCGGCAGCTGGTAGCACAGCGACTTGCCGGCCCCCGTGGGAAAGATCGCCGCCGCCGAACGCCCAGCCAGTACTGCCGCCACCACCTGCTCCTGACCCGGCCGCAGTTGCTGAAAACCAAACACACGCTCAAGGGTACTCATAGCTGTCACTCCATCGACCGCAGCCGAGCTAGAAACGATTAAGACCTACAAACCGGCCTGCTATTACCAATCCAACTAATACCACCGGCCATACAGGCGTACAGTCAATCCATGCCAACAAAAAAGGAGATGGGTATGCAGGTATCGGGTTTCAGCGGCAGCGTGCCGGCTACCCCCCTAGATCGCCCATGACCCAGGCCATCTGGCCGCCCAGTAAAGACCCCGGGCCAACCGGAGTAGCTGGTGCGAACAGCGGGCCGATGTGCAATCCAGTCGGTCAACCCGCAGCCGCCGTGAGCTGCACCCAACCCAGAACCTAACGCCGCCATGCAATTCGAAAGCGCCAGCAGCCACCGGCGACATATCGACACCTATCTGGCCGTAGCCAGCCATGCTGAAGTCGACAGTCCCGGGCAAGGCACTGGAACTCGCCTGAGTTGCCAACCCGTCAGGCCTGGGGCTCGGGTCAGCTACATAGCAGCATCCGAGGCCGTGTAGAGCGGCCACCTGAGTTGAAATGCAACCATAGCAAAATGTGCCTGATCTATTCGCTGATAGGCACCCAAAGCCGCCTCCGGGCGGCTTTTCCGTGGGCGCTTTACCAGCCTCGCAGCCTAATGCCAATCGCGACTTCGCGACGAATGCCGCCCCTCTCCCTGACCCTCTCCCCAGAGGGGCGAGGGGACTAATCGGCGTAGGCCGGCCATGCTCTGCTAGGCCTTAAAAACAAAAACCGCCCGAAGGCGGTTTTCTGCGTGACGCGCGGCGTGAGCTTAGAGCTGCGGGCCGGCGTTTTTGATGGCGTCGCTGACGTCGAACTTCTGGAAGTTGTCGATAAACAGCTTGGCCAGCCCCTTGGCGGCTTCGTCGTAGGCGTTCTGGTCAGCCCAGGTGTTGCGCGGGTTGAGCAGGTTGGTCTCGACGCCCGGCACCGACTTGGGCACATCCAGGTTGAGGATCGGCAGGTGCTCGGTCTCGGCACCGATCAATGCGCCACTCTGGATGGCGGCGATCACGCCACGGGTGGTGGGGATGTTGAAACGCTTGCCGACGCCATAGCCACCGCCGGTCCAGCCGGTATTGACCAGGTACACCTTGGAGCCGAAGGCATTGATGCGCTTGATCAGCAACTCGGCATAGACACCGGCCGGACGCGGGAAGAAGGGTGCGCCGAAGCAGGTGGAGAAGGTCGACTTGATGCCGCTGCCGCTGCCCATCTCGGTGGAACCGACCAGGGCGGTGTAGCCGGAGAGGAAGTGGTAGGCCGCCTGCTCGTTGTTGAGGATCGACACCGGTGGCAGTACGCCGGTCAGGTCGCAGGTGAGGAAGATCACGGCGTTGGGCTCGCCACCCAGGTTCTTCTCGCTGCGCTTCTCGACGAACTCCAGCGGGTAGGCGGCGCGGCTGTTCTGGGTCAGGCTGTCGTCGCTGTAGTCCGGTACGCGCTCGCCGTCGAGCACGACGTTTTCCAGTACGGTGCCGAACTGGATGGCCTTCCAGATCACCGGCTCGTTCTTCTCGGACAGGTCGATGCACTTGGCGTAGCAACCGCCCTCGATATTGAACACCACGCCCTCGCCCCAGCCGTGCTCGTCGTCACCGATCAGGTAACGCGACTCGTCGGCGGACAGGGTGGTCTTGCCGGTGCCGGACAGGCCGAAGAACAGGGTCACGTCGCCCTCTTCGCCAATGTTGGCGGCGCAGTGCATCGGCAGCACGTCCTTTTCCGGCAGCAGGAAGTTCTGCACGCTGAACATGGCCTTCTTCATCTCGCCAGCGTAACGCATGCCGGCGATCAGCACCTTCTTGGCGGCGAAGTTGATGATCACGCAACCATCGGAGTTGGTGCCATCACGCTCGGGGACGCACTCGAAGTTGGCGACGTTGAGCACCTTCCACTCGTCCTTGCCGGCCGGGTTGTAGGTCTCGGGGTTGATGAACAGCTGACGGCCGAACAGATTCTGCCAGGCAGTGGCGGTGGTCATCTTGACCGGCAGGTAGTGCTCGTCGGCGGACCCTACATGAACGTGGGAGACGAAGAAATCCTGGCCACGGTTGAATTCCTCCACGCGATCCCACAGGGCATCGAACTTGTCGGCCGGGAACGGACGGTTGATGGCGCCCCAGGCGATCTGCGCCTCGGTGCTCGGCTCCTGCACGATAAAGCGGTCGGCAGGCGAGCGGCCAGTACGATGGCCGGTACGTACGACCAGCGCACCGTTGGCGGCCAGTTCGCCTTCGCCGCGGCGGATGGCTTCTTCAACCAGTTGAGCGGCACTGATGTCGGTGTACACGGCAGTGTTGGCTTGCGTCATGTGGGTCCCCGTCGGCCAGGTGGCCGAGTCTTCCGAACGTTTTGTAGTAGAGAACGGAGCACTACTACAGCGAAAAAAGTGCGCCGGATTATGCCAGAAAGCCGGCCGCGGGTGCAGCCTCTGATCAGAACATATCCAGCCCTGGTGCGACCATTTGCCTCAGCCGCGCCGTACGCCCCGTGCCATGCGGTCCCGGACACGCCCGGGGCCGCCTGTCAGTGGCGGGTATCCGCCGGCTCCTGGCTGCCGCCACCGGCGAACAGCTGGGCGATATCGGCGGCATCGAAGGCATAGCGCTCGTTGCAAAACTGGCAGTCGATTTCCACCTGGCCGCCATGCTCCTGCACCAGCGCCTCGGCATCCGCCTGGCCCAGGCTGATCAGGGCACGGCTGGAGCGCTCGCGCGAGCAGCTGCAGCGGAACTGCAGGACGCGGGGCTCGAACAGGCGCAGGGCCTCCTGATGGTAGAGACGGTGCAACAGGGTTTCGTTGTCCAGGCCCAGCAGCTCTTCCAGCTGCAGGGTGTCGGCCAGGGTCACTGCGTGCTGCCAGCTGGCCTCGCGCTCTTCCGGCTCCTTCAGCCGGTCGGCGGGCAACTGTTGCAGCAGCAGACCACGGGCACGCAGGCCATCGGCGGCCAGCCAGAAACGGGTCGGCAGCTGCTCGGAGGTAGCGAAGTAATCGGTCAGGCTATCGGCCAGGGTGGCGCCGCTGAGCTCGACGATGCCCTGGTAGCGCTGGCCGCTTTTCGGGTCGACGGTCATGGCCAGCACGCCATCGGGCATCAGCTCACGCAGGCCGGCATCGGCTTTGACCCGCTCGGCCTGGTAGCGGGCAATGCCGCGTACCTCGCCTTCGCTGGAGCACTCCACCATCAGCAAGGGCACGGCGCCGCTGGAGCTGGCCTGGAGCACCAGCAGGCCGTCGAATTTCAGCGTGCCCACCAGCAGGGAAGCGGCCGCCAGCAGCTCGCCGAGCAGCTGCGCCACCGGCTGCGGATAGTCGTGCTTGGCCAGGACATGGCGGTAGCTGTCGCTCAGGCCGACCATCTCGCCGCGGATATCGCTGTCATCGAACAAGAAGCGCTGGGAAAAATCAGGCATGCCACTTTCACTGAAACGGATTCGGCCGGCGATTTTAGCGGCAAACCGGCCGCCGACCTAGCACCTCTTATCTATAGGCGCAGCAGCTAAAAACTATCACCCACGCGCCAACTGCCGGGCGAGTCGACAAACGGACGCGGATGGCTTTGCATTGCCTTGCATGACTCCCTACCATTCGCGCCTTCTAAAAGTCATCCACGACAGGGAACCAGGTCAATGTCCACCCCACTGCTTAACACCCAATGGCGCCCCGGCGCCCTGCTGGCCTGCCATATCGTCGCCCTGCTGCTGCTCGCCAGCTGGCTGTGGCAACCGACCCGCAGCCTGTGGGATCAGTTCGACCTGCAGCTGTTCGCCCTGCTTAACGAGCCGGTGCACGGCGCCGGCCTGTGGGCCCGGATCTGGGCCATCGGCAGCATGCGCCCGGTGGATCTGGGGGTGGGGGTGCTGATGCTGGCGGTGATGCTCAAGGCCAATTTCATCTTCAGCGCAGCCCAGGTGCGCAAGGCGCTGTATGCCTTTCTCGGCGCTCTGCTGCTTCTGCTGCTGATGCGCGTGGGCTTTGCCGAGCTGGTCAAGCTGATGGGCTGGCAGCGCCCCAGTGCCTCCCTGGTGGTGGAAGGCGCCGCGCGCCTGACCGAGCTGTTTCCCGACTGGGAAGAACGCTGGGACATGAAGGACAGCGCCAGCCGCAGCTTCCCCGGCGACCATGCCTCGGTGCTGCTGATCTGGGCCATGTTTATGAGCTTTTTCGCCCGCACCTGGCGCCTGCTGCTGGTCTGGGTGATGGCGGCGATCTTTACCATGCCGCGCCTGGT
>Ga0209207_1000613_pt1 | contig 20624 bp, 15 predicted proteins | sample SaghotsprinmetaG_FD_184140 | JGI IMG/M metagenome (GOLD analysis project Ga0209207, IMG submission 184140) | Hot spring microbial communities from South Africa to study Microbial Dark Matter (Phase II) - Sagole hot spring metaG (SPAdes) (version 3) | ecosystem: Environmental > Aquatic > Thermal...
CCGCCCTATGCGCCTGACTCCAATCCCGACGAGTATCTCAACCGGGACTTCAAAACCGCTCAGCGTAACGGAGCAATGAGCCACGGCTTCCTGGCTCGAAAAGGCGACGGCGTTCATGGAGCAACTCAGCAAGCTCCCCGAGCGGGTCAAGGCTGATTTCAACCATCCGGCCGCCTGCTACGCAGCTCAAGGTATTTAAGGACCGGGTTAATAACGATCATGGTGGTTGCCACCACCCCTGGAAGATGAAAATCGGCACTGCCGTGGCAGCGGCCCCCGGGTCCGGGGCATGCTTGGCCGCGATTTCAGGGCGCGCAACCGGTTCGACCGCCCAATTGCCGATGTCGCGGGCAAGCCCGCTCCCACGCCGATGTCGCGGGCAAGCCCGCTCCCACGTATGCCTTTCGAGTGATTTTCACGCTAACGTCATCAACGCAGACAGTCAAAAGCGCCGCTTCGCTTTTGCCCGCCGGTTATGGCGAGCGATAGAGTATGTTTCTCGATCGAGAGCGATGCTGCCCGTCAGCGTTTCGCCGCCTCGGCTGCCGCTGCGGTTGCTTCGCGATTCTTCGGCTGGATCACCGCGCGCACGCGACCGGCTTTGCCCGGCTGACCGACCGGCGCGCCGCTGACGAAGTAGTTTTCGCTGCGACCATCATAGGCAATGTACTGACCGCGTACCTCGTCCTGTCCGCTCTTCAGGCGCGCGGCGCCGAAAAACTGCGTCTTCATTTCGCGGTCGTCGTGTTCGATGCGTTCGGCTTCGCCTTCGACCCATTCGTCACGCACGTCGCGTTTCTGGCGGAAACGCGCCAGACCGCCCGGACCGCCGACGGCGATGCCTTTCTGGAAGCCTTCACCATCCTGGATCACAGTCAGACGCTCGGTGCGGATGGTGAGGCTACCCTGTTGCAACAGGACGTTGCCTTCGAGCAGATGTTTCTTGCCGCCTTCGTCGACGCTAATGCGGTCGGCTTCGAGATGCACCGGCTGGTCGCGGTCGGCGCGTCCGGCCTGCGCCGGCAGGATGCAAAACAGCAGAGCGAACGGAAAGAGCAGCAACAAAGGTTTCATGGCATGGCTTTCTGTCGGGGATAGAGAGTGCCGCGCGCCGGACCACCGAGCACGGCACGCTGGCGGTCGGCGATCAGTCCCTGGCCTTCGATCCGGCTGCGGCCCTGGGTCAGAACGACGGGCGCCTCGGTGTGCACGGTTTCGCGCTCCGGATGAACGGTCAAGACCGGGGTCTGGACGGTCATCGCCAACGCCTGGCGCGTCGCCGGTCGCGTCAGTTGAACGTTGCCTTCCAGAATCACCGTTTCGCCTGGTCCATCGATGGTGGCACGGTCGGCGCTCAACACCTGCACCGGCGCCCGGTGCCAGCTGAGGCGCGGCGCCAGCACTTCGGTCGTGTCATCGTCCGGATAATGCACCATGCGCTGCGCGAACAGCGAATACTGCAGCCGACCTTCGTCGTCGAAACGGCGCAATTGCAGCCCATCGACGTAAAAATCCGGATCGTGCCGCTGCCGGTCATCGGTCGCTTCGGCGCGCGGCTGGCTCAGGCGCTCGAGCCAGAAAGTCAGCCCGGCCAGCACGGCGAGCACGAACAACGGGAACAGACGCTCACCACTTCTCAGGAAAACCATTTCTTCTCAGTGCAGTGCGACGGCGTTTTTCCGCCCCACGCGGGGCGGAACGGCTGCAGCGGGTTCTTCAGGGTGGGGGCGCTCATACCAGATAAGGCGCAACGACCTCGTCCCAGCGGCCGCGCGCCTTGAGGATCAGTTCGCAGACCTCGCGCACCGCACCAAGGCCGGCCGGTTGGATACAGACATGGTCGGCATGGCGGCGCACCAGCGGATGGGCGTCGGGCACCGTGGCGCTGAAGGCGCAGGCGCGCATCGCCGGCAGGTCGATCAGATCGTCGCCCATGAAGCCGGTGACCGAAAAATCGAGGCCGAGCGCTTCGAGCAGCTCGGCCAGCGCGCTGCGCTTGTCCTCGATGCCCTGCAGTACCAGGTCGATGCCGAGATTGGCCGCCCGCTCGATGACGATCGGCGATTCGCGACCGGTGATGATCGCCTGACGCACACCGCCTTTGGCCAGCAGCTTGAGGCCGAAGCCATCGCGGCTCGAGAACGCTTTCATCTCGTCACCGCGCGGGCTGAAATACAGCCGGCCGTCGGTCATCACACCGTCGATGTCGAAGACCATCAGCTCGATGGCCGCAGCTTTGGCATGCATCGGCTTCCTTTCCCGTCAAACCACACCGGCGCGCAACAGGTCGTGCATGTTGAGCGCGCCGAGCAGCGCACCGGCGTCGACGACCAGCAGTTGATTGATCTTCAGGCGCTCCATCGCCTCGACCGCCTCGACCGCCAGCCGATGCGGGGCGATGGTCGCCGGCGCCTGATGCATGACCTCGGCCAGCGGCACATGGCGCAGATCGCCCAGACGCTCGAGGGCACGGCGTAGGTCGCCGTCGGTGAAGATGCCGATCAGTGCGCCGTCGTCGTCGCACACCGCCACCATACCCAGGCCACCGCGCGACATCTCGATCAACGCCTCGGGCACCGGCACTCGGGCACCGACGCGCGGCGCCGGCCGCATCACGTCGCGGACATGGGTGAGCAGCTTGCGGCCCAGTGTGCCGCCGGGATGCGAGCGGGCGAAATCTTCGGCCGAAAAGCCGCGCGCCGTCAGCAGCGCCACGGCCAGCGCATCGCCGAGCGCCAGCGCCGCCGTCGTGCTGGCCGTCGGTGCCAGATTGAGCGGGCAGGCTTCCTCACGTACGCCGGCATACAGATGCACATCGGCTTCGCGCGCCAGCGAGGAAGCCGGTTTTCCGGTCATCGCGATCAGTCGGCCGCCCCAACGCTTGATCAGCGGCACGATGGTGAGCAGCTCGTCGGTCTCGCCGGAATTCGAGATGGCGATGAGCACGTCCTCGCGCGCGATCTTGCCCAGATCGCCATGCACCGCCTCGGCGGCATGGACGAAGTAGGCCGGCGTACCGGTGCTGGCCATCGTCGCGGCGATCTTGCGCGCAATATGGCCTGATTTGCCCAGGCCGCTAACCATCACCCGACCGCGGCTTTCGAGGATCAGGCGCACTGCAAACGCGAAATCTTCGCCCAGTTCGGCCGCGAGGGCGGCAACGGCAGCCGATTCAATGGCCAGCACGCGGCGAGCAATGGCAAGGATGTCGGCGGACGACACGGTGGCAGGCATGGCGGCAGGAAAGGAAGGCGCGCGGAAGGCCGGCAGCGCAAATTATTTCGTATGATCGGGACGAGCCTGCCCTGCCGGTCGGGCGATTATAGCCGCCCGTTTGCCATGACCACGCTGGAACTCGTCCTGCTGCTGCTGTGCGCCTCGGTGCTGGTGCTCACCGCCTTTCGCGCCTTGGCCCTGCCGCCCATCCTCGGCTATCTGCTCGTCGGCGCCACGGTCGGACCGCACGCGCTGAACCTGCTGCCCGACACCGAGGGGCCGCGCCATCTGGCCGAATTCGGCGTCGTGCTGCTGATGTTTACCATCGGCCTCGAATTTTCGCTGCCGCGCCTGTATGCGATGAAGCGCATCGTCTTCGGTCTTGGCGGCCTGCAGGTGCTCGGCACGATGCTCGGTGTCGCGCTGGCGGCGCGACTGTTCGGCGTGCCCTGGCTGCATGGTCTGGCGCTTGGCGGTGCGCTGGCGATGTCCTCGACCGCGATCCTGTCGAAGCTGCTCAGCGAGCGGCGCGAGCTCGATGCCCCGCATGGTCAGCAGGTGATCGGCGTGCTGCTCTTCCAGGACTTGGCGGTGGTGCCGTTGCTGGTGGCCATCCCGGCGCTGTCGCAGCCGGTCGAGCAGCTGGCCGGCGCGCTGGCCCTGGCCGCGCTCAAGGCGGCGCTGCTGCTCGCCGCTGTGCTCTTCTTCGGCCGCAAGCTGCTCGCCGCCTGGTTTCATGTCATCGCCCGGCGCAAGTCGGGCGAGCTGTTCATGCTCAACGTGCTGCTCGTCACGCTCGGCTTGGGCTGGCTGACCGAACAGGCCGGACTGTCGCTGGCGCTGGGCGCTTTCGTCGCCGGCATGCTGATCGCCGAAACCGAATACCGCTATCCGGTCGAAGAAGACATCAAGCCGTTCCGCGACGTCTTGCTCGGCCTGTTCTTCATCTCCATCGGCATGATGCTCGATGTTCCGGCCATCGTGCGCGACTGGGCCAAGGTATTGTTGCTGCTCGTCCTGCTCCTTGGCGGTAAGCTGCTGGTCGCCGCCGCCGCAGCGCGCTTGTTCTCGAAGGGCATGGGCCATGCGCTGCGCACCGGCCTGTGGCTGTGCGCCGCTGGCGAGTTCGGCTTCGTCTTGCTGGCACTGGCGGTGCAGGTCGGGCTGCTGCAGCATCCGCTGTTACAGCCGCTCCTGGCGGCGATGGTGCTGTCGCTGCTCGTTGCGCCGTTGATCGCCCAGTTTGCCGAAGCCATCGTGCTGCGTCTGGTGCCGAACGAATGGCTGGCGCGCTCGCTGCAGCTGACCGAAATCGCCCGCCAGGCGGTGAGCGACGAACGCCGGGTACTGCTGCTCGGTTATGGTCGCACCGGCCAGCATCTGGCGCGCTGGCTTGAAGCGGAGAGGATCGGTTATCTGGCCATCGACTACGATCCCGAGCGCGTGCGCGCTGCCGCCGCAGCTGGTGAACCGGTGGTTTGGGGCGATGCGACGCGCAGCGAAACGCTGACCGCTGCCGGCGTGCAGCGCGCGCGCGTCGTCATCCTCACCTGGAGCGATGCGGCGCTGACCCTGCATGCGCTGCATCGGTTGCGCGCGCTGCGCACCGATCTGCCGGTAGTGGTGCGCGCGCGCGAACAGGACGACGCCGAGCGACTCTACGCCGCTGGCGCCACCGAGGTCGTGCCCGAAGCGCTCGAATCCTCGGTCATGCTCGCCACCCATGCCCTGGCGTTACTCGGTATGCCAATGCACCGCATCGTCAAGCGTCTGCGCGAGCTGCGCGAGCGGCATTACGAAATGCTGCGCGGCTTCTTCCACGGAGCCTCCGATGCCGGCGACGCCTTGGGCGAGGCGGAACTGCCGCGGCTGAAGGCGGTGACGCTCGTGCCAGGCGCCTTCGCCATCGGCCACACGCTGGCCGAGCTCGATCTGCCGGCGCTGGGCGCGCGCGTCTCGGCCCTGCGTCGCGCCCATCAGCCGCGCCTCGCCGTGTCGATGGAGCTGACTTTGCAGGAAAGTGACATCGTCGTGCTGCTCGGCGACGATGCCGCGCTGCTGCGCGCCGAGGACTACCTGCTGCGCGGTTGAGCCTGGCGATCGGCGACAGTCGCTGCGTGCACCGGCCGGTTGCTGCCGTCGACCTCTCCAGTCATACTCCGTTTGGCCTGGCTCGGCTTACCTCGTCCTCGCCAGCAAACGCCAATCCATGCCGACCTTGCGCACATCGTTGAGCTCCAGCCGCGGCGCGGCAGCAAGTTCAGCAAGGGGCGGCAAGGCGAATAGGCCCAGGCCGCTCGTGCCGATGAGCATCGGCGCGAGATATAGCACGATCTCATCGACCAGCCCTTGCGCCAGCAGCGCGCCGGCAAGGCCAGCGCCGGCCTCGACATGCAGCTCGTTGATCTCGCGGCGGGCGAGGTCGGCAAGCATGGCGCCAAGATCGACGTGCCGGCCGTCCAAAGTCAGCCGGATCGGCACGGCGCCGGTGGCGGCAAGGGTGGCATGGCGCGCGGCATCATCGCTGGCGGTGTAGATCAGCGCGCCTTCGCCGAGCACACGCGCCGTCGGCGGCGTTCTCAGTGCGCCATCGACGATGACGCGCAACGGCTGGCGGCCGGTCGGCAGCTCGCGCACGGTGAGCTGCGGATCGTCGGCGAGCACGGTGCCGCTGCCGGTGAGGATGGCGCAGGCGCGCGCCCGCCACAGGTGGCCATCGCGCCGCGCCGCCGCGCCGGTGATCCACTGCGAGCGGCCATTCGCCAGGGCGGTGCGGCCATCGAGGCTGGCGGCGAGCTTGAGGCGCACCCACGGCCGCTGGCGCTCGAAACGGCTGAAGAAGCCGATGTTCAGTTCGCGCGCCTCATCGGCGAGCAGGCCGCATTCGACAGCAATGCCGGCAGCGGCGAGCTGTTCCAGCCCTTTGCCGGCGACGAGCGGATTCGGGTCGCGCTCTGCGACGACGACACGCGCGATGCCGGCGCTGATCAAAGCCTCGGCGCAAGGTGGCGTGCGGCCATGATGCGCACAGGGTTCGAGCGTGACGTAGGCGGTGGCACCGCGCACCGCGGCGCCGGCGGCGCGTAAGGCGTGCGCCTCGGCGTGCGCTTCACCAGCGCGTTCATGCCAGCCTGCGCCGATGAGCTTGCCGTCGCGCACCAGCACGCAGCCGACGCGGGGATTGGGGCTGGTCGTATATAAACCGCGCCGCGCCAGCTGCACGGCCCGGCTCATCCACAGCCGATCGTTCACGGTTGATCGCTCATGGCGCACGCTCGTCTTCGCTCGGCCGCTTCACCTCGCGCACTGCCTGCGAGAAGTCGTTGACATCCTCGAAGCTGCGATAGACCGAAGCGAAGCGCACATAGGCCACCTTGTCCAGCGTGCGCAGTTCGCGCATCACCAGCTCGCCGATCTGCTGCGTGCTGACTTCATGCACGCCCAGCGTGACCAGTTTTTCCTCGATGCGCTCGATGGCCGCATCGACGCTCTCATCGCTCACCGGTCGCTTACGCAGCGCAAGCGCCATGCTGGCCTTGAGCTTGTTCCGCTCGAAATCGACACGGCAGCCGTTTTTCTTGATCACGCGCGGCAACGGGCGCTCGATGCGTTCATAGGTGGTGAAACGTTTGCCGCAATGCGCGCAGCGCCGCCGCCGGCGCACCGTGTCGCCTTCTTCATTGACGCGCGAGTCGACGACCGGGGTGTCGACTTCGCTACACCAGGGGCATTTCATCGGCGGTGGAGCAGCGACGCAGCAGCGTGCTCAGTCGCCATAGACTGGAAAGCGCCGGCAGAGCGCCAGCACTTGCTCGCGCACGCGCCCGATCACCGCCTCGTCGTGCGGCGCCTCGAGCACGTCGGCGATCAGGTTCGCCACCTGCTCGGCCTCGATTTCGCTGAAGCCGCGCGTCGTCATCGCCGGCGTGCCGATACGGATGCCGCTGGTGACGAACGGCTTTTGCGGATCGTTCGGGATGGCGTTCTTGTTGACGGTGATGTGCGCCAGTCCGAGCGCCGCCTCGGCGTCCTTGCCGGTGATGTTTTTGGCGCGCAGATCGACGAGGAAAACGTGCGATTCGGTCCGCCCCGAGACGATGCGCAGGCCGCGCTGCTTGAGCGTGCGCGCCATCACCTGCGCGTTATCGATCACCTGTTCTTGGTAAGCACGGAATTCGCGGCTCATCGCTTCCTTGAAGGCCACTGCCTTGGCGGCAATGACGTGCATCAGCGGCCCGCCCTGCAGGCTGGGAAAGATCGACGAGTTGAGCATCTTCTCGTGCGCCGCCTTGGCGAGGATCAGGCCGCCGCGCGGTCCGCGCAGCGTCTTGTGCGTCGTCGAGGTGACGAAATCGGCGAGCGGCACTGGGTTGGGGTAATAGCCGGCGGCGACGAGGCCGGCATAGTGCGCCATATCCACCATCAGATAAGCGCCGACCGCGTCGGCGATCCGACGAAAGCGAGCGAAATCGATCTTCAGCGCATAGGCCGAGGCACCGGCGACGATCAGCTTCGGCTTGTGTTCATGCGCCAGGCGTTCGACTGCGTCGTAATCGATCTCCTCGTGCTCCGTCAGACCATAGGTGACGGCCTTGAACACCTTGCCGGAGAGATTGACGCTCGCGCCGTGCGTCAGATGGCCGCCATGGGCAAGCGACATGCCGAGCAGCGTCTCGCCCGGCTGCATGACCGCGAAATACACCGCCTGATTGGCCTGCGAGCCGGAATGCGGCTGCACGTTGGCGTATTCGGCACCGAACAGCTTCTTTGCGCGGTCGATGGCCAGTTGCTCGATCACATCGACGTGTTCGCAGCCGCCGTAGTAACGCTTGCCGGGATAGCCTTCGGCATACTTGTTGGTCAGAACGCTGCCCTGCGCTTCGAGCACGGCCCAAGAGACGTAGTTTTCCGAGGCGATCAGTTCGATGTGCTCTTCCTGGCGGCGGTTCTCGGCGGCGATCGCCGCGGCAACTTCGGGATCGGTGTGGGCAAGGCGGTCGTGCTTGGCAAACATGAGGCGCTCCTTCGGCAGTCGAGCGCGGCATTCTAGCGCAGCGTCAGCGGCTCACTGCCGCCACGACGCCGTGCCGGGCGGACTGACTTTGGCGCGACAACGGCGGAAGGGCGGCATTTTCATCGCCTGCTCGCTCTTGCTGCCCACGGACTTTCTTGCGTTAATTTCCGGTTCTGTCCTTCCCTTCCCTTCCCGGAGATCGCGATGGTCCATCCTCCAGTGCGCATTCGGCTCGGCGACCTGCTCATCCAGCAGGGTCTGCTCACAGAAGAACAACTGAAGCTGGCGCTGGAAGAGCAAAAGCACAGCGGCCGCAAGCTGGGGCGCATCTTCGTCGATAGCGGTTATGTCACCGAAGAGGGCATCGCCAAGGCGCTGGCGCGCCAGCTGCGCGCCGAATTCGTCGACCTGCGCAGCTTCCAGCCCAAGCCCGATCTCATCAAACTGCTGCCCGAACCGCAGGCGCGCCGTTTCCGTGCGCTGGTGCTGGATGAGGCGAATGGCGCCCTGCGCATCGGCTTTGCCGATCCGACCGACCTCGCCGCCTACGACGAGGTGTCGCGCATCGTGCACCGTGAGGTCGAACTAGCCGTCGTGCTCGAAAGCCAGCTCATGCCGCTGCTCGACCGCGTCTATCGTCGCACCGAGGAAATCTCCAGTCTGGCCAAGGACTTGACGCAAGAGATGGGCGATGTACCGGTCGAATTCGGCACGCTGCTCGGTCTGGCGCCGGGCGCCGAGGATGCGCCGGTGGTCCGGTTGTTGCAGACCGTGTTCGAGGAGGCGCTGCGCACGCGCGCTTCCGACATCCACATCGAACCGCAGGAGAAGGCGCTCGTCATCCGCTTCCGCATCGATGGCGTACTGCACGTCCAGACCGAGGCCGATGCCAAGATCGCCTCCGCGCTGGTGCTGCGCCTGAAGCTGATGAGCGGTCTCGACATCTCGGAAAAGCGTCTGCCGCAGGATGGCCGCTTCAACGTCAAGGTGCGTGGCCAAAGCCTCGATGTACGTATCTCGACCATGCCGACGCAGTATGGCGAATCGGTGGTGATGCGTCTTCTGGCGCAGAACACCGGCTTGCTGCAGCTGGGGAAACTGAACATGCCGCCGCGCGTGCTCGAGCGCTTCCGCTATGCGATCAACAAACCATCGGGCATCGTGCTGGTCACTGGGCCGACGGGTTCCGGCAAGACGACGACGCTCTATGCCGCGCTCAACGAGCTGAATACGCCGGAAAAGAAGATCATCACCGTCGAAGATCCGGTCGAATACCGCTTGCCGGGTCTCAACCAAGTACAGGTGCATGAAAAGATCGATCTGACCTTCTCGCGCGTGCTGCGCACCGCCTTGCGTCAGGACCCGGACATCGTGCTCATCGGCGAGATGCGCGATCAGGAAACGGCCGAGATCGGCATGCGCGCGGCGATGACCGGCCACCTGGTGCTGTCTACGCTGCATACCAACGATGCCTTATCGACGCCGATCCGCCTGCTCGACATGGGCGTGCCGCGTTACATGGTGGCACTGTCGGTGCAGATGGTCCTGGCCCAGCGTCTGGTGCGCACCGTCTGCGAAAGCTGCGCCGAGCCCCATACGCCGGAGCCGTACGAGCGCGAATGGCTGAAGTATGAGCTGGGCGAGCGTGTGGATAATTTCAGATACCGGCGCGGTCGCGGCTGCGCCCATTGCGCCAACACTGGTTACACCGGCCGGCAGGCGGTCTATGAATTTCTCGAGATGACCAATGCGCTCGTCGAAGCGGCCAACCACGGCGATCCGAACGAATTCATCCGCCTTGGTCGCGAGCAGATGGCCGGTCACACGCTGCGCCGCGATGCGGTGCGCCTGGCGGTCAATGGCCGCACGACCATCGATGAGGCGATGCGTATTTCGACCCAGCTCGATGAGTGAGCCCCCCGAAGAACGCGCTGCGCCCGTTCTGCCCCGCGAGGGCATGCCGACCCGTTGGCGGCAGCGAACATGCTTGCCCGGCGCAGCCAGAGTCGCTGGACGCGCATCAGCGTGACACCAGGGACGGGAGCGGCCTTTCGTTTTCTTGAGAGGTAACGCCGAATGATGCGGCGCGGGCGCATCACGGCGTTGCGCGCTGTTCGCCTCCGCGCCAAACTGACGACGAGGGCGGCGAACCCGATGTCTCCCCCGCCGCCGTGCAGCAGCGAGGGAGGTGGGTAACGCCGACCGTTTTATATGCGTTCCCAGATGGTCGTGATGCCCTGACCGCCACCGATGCACATCGTCGCCAGACCATAGCGGGCTTGCACACGCTGCATTTCGTGCAGCAGCTTGACGACGATCACCGAGCCAGTAGCGCCGACCGGGTGGCCGAGGGCGATGGCGCCGCCATTGACGTTGGTCTTGGCCGGATCGAGACCGAGACCGCGGGCGACGGTGATCGACTGCACGGCGAAGGCTTCGTTCGATTCGATGACGTCCATCTGTTCGAGCGTCAGGCCGGCCTTCTGCAGGGCTAGTTTCGAGGACGGGATCGGCCCTTCGCCCATGACGTCGTTCGGCACGCCGGCGATGGCGTAGCTGACGAGGCGGGCCATCGGCTTCAGACCGGCACGGGCTGCCTTGGCCGCATCGGCAAGAACGAGGAAGGCGGCGGCATCGTTGATGCCCGACGCATTGCCGGCAGTGACCGTGCCGTCCTTCTTGAATGCCGGACGCATCTTGGCCAGCGCTTCGAGGGTCGTGTCCGGGCGCGGATGTTCATCGGTGTCGAAAACGGTTTCGCCCTTCTTGCTCTTCAGCGTGATCGGCACGATCTGGCTCTTGAACCGGCCTTCGCGGAGCGCCACCGCGGCACGCTTTTGCGATTCGAGGGCGTAAGCGTCCTGTTCTTCGCGCGTGATGCCGTGTTTGGTGGCGAGGTTTTCGGCGGTGATGCCCATGTGACCGACGCCGAAGGGGTCAGTGAGCACCGAAACCATCGCATCGAACATCTGCGTATCGCCCATGCGCGCGCCCCAGCGCGCCGCCGGCATGGCATAGACGCCGCGGCTCATCACCTCGACGCCGCCGCCAACGGCATACTCGGTATCGCCGAGCATGATCGCCTGCGCGGCGCTGACGAGCGCCTGTTGCGCCGAACCACACAGGCGGTTTACGGTGAAAGCGACCGAATCCATGCTCATGCCGCCCTGGATCGAGGCGACGCGCGCCACATAGGGGTAACGCGCATCGGTCGGAATGCAATTGCCGACGGCAGCAAAGCCGACCGCCTGGCCTTCGACGCCAGCACGGGCGATTGCTTCCTTGATGACGAGACCACCGAGTTCGCACGGCTCCATGTCCTTCAGCGAGCCGCCAAAACCACCCACCGCGCTGCGCACGGCACTCAATACCACCACATCCCTGTTTTGCATCATTGTTCTCTCCATGTCGAGTAGATAATCAGCCGACCCAGCCGGCCAGGGCCAGCAGGGTCAGCACCAGCATTACGGTCAGCAGGGCGCGCCATAGCAGCCCGACAGCGCTGCGCAGTAGGGCCGGTTCGGCGTCATCGCCCAAGCCCAGCTCCGGCCGTGAGCCCGCAGTCAGCTCTTCCGTCACGCCGCCACCGAGTCGTACACCCAGCGCACCGGCGCCGGCGGCCAGCACGATGCCTTCGTTGGCCTCCGGCCAGTTGGTAGCCTGGGTGCGCCAGCAATAGACGGCATCCTCGAAATCACCGACGACGGCGAAGGTCGCCGCCGTCAGCCGCGCGGGCAGCCAGTCGATGAGCGCGTACGCGCGCCGGGCAAAAAGGCCGAAGGGGCGTGGCTCACCGTTCGGCAACGTGCCGCCCCACGTCTCGGCACCAACCATGCTCAGGCGATAAATCAGCGCCCCGGCCGGCCCGAGCAGGACAAAGCCGAACAGCGGGGCAAAGACTTGGTGGTGCGAGTCGCGCAGGGCTTGCTCGATGCTCAGGCGGGTCAGCGTATCCGGCGTCAGCGCTTCGCCCTCGCCACCGCGCCAGCGCACCAGCGCTGCACGCGCGCGCGGCAGGTCGCCGGCCTGCAGCGCCGTTTCGATGGTCGTGAAATGATGACTGAACTGGCGAAAGCCCATCGTCAGCCACAGCGTGGCGATGGCCAGCAAGAGGAAAAGCGGTGGCCACCAATAGGCTAGCGCCGCCTGCACGAACAACGTCAGCAGGCCGGGCATGGCGACGAGGAGCATCCAGGCGATGACGCCCTGTCGCGTCTCGCCGGCATCGAGACGCCGCTCCAGCCATCGGCCGCACGCGGCCAGTGCCGATGTCGCCCGCGCCTGCGGCACGGGCCGCAACTGATCCAGCAACAGGGCGATCACGATGGCAAGCCAGGTCATGCGTTGCTCCAGCATGGACGGCGGGGCGGACATGGCGCGAACGAGCGGTACGACGCAACGCGGCAGAGATGGTTCTGGCCGCCGTGACCGATGGACCGCTGGCGATGCCGGCCCAGGCGTCTTTCCTTGCTAGACCGAGCGCGTTCCGAGGGCGGCAGATCGCGGACGGACGGACGGCGCATGGGTGTGATCGAAGGCATGAAGCGAACCGATGGGCAGGAGGGCGGGGTGACGAGTCATGTTGCAGCGCACACGAAAGATAACAGGTTTTTGTTGCGCCGAACCACCGTGTCGGTGACGCTGACTTTTGTCGCGACGCATCGGGACGGCATGATGCCGTGACGGCCTTACGACGGTGCCGGTCGATCCGGAATCCAGCCCCGGTCGTGGCGGTGATGACCTCGGCCAGGGAAACGCTGAAGAAAGCCGCGAGCGGGAGGAAGCAAAGGCGCGTATCAAGCAGCGACCGCGGCCGATCAATAGGATCGGCGAGGAAGCGAGCACCGCGCAGCCCTGGCGCCCGCGCAGCAATTCATTCAGCATTTCCCGAGGGGCCTGCAGCGGAGTACGGTCCGGGCGCCAGTGCCGGCGCCCACTTCCACAGGCCAGTAGAATGTGGCGCCGACCCGCCATCGATGCGTGTTCGCCCTGAAGAAAGCCCGGGGCGGCCCGTCGTCTTCCCGAGACCGCCATGCAAACCGATCGCAGTGCCGAATTGCTCGCCCTCGCCCATCGACGTATCCTGATCCTCGATGGTGCGATGGGCACGATGATCCAGCGTCACGCCCTGTCCGAAGCCGATTTCCGCGGCGAACGATTCCGCACCCACGGCCACGATCTCAAGGGCGACAACGACGTGCTGGTGCTCACCCAGCCGCAGATCATCGCCGCCATTCATGATCAGTATCTCGCGGCCGGCGCCGATATCGTCGAGACCAACACCTTCAACGCCACCAGGCTATCGCAGGCCGATTACGGGCTGGAGGGATGGGTGCACGAGCTGAACTACGCCGCCGCCCAGCTGGCGCGGCGCGTTTGCGACGACTGGAGTACGAGGACGCCGGACAAACCGCGTTTCGTTGCTGGCGTGCTCGGGCCGACTTCGCGCACCGCCTCGCTGTCGCCGGATGTGAACGATCCGGGCTTGCGCAACGTCGATTTCGACACCCTTCTCGCCAATTACCGCGAGGCCATCGATGGCCTGCTGCAGGGCGGCGCCGACATCCTGCTCATCGAAACGGTGTTCGACACGCTGAACGCGAAAGCGGCGATCTGGGCCAGCGAAGAGTATTTCGTCCAAGCCGGTCGGCGCTGGCCGGTGATGATTTCCGGCACGATCACCGATGCCGCCGGCCGCACGCTCTCCGGCCAGACGCCGACCGCGTTCTGGTATTCTCTGCGTCACGCCCGGCCGCTGTCGTTCGGCTTCAACTGCGCGCTCGGCGCGAAGGAACTGCGGCCGCACATCGAGGAAATCGCCCGCCAGTGCGATTGCCTGATTTCGGCCCACCCGAACGCCGGCTTGCCCAACGCGTTCGGCGGTTATGACGAAACGCCGGAACGGCTGGCCGCCGAGCTGCGCGACTGGGCGGAAAAGGGTTTGCTGAACATCGCCGGCGGCTGCTGCGGCACGACGCCGGAGCACATCGCCGCCATCGCCGGGGCGCTGGCCGGGCTGCCGCCCCGCCGTGCCGATGGGGCTGACTTTCGCCGGCCCGCTCTGCGCCTTTCCGGTCTCGAACCGTGCACGATCGGCGACGATACGCTGTTCGTCAACGTTGGCGAGCGCACCAATGTCACCGGTTCGCGCGCCTTCGCGAAGATGATCCTCGAAGGCCGTTTCGAAGAGGCTCTGCGTGTCGCCCGCCAGCAGGTGGACAACGGCGCGCAGATCATCGACGTCAACATGGACGAGGCGATGCTCGACGCCGAGAAGGCGATGGTGCGCTTTCTGCGCCTGGTCGGTTCGGAGCCCGACATTGCCCGTGTGCCGGTGATGATCGACTCGTCGAAATGGTCGGTCATCGAAGCCGGGCTGAAGTGCCTGCAAGGCAAGAGTATCGTCAATTCGATCTCGCTCAAGGAAGGCGAGGAAAAATTCCTCGCCCAGGCGCGCGCCGCGCGCCGGCTGGGCGCGGCGGTGGTGGTGATGGCTTTCGACGAAGCCGGCCAGGCCGACAGCTACGCGCGCAAGATTGCCATCTGCGAACGCGCCTACCGCCTGCTCACCGCCGACGGCTTTCCGGCCGAGGACATCGTCTTCGACCCGAACGTCTTCGCCATCGCTACCGGCATCGCCGAACACGACAACTATGCCGTGGACTTCATCGAGGCGGTGCGCTGGATCAAGGAGCATCTGCCTGGCCCCCGCACCAGCGGCGGCATCTCGAACGTCTCATTCTCGTTCCGCGGTAACGACGTGGTGCGCGAAGCCATCCACACCGTCTTCCTCTATCACAGCGTGCGCGCCGGGCTGACGATGGGCATCGTCAATGCCGGCCAGCTCGGCGTTTACGACGAGCTCGAGCCGACGTTGCGTCAGGCGGTCGAGGATGTGGTGCTCAACCGCTACGCCGGCGCCGGCGAAGCGCTGATCGAACTGGCGCAGAGCGTCAAGGGGCAGGCGAAAGAAAAGACCGAGGATCTGGCCTGGCGGCAATGGCCGGTCGAAAAACGGCTGGAACATGCGCTGGTGCGCGGCATCGTCGAGCATGTCGTCGCCGACTGCGAGGAATGCCGTGCCGCCTTTGCCGCCCGCGGCCTGCCGCCGCTGGCGGTGATCGAGGGACCGCTGATGACCGGCATGAACACCGTCGGCGACCTGTTCGGCGCCGGCAAGATGTTCCTGCCGCAAGTGGTGAAGAGCGCTAGGGTGATGAAACAGGCCGTTGCCCACCTGATCCCGTACATCGAGGAAGAAAAGCGCCAGAGCGGCGCGCAGGCCAAAGGCAAGATCATCATCGCCACCGTCAAGGGCGATGTGCACGACATCGGCAAGAACATCGTCGGCGTCGTGCTCGCCTGCAACGGTTACGAAGTCGTCGATCTTGGCGTCATGGTGCCGGCGGAAAAGATTCTCGCCGCGGCGCGCGAGCATGGCGCACAGGCCATCGGCCTGTCCGGCCTCATCACCCCTTCGCTGGAAGAGATGGCGCACATCGCCGGCGAGATGCAGCGTCAGGGCTTCGCCGCCGCCGACGTGCCGCTCCTCATCGGTGGCGCGACCACCAGCCGCGCCCACACGGCGCTGAAAATCGCACCGCACTATGCCGGCACGGTGGTCTGGGTGCCGGATGCCTCGCGCGCCGTCGGCGTCGTGACGCAGCTGCTGTCGCAGCAGCGCGGCGCCGACTATCGGCGGGAGCTGGCCGAAGAGCAGATGCGGCTGCGCGAGCTGCATGCCGGTAAGCAGGGGCCGACGCTGGTCCCGCTGTCCGCAGCGCGCGCCAACGCCTGGCCTTGGGATGCGGGTTACTCGCCGACCGCGCCGCGCCGGCTGGGGCGGCACACGCTCTGTGGCCTGCATTTGGCAAAGATTGCCGACTACATCGACTGGGGGCCCTTCTTTCAGACGTGGGACCTGCCGGGACGTTATCCGGCCATCTTCGACGATACGCGCGTCGGCGAACAGGCGCGTCAGGTCCATGACGATGCGTGCCGGATGCTGGCCGAGCTGATCGAGCAAGGCTGGCTGGAAGCGCGCGCCGTCTATGGCTTCTGGCCGGCCAACCGGCGCGGTGACGACATCGTGCTTTATCGCGACGAGACGCGCCGCGATGCCGTGCTCGTCTGGCATGGTCTGCGCCAGCAGCAGCAGCGTCCGCCAGGTCAGCCGAACCTTTGTCTCGCCGACTTCGTCGCGCCGCACCCGGACGAAGGCGGTGTGCCGGACTGGGTCGGCGCTTTTGCGGTCACCGCCGGCCTCGGCATCGAAACCAAGCTGGCCGAATTCGCTGCCGCCCACGACGAATACCGCAGCATCCTGCTCAAGGCACTCGCCGACCGGCTCGCCGAAGCGGCCACCGAATGGCTGCACGAGCGCATTCGCACCGACGACTGGGGCTATGCGCCCGACGAGAAGCTGAGCAACGAAGAACTGATCGCCGAACGCTATCGCGGTATCCGCCCGGCGCCCGGCTATCCGGCCTGCCCCGATCACACCGTCAAGGCAGCGCTGTTCGAGCTGCTCGATGCGCCAGCCCAGGCCGGCATGATCCTGACCGAAAATTACGCCATGCTGCCGGCCGCTTCGGTATGCGGCTTTTATCTCGCCCATCCGGCGGCTCGTTACTTCGCCGTCGGCAAGATCGGTGAAGATCAGCTCGCCGACTGGGCGACGCGCGCCAGCATGACCATCAATCTCGCCCGCCGCTGGCTGGCACCGCTGCTGGCGTGATGGACCACGTCGTCACTGCAGCGCCTGCGCCGATGTATGCCCCGTCCCGGCGCAGCAGGTGGGCACCGGTGCGCTCGACTAGGGAAACGCTGAACCGCGATTGGAGGAAGCAGAAAGCGCGCGGCGCACAGCGAACGAGACAGATCAAGTAGATCGGCGAGGGAGCGAGCACCGCGCCACGCCGCCCTAGTGCCCGCGCAGCAATTTATTCAGCGTTTAGAATGTCCTTCACTGCAGGGTATCTATAGAGGAGCGCCATGTCCGAGCTCGCCGAACGTTCGATTAGCTGGGATGAGGTCAAGGCGATGATCGCCGCCATTACCGAGCAGAACCGGGAAACGGCGCGTCTGTTCGCCGAATTGCGCGCGCAATCGGCCGAGACCGACCGCCGCATGCAGGAGACCGACCGGCAGATGGCGGAAACCGACCGTCGCCTGAAGGAGACCAATCGCATGATCAAGGAGTTGGGCAAGAAGATCGGCGGTTTGGGCGATAAATTCGGTTATTTCACCGAAGGGCTGGCCTTGCCCTCGATGGAGCGCATCCTCATCGACCGCTTCGGCATGGAGCACATTTCGCCGCGGCACAAGGTGAAGCGGCAGCAGAGTGAGCAGGAATACGACGTGCTGGCCTGGGCCAATGGCGAAATCAATCTGGCCATCGTCGTCGAAGTGAAGAGCCGGGTGCGCCGCGAGGCGATCGCTCAGTTGCTGCGGCAGATCGAAGAGCTGCCGCAGATGTTGCCGGAGCTGGCCGGCAAGGCGCGCATCGGCATGCTTGCCGGCGTCGATTGGGATGCTGGCGTAGCCGAGGAGGCGCAGGCGACGGGCTTTTACACGGCGACGATACACGACCAGGTCTTCGAACTGACCGTGCCAGAGGGTTTTGCGCCGAAACGCTGGTGAGCGCGGGAAGAAAGCACCGAAAGAAACGCTGAAGAAAGCCGCGAGCGGGATGCAGTGCAAGGCGCGCGGCGTGCAGCGACCGAGATAGATCAAGAGGATAGGCGAGGGAGTGAGCAGCGCGCAACGCCGTGATGCGCTCGCGTAGCAATTTTTCGGCGTTTCCCGAGCGATTTCCGCACGTCGATAAATCATGGAAATCCATCTTTGCGGGCAGGATGGCCCCATCTTGCCCCCCGTCTGCCTGGGTACGATGACCTTCGGCGAACAGACGCCGGAAGCCGAGGCTCAGGCTCAGCTCGATCTGGCGCTGGAGCGCGGTATTCACTTCATCGATACCGCCGAGCTCTATCCGGTTCCGCCGCGCGCCGCCACGTGCGGCAGCACCGAGAGCATCATTGGTCGCTGGCTCGCGCGTCGCGACCGCAGCCGCATCCTGCTCGCCAGCAAGGCCGCCGGTGCTGGTCGGGGACTACAATGGATCCGTGGCGGCGACCTGCGCTTCCAGCGCCGCCAGTTGCGCGCCGCGCTCGAAGGTTCGCTGCGCCGACTGCGCACCGACTACCTCGACCTGTATCAACTGCACTGGCCGGAACGCAACCAGCCGATGTTCGGCCAGTGGCAATTCGATCCCGCCCAAGAGCGGCCTGCGACGCCGATCCGTGAGCAACTCGAAGCGTTGGCCGAACTGGTCGGCGAAGGCAAAGTCCGCGCCATCGGCCTGTCGAACGAGCACCCTTGGGGCGTGATGCAGTTCCTACGCTGTGCCGACGAATATGGCCTGCCGCGCATCGTCACCGTACAGAATGCCTTCAACCTGCTCAAGCGCGACGCCGAAAGCTCATTGGCCGAAATCTGTTTCCGCGAACGTATCGGGCTGCTGGCCTACTCGCCGCTCGCCTTCGGCCATCTGAGCGGAAAGTATCTCGCCAACCGGCGGGCCGAGGGGCGGCTAACCCGTTTTCCCGGCTTTGGCCAGCGTTATGATAAGCCGGGCGTACCGGCAGCGACGGCGGCCTATTGCGCGCTGGCACGTGAACATGGTTTGACGCCAGTGCAGCTGGCGCTCGCCTTCGTCCGCTCGCGTCACTTCGTTGCCTCGACCATCATCGGCGCCTCGACCCTGGCTCAACTGCAAGAAAACCTCGACGCCATCGCGACGCCGCTCGGTGACGAAGTGCTGGCGGCTATCGACCGGCTCTACTTGCTGCACGGTTCGGCAGCACCCTGACATTCTTCGGCGCCAGTGAACGGCCGTTGCTTCGGTGCCCGCGGTCGCAGGCGTGGAACGACGCGTTGGCCGGTAAGGCCGAGGCGCCATCGACCGGGGGCAAAAACGGCCATGCGTCGTTGGCCATGATGCGGACCTGCCGACCGAATAAACATGGCGAAAAACCGTCGCAAGAGGCCCGAGCAGGCGGACGGAGCGCAGCGACGGCAGCCCAGAAAAACGGGGGAAAATTGCGGCGCGGGCGCATTGCGGCGTTTGCTAAAGAATCCCTTCCCTTTGCCGTAGCAGCGTGAGCGCTGTCAGATAAACGATGACAAGGTGCCACGATGGATCTCCTACAAAATGGGAAAAGGATCGCCGGGTTGGTCGGTCTGCTGCTGTTGCCTGCGGCCTGGGCGGGCTGGCAGCCGGTCGCTACGCTCGGCAACGAGCGTGTCGAGCTCGATGTCGCCGGCGCACTGCGTCAGGCTGACGGCAGCGTGTTGGTCTGGAACCGCTGGCAGCGCGATGGTGTCTGGCTCGACGATGCCGGACGGCGTTATTCGAGCATCGAGGTGCTCAACCACTACCTATGCCGCGAGCGCAGCGTCCAGAGCCTGCGCCGGTTGTGGCGGCTGGACGGTCGCGTCGTGCACGAAGAAGGCGCCGATCCGCAACCGCCTCGACCGGTGCGTGCTGGGTCGCTCGAAGCGCGGTTACTCGCTGCCGCCTGTCGGTCAGCCCCGGTCGCGGCGGTAGTGGCGGGTGAAGACGATCGGCCGCGGCCGATGCATGCCGATTTGCTCGGCAGCGGGAGAACTTCTCTCGGCCCGCTCGCCATTGCCGATGTTCCCGGCCGGCCACGCTTCATCGATCTGCCGAAAATCGACCCGGCGCAACTGGAGAAACCGCAGCAAGTGCCGGTTTCCCCGCCGTCGCCTCCGAGTTCGGAGCCAGGTGCTGCGGAGAACAAAGCACCGCGCAGTGCCGCATTGTCCCAGCCTGCACCCCGGCCGCAGCCTGCGGGAGAAAGCGTGGCTGCGCAAGCCGATCGTCCCCTACCGCCGGCGGCGCGCAGCGCGATCGAGCGCCAATATGCCAGCAGCGGTCCACGGCGCGCCGCGCCGAAAAAGGCCGAGGTTGTCCACGGTGGGGCGGACAAGGCCCAATGGAGCTACGAAGGAGTCACCGGACCGCGCCATTGGGGCAAACTCGATGCCAAGTTTGCCCTCTGCGACCAAGGCAAGCGCCAAAGCCCGATCGACATCCGCGATGGCATCAAGGTCGATCTCGAGCCGATCCGCTTTCACTACCGGCCGACGCCGGTGCGCGTCGTCAACAACGGCCACACTATCCAGGTCGAAGTGCCGGACGGCATGAGCATGCGCGTTGGCGGGCGCGACTACCAGTTACGTCATTTCCATTTCCACCGTCCGTCCGAAGAGCGCATCGACGGTATGGCCTTCGACATGGTCATCCATCTGGTGCACCGCGACTACGACGATAATCTTGCGGTCATCGCCGTGCTGCTCGAAGCCGGCGGCG
>Ga0209207_1000615_pt1 | contig 20606 bp, 11 predicted proteins | sample SaghotsprinmetaG_FD_184140 | JGI IMG/M metagenome (GOLD analysis project Ga0209207, IMG submission 184140) | Hot spring microbial communities from South Africa to study Microbial Dark Matter (Phase II) - Sagole hot spring metaG (SPAdes) (version 3) | ecosystem: Environmental > Aquatic > Thermal...
TCACCGCCAGGGCCGCGGGGCTGCAGATGCGGTAGTAGATCTGCTTACCCTCGCGGCGGGTTTCCACCAGCCCCTCGCGGCGCAATACCGCCAGCTGCTGGGACAGGGTCGGCTGCTGGATACCGAGCAGCGCCTCCAGTTCGCTGACATTGCGCTCACCCTGGGACAGCTGACACAGCAGCAGCAGGCGATCCGGGTTACCCAGGGCCTTGAGCAGCTGCCCGGCAGCATCGGCATTGGCGCGCAGTTGCTGGATATCGAGGGTGGATTCGGGGCTGGACATGGCGCACCTTTCAGTTAAGATAAACACAATCTATATTTTTATATATTATCTTTCAAGCCCCACCCGTCCAGCCCTGCTTAACTGCAGTGATCAGCCCGCGAGGACCCCGCCCATGAGCGAATCCAGCTTTATCCGCCTCAGTCTGCAGCAACAGACCGACTACCGCTGCCTGCTGCAGTTCGACGATGCCACCCCGCCCCTGCTGGCCGACGAGCCACCACCCCTGGGTCAGAACGCCGGCCCCAGCCCGGTGCAGCTGCTGCTCAGCGCCGTGGCCAACTGCCTGACCGACAGCCTGCTGTTCGCCCTGCGCAAGTTCAAACAACAGGCCGAACCCCTGAGCTGCCGGGCCAGTGCCGAGGTCGGGCGCAATGCGGAAAATCGCCTGCGGGTGCTGGCCATCGAGGTGGAACTGCAAATGGGCACCCCGGCCGAGGGCCTGGAGCATTTGCCGCGCATCCTCGACCAGTTCGAGAGTTTCTGCACGGTGTCGCAAAGCGTGGCCGGAGCCATCCCCATCCAGCTGCGCGTGCTGGACAGCCAGGGGCAGCTGCTAAAGGGGCCGTCGGCTTAGGCAGGCGAAGAGGCCAGAACGCGGCCGCCTGTAGGAGCCAGCTTGCTGGCGATCACGCCCGCAGGATCGCCAGCAAGCTGGCTCCTACAAGGGCAGATGCAAAAGGCCCGGCACAAAGGCCGGGCTTTCGATCTTAGGCATAGCCGCCGCGCAAAGGATGCAACAGTGCGCGGCGGCGCCTGCTTACAGCAGTGGCAGGGTATAGCTGACGATCAGGCGGTTCTCGTCGGCATTGGTGCCGAAGTTGGAGCGGGTGGTGGCGTTGCGCAGGCGCAGGCTGAGGTTTTTCAGGGCGCCTTCCTGGAACACATACATCAGCTCGGTGTTGCGCTCCCATTCCTTGCCCTCAGAACGGTTCGCGCCCAGTTCGACGTTATCACCGCTCAGGTAGCGGGTCATAAAGGTCAGGCCGGGGATGCCGATGTTGGCGAAGTTGTAGTCGTAGCGCAGCTGCCAGGACTTCTCGTCCTTGTTGGCGAAGTGGCCGATCTGCACGTAGTTGACCAGGAAGGGATCGGTACCATCGAGGTAGGCGAAGCCGGTGTCGCCGCTCATCTTCTGGTAGCCCAGGCCCAGGCCGTGACCGTAAGCCGAATAGGTGACCATGGCGCCCAGGGCCTTGTTGTCGACGTTGCTGCGGCTGCCGTCGGTGGAGCGGGCGTAGCGCAGGTCGCTCTTCAGGCTCTGCTTGTCGGCCAGGGGCAGTACATGCACCAGGTTGAAGGAGTGCTGCTTGTACAGGTCCTCCAGCTTGGAGTAGTAGTAACCGGCAGTCAGTTCCGGACTGATCTTGTAGCTGCCCCCGATAAAGCTGAAGGAGTCGCTGGTGGCGCCGCCGGTGGTGGTGATGCCGCGACGACCGCCGGTGGTCAGGGCGATATCTTCATAATCGTTGGAATTGCGGTTGTTCACCTCGCGGATATGCCCGGCATCCAGGGTCAGGCCGTCGATTTCCTGGGACAGCAAGTGGCCGCCCTGGAAGATCTGCGGCAGCAGGCGCCCGTCGCTGGAGGCAATCGCCTGGTTCTTGAACTGCATCTGGCCGACGCGCAGGGTGCTGTTGGAGACCTTGGCCTTGGCCGCAACAGCCAGGCCGGAGTAGTTGTCCTGGGAGCCGCCGGAGCGATCCGGCACCAGCAGGCCGCTGCCGGCGGTGCCGTCACCGGAGTCCAGCTTGAAGCCGAAGGTGCCGATGGCATCCAGGCCGAAGCCTACGCTGCCCTCGGTGTAGCCGGACTGGGCACGCAGAATAAAGCCCTGGGCCCATTCTTCCTGCTTGTGCTGCGCGGCACCCGGCTGGCGGAAGTCGCGGTTGAAGTAGAAATTGCGCGCTTCGACGCTGGCGCTGCTGTCTTCGATAAAGGCGGCAGTAGCCACTTGACTCAGGGCCAGGCTGCTGGCGGCGACGGCCAAGGCCAGGGAGGTCTTTCTCATTGTCATTTCTCCAGTTTGGGTGGGTTGCATATCGCGGCGCACGCAACAGGCTGGCGCGCTGCGAATTCGGGCCCGGCTTGCCGCCCGCCACGGCCGCGGCGCAACAGCGCCGGGCCAGCAGCAGTGGCAGGCAAGCCGGGGGAAATCAGCTGGGCGCGCCGGAGTAGGCGACAGGGTGGGGATAGCGAACGAAGCGGGGCGGGCAGTGCGCATGCATGGTGGAGGTCTCTGCGTTCTTATTCTGGGCGGTCGGGGCCGCCATCTTGTGCAGGGCACTACGCAGATACTGTGCCAGGCGCCTGAAACGCCAGGCCGAAGGCTCTAGGACGGGGTGATTCGGCTTTACGGGAATTCAACGGGCAGGCCGCAGGGCCCGTCGATAGGCGGATATTCGCCCAGAGGACCGGGCTATCGGGCGGATATTCGCCAATGCGCCGGGTGGCGGCTCAATCGACCACGATCTGATTCTTGCCCTGGCTCTTGGCCCGGTACATGGCCGCGTCGGCGCGGGCATAGAGATCGTCCAGGCGCTGATCCTCGGGGCGCAGCTGGGTCAGCCCCTGGCTCAGGGTCAGCTGAAAACTCTGCCCGGCATGGCTGAAACTCAGGCGCCGCACATCGCGCTGCAGGCGCTCGGCGATCTGCAGGGCCAGGGCCGGCTCACAGCGGGGGAACAGGGCGGCGAACTCCTCACCGCCGATGCGGCCGAACAGGTCGCCACGGCGCAGGCTGCTGGTGCCGGTATAGGCCAGGCGCTGCAGCACCTGATCGCCCATCTGGTGGCCATAGCGGTCGTTGATCTGCTTGAAGTCGTCCAGATCCAGCAACAGAAAGGCCAGGGGGCTGCCATATTCCCGGGCCTGCTCGAACTCGCGCTGGGCACACTCGAAGAAGTGCCGGCGATTGCTGCTCTGGGTCAGCACATCGGTGGTGGCCAGACGATGCAGCTCGCCTTCCAGACGCTTCTTTTCGGTAATGTCCTCGGCGATACCGACGATGACATGCACCTGGCCATCCGCGCTCTCGCGGCTGACAAAACACTTGTCGCTGAGCCAGCGCAGTTCGCCGTCGCCACGGATGATGCGGTACTCGCGGGCCTCCACGGCGCCGCTGTGCAACACCTGGGCAAAGCTCTCGGCGGCGTAGTCCAGATCATCCGGGTAAATGGCGTTGCGCCATTCTTCGTAACCGGCCAGCAGCAGCTCCGCCGGCCGGCCGAAGATGCGCTCGTAGGCCGGGCTGACATAGATCACCCGTTGCGCATCCCAGTCGAAGGCCCAGAGCACCGCATTGACACTGCCCAGCAGGGTGCTGAACAGCTGCTCGCGCCCCTGCAGCCGCGCCACCTCGGCACGGCAATGCAAGAGCGCCAGGGTCAGCTCCTCCTGTTCGAGACGCTGCTTGTCCGCTTCGTCCATCACGGCACCCATCCTGCCAATAGCCTGGCTATCTGGTCAGCATATGCCAGAAACAACAAACCCGCCTGGCAGGCGGGTTTGTTGTTTGACCCCTTGATCAGGCCGCGCTGGGGCGCAGCGAGTAGGTCTTGAGCTGCTCGGCGAATTCGCGCAGGGACTGGATACCGCTGGCCTCGGCCTCCTGCACCCACTGCTTGATGGCTTCGAGCATTTCGTGGCCGTTGGCGCTGGTCTTGACCCAGATCTGCTGCAGGGCCAGGCGCTTTTCGTAGATGACCTTGAGTGCCTGGCTCTGCTCCAGCGCCTTGTGCAGGCGCTGCTGGTGAGCGTCGTCGAGCAGGCTCGGCTCGCGGGCCAGCAGGCGCTTGGCGCGCTGCAGGTGATAGCGCATGGAGGCGTCGGCCTTGAGCAGCTCCTGCTTGAGCAGCGGGGCGATCACCAGCTTGCGGTACTGGGCCATGATCTGGAAGCGGTTGTTGAGGATGGCCATGGCGGTGTCCATGTCCAGGCTGCGCTTGCCCGGCACCCGGTGGGCGATGGGGGCCACGCGCTGCACCTGGGCCAGACCGAAGAAGCTGAACAGCTTGATCCAGGCCCAGCCCATGTCGAACTCCCACTTCTTCACCGACAGCTTGGCGCTGTTGGGGTAGGTGTGGTGGTTGTTGTGCAGTTCCTCACCGCCGATCAGGATGCCCCAGGGCAGCAGGTTGGTGGCGGCGTCGCGGCACTCGAAGTTGCGGTAGCCCACGGCATGGCCGAGGCCGTTGATCACACCGGCGGCCCACACCGGAATCCACATCATCTGGATCGCCCAGACGGTCATGCCGAGCACGCCGAACAAGGCCAGGTCGATGATCGCCATCAGGGTCACGCCACCAATCGGGTAGCGGCTGTAGACATTGCGTTCCATCCAGTCATCGGGGCAGTTCTTGCCGTAGATACGCAGGGTTTCCTGGTTCTTCGCCTCCTCCTGATACAGCTCGGCGCCCTTGCGCAGCACCGTGCCCAGGCCCTTGATCACCGGGCTGTGGGGGTCGTCCACGGTCTCGCACTTGGCGTGATGCTTGCGGTGGATGGCGGTCCATTCGCGGGTGTTCTGGCCAGTGCTCAGCCACAGCCAGAAACGGAAAAAATGCTTGAGCGCCGGGTGCAGTTCCAGGGCGCGGTGAGCCGAATAGCGGTGCAGGTACACCGTGACGCTGACGATGGTGACGTGCGTCATCAGCAGGGTGACCAGGATCAGTTGCCAGACCCCGAGATCGAGTAAGCCGTTGTACCACATGGTGTCGAGTGCCTCGTACAGAAGGAGATGCGGCTGCTCAAATAGCATGCATCACGGTTCATTATCCCTGACTCAGGTCAGAAAACCAGTTGGTCTTTTGCATAAGAATGCCGCCCCCGTCGCAGCATCTATAATGATTGCCGATACCTCCAAGGACAGCTCCCCCGCCAATGAACCTCTCCCAAAGCGCCTGGCGCCTGACCCTGATCTATCTGCTGGCCGCCGGAAGCTGGGTGCTGTTCAGTGACGCCATGCTGTCCTCCCTGGGCCTCAGCATGGCCCAGCTGGAGCGTCTGCAACTGGCCAAGGGCCTGGGCTTCGTGCTGCTCACCGGGATGCTGCTGTACGGCATCCTGCATGCCTACCAGTACCAGCAGCGCCTGGCCAATCGCGCCCTGCACAACAGCGAGCGGCACCTGCAACGCGCCCTGCAGGCGGCAGGCGATGGCACCTGGGACCTGCACCTGGGCAGCGATACCCTGCAGTTCTCCGCCGGCTATGCCGCGCTGCTGGGCCTGAACCCGGCCGAGCTGGGCAACAGCCACAGCCACTGGCTGAACCTGCTGCACCCGGAAGACCGCGAGCTGTACCAGTACAACCTCAAGCAGCTGCTCGCCGCCCCCATGCCACAGCCCTACGATGTCACCTACCGCATGCGCCACAAGGACGGCAGCTACCGCTGGATCCAGGCCCGCGGCCAGTTGCTGCTGAATGAGCGCGGCCGCCCCGAGCGCCTGACCGGCACCGCCAGCGATATCACCCAGCGGCGCAATGACGAGGACAGCCTGCGCCAGGCCGCCGCCGTGTTCGATGCCACCCAGGAAGGTGTGCTGGTCACCGATGCCCAGCAGCGCATCGTGCACAGCAACCCGGCCTTCAGCCGCATCACCGGCTACAGCCAGGAGGAAATCATCGGCCTGCAGCCCAGCCTGCTGAAATCCGGCCGACATGACGCCACCTTCTACCACAGCATGTGGCAGGCCCTGGAAAACCGTGGAGCCTGGAGCGGCGAGGTGTGGAACCGGCGCAAGAATGGCGAGATCTACCCGCAGTGGCAGAACATTCGCGCCATCCGTGACGACAAGGGCGAGATCAGCCACTTCGTCGCGGTGTTCTCCGATATCAGCGCGCTCAAGCGCTCCCAGCGCGAGCTGGACTACCTGGCCCACCACGACCCGCTGAGCAACCTGCCCAACCGCCTGCTGTTCACCGAGCGGGTCGAGCATGCCCTGGAGCGGGCCAAGCGCGACGACCGCCGCGGCGCCGTGCTGCTGGTGGACCTGGACCACTTCAAGCACATCAATGAAAGCCTCGGCCACAATATCGGCGACCTGCTGCTCAAGGAGGTGGGCGAGCGCCTGGCCCAGCAACTCAATGCCGGCGTCACCCTGGCACGCCTGGGCGGCGACGAGTTCGGCCTGCTCTGCGAAGACTGCAGCAGCGCCGAAGGCGCCACCGGCATGGCCCAGCTGGTGCTGAGCTGCCTCAAGCAGCCCTTCGAGGTCATGGGCCAGGAACTCTTTATCAGCGCCAGCATCGGCATCAGCCTGTACGACCAGGACAGCCAGGACGTGGCCCAGGTGCTGCGCAATGTCGATTCGGCGCTGTTCAAGGCCAAGAGCAGCGGCCGCGAGGGCTATGCCTTCTATACCGAGGAGCTGACCCAGTACGCGCGCCAGCGGGTCGAACTGGTCAGCGCCCTGCGCCATGCCCTGGAGAACGATGAACTGCGGGTCTACTACCAGCCGCTGATCTGCCTCAAGGACCAGCGCATGATCGGCGCCGAAGCCCTGGTGCGCTGGCAGCATCCCGAACGCGGCCTGGTGCCGCCCGGGGAATTTATCCCCATCGCCGAGGAAAGTGGCCTGATCGGTGCCATCGACGCCTGGGTGCTGGAGCATGCCTGCCGACAGATGGTGGCCTGGCAGGCCGCCGGCGCCGAACTGCGCTTTGTCGCGGTGAATGTCTCCAGCCGCCTGTTCAGCCGCGGCGAACTGGACCTACGGGTGGCGCGGATTCTTGCCGAAACCGGCCTGGACCCGGCCCTGCTGGAGCTGGAAGTCACCGAAAGCGCGGTCATGGAAAACGCCGATGCCGCCCTGGCCCTGCTTGGCCGCCTGCGCGAGCTGGGCGTGCGCCTGGCCATCGACGACTTCGGCACCGGCTACAGTTCCCTGGCGCGGCTCAAGCGCATGCCGGTGCACAAGCTCAAACTGGATCAAAGCTTCGTCCGTGGCCTGCCCCATGATCAGGACGATGTGGCCATCACCCGGGCGGTCATTGCCCTGGGCCACAGCCTGGGACTCAAGGTGCTGGCCGAAGGCATCGAGCAGATCGAACAGGCCGAGTTGCTTTTGGCCCTGGGCTGCGACCATGCTCAGGGCTATCACTTCGGTCGCCCGCAACCTGCCAGCGAACTGCTGAGTCTGTCCAACGCCTGAACCGCTGTGATCCCCCCTGTTACTGGAATGGCCGATGCGCGTACTGATACTGGAAGACGATGCCTGGATTGCCGACCTGCTGCGGCAAATCGTCCATAGCCTGCGGCCCAGCGCGCAGATCAGCTGTGTGGGCCGGGTCGACGCGGCCATCGGTGAATGGCAGCGCGCTCCGGCCGAGCTGGTGATCTGTGACTGGAACCTGCCCGACGGTCCCGGCACCCGCCTGCTGGAGCAGATTCGCAAGCAGGACAGCCAGATCCCCCTGGTGATGATCACCGGCCGCGCCGACCGCGACAGCGTGCTGGAGGTGCGTCCGCTGCGCATCAGTGCCTTTATCAGCAAGCCGTTCCAGATGCCCAAGGTGCTCGACTGCCTGGACCGCCTGCTGCCTTCGGTCGACCTCAACGCCGCCCAGGCACCCGCCGCCGCCAGCTTTGCCGCACGGCTCGCCAGCCTGGCCGCCGATGAACTGGATATGCCGCTGCAGAACGGCACCCTGGCCAGGCTCCAGGCCCTCGGCCAGCAGCCCGCCGACCTGCGCCAGCTGCACAATCTGGCCCATGACGAACCGGCCCTGACCGCGCGCCTGCTGGCCGCGGCCAATAGCGCCCAGTACAGCAAGGGCGGCGCGGTCTGCCTGAGCCTGGCCCAGGCCCTGCCGACCCTGGGCGCGGCCACCAGCCTGAATATCGCCCTGGGCCTGGCGCTGAACCCGGCAGCCGAGCTGCAGGATGCCGAACTCGGCCTGCAGGCCGAGGCGCAGTACCAGCAGATCCAGGCCCTGTGCCAACGCCTGGCGGAACTGGCCAGCGCCTGCCGCCTGGACCCGGCACCGCTGCACAGCGCCGCCCTGCTGCACCGCATGGGCGAGCTGTGCGTGCTGCAACAGGCCCAGCTGTGGCGCAGCAACGGCCAGACGCTGAGCCTGGACGAGCTGTACCAGACCCTGGACGGCACCAGCAGCAGCCTGGCCGGACGCATGAAGGCGCACTGGCGCCTGCCCACGCCACTGCGCGACCTGATCGGCGCCTGCTATGCCCTGCCGGCCATCAATACCAAACGCGAAGCCATCCTGATGCATCTGGCCGCCAGCGAGCTCGGCCCGCAACCGGATACCACCAAACTGGCACGGCTACGGCGCCTGGCCGGACTGAATTAAACCGCCTGACAAGAGCCCCGCATGGGTCAGACCCGCTCCGCCACCATTCGTAGCATCGCCCTGTTCGGCAGCCTCGGCCTGACCCTGCTGTTTGCCGGCCTGGCCTGGCGCGCCCTGGACGAGCGCGAAGACCTCTGGCAACTGCAACTGACCAGCCAGAGCGAACTGCAGCGCCTGGCCCTGCTCAGCACCCAGCAGCGCCAGGACGCCGAGGCCCTGCTGCTGGCCAAGACTCTGGCCGCCGACGCCTGGCTGGTGGAGCTGGTGCGCCAGGCCCACGACCTGCAGCAACAGGACCTGGCGCCCAGCCACCCGACCCTGCAGCAGATCCGCAACCAGCTGCATAGCCGCCTGCTGCCACGCTGGCGCGGCCTGCAGGACGACCAGCCGTTCCGCCTCTATGTGCACCTGGGGCAGCAGGGCCAGGTGCTGCTGCGGGTGCACAACCCCAACGCCTTTGGCGACCTGCAGGCCGAGCAGCGGCCCATGCTGCGCGACGTCCTGGCCGACGGCCAGAGCCGCGCCGGCCTCAGCCTCGGCTCACGCAGTGGCGGGGTGCGCGCCATCGTGCCGCTGCAGGTGGACAGCCTGCAGGGGCCGCAGACCATCGGCGCCCTGGAGGTGATCATCGAGACGCTGGCGAACCTGCCGCAGCTGGAGCGTGAACTGGGCGCCGGTATCGCCCTGCTGCTGGCCCAGGCCGCGCTTGAGCCGCCCGCCAGCGGTGAAGTACTGCGCGGTCTGGCGCGAACCACTGGCAGTTGGCACCTGGCACGCGCCAGCGCCCCCCAGGCCGAACGCTGGCAAGCCGCCGGCCTGCTGCCGCCCGTGCAGGCCCAGGACAGCCATCGTGTGCTGGAGGATCAGGGCCACCATTACCTGCTTAACCAGGTCGTTCTACCTGGCTATACAGGGCCGGATCAGGGCAGCGAGGCACCCCAGGCCGTGGCCCTGCTCTGGCGTGATATCAGCGCCCTGCAGCAGCGCCAACAGGAAGAGCGGCACAAGCTGGTGGGCAAGTGGGCCCTGGCCTGGGCCGGCGCCCTGGCCCTGCTTCTGCTGCTGCTCTGGGCCACCCGCGCCAGCACTCGGGCCCTGATGCTCAGGCACCAGGCCGGGCTGGAGGAGCGCCACCAGGAAAGCGAACAGGCGCGCCAGCTGCTGGCCCTGATCGCCGACGCCCAGGCCGCCTATATCCGCACCGACAACCAGCGGGAAAGTTTCGACGCCCTGCTGACCCGCATCCTCAACCTGACGGGCAGCCAGTTCGGCTTTATCGGCGAGGTGCTGCTCGACCCGCAGCAACAGCGCTACCTGCGCACCTATGCCATCAGCAATATCGCCTGGGACCAGGCCAGCGCCGACTTCTACGCCGAGCGCGCGCCCCAGGGCCTGGAATTTCGCAACCTCGACAGCCTGTTTGGCCGTGTGCTGCGCGAGGCCGCGCCGCTAATCAGCAATGACCCGGTCAACGATCCGCGCCGCGCCGGCCTGCCCCCTGGGCATCCCCCCCTGACGGCCTTCGCCGGCCTGCCCCTGTTTGCCGCCGGGCAGTTGGTGGGCATGCTCGGCCTGGCCAATCGCCCCGACGGCTACGCCACAGATATTGCCGCACAACTGCAACCGCTGCTGGCCACCCTTGGACAGCTGATCGAGGCCCTGCACCGCGACAGCCTGCGCGAGCAGAGCCAGCAGCGCCTGGCCAGCATTATCGAAGGCACCCATGTCGGCACCTGGGAATGGAACGTGCAAACCGGCGCGGCGGTGTTCAACGAACGCTGGGCCGAGATCATCGGCTATCACCTGGCCGAGCTGATGCCCGTCGACTTCAGCACCTGGGCCACCTACTGCCACCCCGATGACCTGGCCCATTCCGGGGAACAGCTGCAGGCCCATTTTCGCGGTGACACGCCCTACTACGACTGCCAGTGCCGTATGCGCCACAAGGCCGGGCACTGGGTCTGGGTGCATACCCGCGGCCGGGTGGTCAGCCACACCGCCGATGGCCAGCCGCTGATGATGTACGGCACCCACACCGATATCAGCGAGGCCCGCCAGCAGGAACAGGCGGTGCGCGAGGCCCGCGCCTTTCTCCAAACGGTGCTGGATTCGGCCACCGGGGTCACCATTATCGCCACCGATCCCGACGGTCTGATCAGCCTGTTCAATAGCGGCGCCGAACGCCTGCTCGGTTACCAGGCCACGGAAGTGGTCGGCCAGCACAGCCCGGCGCTGTTTCATCTGGCCGATGAGGTGCAGCAGCGTGGCCTCGAACTGAGCCGTCAGCAGGGCCAGACCATCAGTGGCTTCGAAGTCTTCGTGCACAACGCTCGCAGCGGCGAGCCGGAAACCCGCCAGTGGACCTATCTGTGCAAGGACGGCAGCCAGCGTCGGGTCAATCTCACCGTCAGCGCCATTTTCGACAGCCAGGGCCAGATCAGCGGCTTTCTCAGCATCGCCAGCGATATCAGCGCCTTGCAGCAAGCCACCCGCGCCCTGCAAAAGAGCGAGAGCCGCTTTCGCAGCCTGGTGGCCAGCCTGCCGGGGGTGGTCTATCGCTGTGAAGACGATGCCGAGCGGACCATGCGCTATATGAGCGAGGCAATCGCCAACCTGAGCGGCTACCCGGCCAGCGACTTTATCAACAACAGGGTCAGAACCTTCTCCAGCATTATCCACCCGGACGACCTGGCCATTACCTCTCAGTCCCTGGGCGCCGTCGAGCACCAGCAGAGCTTCGAGCTGACCTATCGTCTGCAGCATGCCGACGGCCATAGCGTCTGGGTGCGCGAGAAGGGCCGCGGTGAATACGACAGCGATGGCCAGCTGCTGTGGATTTCCGGTTTTATCTGGGATATCAGCGACCGCAAGGCCGCCGAGGATGCCCTGCGGGTCAGTGAGTCGCGCTTTAGCAACGCCTTCGACACCGCGCCCCAGGGCATGGCCCTGGTGGGCCTGGATGGGCGCTGGCTGGAGGTCAACGACGCCCTGTGCCGCATGCTCGGCTACGGCCGCAGCGAGCTGCTGGGCCTGGACTTCCAGCGCATCACCCATCCCGACGACCTGGCTGCCGACCTGCAGTTTATCGAGCAGCTGCTGGCCGGACAGATCGACAGCTACCAGATGGAAAAACGCTACCTGGACAGCCAGGGGCGCCTGCTGTGGAGCCTGCTGAGCGTATCCCTGGTGCGCGATGCCCAGGGCCAGCCACTGCACTTTGTCTCGCAGATCCAGGACTTCAGCGAACGGGTCGAGGCCGAGCGGGCCATCCGCGAACGCGAGGACTACCTGCGCACCCTGCTCGACAATGTGCTCGATGCCATCGTCAGCATCGATGAATACGGCCGCATCGAAACCTTCAACCCCGCCGCCGAACATATCTTCGGCTATCGCCTGGACGAGGTGCAGGGACACAACGTCAAGCTGCTGATGGCCGAGCCGGAACGCTCCAGCCACGACCAGTACCTGGCAACCTACCGCAGCAGCGGCGTGACCCGCCTGATCGGCCAGGTGCGCGAGCTACCGGCACGGCGCAAGAACGGCGAGCCGATCACCATCGAACTGGCCGTTTCCCAGGTCAGCCGCCAGGGCCAGCGCCGCTTTGTCGCGGTGATCCGCGATATCAGCGAGCGCAAGCGTGTCGAGCGCATGAAGGAAGAGTTCGTCTCCACCGTCAGCCACGAACTGCGCACGCCGCTCACCGCCATCGCCGGCTCCCTCGGCCTGATCAATGGTGGTGCCCTGGGCGAGGTGCCGGCGGCCATGCAGCAGATGCTGCAGATCGCCCAGGGCAACAGCCAGCGCCTGAGCGCGCTGATCAACGACCTGCTGGACATGGACAAGCTGGTGGCCGGCAAGATGGCCTTCGACCTGGCCCGCCACGCCCTCGGGCCCCTGCTGGAAAATGCCGTCGCGCATAACCAGCCCTATGCCGACCAGCACCAGGTGCGCCTGCAGCTGCAACAGCCCCTGCCGGAGCTGCAGGTACAGGTGGACCGCCAGCGCCTGGAGCAGGTCCTGGCCAATCTGCTGTCCAATGCCGCCAAGTTCTCCCCGCCAGGCAGCACGGTGACTATCGGGCTGAGCCAGACGGCCGAGCGGGCACGGGTCAGCGTGCAGGACCAGGGCCCGGGCATACCCGAGGCCTTCAGGCCGCGCATTTTCAGCAAGTTCTCCCAGGCCGATGCCAGCGACAGCCGGCGCAAGGGCGGCACCGGCCTGGGCCTGGCCATCTGCAAGGAGCTGATCGAGCGCATGGGCGGGCAGATCGGTTTCGACTCTGTTGAAGGCCAGGGCAGCTGCTTCTGGTTCGAACTGCCCCTGGAGCCCCGGCCATGAATAGCGGGCGGCCACGCCTGTGGCTGGGCTGGTCGCTCAGCCTGGCCCTGCTGCTCCTGCTCGGCCTGGGGGTGGAGCTGTTGCTGGGGCAATACGCCCTGCGCCAGCAACAGGCCGAGCAGCAACGCCTGCAGGCCCATGCCCATGAGGTGCGGGCCGTGCTGCTGGCCGAGCTGAATGCAACCTTGCACCTGGCCACCGGCCTGGCCAGCTATATCCCGGCCAAGCACGGGCAGATCGACCCGACCGAGCTGCAGCCCTGGCTGCAGGGCCTGTTCCAGCAGGGCCGGCATATCCGCAATATCGGCCTGGCCCCGGACAACCGCATCAGCTTTCTCTACCCCCTGGCCGGCAACGAGGCGGCCCTGGGCCTTTACTACCCGGATCTGGCCAGCCAGTGGCCGACCATCCAGCGCATTATCGCCAGCGGCCAGCCCTTCCTGGACGGGCCACTGCCCCTGATCCAGGGCGGGCGCGGGCTGATCTACCGGGTGCCGGTGTTTCTCGCCGAACACGCCTACTGGGGCCTGATCAGCACGGTGATCGACTTCGACCAGCTGTACGCCGAAGTCGAGGCGGTGGCCCGCCAGCGCGGCCTGAGCATCGAACTGCTACCGGCGGACAGCCCGCCCCAGAGCGAGGACGACCTGCTCCTGCCGGTGAGCCTGGCCGGCGCCACCTGGCAGCTGCAGGCCCGCCCCCTGCAGCCGCCAGCAGCCCTGTCGAAGAACCTGCGCCTGCTGGGCTGGGCCCTGGCCCTGGGCGTAGCCGGGCTGATCGGCCTGGCCCTGCACAGCCAGCAACGCCGCGCTGGCCTGCTGCTGGCCCTGAGCCAGAGCCAGCGCGACTTTCTCCAGGCCTTCGAGCTGGCGCCCCAGGGCATGGCCCTGCTCGATGCCCAGGGCCGCCTGCTGGTGGTCAACCAGGCCCTCTGCCGCCTGCTGCAAAAGCTGCCCACCGAGTTGCTGCAGCAACCCCTGGAGCAACTCTGCCTGGCCGAGGAGCGTGAAACCCTGCAGACGCAACTGGCCAGCCTGCGCCCCGGGCGCAATCGCAGTTGGCCGCAGCAGCTGGTCGACGCCCAGCAGCAGCGCATCGCCGTGGAGTGCAGCGCCGCCATACTCGGCCAGTTTGGCGAAGCCGGCGTGGTGCGCATCCTGCATGTGCTGGACATGCGCGAACAGCAGCGGCTGCAACGCCTGCAGCGCGAATTTACCGCCAGCGTCAGCCATGAACTGCGCACCCCGCTCACCGCCATCGCCGGGGCCCTGGGCCTGATCAACGGCGGCGCCCTGGGCGAGGTGCCGCCGGCCATGGCCGAGCTGCTGCGCATTGCCCAGGCCAACAGCCAGCGCCTGCAGGAGTTGATCAACGACCTGCTGGATATGGACAAGCTGCTGGCCGGCAAGATGCGTTTCGAACTCAAGACCCAGGCGCTCTGGCCCCTGCTGGAAGAGGCGGTGGCGCACAACCAGCCCTACGCCGAGCAGCATCGGGTACAGCTGCAGCTGCTGGGCCCGCCCTGCCAGGCCCAGGTCCGGGTGGACAGCCAGCGCCTGGCCCAGGTGCTGGCCAACCTGCTGTCCAATGCCGCCAAGTTTTCCCCGCCCGGCAGCCCTGTGCAGCTGGCGGCTGCCGAGCAGGGCGAATGGGTTCGGGTCAGCGTGCGGGACCAGGGCCCGGGCATCGCCGAGGACTTCAAGCCGCGCCTGTTCAGCAAGTTTGCCCAGGCCGATGGCGGTGACAACCGGCTCAAGGGCGGCACCGGCCTGGGCCTGGCCATCAGCAAGGCGCTGGTCGAACGCATGCACGGCGAGATAGGTTTCGATTCAAGCGCAGGCCAGGGCAGTACCTTCTGGTTCGACCTGCCCATCAGCCCTGCGGCGCAACAGGAGGCCATGCCATGAAGCGGCACCCGGGTCACCCCCCAACCCCGCCCAACGAGCCCGGCCGCCTGGCCGCCCTGCTGGCCTATGAGCTGCTGGATACGCCGGCCGAGGCCATGTTCGACCGCATCACCGCCCTGGCCGCGCAGATCTGCGCCGCGCCCATTGCGCTGATCTCGCTGATCGATGCCGAACGCCAGTGGTTCAAGAGCCGGGTCGGCCTGGATGCCTGCGAGACCCCGCGGGAGATGGCCTTCTGTGCCCATGCGATCAATGGCAACAGCCTGTTCGAGGTGGACAACACCCTGCTCGACCCGCGCTTTCGCGACAACCCGCTGGTCACCGGCGCCCCGGATATCCGCTTCTATGCCGGCATGCCCCTGAGCGATGGCCGGGGCCATAACCTGGGCACCCTGTGCGTGATCGACCGCCAGCCACGCCAGCTGAACGACGAACAGCGCCAGGCCCTGCAGCTGCTGGCCGAACAGGCCGTGCAATTGTTCCAGCTGCGCCTGCAGGCGCGCCGCCAGCGCGAGCAGGCCGCCCTGCACCGGGCCATCTTCCGCAGCGCCGGCACCGCAGTACTGGTCACCGACCTGGATGGCGTTATCCAGCAGGCCAGCCCCGGGGTCGGCCCGCTGCTCGGCTACAGCAGTGCCGAGCTGCAGGACCAGCCCCTGGAGCGCCTGCTGCCCCAGGAGCTGCGCCAGTTGCCCGGCGACCCGCTGCGCCCCGACCTGCCGCCGCTGGATGGCCAGGGCCAGGTACACGAGGTGCAACTGCGCCACCGCGACGGCCATGGCGTGCCCGTGCTGCTGACCCTGGCGCCGATCAGCCTGGAGGACCAGGCGCCCCTGGGCTACCTGTGCATCGCCCATGACCTGAGCTACCGCGAGGAAGCCCTGCAACGCCTGCAAAAGCTGGCCGCACACCTGCCGGGCATGGTCTTCCAGTTCGTCCAGCGCCGCGATGGCAGCAGCTACTTCCCCTATGTCAGCCAGGGTATCGCGCAGATCTACGGCCTGACCCCGGAGTCGGTCAGCCAGGACGCCAGCCCGGTCTTCGCCCTGATCCACCCCGAAGACCTGCAACGGGTGGCGGACAGCATCACCCATTCGGCAAGCAATCTGCTGCCCTGGCAGCTGGAATACCGGGTGCTGCACCCGGAACGCGGCATCAGCTGGGTCGAGGGGGTATCCACCCCCCAGCAACTGGATAATGGCGACATCATCTGGCACGGCTTTCTCAACGACATCAGCGAGCGCAAGCATATGGAGCGGCTCAAGGGCGAGTTCGTCTCCACCGTCAGCCATGAACTGCGCACCCCGCTGACCTCCATCGCCGGCTCCCTCGGCCTGATCTGCGGCGGCGCTCTGGGCGCGGTACCCGAGACCATGGCCGAGATGCTGAGCATCGCCGAGCAGAACAGCCGGCGCCTGCGCCAGCTGATCGACGACCTGCTGGACATGGACAAGCTGATCGCCGGCAAGATGGACTTCCACCTGCAGCTGCTCGACCTGAACAATCTGCTGGCCGAGTGCAGCGCCAGCCACCAGGGCTTTGCCCAGCAGCACGGCATTGAGCTGCTGCATCAGCCGGGCCCGCCGCTGCAGGTGCTGGCCGACGGCTTCCGCCTGCAGCAGGTACTGAGCAACCTGCTGTCCAATGCCCTGAAATTTTCCCCACCCCAGGGCCAGGTGCGCCTGTCCAGCCAGTTGCAGGGCGATTGCGTGCGTATCCTGGTCAGTGACCAGGGCCCGGGCATTCCGGCGGACTTCGCCGCGCGCATTTTCGAGAAGTTCTCCCAGGCCGATGCCAGCGACCGCCGGCAGAAGGGCGGCACCGGTCTGGGCCTGGCCATCAGCAAGGAGCTGATCGAGCATATGGGCGGGCAGATCGGCTTCGACTCGGCCCCGGGCCAGGGCAGCACCTTCTGGCTCGAACTGCCCCTGCAGGCGGGGGACAACGCATGAGCCTCCCACCCCTGCTGCGCCAACGCCAGCGCCTGCTGCCCTGGCTGGTGCTGTTGTGCAGCCTGCTGGCCACCCTGTCTGCCTGGTACAGCCTGCGCCAGAGCCAACAGGCCGCCGCCGAATTGCACCTCAAGCAACTGAGCGAAGAGGTGCTGGAGGCCATCGAGAAGCGCATGGGCTATCACCGCCAGATCCTGCTCGGCGCCGCCGGCCTGTTCGAGGCCAGCGAGGACGTGACCCGCGAAGAATGGCGCCGCTATATCGAGCGCCTGGACCTGGGCCTCAACTACCCCGGCATCCAGGGCGTGGGCTACAGCCAGGTGATCCGCCCCGAGGCGCTGGCCGAGTTCGAGGCGCAACAGCGGCGCGAGGGCTTTATCAACTTCGCCGTGCGTCCGGCTGGCAAACGCGCCCTGTACACCGCCATCCTCTACCTGGAGCCATTTGTCGGGCGCAACCTGGCCGCCTTCGGCTACGACATGTATGCCGAGCCGGTGCGCCAGGCCGCCATGTTCCGCGCCGCCAGCAGCGGCCAGGCGCGCCTGAGCGGCAGGGTCACCCTGGTGCAGGAAACCCACGGCCCGGTGCAGGCCGGCCTGCTGATGTACCTGCCGGTGTACCGCCCCGGCTACCCGCTGCATACCAACCTGGAGCGCCTGGAGGCCCTGCAGGGCTTTGTTTACAGCCCCTACCGGGTCAGCGATCTGATGGCCGGCATACTCGGCGGCCGCGAGCTGGAAATCGACTTAGCCCTGTTTGCTGGCCCCGAGGCCAGCCAGGACCAGCTGCTGTACCAGAGCGACCCGCGCCTGGAGCAGGCCGCTGCGCCCCACGGCCAGGCGCAGCTGCACCTGCTCGGGCAGACCTGGACCCTGCACTTTCACCCCCAGCCCGGCTACTTCGCCCGCTTCCAGCAGGGTCAGCAGGGCCTGTTGCTGCTGGGCGGCACCATCAGCCTGCTGTTGTTCTTCCTTACCCGCACCCTGGCCCTGGGCCAGCAGCGTGCCCTGGACCTGGCGCAAAACATGACAGGTCAGCTGCGGCGCAGCGAAGAGCGCCTGCAGCGGGTATTGCAGGGCGGCCATGACGGCTGGTGGGACCTGGATATGGAGCAGCGCCAGTTCTTTGCCTCGGCCCGCGCCTGGCAGATGCTTGGCTACCCCGACGAGGGCCCACAACCGCCCCTGAGCAGCTGGAAACAACTGGTGCATGCTGATGACCTGCCCAGCCTGCAGGCCTGCCTGCAGCCGCCGGCGGGGGAACGCGAACACCTGCTCAGCCACGAATGCCGCCTGCTGCGCCGCGACGGTGAGAGCCTGCCGGTGCTGCTGCGCGCCCTGGTGGAATGCACGGCCGAGGGCCGGGTACTGCGGGTCAGCGGCACCGCCATGGACCTGAGCGAGCAGAAGCGTATCGAACGGCTGCAAAACGACTTCGTCTCCACCGTCAGCCACGAACTGCGCACCCCGCTGACCTCCATCGCCGGCTCCCTCGGCCTGGTCAATGGCGGCGCCTTTGGCACGGTGCCAGAGGCCATGCGGCCGATGCTGGAAATCGCCCAGCAGAACAGCCAGCGCCTGACCCACCTGATCAACGACCTGCTGGACATGGACAAGCTGGCCGCCGGCCAGCTCAGCCTGCAACTGACCAGCCTGGACCTGCAGCAGCAACTGGCCGAATGCCTGCGCAGCAACCAGGCCTATGCCGCCCAGCATGGCATCGAATTGCAACTGGATTCCGGCTTGCCGCTGCAGGTGCGCGCCGACCCGCTGCGCCTGCAGCAGGTGCTGGCCAACTTCCTCTCCAACGCCATCAAGTTTTCCCCGCCCGGCGGCCGGGTGCGCCTGCACAGCACCCTGCGCGACAACCGCGTGCGGGTCAGCGTCAGCGACCAGGGCCGCGGCATTGGCGAAGCCTTCCGCGCCCGTATCTTCCAGAAGTTCTCCCAGGCCGACAGCGGCGACCAGCGCCAGAAGGGCGGCACCGGCCTGGGCCTGGCCATCAGCAAGGAACTGATCGAACGCATGGGCGGCCAGGTCGGCTTCGACTCGGTGGAGGGCCATGGCGCCACCTTCTGGTTCGAACTGCCCCTGCTGCAAGACCCGACAACGACCAGCGCCGCGCCACAGCCGGCCATTCTGGTGGTGGAGGATGAGCCCGATATCGCCCGCCTGCTGCAACTGCTGCTGCAGGGCGCCGGCTACCGGGTCCTGCAGGCCCACAGCCTGGGCCAGGCACGCCGGCTGCTGGCCCGGGAGCACATTGCCGCCATCACCCTGGACCTGCGCCTGCCCGATGGCGACGGCTTGCAGCTGATTCGCGAGCTGCGTCAGTCCAGCGCCGGCGCGCGCCTACCGGTACTGGTGATCTCCGCCGCCTGCGACCAGGGCCGCCTGGCCCTGCAGGGTAACTTCCAGGCGGTTGACTGGCTGGACAAACCCATCGACCCGCAACGCCTGCTGGACAGCCTGCGCCACGCCCTGGCCGGGCAGCCGGACAAGCCGCGGGTGCTGCACGTGGAAGACGACAGCGATCTGCGCCAGGTGATCGCCGAACAGGGCCGGACCCTGGCCGAGTTTATCGGTGCCGGCAATCTGGCCGAGGCCCGCCAGCATTTGGCGACGGGTGGTCTAGACTTGGTCCTGCTGGACCTGGGCCTGCCCGATGGCAACGGCCTGGAACTGATCGAGGATATTCACCGTCTGTATCCCGGCTTGCCGGTGGTGGTACTGTCCTCGGCACAACTCTCCGCCGAGCAGCTTAATCAGGTGCAGGCGGTACTGGCCAAATCGCGTACCGATACGCAACATTTCCTCGATGTGCTGGCCCGCCTGCTGCCAGCTAAGGAGCCCGATCATGCCTGAACTCAGACGCATCCTGCATGTCGAGGACGACCCATCGATCCAGGCCGTGGCCCGGGTGGCCCTGGAGGCCGTGGGCGGCTTTCAGGTGCTCAGCTGCAGCGGTGGCCAGGAGGCCCTGGATCAGGTCCAGGGCTTTGCCCCCGACTTTATCCTGCTGGATGTGATGATGCCGGGCATGGACGGCCCGCAGACCCTGGAAAAACTCCGCCAGCTGGTGGATATAGGGCAGATTCCGGTGGCCTTTATGACCGCCAAGGTGCAGCCCAACGAGATCGAGCACTACCGCAGCCTGGGCGCCCGCGATGTGATCATCAAACCCTTCGACCCCATGCAGCTGGCCACACAGATCCGCGCCATCTGGAGCCAGGTCCATGGATAAACGGCAACAACAGCTGGCAGAGCTGCAACAGCACCTGCAACTGCTCGGCGAACAGTTCGCCCAGCGTCTGCGCGAGGAGCTGCCGCAACTGGCGGACAAGGCCGAACAACTGCAGCAGGCCGCCGACCCCAGCGAGCAACTGCAGCATCTGACCGCGCTACGCGAACAGCTGCACAAGCTGGCCGGCAGCGCCGGCACCTTCGGCTTTGCCGAACTGGGCCAGCGTGCCCGCGAGCTGGAACTGCAGACCCAACACTGGCTCAGCTGCCTGGAGCTGCAGCAGCAGGGCCTGCAGGGCTTTATCCACGAACTGCAACAGCTGGCCAACGCCCCCCAGCAGACTGCCGTACCCGCCCCGCTCGCACCCAGCAGCGGCCTGCCCAGCAAGCTGCCGCGCAACGAGAACGCCTACCGCATCTATATCCTTGAAGACCAGGCCAAGGTCGGCGAAACCATCCGCCTGACCCTTAACACCTTCGGTTATGCCGCAGAGCACTTCCTTAGCCCGGCCGAGCTGGACGCGGCCCTGGCCGAGCGCCTGCCCGACGCCCTGGTCGTCGACGTCAACCTCGGTG
>Ga0209207_1000616_pt1 | contig 20589 bp, 8 predicted proteins | sample SaghotsprinmetaG_FD_184140 | JGI IMG/M metagenome (GOLD analysis project Ga0209207, IMG submission 184140) | Hot spring microbial communities from South Africa to study Microbial Dark Matter (Phase II) - Sagole hot spring metaG (SPAdes) (version 3) | ecosystem: Environmental > Aquatic > Thermal...
TTGTAGCCGGGCTGACCCATGCGTGCCGCGGTGCCCGCCTTGTCGTAGCCGATGTTCTTGACCACGTCGGCCGAGAGGAGCAGGTGGTAGGGGTCGAAGTGGGCCAGATCGGCATTGGCGGTCAGGTTGAGCAGATCGTAGTCGGCGGCGAGGCCCCATAGGTTGTCGTCGGGCGACAGATCGAACACCGTGTTGCCCTTCTGCCGGAACTGCGGCGCGCTGGCGGCGTAGGGGTTGCCGCCACCGATCACACCGTCTTGCACGCCGCGCACGTTGCGGTAGTCGTACCAGGCCAGACCAAAACGCCAGCGCGAGTTGGCCCCGGCGCGCCAGTCCAGGCCCAGCTGGGCAGCGTATAGCCACTTATCCTTGGCCAGGTTGGTGGTAGAGGTCTCCACATCCTGCAAGGGGAACAGCCCCACGGTGAAGGTGGGCTTGAGGGTCATGCTCTCGTTGGGCCAGGGCTTGAAGCTGGCGGTCACACCCTCGAAATTGATGTCGTCGTCCCAGACCAGGTCGGTGGACAGGAAAGGGTTGGGCAGGCGCCCGCCGGATAGCGTGAGCCATTCCCAGGGTTCGTAGCGCAGAAAAGCGCGGTCCAAAACCAGCTCGTATCGGTTGGCGGTCGTGCCCAGGGTCTGGTTGGTTGAGACGGGATCGCGCGTGTTGCCGGTAGTGATGCGCAGGCCGCCGCTGACCTTGGAGGTGATTGCGGCGGTCAATCCCAGCCTGGCGCGCAGGCGCATACGCTCGCGGTCCTCGGTGGTGTTGTCCACGGTGCCGTCCAGGTTGAAGTCCTGGGCGACGTTGCCGGCCGCGTAGAGATCCCTCTGGTTGCGCAGCCTCAGGTCGCCCTCCCATTTCAGCCTGTCCACCCATTCCGGCACGGCATTGACGTCGCCCCAGCGCTCGGTCTTGGCCTTGGCCACGACCTCCTGGCGGATCTGCTCACGGATCTCGCGCTTGACCACCTCGGGGATGTAGGGCACGCGCACCACGCCGGCCTCGGCCCTGGCCGTCGCCGCCGCGGCCGCCGCACCCTTGGCCTCAGCCTGCTTGACCATGGCCTGGGCCGCCTCCGGGGTCAGGATGCCCTTTTCCACCAGGGCGTCGAGGATGGCCTGGGTGGTGGCGCGCAGGGCCTCCAACTGCGCCCTTTCGCTGGCAAAGGCCGGTGTGTGCATGACGAGCCCGGCCAGGGCCAGGGCGATGCTCAGTATCCTCTTCTGCATGGGACGGTCCGGTTCATGGCTGTTTTATCGTGAAAGTCGCGACAGCGACTCTCGACGCTTCCCTCCCCCACGGGGGGAGGGGCTGGGGGGAGAGGGACCGTTCATGGCCATCAACGACGTCTTTCATCGGCAAGGGTGGCCATTGGTCCATGAACGGTTAGGCGACGGCGCAGGGCATCAGGCCCGTGAGGTGACCCGGACGCGCACGGGCTGCGGCAGATCCTCGGGCAAGGCCTCGCGCAGGGGCGGCAGGTTGTGTACCTCCTCCTGGATCACCCGATCCAGCTCACCGTCGCCGCTGCCCCGTGCCAGGCGCACCTGGCGCACGCGGCCGGCGTCGTCGAACCAGACATTGAGCTGCACGTTGTAGGTGCTGCCGTTGAGCCCCTTGGCCCGGCGCAGGCCTTCCTCGAAATGGCGGGCGATCTGCCGCGCGTACCAGGCCTGCCGGTCGCCGCCACCCCCTCCCGTGCCGATCGTGGTGATGTCCCGGCCGCCCTTGCGCGCAGCCAGGCCGAAGGCATCTCCACCGGTACCGCCCTCAGCGTCGAGCCCGAGCTGTTCACCCGGCGGCGGGCCGTCGTCCCGGGCCTGTTGCGGATCGGGTTGCGCCTCTTCGAGCTTGACCTCCTCCCGGTGCTGCTCCTCCAACTTCTCCGGTTCCGGCGGTTTGGGCGGCTCGCGCGGCGGCGGCGGCTTGACCAGGGAGATCTGCTGCACACGTGGCCGTTCGGGCTTGTCACCCTTTTCGAGGAAGGACTGCACCATCATCACCACACCGGCGGTGAACAGGAGCAGGAACAGGCCGCCGACGAGGGCGGGCAGTCTGCGTCGCAGGGCGTGCTTGCCGGCGGACATGGCGGCGCTATTTCACGATCTTGGCCGTGACCAGCCCGAGCTGGGTGATGTCCAGCCGGGCGCACAGGTCCATCACCTCGATGACCCGGGCATACTGGATAGCCGCGTCGCCCTTGATCACCACCGGCAGGTCGGGGATGGCGGCCTTGTAGGCGCGCAGCCGCTCCTCCAGCTCGGGCAGGGTGACCGGATAGGTGTCCAGGTAGATCTGGCCGTCGGCGGCGATGGTCACCGCCTTGGTCTTGGGCTTGGCCAGGCTCGGTGTCGCACTGGCCTTGGGCAGGTTGACCATGATCCCCTGCACGGTGGCCGTGGTCATGATGATGAAGATGACCAGCAGCACATAGGCCAGGTCCAGCATGGGCACCACGTTTATGGTGTCGTAGGGCTCCAGGTCCTCGCGGATCTCGGCCATGTCATGCCTCCCGGCCGCCGGTGCGCGGGCTGTATTCCTCGGCCATCTTGGCCACGAACTCGTCCACGAACACCTGCATGTCCGCGGTGATGGCCTTCACGCGCGAGCCCAGGTAGTTGTAGCCGAACAGGGCGGGGATGGCCACGCCTACACCGGCCGCGGTGGCCACCAGGGCGGCGGCGATGCCCGGCGCGATGGCGGTGACGTTCACATCGCCGGTGGCGGCGATGGCGGCGAAGGTGATCATCACCCCTACCACCGTGCCCAGCAGCCCGAGGAAGGGTCCGCCGGAGATGGCGATGGTGAGCAGCACCATCTGGTCGTTGAGACGCTGCCGCTCACGCACCAGGGAGCCGTCCAGGGTGGCCTTGATCGCGCCCAGGGCCTGGGGCGTGATCACCCCCTGCTCCAGGCCGCCGAAGCGGTGCTTGAGCTCCTGGATGCCGACGTGGTACAGGCGATAGAGTGAGGAATGCTGATAATGGTCGTGCTTGCCGAACAGCACGGTCAGGAGGGCGGAGTCCTTGATGTCCGCCTCGTCGGGGGCGTCGTCGGCGTCGAGCTTGCCCGCCTCGCCCCGGTGCAACTGGCGATAGGCCTCCAGGAACTGCCGGTTGGCCTGGTCGGTCTTGCTCACCACCAGGGCCTTGCTGACCATGACCAGGGCGCTGATGGCGAACATGATGGCCAGTATCACGATCACCACCCAGCCGTCCACGGTGACGTTGGAGAGGATGATGCCCACATAGGAGCCATGTCCGCCGGCATCGGCGGCTTCGTCCTCGCCCATCTGGGTCAGTTTCGACTCCGGCCCCTGTCCCTGGGCGGCGAGCTTGACCCAGTCCGCGTTTCGCGCCACGTTGGCGAGGGTGAGCGCGTCCAGCTCACCGCTGTAGCCCTCGCCCACGGTGATCACCCCCCCCATGTCCGGCAGGGCGCCGACAGCCTCGGCCACCGGATTGCCGTTCACATAGAGGCGTATACGGTCCGCCAGCGTGACCGCGATGTGGTTCCAGCCGCCGGCGTCGAGGTCGGCCAGTGGAGAACGCGCCTCGGGTCCGATGCCGGTGACCGAGGCGTAGAGCTTGCCTGCCTCGAGACCCACGATGATGGCCTTGCCGCCGTCCTGCTGGCGGTAGAGCACCGCGTCCTGCCCGGCCTGCGTCGGCCGGATCCAGGCCGAAAAGGTGAAGCCTGCGGCCGGGGTCAGCTTGAGGGAGGGCGAGGCGGCGATGGTCAGTGCCTGCCGAGCGTCGAAGGCCAGCCCGCCGCCGATGGCCGCAGCGGCCGCACGCGCGCCGGAGAATTCGCCGGCGTGGTTGGCGTAGCCGGTGCTGTCCTGCGGGGCACCGGTCGCCTCGGCGAAATGCCAAACACCGATGTGGTTGGCGTCATAGGTCCCGGCCGCGTCCTGCGCGGCGGCGGCCTTCTCGTTGCCGGAGTAGAGCCAGACATGCTGGTTGCGGTTGCCGGCCTCGATCCTGGGCACGCGCACCCACACCAGGGCCAGCTCGTTGACCGGATCGAAGCGCTCGACGTGGTATTTGAGGGGGGTCTTGTCGTCCGCGGCGATGAAGCGCAGGTCGGCACCGTCCTCACGCGCCGACAGGAAGTCGAAGTTGCCGCTGTGCAGGCGCACCAGCACCGGCACGTTCTCCAGCCCGGCCTGCGTGGCGACCCCGGTGTCCGTGGTGTCGAGCGTGATCTTCTTGCGCACCGTCCAGTCCTCGTTCCACCAGGCCTGGGCCAGGGCGGTCTGGAACATCAGGAGCAGGGTGAGGAGGAGGCGCAGCATGTGGATCCGGTTCATCGTCACGAAGCTCGTAAGTTTTGATCCGTCCTGTTACAGGACCGTGAACGAAGCATGAGCCGAACGGCTCATGCCCCGCCGCCCCGCTGGCGCTCCTCCCCCTGGCGACGGCGTTGCGCCTCGTCCTGCAGGCTGCCGGTCTCACCGAAGCCAAGCACCTCGACGCTGATGAAGCTGGGGCGGAAGCTGGCCAAGGCCTGACGGGTCTGCTCGGCGGCCTTCTGTCCATCGCTGGCCTGGCTGTCCACGAATCGCGTGGTTTCCGCCACCGCCTGGGTGTCGCCTAGGGTGCTGTTGCCCGCCAGGCCCGCAGACAGCCCGGCCGTATCGGCCACCGGCACGCCGGTGGATGTCCCGGCTACCTGGATGTTCTCGGCGCCCAGGACCAATTGCGCGGCGATGTTCAGGTTGCCGGCGCGGATGCCGGCGTCTCCCGCGTTCACCGTGCCCTTGGGCGCCACCAGGTCTACGTCGCCCGCCTTTATGCCGGGCAAGCCGACCAGCGCGCCGATGCCGCTGCCCGTGGCCACGCCTTGGAGTTCCTGGGTGACGTTGCCCTGGCTGTCCACCTTGATCACCGGCGGCGGCACGGCGGCGGCGGTCTTCTTGCCCTTGCCCGCGTCGATGTCGCCCTCGCTGGACCAGAGTAGGATGTGGCCGCCGCCGACGGTGAGGATGCGCGACTGGTTGACCAGTATGTCGTCGCGGCTGAAGCCGCGGATGTCACCTGCCTCCACGGTGACGATGCCCAGCACATCGTTGCCCACGTTCACCAGGCTGGCCGGGGTGTTGGCGAGGCCGACGATGGTCTGTCCGCCCGGCACGAGAAAATCGATGCCGCCTCCCCGCTCGGTCTTGATGCGGCTGGCGAACAGGTCCAGGTCGCCCTTGTAGCGCGGGTAGCGTCCCTGGGCGTCGGTCTCGGCGATGCCCGGAAACAGGAACTCCACCGCCGCGTAACCCCGTCCGTACTTGCCGGCAAAGGGGCTGTCGGGGTCGTTGAAGTCTCGACCCGTGTCGCGCAGGGCGGTATACAACCACTCGCGCACGCGTGCGCCCAGTGCAGCCTTGTCCAGGGCGGCGACAGCCCGCACCGCGGGCAGGGCCCCGGCGGCCGACAGACCCGCATTGCCGGTCAGCCAGCGGGCCTGCCAGAGCAGGGTCTCGTCCAGCCCAGCCCCGGCCGACTCCAGAGCGCTGGCGAGCCGGTCCACCGCGCCGGCGTAATCGAGGCCTGCGGCCCCCACGCCGGCGGCCACCAACAGGTCCGCCCCGCGCTTGGGCAAGGCGGCATTGTCCAGATCGCCCCGGCTGACGATGCCTGACGAACTGCCGAGATCCACATCTTGACCGGCAATCACTTCCATACGGCCAGGGCCTGCCACCCAGATTCGGGCATTGTTGTTGCGGCCGGTGCCAGACTGGTCGAATCGGATGTCACCCCCCGCTACCACGCTGCTGAGGTCTCCCATCGAGTTGGCGTGCTGGATTTGTAGGCCCAGATTGAGAATGTCTCCTCCGGCGCGTACCCGGATCGCTTCTGCCAGATCGATGCTGAGGGTATTGGCCTGGCCCGCCACGTCGCCGTTGATGGCATAGACGCGACTAGGCTCGAAGTCGCCCCGGTGCACCGGCACGGCGGCGTGAGCCGTAGTGACGGTGGGCAGAAAGTCCTGTCCCGAGCGGGTGGGACGGACAGCATCCGGTAGGCCCGCCATGTCCGACATCACCAGCCGGGTTCGAACGCTCACCCCGTCCCGGGCCAGCAAATTCATCCCCGACTGACGGCTCGGGGCGAGCACCAGGCGGGTGCCGAGCAGGTTTATGTTACCCTGGTGGGCAATCATCTCCAGGCTGGGCGGCAACAGCGAGAGCAGGTCGGTACGGTAGTTGACGTTGGTCCACAGGGAGAGGGGCGTGGAATGCGCTGTCTGAAGTCGCGCGGACCCAGCGCCGGCGTTATGCAGGATGACGTTGCCCATCAGACTCGCCAGGCTGGCGCCGCTGTCTGGTCCATAGGTGGAGAACAGGCTCCAGGCGGGGCTGGCGGCATTGGGGATATTGAAGTTGTTGCCGCTGCCGCTGGACTGAACCACAAGATGGGGGTTGAGGACGGTGTGGATGTTCACGTCCAGACCGGCCTGCACCCGCGCGCGGGCATCCCCTAGGGCGAGCACGGTGTAGAGCTTGTCGCTGCCGACGCTCCGACCGCTGTCGATCCTGCCGCCCGCCTTCACCACCAGCTCGCCCCGGTCGGCGTAGTACTGGCCGCCCAGCAGGGCGGCGCCGGTCTCCACCCGCACGTCACCGCCCCCGGTTTTCAGGAGCACGCCGCTGTCCATCCCGGTGCCAACGACCCGGCCCTGGCTGGGCGTGCTGGCGGAAACGTTCCAGACGGTTCGGCCGGCGCGCAGGGCCACGTCGCCGCCGCCCAGTGCACCCACGCCCTGCTGGAACTGGTCGAAACGTACCCACCAGGCGGGCTGGGTGGTGTAGGTCCCCTTGGCCGTGTCCACCCCCCCCTGGCGGAATAGCCAGTTGGAATAGAGCTGGGCCGAGGCGGTGCCCACGATGTCGCGCAGGGCGCTCAGGGACACCGAGCCGCCGGCCTCGCTGAACTGGGCGTTGGCGGGGGCAGCGAAGCCGGCCGGCGCGGCGGTGGCCCGCCCGGCGGTGTAGATAGCGGATTTGTCGTCCTTGAGCAGGATGTCCCGTCCGGAGGCGACCCGGATGTCACCCGTGCCAGTCCGCACCAGCTTGCCCGCTGCCAGGATCACGTCGGCCTCCACGACTTTTACGGCCATGGGGTTTGCGGCGTTGGTGTCTGCCCCGGCCACCAGGCGATAGCCCCAGGACGCACCGGCATACAGGGTGGCCGGGCTGGACCCGCTGTGCGGCGTGGCCACGCTGAACCCGTCCGACAGGTGGTTGTTGAGGTTGAGATGGCGATCGGCCCGCACCGTCAGCAGCCCCGCCCGGGTGTCGCCACGGTTGGCGTAGGCCAGGTTCCAGTCCGCCGCGAGGGTGATGTCCCCGCCCGCGGTTGCCGAGACGATCTCCGCCGCCGGGCGGATCGCCATGCCGCCGCCGGCGAGCGCGTTGGCGATGTAGGCAAAGGCCGAGGCATCGGCCTCGACCCGATTTTGCAGCTTCGCGTCGATGCTGCCGGCCTTGTAGGTCTTGCGGCCGTAGAGGGCGGCCTCGCTGGCACCGACGATGCTGCCGACGCCGAAGACCACCGCGTTGACACGGCTGCCCAGGTCGTCAGACACCAGCTGGAAGTGGGTTCCGTCGTAGACAACGGCGACGCTGGTGCCCGCCTTGATCTTACCCGGCGTGAGGTTGTCGCCACCGTTCATCCTGATGGGCCTGGCCGCCAGGGTGCCCACCTGCAGGGTGGGACTGGCCGTGGTGTTGGTGTTGTTTGCCTTGAACACGATGACCAGGCCCTCGGCGAGAGCGACCACACCTGCCGGCGCGGCGACCCGGTAGGCGGTGGCGGTGCCGCTGTCCACAAGGGGAGTGGCGAAATCAGCCACGCCCCCGGTTTGCGCCGCGATGGCCCGCACCTTGCCGCCCAGGCCGCCGGCGCCGCCGGAGACGTTCACCACGCCGCCGTCGAGGTCGAGCTTGCCGGACACCGATTCGATTTCCACCGTGCCGCCGTCCTCGCCATCACCCGTGGCGCGGGCGTCGAGCAGGGAACCCAAGGCCAGGGTCAGATCGTCCCGCGCGTACAGGCCAATGTTGCCGGCATCGCTACCGGAGGCGTCCAGGGTGCCGGTCACGGTCAACCTGCCCTTGTCGACGCTGATGAGGATCTCCTTGGCCTGCATCGAACCCACGCTCAGCAAGGCCTGATCGCGCACGCGCAACAGGCGTGCGCCGTGGAAGCCACCCGCGTCAAGCTTGGCGTTGAGGCGGGAGAAATCCGCCAGCCTGGCAACGTCCAGTTCGAACCCCGCGCCCTCGCCATCCCCGGTGGCCTGGCCGGAAAGCTCGGCCTCGGTGGACAGCAGGAATTCCCCACTGGTCGCGCTGACCATCAGGTCGCCGGCGTCGCCGCCGGGTGCCGCGGACACAATCACCTTGCTGGTGCCGTTGACGACCACGTTACCGTTCGCGCTGACCAGCTCGACCCGTCCGCCCGGCGAGGGACGGCTGACGTCGAAGTAGGCCACCACGCGGCCGGCCACGTCGAGCTCGGCATGTGAATCCGCCGCCGTCGTGCCGGCGGCGGCAACAGGCCCCAGCCGCAGGTCGCCAGCGGTGGCGGTGAGCTTGAGTTGCCCTGAGGGTAACCGGGCGAGGGTGTCGAAGCCCAGCGTCGCGCCGGACAGGGCCCATCTGGCGCCCAGGGTGCTCGCCTCTGCGAGTTTACGGTCCGTTGCGCGCCAGCCTACATCCAGGCTGCCGTCGGCGACCAGGGATTGATCCGATGCCTGTTCACCGGAGACGCGGTGGACATGCACAGTGGTCGTGGCCGCCGCGAGCCGGGTCGTGCCCGTGCCGCTGCCCATCAGCTCGTTGGCGGTGATATCGACCGCGCCATAACCCTTGATGGCCTTGTCGCCGGCGCCCAGCACCAAGGTGTCCGCCAGGATCTCCAGGGCACCGCCACCCAGGCCCGGCTTGTTGGCGGGGAAGGCCACCGACGACGGGTTGGCGATCAACAGCCGCTCGGCGCGCAGCCTGGCGGTCTTGCCGGCGTTGTCGAGGCCGGCCAGGCCCGCGCCGAGCAGGCTCAGGCTTTTTAACGTCGGCTTGCCGGCTGCATCGATCCCACCGACGCTCACTTCACCGTACAGGTCGAAGGTGGAGTGGCTGGTCAGCTTCAGGCTGGACAATCCGCCCAAGTTGTTCAGTTTCGTCTGGCTGAACACGAGGCCTGGGGTGCCAGCGGGGGCTGCGCCGAAACTCACCCGGATGCCGCCCAAGGCGAGGTTACCGGCCACGGACCGCCCATGGGCATCGGCGAAGTGCACCTCGCCCGTGAAATTGGTGTTGCCGGCTGCATCCAGCAGGATCGAGTCGCTGGCGTGAATGTCGCCGAGGGCGTTCAGGGTGCCGGTGTTCGTCACGCCGCCGCGTGTGAAGCTGGCGGAGGTGGCGGCGGCCCGGATCAGGGCTCCGCCGCCCGTGGTGGTGTAGCGCGCGATGTCGCCGCCCGCGCCTTGGGCGTTGATCCGGCTGCCCGCCGCCAGGGTCAGGGTGTCCCGGGCGGCGAGGATGACCTCCTCCGCCGTCAGGGGATGGTCTGCGTCGTTGACTAGGCTCAGGGTGTTGGCCTCCACCGTCAGGGTCGTGCTGTCTCCCTGCAAGCTTCGGGTGCCCCCCACGAGTAGGCTTTTGGCCTTCAGGGCATTGAGCTGGTCGACCGCGAAGTTATCCAGGGTCCAGCCGGGCAGGCTGATGTCCACGCTGCCGCCGCGTCTGCCTGCGGCACCCTGGAGCTTGAAATTCGTGCCCCAAGACAGGCTGTCGCTGGTGCTGATCAGGGTCAGCAGTCCGGCATCCTGGTGGCGGCCGGTTCGTTCGGCGAAAAATACGGAGGCCCGGGTCAGGGTTAACTCGGAACGGTCCAACACCTGCTCCCGAGTAAGCACCTGGAAGCCGCTCCAGCGGCCGTCCCGTGGTGCGCCAGCGCGGCCGTCGGTGAGGTAGCCGGACACCACGCGCACGCCATCCTGGCGGGTGTAGGACTGGTGCGGCAGCAGGTCTTTGACCGCACCGCCTAGGCGGATGGCAAGGCCCCCCGGCAACAGCGCGTAGTGGGCCGGCAGCAGGGTATAGACCCCGGCGGGTAGGCCGGGCAGGCCCGACAGGTAGACCGCATCGCCGGCCGCGCGGTCGAAGCCGGCGTTTTCCTGGCTGTCACCGGGGGCGAAGCGCCCGCTGTAATTCGGCAGGATGGCGTAGACGCCGCTGTCGGCCAGGATGTCCCGCGAGCCGCCCGGCCCCACGGTGAACTCCCAGCCCTGCAGGTCGCCGCCGCCGCTCAGGTCCACGGTGCCGGCCTTGGTCACCAGGTCGGGGGCGGACAGGCGGATGGCCTTTTGCGGCACGTCCCTCTGCGTCAGCTGCGTGTTCCCCACCTCGTAGACCCAGGTGCGACCGTTGTTCAGCTTGCCGAAGGGGGTCAGGCTGCCCTCGGCGGCGGCCACCGAAGTCAGGCTTCCTGCCAGCAGTTCCATGCGTGTGGTGGCATCCAGGTCGATCTGGCCGAAGGGGGCCCAGATCTTGCCGCCCTGCTCGATGACGGCGGCTTTCACCGTCAGGCTGCCACTGGCGGACAAGGGCTGGACGGGATTGGGATTGTCGCTGCCGAAGCTGACCGTCCGGCCGTCGGCCCGGATGCCCGTCTGGTGATAGCTCACCGGGGCCACCACGCCGGCCTTCAGGGTCAGATCGGCGGCGCTGGTCAGTAGGCCCACGGGCCGGGGCTCGGTACTGCTGCCGGTGTTGCTGGTGACGATGCCCGCCAGGCGGATTTCCCCCTCGCCGATGAGCCGGGCCTCGGCCATGCCGCCCAGGCCGAAGCGGCCGGCCAGTTCCAGTAGACGGGCGTGGGCGGTGAGGATGCCCATGCCGGAGGCGGGGGTGACGCCGGCCGCCTGGCGCTCGGCGTCGTAGTTGCCCAAGCGCAGGACCTCGGCGCGCAGGCTGGCGTTGCCGCCGGCGGTCTCGAGGTTGGGGCTGTCTAGCTTCACCTCCCGCAACGTCAGGGCGCGGCCCTCGCCCAGCCGGAGGCCGTCCTCCAGACGGATGATGTCGCGGGCGCGCAGGCGCAGGGTGTCGAAACTCGCCGCCTCGAGCGCGGCGGCGCCCAGCCGGGCTTGGCCGTTGAAGGCGTCGAGGTTCTGCCCGGGGGTGAGGCCCGTGGTTTGCAAGGGCACGCGGTCGGCCAAGCTCACGACCCGCGGGCCGCCGGGGTAGCCGCCAAAGGGGGGCGTGTCGGTATAGTCCAGGCGCAGGTTGAACTGCCCGCCGCGATAACCGCGGGCGCCGGGTTGGGCGTTCAGGGTGGCGTCCAGCAGGATGCCCTCCCGGGCGTTGATGCTCAGGCTGCCGGCGTCGCTGCCGAGTAGACGGCCGATACCCCCCGCGTCGTTGGGCAGGTCAAGCCACACCGGTGTCGCCCCGGAGACGTCGATGCGCGCGCCCGCCTCGGCCACCAGATAGCCGGTCAGGGCACTGAGGGTGATGGCGCCGCCGCCTAGCACTTCGCCGGTGGTCCAGCCCTTGGCGTCGCGCCAGGTGCGGGCCACGCCGGTGGCGTCGAGCACCGCTCCGGCACCCAGCCAGAGGCTGTTGACCGCGTCGTAGGCGACCTGCAGGTCCCGCTTCAGGGTGGCGGTGATGCTGCCGCCTTGGGCCATCACCCGACCGTTGATGGTCAGGCGATGGGCCGCGTTGAGGTTGATGCGGGCACCGGGGTCGGCCTGGATGACCGAGCCGGCCCCCAGGGTGAGATCGCCTAGGTCGGTGGCGTCGGCGCTGAGGCTGAGATTGGCCGCCTGGCGGTCCTGGCCGGGGCGGATCACCCGCCGGGTGAGCTCGACCACCCGCGTGCCGCCGGGGCGCAGGCTGGTGCCCGGCAGCAGTTCGAGGCTCACGGTGGCGGGGTTTAGGCCGACGCCGCCGGCCAGGGTCACGCCGTCGCGGCCGGTGAGATCGAAATCGGCGAAGCCGCCGGAGCGGAAGAAATCCGGGGTCAGGTTTAGGGTGGCCGCGTCATCGTCGGCGACCCGGTCGATGCGGATGGCCCGGGTGGACAGGGTGAGCTTGCCGCCCTTGCCCAGACCGTAGGCGCGCAGTTCGCCGCCCAGGATCACCCGGCCTGGATGGCTACCGCCGGCGGCGGCGCCGGCGTTGGCTTCCAGCTTGATCTGGCCGCCGTTGCCGGACACAAGCTTGCCGTCGGCGCGCAGCCAGCCGCCGCCGCTGGCGTCCAGTGTGCTGCCGTCGCCGAGGCTGACGTCACCGACGGCGGACAGGGTGATGCCGCCGCCGTTGACCCGGGCCGCAGTCGTGCCGGCCCCGGCGACGCCGGGCCGGTCGTTGGTCCAGGTGCCGGCGACGTCGAGGGTGACGCCTTTGGCGACGGTGATGGACAGGGGCGAGACGGCAATGTCGACGTTGTTTCCCCGGGCGGACAGGGCGATGCTGCCGCCGGCTGCGCGCATGTCGGCGTTCACGCTGATATCCTTGGCCGTGAGGCTGATGCCGCCGCCTTGGGGCGCGGCCAGTTCGGCGTTCACCACCGCCGACTTGTTGGTGTGGATCACCAGATTCGCCACCCGGTCCTGGCCCAGCAGGCCGACGCCAAGCGTCAGGGTGTCGCGCAGAACAGGGTCCAGGGCCTGGCCAAACTGGAAGCCGTCGGGCAGGGCGCCGGACCGGGCGGCGAACTCCACCCGTTGGTTGAGCTTGTAGTCGCCGCTTACCGCGTCGCTACCCAGGATCAGGCGCGCGCCCTCGGGCTGCCTGCCGGCGGACTGCTGCCGCTCGCCCACAGTGACGCGCCCGGCGATGTCCACCCCCAGCACCACTGCGCGCATACCCAGCACCTCCACGGCGCCGGCGGCCTTGCCCTCCTTGTAACCGGGGTCGAACAGGGTCGCTTGTGCGAGCGGCCGGGTTACTCCGGCCCCCCAGCGGCCGAAGTCCACGGTCTGTTCCGAGACGATGCCGTCGTAGCGCACCTCCGCCAGCGCGTCGGCGATGTCCGTGATCGCGCCGCCGCTGGCGAGCAGGGTGGTCTTCACCGCGTTGGGTGTGTAGCGGATACTGCCGCCGGACACGTCCAGCAACGCCCCCTTCTCCAGGATGGCCTCGCCCTGGGAGCGCAGCCGCACCACGCCGCCGCCGGTGGAGCGTTCCGCCACGCTCCGCTGGATACGGGCACGATAGGACTCGAGGCTGTCCCGGGCGATCAGGGTGTTCTTGCCCGCCGCGGCGTTGTCCAGGGCCCGGCCGATGTCCAGATAGGCCTTCTTGCCCCGCAGGGGACCATCGCGGTTGACCGGGGAATCCTTCAGCTCGTCGCCGCGTAGCTCAACCTCGACGGTGTTGCGCGCCACGTCCACCTCCACGCCCTCCAGACCGGCCACGTCGATGCGCGCGTCGCGGGCGATGTGCACCCGGGCTGTGTTGGAGATGTAGCTGGCCCCGCCCTCTCTGAACGGGTCTCTGTTGATGCTCCCAAGCGATGACGGGTCGTCCAGAGCGGTGATCTCCACCACCCCCGCCGGGGCGACGATGGTCGCCTTTGGCTCCATGCGGATGTCCTGGCCCAGCAGCTTCAACTGCGAAGCGAGAGCCAGACCCTCGCCGGAGGTGCCATCCACCGTGCCTGTGGCATCGGCCGTCTCGGGCAGCACCTCGGTGCGGCTATCCCCGCCCAGCGTGACCCGTCCGCCGCGCCGGGACTCAAGGTTGCTCACCGCCCTATCCTTGGCCATCAGATAGACCGAACCGTTGGCCACCACCGAGGTGGTGGCGGAGGCGCGGCCCAGCTGGTTGACCGCGAAGCCCACCATGGAGACGTTGCCCCGTGCGGCGGCGAGCTCGCCCAGGTTGGTGACGTGGCCCAGCTTGTCGTGAGCGGGGTCGGCGAGGACGACGGGCTGGCCGTCCAGTAGCCCGTCCCTGCTGGCATTGGCCGTGTCGTAGTTTGCCAGGGAAGCCGGGCTGTCCACCTCGATCAGCAGGCCGCGCACGTTGGGGTCGCTGTTGCCGGCGGCGCGTAGGTAGACCTTGCTGGCGGCGGCGGCGATCACCTGGCCGTCCGGTGCGTTCACCCGGCCCTTGTTGACCACCGTGGGGGCCAGCAGCATCACCCTGCCCTGGCTGCCGGCGGTGATCTGCGCATTCTCGAACACCTTGACGAAACCGCCCGCGCCCTCGAACTGGGGGACCTGGGTCTGGTTGGTCAGGAACTGGTCAAGCACGAAGGTATCGGCGATGTTCAGGCTGCTGGCGGTGAAGGTGTTCAGGTCCACGCGGGCGCCGTTGACGAAGGCGATACCATTGGTGTTGACCAGGATCACATTGGCCTTCTGCCCCGCCGCCTGGGTGATGGTGCCGGCGATGACGCTGGGGTTGGCGTCCCAGATGCGGGAGAGATTGGTGAAGCTGGCACCGGGCACTGGATTGGGGTTGGCCAGGTCCTCCACCCGCTGGTAGACCACCTGGTGGCCGGGGCTGAGGTTGAAGGAGCGGAAGTTGACGATGGCCTTGTCCACCGCCTGGCTGACAGTAGCCACACTGCCCTGGACGCTGTAAGCAGCCTGGTTGGTGGCGTGGAAGGGCACGTTCACCGCCGGGTTTGTGCCGCAGGCGCCGCCGGCGCAGGCCACCGGCACTTCCGCGTCCGCCATGCCCGAGGCCAGCAGCAGCCCCAAGCTCAGCAGGGCCGGCACGGGGCCGTGCTTTCCCCGGCCCCGGGCACATTCGGCCACCGGGTTCCATAGCCCCGTATTGGCGTTTCTAACCAGACGGTAGCGGTCGCGGTTCATGGCTTTGTGATCTCCTCAAAAGCTGTAGCCCAGCCGGGCGTGCAGCCGGCCGTCGCCGGCTCGGGTGCGGCCCGCATCCTCCAGGGGCCAAGCCAAGTCCAGGCCGCCGTCGATACCGGCGGCGGACCTGAAACGCAGACCCAGGCCGGCGCCGGCCAGACTGTAGCGATCAACCTGGCCCGCCTGGGGGTCGATCACCCAGGCCCGGCCCCCTTCCAGAAAGGCCAGGGCGCGCCATTCGCCCGTCTTCGCGACGCCGGACCAGGGTGGCGATTGCCACTCCACCCCGACATTCAGACCCCGGTCGCCCAGCACCTCCGACTCTAGGTAGCCGCGCACCGTGTCGGTGCCGCCCAGGGCGTAGCCTTCGTTGGAGATGAGCGGCTGGTCGGCGAGCTGGAAACCGGCGCGCAGGGACAGCTCCGCGCCGGAGGCCTGGCGCCAGTTGCGGGTGAGGCTGCCGCGCAGGAAGGCATAACCGGAACTGCCCTTAAAGCGCTTGTTGGCGAACTCGCTGTCCTTGCCCACTAATTCGCGCAAATGGAAGTGCACACCCAGGTTCAGGCGGGTGCCGGCCTCCCCGCCCCAAGTGCCGTCCCAGGCCAGGCTGAAGGGCAGGTAGCGGATCGGCGTGTTGAAGCTGTCCGCCCCCTGCAGGCGCACGGTCTGGTCGAAGTCCTTGTAGTCCACCCCCAGAGTGAGGCTGTGGACCAGGTGGGGCCGGGCGCGCAGGGGCAGGATGTAGCGCAGGCCGATTATGGTGCCGTTGCCGATGACGCCAAGGGTGCCCAGGGTGGCCACATCGCTCTCGGTCAACACGGCATAGGCAGCCAGGTAGTGGCCCGAGGTCAGGGGCGCGGAATAAGTGGCCGACAGAGCCTTGCTGTCATCCGGGTCCTGGGGCGCGACCTGATAACTGAACCCCAGGCTGTGATCCCGCTGCCACAGGTTGTCCCAGCGGATGGAACCGGCCAGGCGCGTACGGCTGGTGTCGGCGCTATAGCGGTCGTTCAGTACCACGCTGCCGTGCAGAGGGGCCTGGTCGGCCACCTTCAGCTCCACCTCCACCTTGCCGGGCTCGCGCCCCGCGCGCAGCACCGGGGTGAGCTTGCGGTCCGCGGCGCGGGAGAGGCCGGCCAGCTGCCTCTGCACGTCGGGGAAATAGGGCACCTTGCCCTCGGCCAGTTCCGGCACCCGGGCCTTGATCTCGCCCAGGCTGTAGTAGCGGGAGCCGGACACGCGCAGGCGTTCCACCTCGCCCTCGGCCACCTGCAGGCGCACGGCGCCGCCCTCGACCTTCTGGTCGGGCAGATAGACGAACACGGTGAGAAACCCGCCCTGGTGGTAGGCCTTCTCCAAGGCGACCCGGGCGGCCTCGGCATCGGCGATGGTCTTGCCTTCCCCCAGGTAAGGGTAGACGGCGGCCTCGATGGCGGGGGCGGACAGAGTGGTGTTGCCCTCCACCACGAATTCGAGGATGTCGAAGCGTGGCTCCTCCGACCATGCGCAGGTCCAGCCGCCGCCGGACAGCAGCAGGACCAGCAGGCGTAGGATCGTGATCGGCGCGGTCTTCAGCTTCATCATGGTTCGGGTGGCCGGGGCGGATACGGTGCGAAGGTGGCGGGTGCACCTGTGGGGCTCATAAATGAAGGACAGCCCCTTGCGAGGCTGTCCCGGCGCTTCGCGGGGGGCTTGTAGCCCCCCTTTACCATGCCCCGAGTTACTGGACGATGGGCTGGCAGGACTTGCCCATGCGGGTGCCGCTGCCCACGTTGGAGCCGGTCACGCCGGCCATCGGGGTGATGAACAGGCCAGTCAGGTCGGTGATAGCCGGGTTGCCCAGGGAGACATTAAGGGCGTCCATCAGGTTCTTGGCCTCGTACAGAGCGGGGGCGCTGTCGCTATCGGCGGTGAAGCCCACCAGTTCGTACCAGAAGTCGTAGTTGCCGCTCATGGCGTTGGCCCGCTGCTTGGCATCGCTGTTGGGGGAGACGCCGCTCAACTTGACGAAGGCCCACCTATCGCTGGCGGTGGGCACGTTCTCCATGGACACGATGCCCAGACCGTACTGGCCTGCGTTGGAGGCGTTGGTGAGGCCGGTCCTGACGCCGCCGGTGGAGGAGTTCTCGGTCACGGTCACATAGTCGGTGCTATCCGTGCTGCGGGCCGGCTCCAGGGCGCCACCTGCTTCGCCGCGTGCGCAGGGCTTGTTGAGGAAGCGCAGATTGGAGGCAGACTGGGTGCCGGAGGTGATGGCGCGTCGATGCAGCTGGATCTTGCCGCCGGGGGGGGTGGGGGCCGCGGCGCCGAAGGTGGTGGCGTCCACGCCACCGATGCTGTCAGCGGCAGCGATGGCGGTGTACTTGTGGGCCGGCAGGTTGGGCTGGCAGGCCAAACCCAGGTTGGGGCTGCTGGCAGTGTGAGGGAATGCAATGCAGGAGGGCGCGATCAGCCCGGAGAGAACGTCGTTCTTCTGTAGCTGATAGTACAGGGGGTAGCTCACCGCTACGCCGAAGACCTGGCCGATGTTAGTGGACACTTCGCTGCCGATCTGGTCCAGGTCGGTAGTGATGCCCAGGTTGAGCTTGTTGATCAGGTACTCGGTGTCAGAGTAGCCACCGTCGGGCCGGTCCGGCTCGGCGGTAGGGGTGGCGCGCTTGGGCTGGCCCGGGTTGAAGTTGACGACAGTGGTGGAGCAGCCGCGATACACTTTCACATTGTTGATCACGCCGGACACATCCACACTCACGGTTTCCGCGATGCCAGCGGCGCACTGGCCGCTGGTGGCCAGGTCTTGCACGTTGCGGATGCGCCTCAGGCTGCCAGGCAGGCTGGGGTTGGCCTCGCCCAGGATCCTGATGTGTGGGGCGTAGGCGTTGAAGGAGCCGCCTTCCACGGTGTGGTACAGCACCACATTCTTGCCTTCCAGTGAGCCTGCGCGTCCATCGTTGGTCGACACTTTGCAGGCATAGGCCATGCGGTCGCCAGCGTTGCCGGGCAAGCGGCCGGGCGCTGAACTCTCCAGATACAAGTGGGCGTTCAGGCTGCCGGGGTTGGTTTTGACATCGCCATTGGCGTCCTTGTATTCCATGCCCTCGCACAGGGTCATGAAGCCCTTAAACACGGAGGCGGTGGGGGCGGAGGCGCCGGACACCCACAAACGCACGGTGTTCGCGTCGATAGCGCTGGGGGCGAGGGCCAGGGCGGCGGGGGCGGCGGTGGCGGCGGCCACGGCCAGGGCGATCTGTTTCAGTTGCATGTTCATCTCCTAGGTAGTGACACTGTTACAGGGTGAAGTGCGGTTGCCCGCGAGGGTGTCGGCCTGGGGTTCAAGCGGCCCGGCGGCGGGCCGCTTGAGGGGGTTTAGGCGGCCCGGCGGCGACGGGCCATCCAGCCCACGAGGCCGAGGCCGGCCAGCATGAGGGCATAGGTCTCGGGCTCGGGCACCGGGTTGGCATAGGTCAGGGTGCCGGCCGCGGCGTCGATGCTCCACTTGCCGAACTCGTTGGAGCTGAGCACGCCGTTACCGTCAATGTCGAAGCCGAAGGGGAGCTTGGTGGCCTGGTGCGTGGAGGTGGTGGAGGAGGTGGTCAGGAACCAGAAGTTCTGCGCCACGCTGAGTTTCTGGGTGGTGTCGATCGTCTTGTTGGTCCAATCGTCGCCGTCGGTCAAACCATTCACGCTACCGAAATAGGTGTCTTTAGCGCCGCCGGACACGGCGGTGCTGGCGCCGTGCTCCTGAGTCGGGTGGGTGCCGCGGCCCTGGTTGGCCTTCACCAGCAGGTCCATGGCGTCGAAGCCGTTCAGGTTGAAGTTGCTCAGGGACGGGTAGGTCGTCACGTTGGCCGTGGTCAGGTAGCGGGAGCCGCCCGCTGTCACCTTGTTGGTGTTGTCCAGGGCGATGACGTTGTACTCGATGTTGGCGCTATTGGCTCCGGCGAAGGTCATGATTTCATCCCAGGCGCCGCCATAGTTGGGGGCCCGCAGGTTCCAGGTCATGGTGAAGCCAGGTTTGGTGCGATTTTCGATGAAGTCGTCCATGCGCACGCCCAGGTCGAACAGGGCGGACATGTCGTCGCCGCCTTGGTCGTTGTTGCCGACGTAGTAGCGCAGGTTGAGCAGCAGCTCGCCGTTTCCGGACGCGGCCCCCTGCATGGCGGCTTGGGCGTTGCCGACAGCCACGAAGGCCAGGGCGATGGTGATCAGTTTCAGTTTCATGCGTCTTTCCTTTCCTGAGAAACGATTTGAGAAATCACTAGCTCCCGTCCGCCGCCGTTCGGCCGCGCCGCGGGGCGGCGGGATGCACGGCAGTCTATGGGCACACTGTTACAGCCGCTGCGTCCGCAATCCCGCCCACGATGAGCCTTTCGGCTCAAGGGCACAGGCCCGGACGTAGTGACGCGCTCGTCAGCTTAGGGCAGACAAGTGACAAGAAATCGACATAATCCCTGTCGAAAAATGAGCAGAACGGCTCATGGGTGTAAAAAAATCCGACAGTCCGCCCAGCGGGGCCGCCGCAGCTCAGGTCTCGATGCGTCCGGGCGGGATCAGGCCCAGGCGCAGCGCCTCGGCCACCGCCTGGCCCCGGGTGCGCACCCCCAGCTTGTTGCGGATGTTCTGCACATGGTTCTTGGCGGTCATGGCCGAGAGCGCCAGGCGCTCGCCGATCTCGGCGTTGGACAGGCCGTCGCGCACCAGCTCCAGGACCTGCAGCTCGCGCCTGGAAAGGATGTGGTTGAGCTGTGCCGCCTCGGCGGCACTGCCGTTCGCGCTGCTCACCACCCGCGCATAGGCGGCGGCCATGCAGGGGGTCAGCAGCTCGAGGTAATGGGCCGTGCGCAGGTCCGGCTCGCCGACGCGGAACAGGCCGAACCAGGCATGCACCCCGCCGCCGGCGGCGGGAACGCCGTGCGCGGCCATGCTGCGCAGCTCCAGGCGGTGGAGCTGTTCCGCCCATTCCACGTCGCAGGTGCAGGCATCGGCCGGCGTGGGCACCAGGCAGGGGCTGCGCATGCGCGACCAGTGACGGATGATGCGGGTGACGAGCCCATGACGGGGATTGCAGGCGGCCTCGAAGTGTTCCGGCTTGAAATAGCGGGTGGCGGTGAAGTAGCGCAGCCTGAGCTCCTGCCCCGGCGCCTCGGCCATGCCGCAGATGACGATCTCGTGCGGCAGCAACCCCTGCAGCGGCCCCTGGGTCCAGGCGAAGAACTGGCTGGGCTTGAGCACCTCCAGGGAGGTCTCCAGGATGTAGAGGAGGCGATCACGATCCTCCGGATCGGCGAAATCCCGGATCTGTTCCATGCGCGGCGGCTGTGCTGAGACAGCCTGGTTTTATACTTCCTCCAGGTTACAGTTCCGCGTAACCATCCTGTCCCGCACAGGCGCTGCGGCAGGGCGGGAAAGGCGCGCGCATCCCCCGGCGGCTGGGCTGCTTATGGTCAAGGGGAGGGGAATCCCCCGGCTGCTGCGCAGCCACCCCCTTTGTCAAGGGGGTTGAATCCCCCAGTCGCTGCGCGACCACCCCCTTTGTCAAGGGGGTTGAATCCCCCGGTCGCTGCGCGACCGCCCCCTTTATCAAGGGGGCAAGCTGCCCCCCTGACAAGGGGGGTGGCCCGAAGGGCCGGGGGGGTGCTGCCCCCCTGACAAGGGGGGTGGCCCGAAGGGCCGGGGGTGCTGCCCCCCTGACAAGGGGGGTGGCCCGAAGGGCCGGGGGTGCTGCCCCCCTGACAAGGGGGGTGGCCCGAAGGGCCG
>Ga0209207_1000620_pt1 | contig 20380 bp, 20 predicted proteins | sample SaghotsprinmetaG_FD_184140 | JGI IMG/M metagenome (GOLD analysis project Ga0209207, IMG submission 184140) | Hot spring microbial communities from South Africa to study Microbial Dark Matter (Phase II) - Sagole hot spring metaG (SPAdes) (version 3) | ecosystem: Environmental > Aquatic > Thermal...
AGATGGAGCTCCGGCATCACCTGAAGGTGAGCCTTCGCTGAAACTCGCTTCGCTCGTTTTCTCGGTCGCTGCGCTCCGTGCGCCTCGCATCGGGCCATCCTCGCGACGTTTTTCAACAGCCTGCTAATGGAAAATCGGGTTCATGAATCCGGCCAAATTCGATCCCGCGCCCATGCGGCGTGACGTCCCGTCCTTGTGTTGGGCGGATATATTCCAGGATATCCTCGGCCATCGGCGCGAGCTCATGCTCGGCCACGTCGTGGCGGTGCTGGCCGTGCTGGCGGCGGTGCCGGTGCCCTTGATCCTGCCGCTTTTGGTTGACGAGGTCCTGCTCCACCAGCCGGGGTTCTTCGTCGGCTTGGCGCAGGCGTGGTTTACGCCCGCCTGGCACGGTCCCCTGCTTTATATCGGCTTTGCACTGGCCCTGACCGTGGGCCTGCGCCTCGTCGCCATCGCCTTCAATGTGTGGCAGACGCGAACCTTTTCCCTGCTCGCCAAGGAGGTGGTGTACCGCATCCGCGCCCGCCTGTTGCAGCGCCTGTCCGGAATCGCCCTGTCCGAGTACGAGACCCTGGGTTCCGGACGGGTGAGTTCGCATTTCGTCACCGATCTCAATGCAGTCGACCAGTTCATCGGCAACACCATCTCGGGGTTCCTGGTGGCCTGCCTGACCTTGGTCGGGGTGGCAGCGGTGCTGCTCTGGATGCACTGGCCGCTGGCGTTGTTCATTCTTCTGCTCAACCCGCTGGTGATCCTGTTTTCCAGCCGTCTGGGCAAGAAGGTGAAGCAACTCAAGAAGCAGGAAAACTCGGCCTTCGAGCTCTTTCAGGAGGCATTGACCGAAACCCTGGACGCGCTGGGGCAGATCCGCGCCATGAACCGCGAGCGTCATTACCTGGCCCGGGTGGTCGATGCGGCCGGGCGCATACGGACCCATGCCGCGGCCTATGCATGGAAGTCCGATGCCATGAACCGGGTGTCGTTCTTCATCTTTCTGGCCGGTTTCGATGCATTCCGCGCCGGCGCCATGCTCATGGTGCTGTGGTCCGACCTCAGCATCGGCCAGATGCTGGCGGTGTTCGGCTATCTATGGTTCATGCTGGCGCCGGTGCAGGAGATCGTCAACATCCAGTATTCCTGGTATGCCGCCAATGCCGCCCTGGGGCGTATCAATCGGCTGTTCGACTTGCGTCTGGAAGAGAACACGAGCAGCGGGGATGCCGACCCATTTAGCGGACGGACGGGCGTGAGCCTGCGCCTGGAGCACGTCAGCCTGGCCTATGACGAGAGCGAGCGGGTGCTCGACGATGTCAGTCTGGAGATCGCCTCCGGTGAGCGGGTGGCGCTGGTCGGCGCTTCCGGGGGGGGCAAGTCGACCCTTGTCCAGGCCCTGCTCGGCCTGTACCCGATCCGCCAAGGCTGCATCTGTTACGGTGGCGTGGAGGTGAGCGAGATCGGCTGGGCGACGGTGCGCGAGCATGTCGGCGTGGTATTGCAGCATCCGGTGTTGTTCAATGCCAGTGTGCGGGACAATCTGGAGCTCGGGCGGCCCCGCACCGACGCCGATCTGTGGCGGGCGCTGTCCATCGCCCAGTTGCGTGAAGTGGTCGAAGCCTTTCCGGAGGGACTCGATACCCAGGTCGGGCGCCAGGGTGTGCGTTTGTCCGGCGGTCAGCGGCAGCGCCTGGCGATCGCACGCATGCTGCTGGGCGAGCCGGAGGTTGTGATTCTGGATGAAGCCACATCGGCGCTGGACAGCGTCACCGAACAGCGTCTACATGCCGCAATGGCCGATTTCCTGCGCGGCCGCACCACGCTGATCATCGCCCATCGCCTGTCTGCGGTACGCCAGGCCGACCGCATCTTGGTGTTCGAGAATGGTCGCATCGTGCAGTCCGGGGAACACGCCGAGCTGATCCGGCGCGATGGCCTGTATCGCAAGCTGTACGCGGGTGAAGCCTGAGCCTTTCTCGGGCATGAGCGTTTGGAGTCGATGTTTCACGTGAAACAGCCATACGCTTTGGCGTAGAATGCGCCCCTCCGCAAGAATCCCGTCCGGATCGATAACTCAATGTTTTTTGGTGACAAGTTCGAGGTGATCGTGGTCGGTGGCGGGCATGCCGGCTGCGAGGCGGCGCTGGCGGCGGCACGCATGGGCCGCGCCACGCTACTGCTCACGCATAACCTCGACACCCTGGGCCAGATGTCGTGCAATCCGTCCATCGGCGGCATCGGCAAGGGGCATCTGGTCAAGGAGGTGGATGCGCTGGGCGGGGTCATGGCCATCGCCACCGACGAGGCCGGCATCCAGTTCCGCATCCTCAATTCGAGCAAGGGGCCGGCGGTGCGCGCCACCCGGGCCCAGGCCGACCGCGTGCTGTACCGGCGTGCGATCCGCCGGCGACTGGAAAATCAGGCCAATCTCACCCTGTTTCAGCAGGCAGTGGACGACCTGATCCTGGAGGGCGACCGGGTGGCCGGAGTGCGCACCCAGCTCGGCCTGCTGTTCGGCGCCGACGCGGTGGTGCTGACTGCGGGCACGTTCCTCGCCGGGCTCATCCATGTCGGACTGGAGAATTTCCAGGCCGGGCGGCTCGGTGATCCGCCCTCGATCTCGCTCGCCGCCCGCCTGCGCGAACTGCAACTGCCGGCGGGGCGGCTCAAGACCGGCACGCCGCCGCGCATCGACGGGCGCAGTATCGATTATTCGCAGTTGCGCGAGCAGCCCGGCGATGATCCGCTGCCCGTGTTCTCGTTCATGGGCAACGCCGGCATGCATCCGCGCCAGTTGCCCTGCTGGCTGACCGAGAGCAATGCCCGCACGCATGCCATCATTCGTGCCGGACTGGATCGGTCGCCCCTGTTCACCGGAGTCATCGAGGGAGTGGGGCCGCGCTATTGCCCATCGATTGAGGACAAGATCACCCGCTTCGCCGACAAGGATTCGCATCCGATCTTTATCGAGCCGGAGGGGCTCGACACGCATGAGGTCTATCCCAACGGCATTTCCACCAGCCTGCCGTTCGATGTCCAGCTCGAACTGGTGCGTTCCATCCGCGGCCTGGAGAACGCCCGCATCCTGCGCCCCGGGTATGCCATCGAATACGATTATTACGATCCGCGCGCACTCAAACCCAGCTTGGAGACCCGCGCCATCGCCGGCTTGTTCTTCGCCGGCCAGATCAACGGCACCACCGGTTACGAGGAGGCGGCGGCACAGGGGCTGCTCGCCGGCATCAACGCCGGCCTTCGGGTTGCCGGTAAGCCGGCCTGGTGGCCGCGCCGGGACGAGGCCTATCTCGGCGTGATGGTGGACGACCTGATCACACGCGGCGTGTCGGAACCGTATCGCATGTTCACCAGTCGCGCCGAGTATCGTCTGTCCTTGCGCGAGGACAATGCCGACCAGCGCCTGACCGAGACCGGCCGCCGTCTGGGGGTGGTGGACGATGCCCGCTGGGCGCGCTTCGAGGCCAAGCGCGAGGCGGTGGCGCGTGAGATCGAGCGGCTCCGGTCGACCTGGGTCAACCCGAATGTGTTACCCGAGGCGGACGCGGTACGGGTGCTCGGCAAGACGATCGAACGGGAATACAGTCTGTACGACCTGTTGCGCCGGCCGGAGGTGGATTACGCCGGCCTAATGACCTTGCCGCGGGCGGGTGATCCGCTGGCCGATGCCGAGGCACGCGAGCAGGTGGAGATCGAGGCCAAGTACGCCGGTTATGTGGAACGGCAAAAGGAAGAGATCGCACGTCAACGGGACATTGACGGCCTGCCCCTGCCCGGGGACATGGATTATCTGTCCATCAAGGCGCTGTCGATCGAGGTGCGGCAGAAGCTTGACCGCCAGCGCCCCGCGACGCTAGGCCAGGCAGCGCGTATTTCTGGAGTGACGCCAGCGGCGATTTCGGTCCTGCTGGTGCATCTCAAGCGGCGTGGCCAGACACCCGACCCGGAGGCCCGGGCATGAGTGGCGCGCATCCGCTCGCCCTGGACCTTGCTCGCGGTCTGGCGCGCCTGGGGATCGATCTGGGCGAATCGGCGCAGGCCCGGCTGCTCACGTATCTGGAATTGATGCGGCGCTGGAATCGAACCTACAACCTCACCGCCATCGATACGCCGGAGCGCATGCTGACCCACCATCTGCTCGACAGTCTGGCCATCCTGCCGCATATCGTCGAAGATCGTCTGCTCGATGTCGGCAGCGGCCCTGGTCTGCCCGGGGTCCCGCTGGCCTTGGCGCGGCCGGGGCTCGAATTGACCCTGTGCGAGTCGAACGGCAAGAAATGTGCATTCATGCGCCAGGCATGCATTGAATTAGGGCTCGGCAAGGTTGCGGTATGGCAAGGCCGAGTGGAGTCTTTCCGGGGCGAGGCCGCGTTTCCCCAGATCGTGTCGCGCGCCTTCAGCGATCTGGCCGAGTTCACCCGCCTCACCGCCCCGTTGCTGGCGCCCGGTGGTCGCTGGCTGGCGATGAAGGGTGTGTATCCGGAGGCCGAGATCGCTGCCCTGGACGAAATTCGGGTGGTGCGCGTGGTTCGGCTCGATGTGCCCGGGTTGGGCGCCGAGCGACATCTCATCATCCTAGACAAGGAGCACACCCCGTGAGCAGCGCACACATCCTCGCCATTACCAACCAGAAAGGTGGGGTGGGCAAGACTACCACCGCCATCAACCTGGCCGCCGGCTTGAGCGAACTCGGCCAACGTGTGCTGTTGATCGACCTCGATCCGCAAGGCAATGCCACCATGGGCAGCGGGGTCGACAAACGGGCGTGCGCGCGCACCGTATACCATGTGCTGCTGCGCCAAGCCAGCCTCGGTGCAGCCGTTCAACGTCCGGCGCGGGCCGGTTTTGCGGTGTTGCCGGCGAATCGCGACCTGGCCGGCGCCGAGGTCGAACTGGTGGCGGAAGCCCGCCGCGAATACCGGCTCAAGGAAGCGCTGGAGAGGCATACGGAGGAATACGATTTCATCCTCATCGACTGTCCGCCGGCGCTCAACCTGCTCACCGTCAATGCGCTCGCCGCCGCCCACGCGGTGCTGATCCCCATGCAGTGCGAATATTTCGCCCTGGAGGGCTTGTCCGATCTGGTCAACACCATCAAGAAGGTGAAGTCCGGTCTTAATCCGGGCATCGAGATTGAGGGCCTGCTGCGCGCCATGTTCGACCCCCGCAACAGCCTCGCGCAACAGGTGTCCGAACAGATCAAGCGCCACTTCGGCGACAAGGTGTACGACACCGTGATTCCCCGCAATGTGCGTCTGGCCGAGGCCCCGAGCCATGGCTTGCCGGGAATCGCCTATGACCGTGCCGCCAAGGGGGCCGTGGCCTATCTGCAACTGGCCGGCGAGATCGTCGGACGGCGTCTGGCCGCGACAAAACGAGGAAAGGAATAGACCATGCCCAAACTCAAGGGACTGGGGCGGGGACTCGACGCCTTGCTCTCCGAAGGCGAAACCCAGGCGGGTGAGCAATTGCTCACTCTGCCGGTGGACAGCCTGGTGCCAGGACGCTACCAACCGCGCACGCGCATGGATGAAAACGCGCTGGCGGAGCTCGCCGAATCGATTCGTGTCCAGGGCTTGATGCAACCCATCCTGGTGCGCGCAGTGCCGGGCGGATACTACGAGATCATCGCCGGCGAGCGCCGCTGGCGCGCCTGCAAGCTGGCCGGCCTGAGCGAGGTGACGGTGCTCGCGCGCGAGGTGGGCGACGACGTGGCCCTGAAGATGGCGCTGATCGAGAATATCCAGCGCGAGGATCTCAACCCGCTTGAAGAAGCGCAGGGTCTGCAGCGCCTGATCGACGAATTCGGCATGACCCACCAAGGTGTGGCCGAATCGGTGGGTCGCTCCCGGGCCGCGGTCAGCAACCTGCTGCGCCTGCTCAACCTCGCGCAACCGGTGCAGACCATGCTCATGGACGGACGCCTCGACATGGGCCATGCTCGAGCATTGCTGGCTTTACCACATGCCGGTCAGGTGGATGCCGCGCACGAGGTCGCCAAGCGCGGTTTCTCGGTGCGCGAAACCGAGCGTTTGGTGGCACGCATGTTGAACGAGGCAGATCGCCCGCCACCCCGCCGTGACCGCGACGTCGAGCGGCTGGAGGAAAGCCTGGCCGAACGGCTCGGCGCACGGGTCAGGATTTCGGCGAGCAAGAATGGAAAAGGCAGGCTGAGCATCGAATTCGCGAGCCTGGAACAGCTCGATGAGTTGCTCGAACGGATCCATTGAGCGCCGATGCAATGCCCATCCATTGTGTAAACCGATTCGGCACATCGAGTGCATAGTTCCTGAGTCGCTTGGATGCGAACACGATCAATCGAATCGATCCCGGATTGTTCATTTGACCAACAAACCGTGCCCCCTTTCCGTCGGGGAGGGGGCAAAATTTGGATGAACAACCTAGCAGGCTGTTGAAAAAACGTCGCGAGGATGGCCCGATGCGAGGCGCACGGAGCGCAGCGACCGAGAAGACGAGCGAAGCGAGTTTCAGCGAAGGCCAACCTTCAGGTGATGCCGGAGCTCCATCTCAAATCGATCGGCGAGGGAGCGAGCACCGCGCAACACAGCCGATGGCCCACCGCCATCGTTTTTCAACAGCCGGCTAGGTTGATGTTTGCATGAGTGGGGCTAATTTATATATCATTATCCGCTAATGTTTTTAGCCGCGCGTCGGGTGCTGTTCTGGATGGGCGTGCTGATCGCCGGCGCCGCTCTGGTGGTTGCGTATGCGTTCGGTGGCAGCGAGGCGATGGCCCTGCTCTATGGCGGCGCGGTGGCTTGGGCCAATGTCGGCCTGTTGTTCTGGCGTTGGCGGCGCGGGGTGAGCGAGCATCACTGCGATCCCTCGCGCCATCTGAAATCGTTTCACCGTTCCATGCTGGAACGGTTTTTTGTTGTCGGTGTTCTGCTGGCCCCGGGGTTCGTGCTGAGTGCGCACCCGGCGATTTTGCTGGCTGGATTTGTGGTCGGACAGCTGGCCTGGTTGCTGGCCAGTCTGACCTTGCGTGAGAGAACCTGAACATGGCTGCGGAAGCGCATACTTCTTCGGAATACATCAAGCATCACCTGCAGAACCTGGCCTTCGGCCAGCGCCCGGACGGCACCTGGGGGATCGCCCAGAGCGCCGAGGAGGCCCAGGCGATGGGCTTCTGGGCGATCCATCTCGACACCCTCGGGGTGTCCATCCTGCTCGGCGTGCTGTTCCTGTACCTGTTCCGCAAGGCCGCGGCCACTGTGACCGCCGGGGTGCCCGGCGGGCTGCAGAACTTCGTCGAGTGGATCATCGAATTCGTCGACAACAGCGTGCGCGGCTCGTTCAGCGGCCGCAACGCGCTGATCGCGCCGCTGGCGTTGACCATATTCATCTGGATCTTCCTCCTCAACCTGATGGACCTCGTGCCCATCGACTGGATTCCCGGCCTGATGGGTGCGCTGGGCCTGCCCTATTTCAAGCTGGTGCCCACCACCGACCCCAACGCCACCTTCGGCATGGCCATCGGTGTGTTCATCCTGGTGCTGTACTACAGCTTCAAGATGAAGGGTCCGGGCGGTTTCTTTGGCGAGCTGGCCTTTCAGCCCTTCGGCAAGTGGGGCATGCCCGCCAACCTGCTGCTCGAGGGCGTGAACCTCATCGCCAAACCCGTGTCGTTGGCATTGCGGTTGTTCGGCAACCTCTATGCCGGCGAGATGATCTTCATCCTCATCGCACTGATGTTCTCGGGCGGCGCCGTGCTGTTCCTGATGGGCGGCGTGCTGCAATGGGCCTGGGCCGTGTTCCACGTGCTCATCATCACCCTCCAGGCATTCATCTTCATGACGCTTACCATCGTCTATCTGGACATGGCGCATCAGGAACACCATTGATCCCTTGCAATTCCCAATCCCGGTAACCTTGACCTTGAACTAGGAGAACTCAAATGGAAATGTCCTCTGCTCTGCTCTACATCGCTGGCGCACTTATGATGGGCCTGGGCGCGCTCGGTGCCGCGGTCGGCATCGGCATCCTCGGCGGCCGCTTCCTGGAAGGCGCCGCCCGCCAGCCGGAACTGATCCCCATGCTGCGCACCCAGTTCTTCATCGTCATGGGTCTCGTCGACGCGGTGCCGATGATCGCCGTCGGTCTGGCCATGTATGTGCTCTTCGCGGTGGCTGGCTGATCGCGCCTCGCTTGGCTAAAAACCCGGAGAGGATCGGGCATGAACATCAACCTAACCCTGATCGGGCAGTCCATCACGTTCGCCGTGTTCGTGTGGTTCTGCATGAGATTCATCTGGCCGCCGATCGTCAATGCCCTGGAAGCCCGGCGCAAGACGATCGCGGACGGACTCGCCGCCGCCGATCGCGGCAAGCACGAGCTGGAGCTGGCCGCCAAGCGCGCCAGCGAGACCCTGCACGAAGCCAAGCAGAAGGCCGCCGAGATCATCGCCCAGGCCGAAAAGCGCAGCGCCCAGATCATCGATGAGGCCAAGCAGGCGGCCAAGCTGGAAGGCGACCGTCAGATTGCCGCCGCTCGCGCCGAGATCGACCAAGAGGTGTTCCGGGCCCGCGAGCAACTGCGTGAGCAGGTGGCCCTGCTGGTCATGGCCGGCGCCGAGAAGGTGCTGCGGCGCGAGATCGATGCCAAGGCGCACGCCGAGCTGCTCGAGGCGATCAAGAACGAGCTCTGACCATGGCCGAGATCACCACCATCGCCCGCCCCTATGCGGAAGCCTTGGCCCGTCTGGCGCGTGAGACCAATTCCTGGCCCACCTGGTCCGAGCGGCTGGACCTGCTCACTCGGGTTGCGCTCGATCCGCAACTCGCTGCCCTGGCGGCGAATCCGTCCGTGCCGTCCGGTCAAGTCGTCGAGGTGATCCTCGCCGTATGCGGCGAGCGCCTGGGCATCGAGGGCGCGAATTTCGTGCGCATGCTGGCCGAGAACAAACGCTTTGCCGTGCTGCCCGAGATCAGCCGCCTGTTCGAGGAAATGAAGGCCGAGCAGGAAGGCACGCTGGAGGCAACGATCCGTACCGCCTTCGAACTCACCGAGACGCAGATGCAGGACCTGGCCCAGCGTCTGGAGGTCAGGTTCGAGCGCAAGGTAAGCGCCGAGCAGGTGGTGGACCCCGAGCTGATCGGCGGCGTGGTCATCCAGATCGGCGATGAAGTGTTGGATGCGTCGGTACGCGGTCGCCTGCAAGGCCTGGCCGCGACCTTGAAGGCTTGATAAGAGAATCTGGAGTCACTATGCAACTCAATCCGTCTGAAATCAGCGAGCTGATCAAGAGCAAGATCCAGAACCTGGAGTCCGGCTCCGAGCTGCGCACCCAGGGGACGGTGGTCTCCGTCACCGACGGCATCGTCCGCGTACACGGTCTGACCGAGGTCATGCAGGGCGAAATGCTGGAATTCCCGGGCAACACCATGGGCATGGCCCTGAACTTGGAGCGCGACTCCGTGGGCGCGGTGGTGCTGGGTGAATACGAACACATCGGCGAGGGCGACATCGTCAAGTGCACCGGCCGCATCCTCGAAGTGCCTGTGGGCGAAGCCCTGCTTGGCCGGGTGGTCAATGCCCTGGGCCAGCCCATCGATGGCAAGGGCCCGGTGAACTGCACCGAGACCAGCCCGATCGAAAAGATCGCCCCGGGCGTGATTGCCCGCCAGTCGGTGTCGCAGCCCCTGCAGACCGGCCTGAAGTCGGTCGATGCCATGGTGCCGATCGGTCGAGGCCAGCGCGAGCTGATCATCGGCGACCGCCAGACCGGCAAGACCGCCGTCGCCATCGACGCGATCATCAACCAGAAGGGCACCGGCGTGAAGTGCATCTACGTCGCCGTCGGCCAGAAGGCTTCCTCGATCGCCAACGTGGTGCGCAAGCTGGAAGAGCACGGCGCCATGGAGCACACCATCGTCGTCGCCGCGACCTCCTCCGACCCGGCGGCCATGCAGTTCATCGCCCCCTACGCCGGTTGCACCATGGGCGAGTATTTCCGTGACCGTGGCGAGGACGCACTCATCGTATACGATGACCTCACCAAGCAGGCTTGGGCCTATCGCCAGATCTCCCTGCTGCTGCGCCGCCCGCCGGGCCGCGAGGCGTACCCCGGCGACGTGTTTTACCTGCACTCCCGCCTGCTGGAACGCGCCGCGCGGGTGAACGCCGAATACGTCGAAAAGCTCTCCGGCGTGAAAGGCAAGACCGGCTCCCTCACCGCCCTGCCGGTGATCGAGACCCAGGCCGGCGACGTATCCGCGTTCGTGCCGACCAACGTGATTTCCATCACCGACGGCCAGATCTTCCTGGAAACCGACCTGTTCAACGCCGGCATCCGTCCCGCCATCAACGCCGGTCTGTCGGTGTCGCGGGTCGGTGGCGCCGCCCAGACCAAGGTCATCAAGAAGCTGGGCGGCGGTGTGCGTCTGGCCCTCGCCCAGTACCGCGAGCTGGCGGCATTCGCCCAGTTCGCCTCCGATCTGGACGAGGCCACCCGCAAGCAGCTCGAGCGTGGCCGCATGGTCACCGAGCTGATGAAGCAGCCGCAGTACGCGCCGATGAAGGTCTCCGAAATGGCGGTCACGCTGTTCGCGGTCAACCGCGGCTACATGGATGACGTCGAGGTCAAGCGCTCGCTGGCCTTCGAAGCCGCGCTGCTGTCCTTCCTCAAGGGCAAGTACGCCGCCGTGCTCGACAAGATCGAGGAAAGCAAGGACCTGGATGCCGACACCGAGAAGCAGCTCGTCGCCGCCATCGAGGACTTCAAAGCCTCGGCTGCCTACTGAACGGGAACAGAACGATGGCCGCCGGAAAAGAGATCCGCACCAAGATCAAGAGCGTGGAAAACACGCGCAAGATCACCAAGGCCATGGAAATGGTGGCCGCCTCGAAGATGCGCAAGGCACAGGATCGCATGCGCCATGCGCGCCCCTATGCCGAGAAGATCGCCAGCGTGGCGGCCCATTTTGCCCAGGCCCATCCCGAGTACAAGCATCCGTTCAGCATCACCCGGCCCGAGTTGAAGCGGGTCGGCCTGATCGTGGTGACCACCGACAAGGGCCTGTGCGGCGCCCTCAACACCAATGCGCTGCGCATGGCCATCAACCGGATGAAGGAATGGGACGAGAAGAAGGTCGAGACCGACGTCACCGTCATCGGCAACAAGGGCCTCGGTTTCATGCAGCGTCTGGGCGCCAATGTGGTGTCGCACGTCACCGGCATGGGCGACACGCCGCACATGGAACGGCTGATCGGTCCGGTGCAGGTGATGCTGGACAACTACAAGTCCGGCCGCATCGATGCCCTGTACCTGATCTACAGCCGCTTCATCAACACCATGAAACAGGAATCCAACTTCACCCAGCTGTTGCCCCTGCCGGCAAACAGCGCCGATGAAGGGGTTTCAAAGGCTCACTGGGACTACATCTACGAGCCCGAGGCCAAGGTTGTTGTGGATGGCTTGATGGTGCGTTACATCGAGGCGCTGATCTATCAGGCGGTGGCCGAGAACATGGCCTGTGAGCAGTCGGCCCGGATGGTGGCGATGAAGGCCGCCTCGGACAATGCCAAGACCGTGATCGAGGAACTCAAGCTGGTCTACAACAAGACCCGCCAGGCCGCCATCACCAAGGAACTTTCGGAGATCGTCGCCGGCGCTGCCGCCGTCTGACGTTCCCCTGCAACGGATTCTCACTTTTTCAGGAAATACGACGATGACCGAAGGAAAAATCGTTCAAATCATCGGCGCCGTGGTGGACATGGAGTTTCCCCGCGGCTCCCTGCCCAAGGTCTATGACGCCATCAAGATGGAGTCGCCGGAACTCACCTTCGAGGTGCAGCAGCAGCTCGGCGACGGCATTGTGCGCACCATCGCCCTGGGCTCCACCGACGGTCTCAAGCGCGGCATGGCGGTGAAGAACACCGGCGCCGCGATCACCGTACCGGTCGGCCAGGCCACCCTGGGCCGCATCATGGACGTGCTCGGCAACCCGGTCGACGAGGCCGGTCCGGTCAACGCCGAAGTGCGCTGGCCCATCCACCGCAAGTCCCCGGCCTATGCCGACCAGGCCGCCGCGGTCGAGATCCTCGAAACCGGCATCAAGGTCATCGATCTGATCATGCCGATCGCCAAGGGCGGCAAGGTCGGCCTGTTCGGCGGCGCCGGCGTGGGCAAGACCGTGACCTTGATGGAGCTGATCCGCAACATCGCCGTCGAGCACAGCGGCTTCTCCGTGTTCGCCGGCGTGGGCGAGCGTACCCGCGAGGGCAACGACTTCTACCACGAGATGAAGGAAGGGGGCGTGCTCGACAAGGTGTCCTTGGTCTACGGCCAGATGAACGAGCCGCCGGGCAACCGTCTGCGCGTAGCGCTGACCGGACTCACCATGGCCGAATACTTCCGCGACGAAGGCCGCGACGTGCTGTTCTTTGTCGACAACATCTACCGCTACACCCTGGCCGGTACCGAGGTGTCGGCGCTCTTGGGTCGAATGCCCTCCGCCGTGGGCTACCAGCCGACGCTCGCCGAGGAAATGGGCCGTCTGCAGGAGCGCATCACCTCCACCCGCGTGGGCTCCATCACCTCCTTCCAGGCCGTGTACGTGCCCGCCGACGACCTGACCGACCCGTCGCCGGCCACCACCTTCGCCCACCTGGATGCCACCCTGGTGCTGTCGCGTCAGGTGGCCGAGCTGGGCATCTACCCCGCCGTGGATCCGCTCGACTCCACCTCGCGCCAGCTCGACCCGCTGGTGGTGGGCGAGGAACACTACTCGGTGGCCCGCTCGGTGCAATCCACCCTGCAGCGCTACAAGGAACTGCGCGACATCATCGCCATTCTCGGCATGGACGAACTCTCCCCCGAGGACAAACTGGTCGTGTCCCGCGCCCGCAAGATCCAGCGCTTCCTGTCGCAACCGTTCTTCGTCGCCGAGGCATTCACCGGTGCCCAGGGCAAGTATGTCTCCCTGAAGGAAACCATCAAGGGCTTCAAGGCCATCGTTGCCGGCGAATACGACCACCTGCCCGAGCAGGCCTTCTACATGGTGGGCCCCATCGAGGAAGCGGTCGAAAAGGCTAAAACCATCCAGTGACAGAGTGGCAAGGTGAAGAGCCAGCAAAGACAGTCTGTCACCTTGCCCCGCGTCACGCGTCACCGGAGTTGAACTATGGCAATGACCCTGCATGTCGACATCGTGAGCGCCGAGGAGTCCATTTACTCGGGACTCGCGGAGTTCGTCGTGGTACCCGCGGAGATGGGCGAGGTGGGGGTCTATCCCCGCCACGCCCCCATGCTGACACGGATCAAGGCGGGCTCGGTACGGATCAAGACGCCTGAAAAGGAAAACGAGGATCTGATTTTCGTCAGCGGCGGCATCCTCGAGGTACAGCCTGGAGTGGTGACCATCCTGTCCGATACCGCCATCCGGGGCGCCGACCTCGATGAGGCGCGCGCGCTGGAAGCCAAGCGCCAGGCCGAGGAGGCCATGCAGAACCGCGACAGCGCCATGGAATATGCCCAGGCCCAGATCGAACTGGCGCAGGCCGTGGCGCAGTTGCACGCCATCGAGAAGTTGCGCAAGCTGCGTCACTGAGCGGGCGCAACGAACAAGAAAAAGGCAGCCATGGCTGCCTTTTTCTATGGATGACGACCCGAATCCAGAAGCGTATACAAGGCGAACCGGACCGACGTGGCCAAGACGTATACTTAACAGTTCTCCCCTACCAACACTATCACGTATGGAAAAACCGTTGAGCGTGGTCATCCTGGCCGCCGGCAAGGGTACCCGCATGCATTCGGAGCGGCCCAAGGTGCTGCATCCGCTGGCCGGCCGGCCGCTGCTCGAACACGTGCTCGAGACCGCGCAACAACTCAATCCAGACCGGATATGCGTAGTCTATGGCCACGGTGGCGAGGCCCTGCCGCAGGCCATCCAGCGACCGGACATCCTCTGGGTGCGACAGGAACCGCAGCTGGGCACGGGACACGCCGTGCAGCAGGCCATGCCCCATCTCGAGGACGAGGGCAGCGTGCTGGTGCTGTATGGCGACGTGCCGCTCACCCGGGTCGAATCCTTGCGCGAACTGGTGCAGATCGTCGCCGGCGGCGCGGTCGGCCTGTTGACGGTGGAGATGCGCGATCCCTCGGGCTACGGCCGCATCCTACGCGATTCGAGGGGCCAGGTGCGCGGCATCGTCGAGCACAAGGATGCCAGCGCCGAGGCGCTGGCCATCCGCGAGGTGAACACCGGCATCCTGGCCCTGCCCGCCGCACGGCTGGAGGGCTGGCTCAAGCGTCTGTCCAATGACAATGCCCAGGGCGAGTATTACCTCACCGACATCATCGCCATGGCCGCCGCCGACGGGGTGCCCATCCTGCCCTGTCATCCCGGCGCGGAGTGGGAGGTGATGGGTGTGAACAGCCGCCAGCAGCTCGCGGTCCTGGAACGCCGCCTGCAAGCCGAGCGGGCGCAAGCCTTGCTGGCCGCCGGGGTGACCCTGATCGACCCGGACCGGATCGATGTGCGCGGCGAGCTGACATGCGGCCGCGATTGTCTGATCGACGTCAACTGCGTATTCGAAGGCCGGGTGGTGCTGGGCGAGAACGTGAAAGTGGGCGCAAACTGCGTGCTGAAGGACGTGGAGATCGGTGCCAACGCCGAGATCCGTCCGTTCAGTCATCTGGAAGGCGCGCGCATCGGCGCCGGGGCGGTGATCGGGCCGTTTGCCCGCATCCGCCCGGGCAGCGAGCTGGCGGAGGCGGTGCATGTGGGCAACTTCGTCGAGCTGAAAAATGCCCAGGTCGGCGCCCGATCCAAGATCAACCACCTCTCCTACGTCGGCGATGCCAGCGTAGGCGAACGGGTCAACATCGGCGCCGGCACCATCACCTGCAACTACGATGGCGCCAACAAGCACCGCACCGTGATCGGAGACGACGCGTTCATCGGTTCGGACACCCAGCTCGTTGCCCCGGTCGCGGTCGGGCGTGGCGCCACCATCGGCGCCGGCTCGACCATCACCCGCGACACGCCTCCCGGCGAGCTGACCCTGTCGCGTGCCAAGCAGCTGACCGTGCCGGGCTGGAAGAGACCGGTGAAGAAATCATGAAGGGCGAGGTGAACGGCGTGAGGCGAAGCGAGGCAAACCCTGGGGGGCGCAGTTCGAGTGCCCATGCGTCATCCAGCGCATCCCTCGCCCCGGACCCTTCACCCCAAACGGAGTTTTGAGCATGTGCGGAATCATCGGCGCCATCGCCCAGCGCAATGTGGTCCCCATCCTGCTGGAGGGCTTGCGGCGGCTGGAATATCGCGGCTATGACTCGGCCGGGCTGGTGGTGTGCCGGGACGGGGCCCTGACCCGGCTGCGCAGCGTCGGCCGGGTCGAGACCCTGGCCGAATCCTGCCGCGCCGCCGCGCTGGAGGGTCGGCTGGGCATCGCTCACACCCGCTGGGCTACCCACGGCGCGCCCACCGAGGCCAATGCACACCCGCATGTGAGCGGCGCGCTGGCCCTGGTGCACAACGGCATCATCGAGAACCACGAGGCCCTACGCCAGCGGCTGCAAGCGGAGGGCTATGTATTCACCTCGGAGACCGACACCGAAGTGATCGCCCACCTCATCCACCACCACATGGCGGGGGGTGGCGACCTGCTGGCGGCGGCACGCGCCGCGGTGCGGGAGCTGCACGGCGCCTACGCCATCGGCGTGGTGCATGCCGAAACACCCGGACGGCTGGTGTGCGCGCGCCACGGCAGCCCCCTGCTGATCGGGGTGGGCATCGAGGAACAGTTCATTGCCTCGGACGTATCCGCCCTGCTGCCGGTGACGCGGGAAGTGATCCATCTCGAGGATGGCGACGTCGCCGAACTCGGCCTCAAGGCGCGGCGGATATTCGACGCCAGCGGTCGCGAGGCGGACCGTCCGGTCCGGCGCTCCGAGCTATCCGCGGAAATGGCCGAACTGGGCGAATGGCGGCACTTCATGCAGAAGGAGATCCATGAACAGCCGCGCGCCATCGCCGACACCCTTGATGGCGCCCTGAGCGGCGCCGGTGTGCGGGTGGAGGGCTTCGGACCGGAAGCGGGGCGGGTGTTCGCCGGAATCGAATCGGTCCTGCTGCTCGCCTGCGGCACCAGCCATCACGCCGCCCGCACCGCAAGTTACTGGATCGAGCAGTACGCCGGCCTGCCGGCCAGCGCCGAGGTGGCGAGTGAATACCGCTACCGCGAGGCGGTGACCCGGCCCAACACCCTGGTGGTCGCCATCTCCCAGTCGGGCGAGACCGCCGACACCCTAGCCGCATTGATGCAAGCGATGGCGCGCGGAAACGCCGACACCCTGGCCATCTGCAACGTCCCCGAAAGCGCCCTGGTGCGTGCCGCCCGCCTGCGCTTTCTGACCCGCGCCGGGCCTGAAATCGGCGTCGCCTCCACCAAGGCCTTCACCACCCAGCTGGTGGCCCTGTTCCTGCTCACCCTGGCGCTGGCCAAGGCGCGGGGCCGCCTCGATGCGGCCAGCGAAGCGGATCTCGTCGCGGCCCTGCGCCAGCTGCCGCAGCAGATCGGCGATGCACTCGCCCTCGAGCCGGCCATCGCCGCCTGGGCGGAACGATTCGCCGACCGCCACCATGCACTGTTCCTCGGCCGTGGCGCGCATTACCCCATCGCCCTGGAAGGCGCGCTGAAGCTGAAGGAAATCTCGTACATCCACGCCGAGGCTTACCCCGCCGGCGAGCTCAAGCATGGTCCGCTCGCACTGGTCGACAAGGACATGCCGGTGGTGGCCATCGCCCCCAACGATGCACTGCTGGAAAAACTGAAGTCCAACCTGGAGGAAGTGCGTGCCCGCGGCGGCGAACTGTATGTGTTCATGGACCACGAATCGCACATTCCCGAACAGGACAACCTGCACCTGATGCCGGTGACGCCGCACGCCGGCGTGCTTTCCCCCATCGTGCATGTGGTGCCCTTGCAGATCCTGGCCTATCATGCCGCCCTGGTGCGCGGTACGGATGTGGACAAGCCACGCAACCTGGCAAAGTCCGTGACGGTGGAGTGATTTGGACCGTGAGATGGATCATTATTCGATGAACGAGGAACCAGCATGGCGGTGATCGCGGTGTTCAACCAGAAGGGCGGGGTCGGCAAGACCACCACCACGCTCAACGTCGCCGCCGCGCTGGCGATGCTGGAACGCAAGCCCGTCGTCATCGACCTCGATCCCCAGGCGCATGTCAGTCTTGCCCTAGGCGTGAAGAACCTGCCCGGAAACCAGTGCTCCTCCGCCTTCTATCGTGACCAGCGGCCCCTGGCCGAGCTGGTGCGCAATGCAGGCAACGGTGTGCGTTTGGTCCCCGCCCATCCCGATCTATCCAAGGTGGACGCCATGCTGGGCGGCACCAAGGGGGTGGCCGGCCTGCTGCGCAGCGGCCTGCGCCAAGGCCTGATGAGCGAGAGCGAACCGATCCTGATCGATTGCGCCCCCGCACTCGGCGTACTGTCGCTCAACGCACTGCTCGCCGCCGACCGGGTGCTGATCCCGGTCACCTCCGACTACCTCGCCATGCAGGGCCTGAACCGTCTCGACATCGCCCTGCGCGTGCTCGAACAGCAACTGAAACGCACAATCGAGCGGCGCATCGTGCTCACCCGCTTCCACGAAGACAAGCCGCAATGCCGTGACGCGCTGGCCACCCTGCGCCAGCGCTACGGCGCCGCGCTGTGCGACAACCACATCCGCGACGACCCGGCCCTGGCGGAAAGCCCGGCCCACGGCATGGACATTTTCGCCTACGCCGGCGAATCGCGCGGCGCGCACGACTACCGCATGCTGACCATGGAGCTGTTGCAAAAAGGCTTCTTCAAGCCGCTCTGAGCGTCTCCAGGGCCGCACCCCGTCCCCCCGAGGGGGCGAAGAAACACTTGGGGCGGCCCGGCGTGTTTCTTGAAATGAGATCGGCCTCAGAACGAGCAGTCGTAGCTCACCGTCAGCGGCGCATGGTCGGAAAAGCGCCGGTCCTTGTAGACCGAAGCGGTACGGGCGAGCGCGCCCAGACCCGGCGTGGCAAGCTGGTAGTCGATCCGCCAGCCGACGTTTTTGGCCCAAGCCAGACCGCGATTGCTCCACCAGGTGTAGCCCTCGCCCTCGGCGTCTGGATACAAGTTTCGATAGACGTCCACCCAGCCGCCGGTCAGCAGGTCACCGATCCAGGCCCGCTCCTCGGGCAGGAACCCTGAATTCTTCTGGTTGCCCTTGGCGTTCCTGATGTCCTTCGCGGTGTGGGCGATGTTCCAGTCGCCACACACCACCACCTCGCGCCCGCTGGCGGCAAGCCTGTCCAGATGCGGCCGGAAACGCTCCATGAATTCGAATTTGACCTGCTGGCGCTCTTCCGAGCTCGACCCCGAAGGCAGGTAGACCGAGACCACCGACAGCTTGCCGAACACCGCCTCGATGTAACGCCCCTCGGCGTCGATGTCGGCAATGCCTAGCCCTTCGATGATCTGATCGGGCTGGCGGCGGCAGTAGATCCCGACGCCGCTGTAGCCCTTCTTTTCGGCATAGTGGAAATAGCCGAAGTAGCCCTCGGGGTTGAGCATGTGCCGGGTCATGTCGCCCACCTGGGCCTTGAGCTCCTGCATGCAGACCACGTCGGCGTCTTGCGCGGCGAGCCATTCGAACATGCCCCTTTTCGCGGCGGAGCGGATGCCATTGAGGTTGAGGGTGATGATTTTCATGAGTCAACCATGGTGAAGAGTCGTGGAACCCCTTGATCGGCCGGTCGCTCGATCCCCGGGCATGACTTCAGCAAGGTACAATGATGCGCTAGGTCGTCAGCGAGCCAAGCGCCATGTCCGGTTTCAAACAGGAATTCCTCGATTTTGCCATCCGCCAGCGGGTCCTGCTGTTCGGTGAATTCAAGACCAAGGCGGGGCGGATGTCCCCGTACTTCTTCAATGCCGGGCTGTTCAACGACGGGGCTTCGCTCAAGGCACTGGGCGAATTCTATGCTCGCGCCATCCTCGCTTCCGGGCTTGAGTTCGATGGCCTGTTCGGCCCGGCCTACAAGGGCATCCCGCTCGCCGCGACGGTTGCGGTGGCCCTGGCCGGCCTGGGCCGCAATGTGCCGTTCAGCTATAACCGCAAGGAGGCGAAGGACCACGGTGAGGGCGGCGCCCTCGTCGGGGCGCCGCTTGCCGGTCGCATCCTGATCGTCGACGACGTGATTTCCGCTGGCACCTCGGTGCGTGAGTCGGTGGCGCTGATCCGCGCCGCCGGGGCCACGCCCTGCGGGGTGGCGATTGCCCTGGACCGCATGGAGCGTGGCCTGGGCGAGCTGTCTGCGGTTCAGGAGGTGGAACGCCAGTACGGCCTGCCGGTGATCCGCATCGTCGATCTGGAGGATCTCGTCGCCTACCTCGCCGGCCGGGAGGCGGAAGCGGCGACCCTGGCGGCGATCGAGCGCTATCGGGCGGAGTATGGGGTGAGCCGGTGAATACGTTTTTTGCGTTGGTAAGGCCAATATCCTTCCCCGGGTCGGGGGCGCTTTGAATGGGAGATTCGGAATGAATGCGATGCGTACTGTTCCCCTCGGCCTGATGCTGGTGCTGGCCCTGTCCGCGCCCCTGGCCGATGCGGCCACCTACAAGTGGGTGGATGCCAATGGCAAGGTGCACTACGGTTCTGTGCCGCCGGGCGGTGGCATTGCCTATCAGGAGATCGACAAGAGCGGCCGGGTGATCCGCAGCGTGGACAGCTTTGCCGAGCAGCAGCGCAAGCGCGCCGAGGAGCAGCGCCAGCGCGAGGCGAAGCAGTCCGAGCTGGATCGGCAGCGGCGTGACCGGGCCCTGCTCGCCACCTACACCAGCGAGGCGGAGATCGACCGCCAGCTGGAACGGGCGTTGGAACAGGAGCGCCTGCAGCTCGACAGCACCGAACAGCAATTGCGGCAGGTGCTCAAGAACCTGGAAGACATCGACAAGCGCATAAAGGCGACGCCCAAACCAGGGGCGGTGCTGCAGCAGCAGCAGGCTGAGGCCAACCAGATCCTGGCCAACCTGGAGGAGCGCCTGAAGCGGCAGCGCACTTCGATCGAGCAGACCCGTGCCCGTTTCGAGGCGGACAAGGTGCGTTACCGCGAGCTGACCAACGGCCGACACTGACCGTCGGCGGACGGGCCTGGCCCCCCATTTCCATTTCCCTCACCCCCAGCCCCCCTCCCGGCGGGCGAGGGGTGCGCGCCTCAACCGGTGAGCCGGTTCTTGAGCAGTGCGTTGACCTGTTGCGGATTGGCCTTGCCGCGGGTGGCCTTCATGACCTGGCCCACCAGGGCATTGAAGGCCTTGTCCCTGCCGGCGCGGTATTCCTCGACGGACTTCGGGTTGGCCGCCA
>Ga0209207_1000622_pt1 | contig 20347 bp, 20 predicted proteins | sample SaghotsprinmetaG_FD_184140 | JGI IMG/M metagenome (GOLD analysis project Ga0209207, IMG submission 184140) | Hot spring microbial communities from South Africa to study Microbial Dark Matter (Phase II) - Sagole hot spring metaG (SPAdes) (version 3) | ecosystem: Environmental > Aquatic > Thermal...
AATATAAAGCAGAAATTAGTAATGCCGGTAAAGTTATAATAAATACTGCAGGATTCATAATCCCACCTTCATTACTCATATTAGAACTAACTAAGAAAAAGAAGAATAAGCCAATTAGTATAAAACCAATGGTTCCTACTAAATCATTCTTCCACGCAAAGAATGTAATGATAGCCATTCCGAACACAGGAAGATTATGCATGATGAATCCAACTAACATTTCGAATATGGAGCTATTACCTTCAAAGACATCAAAGGAAAACATCATAATAAACAAACAAAACAAGATCGATAATATTCTAGGACAATAGTGAAGAAATTGTTTCATATGAATCATTCTCCTTCCTAAGTTCATTAAAGCACTTTGTATAGTGATATGCAAAATTAGCAATGATTAGATAAATTATAGAAAGAGAAAAGACACCCATTTAGGTGTCTTTTCATGCAAGTTGGTTATTTCGCAGCGTTGGATCCAGCAATTTTACCGAATACAACATCATCAAGTGTGTTATTTCCTGCAACACGTCCATCACCGTATAATCCACCGATAACTTCTCCTGCTGCATATAATCCTTCAATTGGATTACCTTGTTTATCAATGACTTGAGCATTAGCATCTACTTGAATTCCACCCATTGTATAATGATTGGAAGGCTTAGTGATAACTGCATAATAAGGTGCTTGAATAACTTGTCCTAGAACAGTACGTTCGAATGGATCAACTCCTTCATTATAATCATTGATTGTTTTTTCTAATACAGCTGCATCAATACTCATAAGAACTGCAAGTTCTGCGATTGTATTAGCTGTAAATGCTTTTCCTTTTTCAACGAACTTCTTACCTGCTGGTGTTTCAGCAACACGTTGATCAAAGACAGCATATGCACTGTGTTCCGGAGTCTTAAGAATTTCAGAAGCCAATGCTTTTGGAGCTAATGTTTCGTTTACGAAACGTTGCCCTTGGAAGTTAACTAGAATACCAGATACATCTTCTGTATTTACGATACTTTCATTGTACCAATCACCATTGATTGAAAGTGGACGCATTTGGAAATATTCCATATCAATTAAGTTAGCATTTACAGCAAGTGCCATAATAATACCATCACCTGTAGCGCCAGCTGTAGTCATTTCTGTATTTGCATTTGCATATTTCGCATTGTATTCAGCAATCATTTCAGGATTATTGTTTAATCCACCTGTTGCTAATACAACCGATTTAGCTTTGATTTCATATTGTCCTTCTGGACCTTCAATCAATGCTCCAACAACTTTTCCATCTTCAACTAGTAGTTCAAGTGCTTTACTGCTTGTACGAATCTCTAAATTCTTGAATTCATTTGCTTTATTTAAAATAACACCTACAAATTGAGATCCATAATGTCCTTCTACAGGAACTAACCAGAATGGTTCTTTATCAGATCTTACTTTTAATTTTAAACCTAAGTCAGCTAACCATTGAACTGCATCTGCTGAACTATTAACTAAAATATTAACGAGTTCAGGATTCGCAAGATTCTTTCCTGTTTCCATAGTACGTTTGAAATGATCTTCTTTCGTAAATGGAATTCCTGCTTCAGTATGTAAATATGTATCAGACGCTGTAATACCTGTAGCGGAAATGATTGTATTTCCTCCTACTGCAGCCATCTTTTCAACTAAAATAACATTTTTCCCTGCTTCAGCAGCTGTAACAGAGGCGACTAAACCTGCTCCACCACCTCCAATGACAAGCACATCAGTCTTTGTGACTTTTGAACCTGTTGAACATGCAGCTAATGTAATGACTAAAGTTAATGCGATTAATGATTTTATAATTTTCATTTTACTTTTTCGCTTTCTCTAATGCGGCTTTAGTCGCATCAATAATGGCTTGTGATGTTACTGTTGCACCAGCAACAACATCGATACCTTCAACACTATTAGCTTTTACGATTGCAGCAGGTGTTCCAGATATAGCAGGATCTGAGATACCAGGTGTTTCAGTATGTGCAGTGACTTCAACAGCTGTAATTTTGTCTTTACTTAAGGTAACACTAACTGTAATTGGTCCATACTTACCATCAGCTACTCCTTCATAATTCCCATCATTATACACGCTAGCTTTTGAACAAGCGCTTAAGACAGTCAATAAAACAACTAAAATTAAGATAATTTTTTTCATGTCTGTTCTCCTTACATAACGATTTTACTATTTGTTAATTTTTTTACAATTGACGGATGACCATATTAAAAGGGACATTTGTCCCTACTTTATATTCTTCTGATAATACAATACAGCTTCAGTTCGATTCTTTACTTTTATCTTTTCATATATAATACTTAAGTAATTTCGTATCGTCTTTTCAGACATATGCATCACATTCGAAATTTCTCGATTACTCATCCCTTTTGCTAAATTTTTTAGGATTTCGCATTCGTTGTCATTTAATAATTTTAGATTGTTTTCTCTAGAAGTCACATAACAAACTATCTTATGCATAATCGATGGATCATAATAATTACTTCCATTAATAACACTATGTATTCCTTCAATAATTCTTTTTATTTCAGACGTCTTTATTAGAATTCCACTGACCCCAAGTTGAATACATTGCATTATTATATTTTCATCTTCATGGGCTGTTAAAATCAGTACTTTTGGAGGATTATCATTATTTTTAATAAATTGAATTAGGTCAGTCCCAAATCCATCTTGCAGTTGATAATCAAGTAAAATTAGATTATACGTCTTGTTTCTAATACACATTATTGCTTCTTTAATACTTGAAGCTTCATCTATTTCAATATCTTGTATAGAACTCTTAATTAAATTCCTAACACCCTCTCTAACGATTGTATGATCATCAACGATTAGTAAATGTATCATAATTTAATCCTTTCCATGGGATAAAAATTGAACATTTTGTCATATTTTTAGTTTCCCATTTAATTTTTCCTTCACAAACATTAACTCTATTCTGAATACTCATAATACCGAAGTGTTCTTTTGAGTTTACATCTTCTATTTTAAATCCTCTTCCATTCTCTTCTAAAACGAGTGTTAAGCCATTGGGAGTCCCTTCACATGTGATTGAGATAAAGTTTGCGCTTGAATGTTTCTTCATATTAATCACGAACTCTCTAATAATATACATAAGATTGTTTAATGCTTGTGTATCAATTGGTTGTGCATAAATAGATGGAATATTAAAAATAAATTGTCTATGAAATCTATTATCAAGCTCAATGTTTAAGTAATCTTCAATTTCAATTTTTAAATCTTCAAAATTAACACTTTGAATTATTGGAGACTTTAAGAATGCTCGTATTTCTTTAATTGATTCCTTTATACTATTACGTACTCTTTCTAGTTCAAGAGTTGAGCTTTCTTTTTGTTCAAGTTGGTCTAAATTAAGATTAGCAATAAAGAGTTGTTGAAGCACACCATCATGCAAATGACTTCCTAATTTACGATGTTCAATTCGACTGATTTGATGTTTAAATTGGCGATCATTATGTTCCTTTAAGTTTAACTCATATAAGAACATAAAAATATAGACAATAATTGTTATACTTATCGCAAATATTATTCTAAAAACTTCAATAGGTATATTAAACCGTTCAATAAACGCATCTCGATTGATAAAATGAGCTGGAAATATATGAAAATACTCTCCAATTAATCCAGTAGACAAGGTATAAAGAAAGATAACTATAGACATTAATTTTATCAAAAATGCCAAACGTATTAATTTTGCCTGTTTCAACTCTTTTTGATATATCCAAAGAACAATAGATGTAAATATTCCTGCAGGCATTGCAGTTACATATCGATTGAAAAGTATTAAACCATCTCTTATTATTAATGAATTAAAATCATTTTGTACTAATACATATAGAATTGTAAATAACCAAACTGTATATAATGTAAAAATTACTACTCGAATTACCTTTCGATAGGGTTTCAAAACACTTAAAAGATTTAAAGCAAACAATGCCATAAACAAAAATGAAATCCCATAGAGGAATAATATAATTTGAGTCAATATATTGGAATATTCTTCAAAAACCGGAATACGATTAAACATAATAAACCATTCCGAAAATCCATGAATTAAACCAAAAGCAGCTAAATGTAAAAGACTATTTCTGAATAAGAAATCTTTGTGTTTATAATACTGAAGAAAACAACTTAATCCCATTGTAAAAAAAGCTAAACCATAGATAAAGTAAAGGACAATCATTTCTTGTGCGTTCATACGAAAACACTTTAGACTTAAAGTAATCTATTGTCAAACAATATTATTATCATTATTAATTATTTGCCATCTCCATACTAACATCCATATTATTAACAACACATGTAATGTATCATTTTCATTAAACCAGATATTGAAATTAGAATATAGGAATGGACCTTGATTAGAAAATAAAGCAACAAAATACGCAATATTTACACCTAAGAATAATAACCAAATAATCCATAATTTCTTATGTATAGAATTATTTAAATTTTGATAATTGATCCACATCATGATAATGATATTAGGACTCAGAAATAACAACATTCCTTCATATGAAATCATAAATCGGTTTGGTAGTATTATTCCAATTCCTTGAAATAATGCGTAAAATACGACACTAGCTAATGCGAAATTCTGAAGATTTTTTTGAATCTTTTTATGATTCGATAAATAGGAGTAAGCGACTAATAGCGCATTAATACTAAGTACTGTAAATGTCATATAGAGTAATTCAACCCAATTTGTGAATGTACAATACTCAAAATTCGTACATTTTAAATAATATCCAAAAGCTTGATAACTTAATCCTGCTAAAAACGCACCTAATCCCCAAAATACAAAGTTGATTCCTAGCCATAAACTAAATTTATTACTCTTATTTTTTAAATAATATAGTCCTAAACCTAGTGTAATGATTGTTAGTAGAAGGATAAAGAAAGTAGATGTGGGTTGTTGGATAATTAGATTATTAATCTTAATATAAGGATACTGTAAAAGAAACATATCACTATTTATTTGAGGTTGTATCAGTAAACGATCTATTTGACTAAATTGAAATGAAACAATAAAACTTATAATAGAAAATAGTAACACAATGATACTTTTCATTTTAAATGGCATAGTTTCTTCCTTTCGAAGATAATTATCCTTTTAATCATTATGTCATCTCATCTAATCGATATCAAACATAGTTTGATTTTCATTAAAAAGATACAGATTTCTCTGTATCTCTTCACTTATAAATTATTTGATTTCAGAATATCTGTGTATGATTTTAAATCAATATACAACTCTTCTTTCAATGGATTACGTTTAGTCTTGATCATAAGATAAATCTGATACGCAAAGACTAAACCATTTGAAAGAATTGAAAGTATGCTTAATATTAACAGAGGTGTTGTATTCAAGCTAGAGGTAATCGAGAAGAACTCTGTTGTGGAATAAGCTGGAAATGTCACAGAAAACATTGCGAATAACGCTAAGATTTGTGCTCTGTGTTGAAGCCAAACACCTTTTGAAGTAAACAATCCTGCAATAATGGATAAAGACAGAATGATTACACCTGCATAGAATGCTCGATTAGGAATGCAATTATAGACATAGGATATATTCCAGATACAATACGCCACAACATAGAACCATTGCATATCTGGCCATACCATATCTTTAAACTTATTATTTGACACTCTAATTCCAACCCAACCAGTGATTGTTAGTATGGATAGAATTCCTGCAATTCCATTTAGTATATTCCAGATACCGCCTTGGATATATAAACCATTTACAAGCTCATTTGAAATAGAGTAACATTGAAAATCTCTAAGAACAGCTTCAAAAATATTAACTGCTAAGATTAATGCAGGAAAGACTAACATAAATCGATTCTTCTGTAGCTTAGGGATAAAACGTAAAGCCATAAATCCGATAACCCCTGCCAATGCAGAATATGTTTTGATCCATGCGAACCAATTTCCCGATACGGTACTGGATTCACCGGTATGTGGCCATACAAATAAAGTAAGTACGATTGGAAGAAAAATATAAACAACAACGGATAAATATTTAGATCTTCTTGTCGCTTCATTTAGTATAAATAAACCAATTGCGAGCAAGATTGCGGATAGAATATTAATAATGGTGTAATTTTCAAAAAAGAACATAGTAATCTCCTTTGTTTATTGTCTTACAACAATCTCTTTGATCAAAAACTCTCTTCCTCGAATGATTGTGAAACTCGATTCTGAACATCGAGGACAATGATTATTGTTTTCGACTAAATCATAGACAAATCCACATGCATTACATTTTCCTATCCCTGGGCTTATCTCTATTTCAAGCTTAGTATTCTTTAATCGAGAGTTTTCGATTGCGATAGGATAAACATCTTTAATGTATTTAGGGTAAACACTTGATAAAGCACCAATCTCTAGTACAACGGTTTCTATCTGATCAATATCATTTAATGTCATATAGTTTTCCAGTTGTTTAACGATTTGGATGACAATTCCTAATTCATGCATTGTTACTTGCCTAAAATACTTGTCTTAATATTCTTAGCTGCGATTCTGACTTTACGTTTAATGACGTGTTTTAGCACAATCGGTTTTAAATCTGGGAAATCAACCCCAACCGCATCGTATCTACGATCGAGTTTGATCGCATCAAACTTACAACGAGTTGTACAAGCCCCACATCCTACACACATAAACTCATCCACAACCGATATTCCACAGGATAAACAGCGCATCGTTTCTTTTTTGACTTGTTCTTCTGTTAATACACCACGTGGATCCTTAAAGTTACCTTTTAAACTATCTAAATGTAATGTGTAAACACGTTCACGACTGACCTCATCATAACCACTGTAATCAACATTGTTTTTATCCAATGAAACAAAGTATTTATTGTTTCGTCCGTAAACTAAGCTCTGACCACGATTGACAAAGCGGTGAATTGAGATGGCTGCTTCTTTACCAGAAGATATGGCATGAATCGCATATTTTGGACCTGTCGCAACATCTCCACCTGCAAATATATCACTTACACTTGATTGTAAGGTTTGAGGATCGACACTAATGGTTTGATTAGGATTTAACTTAACATCCAATCCTTCAAATAGAGTTCCCCATTGGATTTGTTGTCCAACAGAGAGAAGCACATGATCTGCCTCAACTGTAATACAATCATTCTCATCAAAGATTGGATTAAAACGTTTATTCTCATCGAGTAGTTGTAAACATTTCTTAAACTCAACGCCAACTACCTTTCCGTTTTCTACTAAAATTCGTTTTGGTCCGTATTCATTATGTAATACTATTCCTTCACTTAAGGCTTCATGAACTTCATCTTGAAGTGCGGGCATCGTATCTCTTGATTCTAAACAGAACATACTAACTCCAGCATTTTCTAAACGAATTGCGGTACGTGCAACATCAATCGCAACGTTTCCACCACCTATGACAACTGTTTTACCTAAATTAAATTCTTTACGTTCTTTGGTTTGTCTCAAGAATTCAACCCCTGTAATAACATTTTTCGCATCCACATTTTCGATGTTTATCTTACGTCCATCTTGTGCACCGATCGCAATGTAGAATGCTTTAAATCCTTCTTCTCTGAGTTGAGGAATCGTAATATCTGTCCCAACATTAACACCTGTTTTAAACTCAATGCCTAATTCTTTTAGTATTTCAATTTCAGCTTTGATAACATTTTTCTGAAGTCTAAACTCAGGAATACCATACTGCAACATACCACCTAATTCTTTTTGTTTCTCAAATACAGTTACTTTGTATCCTTCAATTGCCAAGAAATAGGCACAGGTCAATCCAGATGGACCAGCCCCAACAACCGCAATCTTCTTATCATAATTATGTTTTATAGTCGGTATAAATCGACTCTCTTCATGTAAATCAAGTTCCGCAATAAACTTCTTAACATCATCGATGGCAACTGAACAATCTAGATTATTACGAGTACATGCACTTTCACATAATGCTGGACATACACGTCCACACACGGCAGGAAATGGATTTTCTTTCTTAATCATTTCCAACGCTTCACGATATCTGCCTTGAGATGCGAGCTTTAAATAACCTGGAATGGATATATGTGCAGGACATTCTGTCTTACATGGAGCTGTTCCACTGTCTAAGGATTCTTTACGATTAACACGATAGTCTGGATTCCACTTATCACTACCCCATTCAGTATCGGATGGGAATTCTGTTCTAACAGGATTCTTAACTTCATTGATCGTACAAAGTTTTTGGCCTAAGCGAATCGCATTGGTTGGACATACTTCCACACATTCACCACAACCCACACACTTCTCAGGATTGATTGTACTGACATAATTAGAACGAACCATATCAGGATTGTTATACATACCCGCTGCACGCATCGCATAACAGGAACATCCACAACAGTTACAAATGGCATGTGTATGACCTTCTCCTTCCGTATTTGGAATTTGATGCATTAAACCATCTCGTTCTGCTCTTTGAATGATATCGATTGCCTCTTCTTTGGTTATTTGTCGTCCTCTTCCCGTGCGAATGTAATACTCAGCCGCATCTCCTAATTGGATACACATATCTTCTTTAAGATGACCACACCCCTGATTCATTTCTTCTCGTGATGTACGGCATGAACAATCTGATACCGATAATATTCTTGCCTCATTGATGTATTTTGAAACTTCTTCATAGGAAGCTCTACGTGTATCTCCATTAATGGCTGTTTCAATTGGAATAACTCTCATTAACCCATGACCCATCGGGATATTCCCTGCCGCAACTGGATTTCTCATCAATCCATAATCATCAAATGCTTTACCAATCTGTGGGAATTTCTTCACATTCTCTTTATTATTGACAACCATCTCAAAGATGCCAGGAACCCAAGTTTCGTACCAGAATGTATCGCCATCTTCTTCTTTTTTAACTGTTGCGACACCAGCCATCGCTAAATCCCAAAGAAGTTCTCTCGTTCTTTCAACTGGCTTACCACATTTTTTCGCTATTTCTTCCGCTTTGAGATGTACACGATATTCAAGTGCTAAAGCAACTTCTGCCATTTCCTCTGTTACTACTTTTTCGAGTAGTTTAAAACGTGGATCCTCTTCAGTAATTCCTTTTTTGGACCCCATTTTTGTCATCGAAACTTTATTTACAAATTCTAATAATTTGATTTGTTCAGTCATATTTTTCCCTTTTGTTTAATAGCCATAACTTTGAGCTGTATTCTTAATAACATAATCTTTGTTTCTTAATTTAAAGAACCAGTAAACTAAATAAACAATATGTAAACCTAAGTTAATCGCACCCCATACATATAGAAATGTTTCATTATACCAAGCAGATGAGTCCATAATCGGTGTAAAGATGTCATAACACGCTCTTATGAGTAAGTGAACCGCTAAGGTATACACACGACCCATCAACCAAAGATCGGTTCTTTTCTTACTAAACATCCATATTTCAGGAACAAGCAATATACATAAACTAGACGCAAAATAGCTAATATTTTCGGCATACACAAATGCCGCATTCCATGTCACATACAATAAGCACCACGCCAAAGGTAAATCCGCAATGAGTTCCGCAAATGAGTTCTTACCATCATTATTTCCAATTCTCCAATGTTTGTTTGCGAGCGGAATGGTAATGCATAATATGACTCCACTTAACGCATTAAAGATATTTCCTAATGTAAAATCTTTAAGACTTGCTTCCGCGATGTTCAGAATTAATACAGAATAAAGGACCCACATTGGCCATTGTTTCTTAAATGAAAGAAGGAAGAGTGGATGCTTTCCATCATTGGATATTCTTACAAATGTTAAGAAGAGTAATGGAATTAGAATACTAATCGTCTTTGCCCATCTAAACCAAGAACTTAAGTTGAGGAACCAAAGTGGTATGGTAAATAATGCAATGATCGAAAACCATTTATAGAACCCTTGTTTCTCTCTTGTATATTCTAAAAATAGATACAAAAATAACATATACACTGCCATTGACACAAAAATACTTAAATTAGACATATTATCTTTCTCCCAAGTGAATGATTTCACAAATATCTTAACGAAAGTATTATGTGTAAACAAGGGATTATCCCCTTATCTTTTTAGCAAGATTGTCCTATTTTTATGATTTAAATATAATTTGTGATAAAATGGACAAGATAAAACTATGATACAAACCTGTATAGATGAATTTGAATCACTCGACCTTCCGTTCTCCACTTTTATATGCACATTTTTAGATCATGAGATTGAAGCGCATGATGAAATGGAGTTTATTTGGGTAATTGAAGGGAATGTGACGATTGTATGTGAAAAGAAAATATTTGAACTAAGTTCAGATAATGTTTTTATGATTTACATTAATCAAGCCCATTCAATACAATCTACACCGAATTCTCTTATGTTCTGTTTTAGATTAAAAAAACAATACATCTTAGATCATCATCTACGATTTGATAAGCTTCCCTCTCCTAATCGAATATTTTCATTTCAAGAATTAGCTCAGAAATATCATGCAGTTCCACTCATCATTTCTCAAATAATATTATTGTTAAAGACACAAAAACCGAATCCCAATATACGTTATAAGTTAATTGGCTACTATAATATGTATATTTATGATTTATACAGCGTACGTTTAAAAGAACGATATTTGGATGTTAAGAAGAAGAACTATGATATCTATTTGATTCGATTTCATACGGTAATTGATTACATTAATAAGAACTTTAAACAACCAATTTCTTTAAATACATTAGCTAATTTAGTTCAAATTAGTCCTTATCGTTTATCACATTTTATTCAAGATCGACTCGGTATTTCTTTTCAAGAATACCTTCAAAACATTCGTTTTGAGTATGCCTTAAAAGAATTAAAAAACACGAATTTACCTATCAGTGAAATTGTTAGAAATAGTGGTTTTAGTGATCCAAAGTATCTTAATCGATTGATGAAGAAAAAGTTCCATGTGACCGCATTAAAGTATCGTTCACTAATGAGAATTAATGAGAATAATGATATTGAACCATTTAATTATCCTAAGTTATTAGAAGAATTATCGGTTCGTCTTCATCAAATCGATAAAGGGATTTATATGCGTGATACTTTTGGTTTAAAAGAAAATGTGACGAATATACATGAATCGTAATTGAATTAAACCAAGGATTGAAACATGTTAAGATAAACATGAGAAAAAGGTTTTAAAATGAATGAGAAACACACGAATAATTTGTTTGATGTCATTATAATTGGGTCAGGATTTGCAGGATTAAGTGCTGCCATTGAATGTAAGATGAATGGTGGAAATGTCATTATATGTGAAAAGATGAAAGCGATTGGGGGGAATTCTGTTATCAGTGATGGTGGAATAGCGGCGCCAAATACCCCTGAACAAATATCATTTGGAATTGAAGATTCCATTGAATTAATGTTTGAAGATATGATGAAATCAGGTGAAGGTTTAAATGATCCAGCTATCACAAAACTGGTATGTGATCATGCATTTGAAGCTTTTCAATGGTCTAAAGATGTTTTAGGGGTTAAGTATATTCCTAGAGTGGATATTTTTGGTGGTCATAGTGTACCACGTTGTTATTCACCAGACCCCTTATCAGGTTATACCATTATTCAAAAGATGAAACAAAAATGTGATGAGTTAGGGATTGAAATTAAATTGCAGGCTTATGTTGAGTCATTTATCTTAGATAAAAATAGAGTCATTGGTGTTAAAATCGATTCAAATTATTCAATGGATCCTTCTCATCCTAAGAAAATGATCGATTTATATGCTAAAAAAGGGATTATCATCGCAACAGGTGGATATGCAGCTGATTCAAAGTTTATCCAAAAATACAATAGTTTCTTCCCTTCTTCATTTCTAACGACCAATAAGAAAACAACGAGTGCAGAAGTCTTAGAATCGTGTATCGATATGCAATGTGCAACAGCTCATTTAGATTTAGTTCAATGGATGCCATGGACAACCCAAAATGAAAGTGGGTATGGCATCGGAGGATTATTTGGAGATTATATTGTTTCTTCAAATGGGATATTAATCGATTGTAAGAGTGGTTTAAGATTCGTGAATGAATGTGGAAATCGAAAACAAGTAACGCAAGAAATTCTTAGAGTAAAGGATGTTATTGGTTTAGTTGATTCTGTGAGTGTTAAAGCATCTGGTTGGAATTTAGAACATGCTCTAAAACAAAAAATCGTTCAATCGTTTGATTCAATCGAAGAACTCGCTCATACATTTAATATACCAACAACTACTCTAATTAGTACCATTAACTCATATAACTCACTATTAATCTCCAATCATAATGATCCGTTTGGGAAACGATTTGAACCTTGGATGACGCCTATTCAAACACCACCTTTTTACGCAATGAATATCACACCTAAAACACATTACACATTAGGTGGATTAGTCACAGATTGTAACACAAATGTTCTTGATATGAATCACCAACCCATTCCTGGTTTATATGCCGTGGGTGAAGTCACTGGTTTAACCCATGGGGCAAATCGATTAGGAAGTTGTTCAGTTACTGAATGTCTCGTGATGGGACGAATTGCTGGAAAAGTTATACTTGAATAATAATCAAATATCGAGTAAGTTATATATTCAATACGAAGGAGACTCTCTTGAAACATATTGTAATTGTCGGTGGTGGTCCATCGGGTTGTATGGCCGCTATTTCCTGTAAAACTCATCATCCTGAAGTTAAAGTAACCCTCATTGAAGGTAATGATCGATTAGGGGTTAAATTACGTCTTACAGGTGGAGGACGTTGTAATCTAACTGCTAATGTGTCATCTGATGAAATCATTAAACATACACCTCGAAATGGGCGATTTTTATACAGTAGTTTAGATCAATTTAATGTACAAGATATTATGGATTTCTTTACTAATCGTGGATTGAGTTTAAAAGAAGAAGATCATCATCGTATATTCCCAAAGAGTGATAAAGCAGATGATGTTGTACTAGTACTCGAAAATGAACTTAAAAGGCTAGATGTTAATATTAAGTATAAGACTCGAGTGATTTCAGTTAATAGTGAAGATAAAAAACTAATTACAGATCATTCTGAAATATCATTTGATCACTTAATTCTCGCAATGGGTGGATGTACCTATCCTCAAACAGGTTCCGATAAACATGGTTTTGAACTTATTGAATCATTAGGACATACAATATCAGAACTCAAACCAGCAGAAGTTCCACTTGTTAGTAACGCGCCTATTATTCAATCAAAAGAACTCCAAGGATTATCGTTTAAAGATGTATCCATTACGAGTTATATCAATGACAAGAAGATTGTGTCTGTAACTCATGATTTATTGTTTACTCATTTTGGATTATCGGGTCCAGGTGCTTTACAAACCAGTAGTTATTTAACCGATGCTTTTAAAGATGATAATAAAGTTCATTTGGTGATCGATTTCTTACCAAAGGTTAAACAAGATGAGATACCTAACAAAGATAATGAAGCACTCTTACAATCCTATGGTATTCCAAAGCGATTGATACAAGTGTTTAAGACACAATTCCCACAAAATGATTTAATCCAATTGATCAAACAATTTAAAATAGAACTTCATGGCACACGTGGTTTCACAACCGCATTTGTAACATCAGGTGGTGTTAATTTAAAAGAGATTGATCCAAAGACCCTTAAATCAAAAAAACATCCATGGCTCTCTATTTGCGGAGAATCCTTGGATGTTAATTCACTAACCGGTGGATATAATATGACAGTTGCCTTCACAACAGGCTATTCTGCAGGAAAGAACATAGATGACTAATAGGTCATCTTTTTTTAATATCTGAATCTAATATTGAATAGATATGACTTCCAAACCATTGATGATTAAACTGTCTTACACCTCTTAAAGTACCTTCTTTATGCATTCCAATACTAATCATTACTCTTTCAGATCGATGATTATGTTCATGACATAAAGCTTGTATACGATGTGCATTTAATTCTTTAAATGCGAAATAGATCATAGCCTTAGCAGCTTCGGATGCATAACCATTATTCCAATAATCTGGGTGAATAATCCATCCCATTTCCCATTCACGAATAGAATCATCAATTTTCCACAAAACAACTCTACCTACAGGATTTAGTGTCTCCTTATTTACAATTATAAGACTGTATTTCTCTCTTAAATTATCATTCATTAATTCAAATATTTGCTTAATATTATCATCTAATATCTTTTGATCAGGGATATTTTCATGTTCAAACTCCAAACTTTTTGGATGTGTTTCAAGCTCAATATAAAAGTTGATATCATCTAGTCTAAAATCTCTTAATATCAGTCTTTCTGTTTTTATTTCCATTGTTTTACCCTTTATATCTTTATCTTATACCACTCATATGAAAGATTAAATAAATATTTTATACCTTAATGATAAATTAACATATTAAGGATTATGATGTGCGTAGGAGGATACTGCCATGAAATTTAGAAAGATCATTATTCTTACTTTGTTCATATTATTAATCAGTGCTTGTTCATCCTTTTCATCGCCTAAAGAAGAAGGTTCAACCGATAATAGTGGTGCCGTTACAGAAGATAGTGAAGGAATGATTCCCTCTTTTAACAACGATCAAGTGGATCAATCCAAAAATATCAGTGAAACACCTAATGAGAAATTAATACAAAATATTGGCTTAGAGATTGAAACCAAACAATACACTACGACAGTAAGTGAAATTGAAGCTCTAGTAAGATCCTTGAATGGATACATTCAGAACTCATATATTCCAAGACCTAAGTCAGAGAATGAGTTTAGTAATCTTCAGGCAAGCCTTACTGTCATGATTCCTACCGTTAGTATTGATGATTTTATAATTAAGGCTGGTAAAACTTCAAATATCGTGAGTGAACGGAGAGAAGTTTATAATGTGACCGATAGTTATCGCGATACAGAGTCTCGTATCAACACATTAAAGGCGAAAGAACTCAGACTTCTTGAACTATTAAAACAATCTGGTTCATTATCTGATCTACTTACGATTGAGAATGAATTATCCAATACACGCTATGAAATTGAACGCTTAGAATCCACCATACTTGATTTTGATAAACGAATTCAATATACTCAGTTTAATCTAACCATTCGTGAAGTCTATGAATACTCTCCTTCCGAACAAGCTAGTTTATGGGAAAGAGTCGTAGAAGGATTTACAAACAATGCACAAAGTTTTATTCGTACGCTTGAAAATGGATTTGTGTTTATCGTCACAACTCTTCCATTTATATTGATTCAAATCATACTTTGGTGCTCACCTATTATTATTGTTTACTTCATTTATCGTAAAGTTTCAAAGAAAAAATTTCTTCCTTGGTTTAAACAAAAAATAATTAAAGAAGAAAAACATGTTGATCATAAAGAATAAAGATAGATCATTTAACAACAAAAAGAGTTCAAGTATTGTGAACTCTTTTATTTATTTACAACAATGAATCACTATAATTCATACAATTCGTTTACTTAATCCATAAAAGGTAAAAAAAATTGTATTTCAAAAAAATTTTAGTAGAGTAATAGTTTATCAATTGTTTATAATTAAACTAGTCGTAAGGAGATAATTTAATGGCTAAAAGAATAATGATAATAATGTTAGTCTTGTTTACCTTATTGGGTTGTCAAGCACCCGTTGAAGAAGAGGTTGTTGAAGAGGAAGAAGTTGTAGTTCCAGAAGTTCCAGTTATTCGTAATCAGTTTGATGGTTCTCCGTTAGAAGAAGGTGAAACACAAACGTATAAGGCCGTTGCGGTACTTGTTAATAATTCAGCTGTAGCTCGTCCTCATTATGGTTTAAGTAAAGCAGATGTCGTGTATGAAGTCATAAAGGAAGAATACTTAGAAACTCGTTTTATGGCAATCTTTGAAGGTGAGTTTCCTGAGAAGGTTGGACCATTAAGATCCATTCGTGTTCCATTTGTAAGAATCTTCAATGAATGGCAAACAGCTTTAGTTCACTATGGTGGAGCTGGTTCTGTTGCCCAAAATGGTTCAAAGAATCCTGATTCTGTTAATGCATTGGCTCTATTGCAAAAGAGTTATGTTCCTTATCGTTTCGATGCAGTTGCAGGTATCAATGATTCTTATTTCTTTAGAACAACCGATAAACCTGCACCTCATAATGCTTATATCAAATTAGAAGAAGCATCCCAAGATTTCCCAGATGTTTGGGTTAAAGATCACTTTACTTTCGATGAAGAAGATTTCAGTACAAGCAGTGATCCTGCCACAACCATTGAAATCGACTATCCAACAGAAACCGCTAATAAAGTGACGTATGAATTTGATTCAACTAAAAAAGTCTATAATCGATTCATTAATGAAAAAGAACATGTCGATGCATTATATGATACACAAATAACCGCAACGAATGTCATCGTTCAATACTTAGAACATACTGAAGTAAATGGTTATGTACTTGTGGAATTAAAGTATCAAGGTGATGCGGATTACTTTGTGAATGGTAAACATATCACAGGTTATTGGGTTAAAGACTTTGAAGGTGATGTGACACATTGGTTTACCGATGATGATCAACCGTTTGTGATGTTACCTGGTACAACTTTTATACAAATTGTTCCTATTGATTTTGAAATTAGTTGGAACTAATTAAAAAAACAGAAATCATTATGGATTTCTGTTTTTATTTATCCTATCTCAAACAAGTAAATTGATTGTGAGATAGTCTAAGATTTGATAGAATCAACCCAATGGAGAATCCTATGAAAAAATTATTTCATCTAAGTATTGATCGTATTCCTCTTTGGTTTGGAATAGCTACTACCCTATTATTCATCTTTTTTATTGTCAGTATATTACCAAGTCAAAGTAACTTAGCAGAAAGCTATGGATTAACAGAAAGTATCGATACATCGTGGTTTTATAATTCCAGTGAACTTTATCGTATTGCGGAGAGTTATGGAACGATAGGAAGACAGTTCTACATCCAACAGCGTTGGACTTTTGACTTAATATGGCCACTCGTATACTTTTCATTCATATTCTCAACAAGTGCTTTATTATACAAATCCATTGGCTTATCTCATCTTAATCGTTGGATTTTATCCTTTACTTGGTTTGCGATCCTATTTGATTATCTAGAGAACATTATGGTTTCTGTTGTTATGTATCGTTATCCTTCCACTACAATTATTATCGCGGATTTTGCGGGTACAGCCACGAGTCTTAAATGGATATTCCTTGGTCTTGGTTTCTTTATATTAGCTTTATTAGTTATTGTTAAACTTCTTCAAATAGGATTAAAACTATTTAGAAAATAGATTAAATTATCATAGGTAGCTTATTACTCAACTTTAAATAATTTATCATCATTTAATATATACAATCCATCTAAATAAACCAATTTAGAATTGACATCTAAATTTTGATTATAATGACTCTGTTCAAATAAATGCATATCATAATCTGTATTAAATAATAGTACTCGGTCTAATTCTTCCATAAGTACATAGATTTTCTCATCAGAAGCTTTTATATCTAATATTCGTCCACCAGACATTTTAGAATTTTTATCATTATCTAAATTAAACTCATAAACACCGTTATATTTATCATCAAAGTATCTATTCATGATTAAAGTATGATTAATCAAATAACATGATTCATCACCCAATTCACCTGAGTTTGTCACAACCATATTTATTCCTTTAATTAAATCTGCTTTTATAATGTCATTATTATTTAAACTATATACGATATATTTTGAATTAAACCCATGTATATTCTTAACATGATCAACTTCAATCAAGGCATTCCCTTGATTTTTTAAGTTTATTTTAAAAATTGTGTCTTCATTTAAAATGATTAGATCATCCATTCGAAAGATAAACTCTTTTACACTTACATAATCAGATAATTTTATTCCATCATCTAAATTTATCTCAAATAATTCTATTGAGTTATTATTCAAGAAGTATATTTGGCTTTTCTCATCATTTTCTAAAATAAAGAATAGTTTATCGTCATGTACTTGTAAGTTTGATAGCTTAACCCCTTCCATAAGGATATCTTTTTTAATGTCTGATAAATCATTACTTTGATATAAAATTTCATTTGAGTAATAGTAAGTAACATCATTGATCTGTACAATATTATGATTATCCACATTATTTATTTCTTCATAAACTTTAACTTCTTTATTCACACATCCAAACACAAGTAAAAGTACGATAAATACGATCTTTTTCATTTTTCCCCCAATGAATTATTTTGTTTATTTTACATTAAATATTTTATATTCAACATCAACGATTTACTTTTTTATTAAAGTAATAGTATCCCAATAAGCAAATATAAAATCCTACCAATATTATCAATTGCTCACCCAAGTATATTAATTTTAAATTAAACATTATATCAGTTAGGACTTGTGGCATTTCTATTAATTTTAACCATGCAAGTGGTGTAAAGATTGTAATTAGGATAAATAATACAATCCATAAAATAATATGAATTCTAACTGATTTATATTTTAGTATTTCCTTTGATTGATAGGAGAAAGCACCAAAAGCAAGTCCAATTAATAGAGAAAATACGAATCGATACATAAAATTTAATCCATCATATGTATAATAATCTGTCTGAATTATTGTTAATTGATCCATCGCATTTAAAGCTGTAGGATACAAAAAAGACATAAGAATAACTTCACTATGACTTTTAATTAATAATTTATTGAATTTCATTTTTATCCCCCGATAATTTTTAAAATTATAAACTAATATTAACATTTATATTAGTTATTTGAACAACTGTTTATGTATTAATGAGCTGCGTTTGTGGCAGCCGCATTTTGTTGAGACATCACCGCATCAATCGCTAACACAACAGCCAAGGCATTTAATTCATCTCTAGGATCTATTATATCAAGTACATAGGTATCACCCCAAGTCAGCCATTCTTTTTTGATAGAAACAACAACTCGACCTTGACTTAGAATCTCGTAATCATGTGCCCACATATTTCCATTAACTTCCCAATCTAAACCTACAACTGAATAACGTGGTTTAAAGAACGAAAACTCTTTTACGATTTCCGCTACTTGTTGCCCATCAACAAACACAAAAAAACGTGGTAAGAAACTCCATACTTTTTGTTGGAAGTAGATACGTTCTTCACGATTTACATCATAAACATGAAGTTTCTTGCCTATCGTAAATATCTCACCTTCTACGAAGTAACGATCTTCACCAGTTTCATCTTTAACCGTAAATTTGTCATTAAACGAAAACACCTTTTGTTTAATATATAATTTCATACTATCCCACCTCTTTTAACATTTATATTTTACAGTAAAATCTTTAATTAAATCATAAAAATTAGTTAATTTAAACGATACTTTTTAGCTGATATTGCAATATATTATTTTAAACAATCATATCAGACTGATCATTCCAACGATTACAAACCACCATAATTAAGGAAATCAAACAGCTTCAATATTCTTATATGAAGATTATTTTTTCTAATTAATTTTGTCACTATCATGTTTTTGTGTTGAATAATTTGTTAGCGAGTCATGTAATCAATGATTATCATATCCTCATAAATAATTATAAAGTAAGCATACCCACCATCAATCATTTCATTATTATAGGTAAAATATCTGAAACAATCACACTTTAGATTGAAAGGAAGAAGATCTATTTTTGATATCTCATTGACTGTATAATCTTCAATAAGACTCAGAGCTGGAGCAACACCATCAACAACCTCATATTCAATAGTAAGTTCATCTTGTTTCAGTTCAAAGACAAACTGATCAATATCACTTTGATTATTAAATTTTAAGATTGAAAAGTATTCAAATAATTCCTCTTCATAGCTAATAATGGTATATTTATCACTTTCTATATAAGGCAGATGATATATAACACTAAAATAATCCTTTGGTGGTTTCTTGAGTACTGGATTCTTCGGTAGATAATAAACAATAATAGCCAATATTAAAATAACGATACATGGTAATATAAATTTCAAGATTATTGATTTCTTAATCAAACTACTTCCCCCAATTACACTTAAAAATAATTTTATCACAAATAGTTAAGTGAGATAATTTACAATAAAATATAAAAAAATAAAAAAACATCAATTTCTTGATGTTTAACGAATTAGTTAATGGAGCGGATGATGGGAATCGAACCCACGTAGTCAGCTTGGAAGGCTGAAGTTCTACCATTGAACTACATCCGCGGTGGTAAAATGGTGACCCGTAAAGGACTCGAACCTTCGACCCACTGATTA
>Ga0209207_1000623_pt1 | contig 20344 bp, 8 predicted proteins | sample SaghotsprinmetaG_FD_184140 | JGI IMG/M metagenome (GOLD analysis project Ga0209207, IMG submission 184140) | Hot spring microbial communities from South Africa to study Microbial Dark Matter (Phase II) - Sagole hot spring metaG (SPAdes) (version 3) | ecosystem: Environmental > Aquatic > Thermal...
GGCTCAGACCCTGCTGGACAAGTGATGCCAGGGTCTGTCGATCTTCTGGCTGCAAGTGCGTGTATCGTGAAGTCATCTGTGCAAGTTACCTGAGGTTCAGGTGTTGCACTTCAGATTTGAGACCGCCGGAGCTGTTGCCCATCGCCTCGACTTCACGTGTCAAAGTGGAGATCGCAAACGGCACTCCGAAGATACCCCACCAACGTCAATGTCACCGCAATCGCCTACAGTCAATAAAATGAGGCAACCGCGATCTGCAATTTCCACTATCCACCATTTACCATCGAAATTTATAGATTTTATTATCGCCTCCGATCCAATGCTTTTATTCGCAACCATCCACATTTTAACAACTTCCACAACATCGCCTTTAGCCAATGGGCGACATTCTTTTAAAACCAGGAACACCAAAAATATCAAAAAAAACACAACGATTAAAATTTTTAAATTAGTTTTTTTGAACATCAATGATAACCTCCGGAGCTGCACATACACCCCTGAATTCCCGCAACTCTCCCGGATACTGAAATTTCTTCACTCCCCTGAATTTTAATGTTAAATGGTTTTCCTTTTATGGGACAACGATTTCTCCCCACAAAAGTTAGAATCTCGCCTTTCCAACCACGATTAGAGCTATCAAAATCATACGGATCATACCCGAGTGCTGAAAAAAAGTGACCTTGAAAACTCCAATCACATGAACATCCGATATCAATCACACCAACAACCCTAATAACGTGCCTGCCAATGATATATTCATCAGCCCCGGCCGCTTGGGCACCAATATTAAAATCAACTTTAACAGCTCGATCGGAACATGCGCTGCCAACTAGTGACTTAATTTTTTCCTCTATGCGACCTCTTATGCCACCCCAGTTTATGGATGAAAAATCGGCAATCCAGTCCGCACCCGAACCACCACAATAGTGATCCCACGCCCTCCAAATATCTGCATCAGAATACAACCCATTATGATCAATCAACAATAACGGATTCAACCCCGCATATAAATAAAATCCAATCCCTCCATTAAAGCCAATCGGATCGCTCTGGAGATACCTCCCCACGCCTGGTAAATAATCCCGATTGAAGTTGTAGTGACTATTTGTTTCCCGATCCCAATACTGCCCCGGGAACCTCAGGTTCATCTCCGTCGCCTGGACCGTGGGCATCGTCGCCCCAAACGCCTCCGAAGCGCCCTTCCACGTTGCGCTGCCCGCCTTGTCGGTCGCCAGCACCGGCGTGGCCAAGTGGTCCGTGTGCAGATAGTGGTAGCTGGTGGTGCCATTGGTCAAGCTGTTGCCGCTGACATTGGCCTGCCACATCGGATCGGTGCTCCACATGCCCTGTTGCGCCGCCTTGGAATTGAAGCCGTAGGCCTTGGTAAGGATTCCCTCACTGTCTGTTTCCGCCAGTAGCCCGGTGTCGCTGTAGAGGTGGTAGGTGGTGGTTGTGCTGCCGGTTCCGCTTCCCGCAGTCTTGCTGATCCTTCGCCCATACGGGTCGTACCGGTAGCGGGTCGTCTGCCCGTTCTGGCTTGTCTCGATCAAGCGCTCCGCTGCGTTGTAGCGGTAGTTTCTTTGCCAAGCTCCGCTTTTTTCTTCCTGGGCGTGGCCTTGCGGGGTGTAGCTCACACTTGTGTCTGCGGGGGCTGCGCCGCTGAAGGGTGTGGTGCGGGGGTACTGGATGAGCTGGTTGTCTGCGTTGTAACTCCAGACTCCAGGTTGGTGTGCGCTTGCGGTGCGGTTGCCCACGGGGTCGTAGCCGTATTGCTCTTGCGGCAAGCCCAGGCTCTTGAGATTGTTGTCGGGGCTGGCCTGGGTGAGGCGGCTCAGCTTGTCGTAGCCGTACTGGGTGCTTCCCAGGTCGCTGTCAATCTGAGTGATGTTGCCTGCCAGGTCGTACTGGTATTGGCGGCTTGCCAGTAGTTGGCTGGCGTTGTTCCTCACTTCGATGCGTGTGTGGCGCTGCAGGGCGTCGTAGGCCAGGGTTTTGGTGGCGCCGGGGGTAGTGATTTGCCCGGGGGCGTTCCATTGGTAGTTGCCATAGCCGATCTGGCTTTGGTTGGGCAGGGTGACCTGGGCCAGACGGCCTTTGTCGTAAGCGTAGCTTTGCTGGCTGCCGTCGGGGTAGGTGTGGCTCGCCAGTTGGCCGTCGGCGTTGAAGCCCTGGCCGAGGGTGAAGGCGATGGTTCCGCCGCCAGTGACTTTGCCGTAGGTGATGGCGCTTTGCGTGGTGCGGCCTTGCGGGTCTTTGGTATAGCTGGCGCTGCTGATGAGGTTGCCGGCGCCGTCTTGCTGTTCATAGCTGGCGAGAAGGCCGTCACCGTCGTACTGGCGGCTGATGCGTTGGTCCAGTGCGCTGCCTTGCAGGCGGTGTTCTTCCAGGGTCATGCGCCCGGCGGCGTCGTAGGCGTATGTGCGGGTGTTGCTGCCTGCGTCGGTTCTTTGGACAAGTTGGCTTACTTCGTCGTAGCTGTATTGGATGGCGCCGCCCAGGGGCCTGACTTCTTTGATGAGGCGCCCGGCCTTATCGTAGTCAAACCGGTGGGTGTTGCCGTTGGCGTCGGTGACGGCAGTGAGTTGGTCTCGCGCGTCCCAGCTTTGTTTGGTGCTCTGGTTCAGGCTGTCGATGGTCTCTACCAGGCGGCCCAGGGCGTCGTAGCGGTATAGGGTGGTATTGCCTGCGGGGTCTGTGCTACTGATGCGCTGGCCTTGGGCGTCGTAGGCCTGGTGCTGGGAGCGTGTGGCGGGGGGCGTGGTGTTGGCGTCCAGGGTTTGGATGATCTGAGTTTGGCGCCCACGCTGGTCGTAGCGGTAGGTTTCGGTGTAAGTGGGATAGATGGTGGTGGTGAGCAGGCCTGCCAGAGGGGTGCCTTCGGCGCCGTATTCGTATTTGGTGGTGTTGCCTGCGGGGTCGGTGGTCTGGGTCATGCGGCCCAGGGCATCGTAGGCGGTGGTGCTGGTGAGGCCGCTGGGGCTGGTACGGGCATTGGTACGGCCTGCCGCGTCGTAGCCGATTTTGGTGCCGGTGGTTTGGCCAGGTTGGCGTTGCTCGCTGACACGGCCTGCTGTGTCGTAGACGGTTTGCTGGGCGCGGCCTGCTGCGCTAGTGCTTTGGGTGCGTTTGCCCAGGCTGTCGTAGCTGTGGCGGGTAGTCTGGCCCAGGACGTTGGTGCTGGTCAGCAGGTTGCCTGCCGGGTCGTATGTGTGGGTGCTGGTGTGGCCCAGGGGGTTGGTTTGGGTGAGGACTTTGCCTTGGGCGTTGTGGGTGGCACTGGCGCTGTGGCCCAGGGCGTTGGTGGTTTTGACGATGTTGCCGGAGTTGTCGTACTCGTAGCTGTTGCCCACGGCATCCGGCCCCAGGCCGTTGCCTGCGCCCCGGGTGCGGCGGGTGAGTTGGCCCCACTGGTCGTAGGTGCTGCGGGTGGTGCGTTGCTCGGGCTGGCCCAGGGCTTCGGTGTGTTCGACTTCGTTGCCTTTGGCGTCGTATGCCCAAGTGCTGATCACGCCCAGTGCGTTGGTGTAACGCACGGTACGGCCCTGGCCGTCGTACTGATAGCTCTCTTGGCTACCATCCGGATGGATGATTTGCAGCGGCCGCCGTGCGTTGTCGTATTGCGTGGTGGTCGTTTGACCGCGCGCATCGATGTATCGCTCCTGATTGACGCTGTCGATGATGCGCTGGGTCAATAGCTGATCATTGGTGCTGTCCTGCAGCAATAGTCCATTTTTGTTGTAGCTGCGTCGACGCGTCGCACCGCTGGCATCCTGGCTATGGATGGTGTATTGCTGGCGCACACGGTCATAGTCGACACGGTAGAGGGTGGAAGCACCTGTTTCGTCCTGCAAACTCGCAACCCGTGCGACGGGAGGCAGCGCGGCTCGGGTCTGCCCGCTGGAGGCCGTAGCGCCGGCACTGGAGGGATCTCCGCTGGAACCACTGCCGCTGCCTGCACCCATGCCTGCAAAGCCAGGGCTATCCGGCAAAGGCGCAGGGCTGCTCATGTAAGTGAGGTTCAGTGCTGCACCCAGAGGGTTGGTGCGCCGGGTGATCTGGCCTTGTCCGTTGTACTCATATTTCCACATCTGGCCCAGCAGATCGGTAACTTGGGTGAGCTGGCTACTGGCGCCGCTTCCGCTCCACTGGTAGCTGACACTCCGCCCTTCGGCGTCCGACACACGGGTGATACGTCCTTCGCCATCGCTCTGCAAGGTCAAGGCCGTGCGCCCATGGTGATCATTGATGGCCGTCAGACGTCCCTGTGCGTCACGACTGAAACTAACTTGCACGCCGTTGGGGTCGCTGTAGCCCAAGATCGTGCCCATGCTGTCATAGCGGACACTGTTGCCCAAGCGGTCGTACCAACGCCATCCATCCAACGTTTGCTCAATGTAGTTGTTGGCGTCGAACCGATAGATACTGCCTGTCCCCTGGCTGGCCTTGCTGCCCGTGCGTTCATAGATGCTGCTGGCACGCTGCACTGCCAGAACGCCGCCCATGGGGTCAGGGATGAGCCGTAGATTGGCCCATGCAGGATTGAGGTACCAACGCCCTGCTGCCCAGGTGCGGTAAATGGACACCTGCCCCCCCAAGACCTTGACGGCGATGTCCTGACGGCTCTCCGTATATTCCTGATTGGGCAAACGCACGCTCTGGCTGATGGGCTGTGCATGACCCAACAAGTGCACGCAGCCCAGTAGCAGCACCGCGAAACCTCGGGCGATACAACGTACGACCAGTGATTGAAATCCAACGACCATGAAGGGCTCTCAGTACTATTTCAAAACTACGATTTACAAAGGCAAGCAGAAAATACCTTCTCTATAGCGGCGTGGGTCCACCCCCTGGACCAGGTCCTCCAGGCCCTGGCCCACCACCACCACTGCCACCGGATCCGCCTGCAGGACAAGTGGGGGGCCCCCCTCCGCCTGGCCCAGTGCCCGGGCCTGGCGCTCCCGCGCAGGTACAGCCCGGCGTGCAGGCCGAAGTCAACGGCATGCCACCGCTGCCCCCTGCATAACCCCCGCGCCCACCGCCATCCGGTATGGCCTGGTTCACATTGGGTGAGAGGTAGATCCCTGCCTCTGGAGTGCCACATGAATTGCCAGATAGCCGGCTGATGCTGGTGCATGCAGATCCTTGGCGTGTATCGCCAGCCGCGCATTTGTAGTTGTATTGGGCACAAGTGGTGGCCACGTAGCTGCTGCAACTGGCGGCCTTGGCAACGGCCTGCGCCTTTGCTTCCGGCACCACAGGACTGCGTCCAGTCGCAAGGAATTGGCGAATGGCATGCTGCGTCTCCACACTGGGGCTGTAGCCCTGGATCAAGTGCAGCGGCGCAGATTTCGCTAGCACCACGCCACGCTTGAAGGGCATCACGGCCGTGATGCGATATGGAATGACCACACGGCTCTTGGCGGCCATCTCCTTGGGCATCTCACCAAAGAACTCATACCGGTAATAGGCATCAGATTGCGGTAGTGTGAATTTCACATCGTCCGCCCGCACCATGCCGTAGTTGTTCAGGGTCAGCTCGCCGGTCAGTTCCTCACCCACCTGCATGTCGGGCAGGTTGATGCTCATGGGCTCCAACAGCACCACGGGGGCGGGGACCTGGGTCTGATAGGTAGCCTCCAACGTGATGTTGTATTCGTCCCTGACCGTGGTCTCGGTGACACTGAACTCGATGCTGATGAGCTGGCTGTCGAGGAACACCCGCTCATTGACCGTCAACCCGGCCTTCACCTGCAGACGCCCGCTGGCATCGGTATGCTGGGGCGCGCTGGCGCGCCAGCGATAGTTCCCAGGCGGCAAGTCTGTCAACTCAGCAAGCCCTTGGGCGTTGGTGGTGAGGGTGCGGATGTCAGCTGTCAGCGCTTCGTTCTGCAGCTTGATCGTGGCGCCCTGGAGCCCCGCGATGAGGTTGCCGGATTTGTCCAAGGTGTTGGTGTAAATGTCCACCGCCTTGAAGCGCACACCGCCCTGGCCGCTTTGGGCCACGGCCACGGTGACGGGGACCGTTCCACCGGGATCGTTGTCGGCGCTCACGCGCAGTTGGAACTGGTAGTAGCCATCCGTCACATCGGCGCCAGGTTGCGCCATCACCTGCAATGCCACGGCTTGGCCCACGTCGAGTTGGCCAATCTCACCGCTGCTGACCAGACGTACCCACGCCGGAGGCGTTCCGCCCTGCTGCGTCACCAGCTGGGCACGCACGTTGTTCGCCACGGCCAGGCCGCGGTTCGTGAGAGTGACGGCAGCGCTGGCGGTGCTGCCTTGCTGCACACCGATTTCCAGGAAACTAGGGCTGGCACTCAGCCCAGGAGTGGCTTCGTGCAACTGGTAGTCCACGCGCAGCTCTCCCCGCGGGGTGCTGCCACTCTCATTGGCGAACGCCTTGAGGATGATGGTGCCCGTGGCGCCTGCACCCGCGCTGCCCGTGAGTTTCATGGTCATGGGCACAGCGGCGTTGGCCGGAATGTCTACGGGCTGGCCCAGGTCAAGCGAAATGCCTGGCGGCAGGCTGCCCGAGGGCTGATCCGCCGCCAACGCTTGCCAGCGAACACCCGTAGCGCCCGTGCCGGCGCTGGTTCGGGCTTGCAGCGTGATGGGTGTGCTTTGCCCTCGAATGGCATTGAGCTTGTACTGTTTGTAATTGAAGCTCAACCGGTTGATCGTGAACTGGCCATGGGCCGACTGGGACGCGTACTGGGTGTTGTCCGGGTGAATGACGTACACCGCATAGGTACCGGCGTCGTTGGACTGCGGAACAAAGGTGTAGCTGAACTGCCCGGCCGCATCACTAACCAAGGTGATCCGGCGTTCGAACCCCTGCACGCGAAGTACCAGGCGCAAGGTGGCGTTGGGAACTGGTGCTGCCGCCGCATCAAGCGTCACGACTTGGCCACTGATCAGGATGGACTGATCGCCAAACGAAAGCCCCGGCGAAACGCTCACGTTGCGCGTGCCATAGGGCAGTGGGGGCACGGGCGGCGGCGGCGGGATTTGTTGCACCCGCACGCTGCGGCTGACCTGGGCCAGTTTTCCGATACGGCTGGTCGCGGTGGCGATGAGGGTGTAGTCGCCGTCCGGGAGTGACGCGGTATCCCATTCGGTGGACCAAGGGGCCTGGGTCAGGGTGGCCAATGCCTGCGTGCCGGAGGCCTGCTGAACCTGTATCTGCACTTGCGCGATCCCGCTGCCATCAATAGCACTCACCTGCACGGGCACCGTGCCGCGCACGATGGCCTTGTCCGCGGGGCTCACGAAGGCGACCGTCGGGCTGGGTGCGGTATAGGTCACGGTCACTGGGGTGCTCATTGGCCCCGTGCCGCGGGAGTTGGTCGCCTGGGCTTGCAAAGTATGCGAGCCTTCGCTGCCGAAAGAGACGCTGGTGCTGAAGCGACCGCCTGCATCCACGCCCCATGCCGTCCCTGCGGCCTGTCCATCCACGAATATCTGCACTTGCGAGACAAGGTCCGAGGTTCCCATGACAACCAGCTGCGATCCCGTCACATTGCCCCCTGAAAGAGGGGATGTGATAACCGGTGCTGCTGGTGGCTTCAGGTCAAGCACGAATGGAATACTGCTTGCAGTCGAGCCTCCCTGGCCATCCCGTGCTGTAGCCAGAAGGACGTAGTTTCCATTGGGCAGACTTTCAAATCCCAGCAATTGGCTGACGGTGGTGGGATTGGCTTCGGTACTAGGACCTGGGTTGGTATAGGTGTCCTGCAGCAGCGTCGCTCCATTCACCTGTGCCGACAGGAACGCAACCCCTTGGGCACTGTGCGCACTGAGTTTGAGCATTCCGGGCTGCGTGATCGTCGCATTGGCGGCCAGGGGTTGACCGTTGTAGCTGACGCTCAATGCGGGGCCCGGCGCATCGGCGGGATCTGTCAAAAGATAGGAGGAGTAGATGACGCCCGCACTGACTCGGCTGCCCTGGCCATTCGGATTGCCCATGCTGTCGTGGGGCCCGCTTCCATGCCCCCACCAGTTGCCCGTAGCCTGTACGGGTGTTGCCGGGTTGAGGTTCTGGGCACCGAACTGGCTGTTATTCGCCAAGCTGCTCTGCGTGATGACCGGTGTCGCTCCCAGCTCTGCCTGCAGGCCGATCGAATTGTTCTCCAGTCGACTCTTCTGAATTTGGGGCGAACCTGCACCCGTCACCAGCAAGCCAGTCGTACTCCGGGTGATTTTCAAGCCCGTGAAGGAGTACGAATTTCCAGGCAGGATCAAGGCTGCGCCCACCTGGCTCACATTGCCGGGCACACCGTTGGTGCCACCGGCATAGCGCAGTCCGAGGCCATCAATGGAAAGTGACGAAGGCACCACCTCCGGCGCGATGAACAGTCCGAGCCAATCTCCTGCTGCCGCCGCAGGCTGGCCGGTGCGTATTGGTCCTCCCGTTTGATCGTCTCGCTCGCTGGTGAAGACGACGTCGGAGCCCGCCTGAAGCCTGCCGCGGACCAGCAGTCCCCCCGCATGGCTGTCGATATCGGCTTGCGCGCCGAATTTGACGACGACGCCGTTGCCCAACGTCAGCTGCGCCGGCTCTGCAGCCTGGGTTGGCGCCCCGATCGCCGCCATCGCACCAATCAATGCGGCAACGGCAAAATTTTTTGCTCGCGCTGCATACCCAAGCAGCCGCGAAGGGTTGCGTGCATGGAGTTGCAGTTCAATCGGCATTGCGCACCTCCACTGGAACAATTTGCGGCGGGATTCCAGGCACCGCCACGGTGATGCTGGTATTGCCCACTGCAACCCCAGTGAACTCGAGATACATGCATGACTCACCAGGCGGCCACTCCTTCGTGCTCTCCACCAGTTGGAGCACGCTCGGGTTCGCACTGGCCAAGGTGACATTGATGGGCGATATTGGGTAGCTTCTGGCGTTCCACTCTCCAATGCATATCCCAAGAGAGCCCTGGCCCCCGACCACTGCGTCATAGGTCTCAATCTCCAACTTGGGTTCCCTGACCCGGACGGAGGCACGTGAAATGTCTGGATAGGTGGTGGGATCGCTCGGCACCGTGGCCTCCACATCGGTCACGCCTGGCATCCCCCCTATCAACTCGATTTCCACAGAACTCACTTCCGACGCAGGAAGTTCAACATCTAGAGGTACGGTGCAGATTGAAGGGTCGGCGCAGCGCAACTGCACGCCTAATGGCGTCAAGAGCGCAGGAACATTGCCCATATGCCACGGAGCAATCGTGACCTTGGCAGCAAACCCACTGACGACTGCAATCTCAGTGCAGTCACTGCAGTTGGGACTGATACCAATCTGATTGTCGGGATGAACGATCTGTGGCTCTGAGCGAACATTGAAACGTCCGGCCAGGTCCGCACCAATCCGGTACTGACCTCGCTGCGTGGCCTCGGCAACATAGAGCGTGTCGCTGCACGCCCTTCCAGCGGCAATCTGCACCTGGCTCACCAGCGCCCCACCCGTTTCCTTGTCAAGGATCCCAGGCACCAGACCCGCCGGCATCTGGTCGTACAGACCCACGCCAAATGTCAGGGGCTCCGTGGTCAGTTGTCTTGGACCGGATACTGCTCCGGGGACAGCAAGACATACGCTGAACTGCTGCTTCTCACTGACGTACCGGTCACCACTCAACGGGCTTGTGCCGTAGTCCGAGCCGTATGCCTGGATATCAGCATGGGGCTCCACCACTTGCAATGGAATCGTGGCTGTTTGCACTTCATCCGCTTTTGCTTCGATCTGGGTTTCCCCCAGCGCCAAACCTGTCGCGGAAACCTGTGTCCGTGCCTGCCGCCACGGGATCGTGGCCCATTCCGAAACGCTGCACACCGTGTCTGCCACGCAGCGCAGTTGCACTCGCATTTCTTCCTGATCGTAGAAGTCCTCACCGTCGGCCTGCCTCACGACCCACAGGCCTCTATTTATCTGCATCTGTCGTCCAAGCCAGACCTTTCCGTCATCCGTACCGGACTCCAGCTTTAGAACGGTTGGGCTCCGGACAGTGACGCTCGCTATCGCATCCGTGGCCCCCTCAGCACTCAACCGCACCTGTGCCTGACCCTTGGCGACACCAACCAGCATCGGATTTTGTGAGGCATATGTTTGCCCTTCTGGGATAGTCGTCTCCGAAATAGACAGGCCCACGACGCCCGAATCAGCGGACACGAGCTGCACTTTCAGCCCCCCCTGCGGCGCAGGAGCTCCGGCGGAAACCACTAGCTCGCGCTGCTGTCCAGCAACGAGGGGGCGAGCCGTTGTTTGCGCGGAATAGTGGAGCGACATCGGACGCACCGTCAAATCCAAAGTGCTAGCCCCATATCCAGTAGCCTGTGCCGACAGCCCTGAGGTCCCTGCAATCAGTCCTTTCACGGTAAATGCGATCTCTTGCTGGCCTTCGGGCACCGTGACGCTGGCGGGGAGCTGGAGCGCCCCCACAGGCGTGCTGCGGAGCTGGACCGTGACGCCTCCGGCAGGAGCAGCCTGCGGAAGACGCAGCACAACGGAATAGGGCATTTGCAGCCCCATGCTGTAGGGAGCGCTCAGTACGAGTTGAGGGAGATAGACCACCTCGATCCGCGCCTGCGCAGTCCCGAGATCTGGGTGACTGGCCGTCAGAAGTGCTTTCCCCTGGCTTTGGGCACGGAACTCGACATCGGCACTGGTCGCCCCCTCGGGAACGATCACGCTTGAATTGAAAGACGCGATATAGCTGGGGCTGCTGGACAGGTTGATCACCCTGCCCCCGGCCGGCGCTGGCGCACCGAGCGTCACACGCATGGTTTCCACCCAACCTTGGGCCGTCTTGATGTTTGCCGGCTCAATGGCCAAGGCCGCCTGACCGACTTCGACCACCCCATGCCGGACCAGGTAAGGGATACCCGTGAGGCCCCAAACCACTTGGCCACGCAGAATGCCGGAGGGGACCACAACAGCGTTGAAGGCATTGCCCGTGGCGCTCAGTCCCTGGCCTGCAGGCGAGGACTCCAGGTCAATGGAGATGGCGGGACCGTTGTGGTGATTGACGGTCAGGTGGTTGAGCGTGGGCGATGCTTTCTCGATCACCATGCCGCTGCCGTATTCGATACGGACATGCTCCAGCACGGTTTGTGCCGATCGCGTTCCCGCGAGAAACCGCCAGGTCCCCCAGTTCCCTGGAACAGGGGTGGCATCGGCCGAGGTGATGCGGATGGGCTGGCCTACGGTGCCCACGGCATGCAGCGCACCCTGGCGCAGGGTGAAGCTCGCCGCTGCGCCCATGCGGACCTCCACGCCCGGCTCGATGGTCAGCGTGGCATCTTGGTCGAGGACCAGATCACCCTGTACGGAAACAGGCGATTGCGCAACGCCCCAGACCGTGTTGACAGAGATCGTACCGCTGGCATTGATACCCGCCGCCCAGGCATTGCCGGCTCCTCCCCAGGCCATCCCCAGGACCAGTGCGACCATGCCCGGCAGTCCCGGATTCGTCCGGAATAGGTGCCGCAGCCACACCAGCAATCCAGTCGGCGCGCGATCTCGTGGATGAGAGTTCGGACACTTCGCACGCTCAGCGTGAATGCCCCGAACAAATGAGCGAATGGTTCGCATGGACGGTATTCCTCGATCCTCGGTATCTCAAGAGCCACAAGGACGCACCAATCGGCGCCCTGCGTGGGTCGCCCAGCTTTGCTGCTGGGCCAGGTAGTTCTGATAAGCGGGCCAGCCACCGGCCAGCCCGGCGAGAGGCCGTAATAGCGGGGTCTGAGCTTGTGTTTGCAACTGCGCCCATCGCGCGAGCAGGTCTTGCTGCTGCCGGGCATCGGCGGCCACCAGGAGCCATTGGTGCTGGGGCGCCATGGGGTAGGCCAGCATGTGCGCTTGCATCGCTTGCTCCAGCGCCTGCGCGCTGGTCTGGGTGGACAACTCCACAGCAGCAGGCTGCGGCAAGCTGGCACTTTGGGCCGGGCTCAGGCCCACGGTCACGATGCGCCATTGCCCATCGGCACTGCCGAGCCATGCCTCGTGCGGCGAGACCGTGTCGTGCTGGCCGGACCGCTGCCAGCTGCGTGCGCCTCCCAGCCAGACCCGTACCTGTGCAAATCCCTGCTGCCTGAGTGCCAGACAGGTTTGGGTCAACTGGCGAAGATCGACGCCGGTACCCACGAGCAGCAGAGGCTGTGAGCGCCAATAGGTCTTGTCCGCCAAGGCCGGCAGTGGCACTGCCGTGGTGCCAGGCAACGGTGTGCGCGCCGCCGCTCCGTCCTCTCGCACATCGAGCGCCATCCAGGCGGCGTGCTGGGTAGCCTCACGGTACCGCGCAGCATCCATCCAGCACGAAGCCTGTTCAGCGCTGTATTGAGCTGCTTTGCCGGGGGGTGTCACGGGAGCACTGGGCAGGTCAACCACGTAGTCCCCACGCTGGCACATCTCCCCCGGATCGGTCTGGGCATGCAGGGCCTGCATAGGCACCAGCCAGGCACAGGCCACGGTAGCCGATACGACTTTCATCGAACAGGCCATCGTCACGGTCCGTTCCGCCGGTTGCGCGGCCACGACGCGAACTTCTCCCGGCGGTAGGCGATACCTGCCAACGCGAGGGCGAGCACCACCAGTGCCCAGTTTTCCAACGTGGGGATCGATGCCACCTGGTCCACTGGCGCGGCCATGATCACCGGTCCCCCAGGATCTTTGATCACACCATTTGCCTGCAGGTCGTCGTCACCCCAGCCACCATCCTTGATGGTGTATGTGACGGTGTTGCCGCTGATGCTCAGTCCCAACGGCGGATACCAGACTTTCTTGCCCCCCGAGATCGGCGTCACGCCGTACTTCAGATAGCCGGTGATGCCGCGCAGGTCCGGCCAGGTGGTGCTGACCGTGACTTCGCTGCCGGGCGTGCAACTCACCAATTCGAAGTCAAAGACACCGTGGGGCAACAGGATCCGTCCGAGCACCGCGCCCATACCTTGCGCTGGCAGCAGCTTGGTGGCATCGGGATTGAAGGCGCAGTTGGGGCCGCCTCCCGAAACGCTGGCGGTCACCACCCCCGACCCCGTGGCGGTGGTGCCGCTGAAGACAGGGGTCGGCGCCGGTGCAGCCAGGATCGTCAAGTCGAACGGCAGCGCTGCCACAGATGCCCCCACCAGACCAACTTGGGCCTGGAAGCTGCCCGCCTGCGTACCTGCACGGAGCACTGGCGACACAGCCAGCCCATCGGATCCCGTGGTCACTTGCACGCTTTGGAGCAACACGCCCTGAGCGGTCTCGAAACGCCCGGTCACCCCGGTCTGTGGCACGTCGAAACGCACCACTGCCCCGGATTGCGGCTGGTTCTGCCCGTTCAGGACACGCACGCTCAGCGGCTTGCCATACAGCTGGCCTACACGGATGGACTGGGCTTGGCCATCCACGAGCTGCAAACGCAGGGCGGCCGCCGGATCGGCGGTATTGCTCAACGCAAAAGTCGCTGCCGATGCCACGCCCGCCACGGATGCGCTGGCGGAGTAGGTACCGATCACCGCATTGGCCGTCAGCACGGAAGAGACCGCGATACCCTGCGCATTGGTGATTGCGGACACGCTGATGCCTCCGGCGGCAAAAGTCGCGCTGGCACCCGAGGCAGGCAAATCGAAGCGGACTGCAACGCCTGGCACCGGGCGCGCAAGGCGGTCCAGGACCAGTGCCTGCAAGGTATCGCCAAACGCCTTGTTGACGATGACGCTCTGACCTCCGCCCGCAAAGACCTGCACTTGCGCTGGCGACTCCACGGCGTCGGGGGCCCAGCGCATCTCTGCCAGGCCGATCCAACGCGCCACATCAAGCTGCAGCTCCGCCACGGGCATCACATGGGGCGGGAGGGCCAATTGGTCGACCTGCGCCTGTGCCTGAACCAGGAAATCCAGCACCTCGTTCCACTGGCTGCGGGCCTGGGCATCCTGTGCCGCCGCGACAGCGGTTCGCGCTTGGGAAATCAGTGCGGTCGCCTCTGGAGAAGTCCCCACCATCGCCGTGAGCGACTGTCCGATGCGAGGCACCAACGCATCAAGGCCCAGCACCTCCAGCGCAAGACTGCGCTCTGCCAACCGGGACTGGTCCGCTGCGCTCAGCAGGACGGATTTCACCTCCGTGGTGAGAGTGGTTGCGGGCATGAGCAATTCCAGTGCAACGGATTGCTCCTGGCCTGGGGCAAGGGTCCAGTTCCAAGCGGGGGCGGTCGAAGATCCGCCAGACTGCGGCACGGCATCGCGGTATGTCACCTCCGCGGGCAGTTCCATCTGCAAGGTAACAGCCTTGTCGGCCGCCGCTGTCGCGGGGTTGCGCACCGTCAGCTTGATGGGGACGCCCATGCCTGCGAGGGCGGGGCTGGTGCGTACGACAGGCGCCAAAGCTTCCAATTGCTGCTCGGCGTAGATATTCCACACCGTCTGGGCCGGGTTGATCACCATCCCCAGAAGATCAAAGCCCAGCAGCAGCACCTGTCCATGACCCACTGCCCGGCCGGCTATAGCTGTCTTGCCAGACGCGGCATAGGTGCCCTGCGTCTGCGCCGACTGCAACTCGAGTCCGTAGGACGGCCCCACGGTCGGCTGTGTAGTACCCGCGCTCGACAAGGTCACGCTCAGGTCTTGCCCCAGCGCATCATTGCCAGGCATCGCCCCCAGCACATCGGCAAGCTTCATCACGCCAGAACCAGCAGAGCCATCCACGACGAGCGTCTGCCCGCGCCGAACAGCAGCCCGGATTTCCGCGATGGAGGTGTCGTCCAGATCGCCGGCTCCGCCGCTCAGCCACAGCATGTTGTACTTGCCGGAACGCAGGGCCTGTCGCCATTCGACCTGGCTTGTGGCAGCCTGCACCGAAGTCGCACGCGTACTGAGCCATGCCTGAGCGGCAAGCGCCTTCTGCTGTGCACAAGCGGCCTGGTCGTTCGAAGCGGCTCCCGGACAGGCGGTCCACAACAGGACACGGGCCTGCGAAACCAGCGTCTGATTCAGTTCAACCGGAGTTTGGCTACTTTGCACCAGCAGGTTCAGGCGCGCCTGGTTGTTGTCGGCCTGCGGATCCGCAGTTTGCGAGCCAATGGAAACCGGCATGGCAATGCTGCGGCTGCCGCCATCCGTCACGGCATCGGCCAGTACGGTCAGGGTCAAGGTGGCGCTCTGGTCCTTGTTGAGGCCGCCCAACGTCCAGACCCCTTTGTCGTATGCGCCCAAAGATGCTGCGCTGCCTTGAAGGGTCAAACCGGTCGGCACCAGGGCCTGCACAGCCACGGTCTGGGCCATCGACGGACCCGTGTTCTGCGCCGTGATGGTGATGCTTGTGCTTTGCCCTGATCGCAACTGATAGGCACCTGCCTGGAGCGCAATGGAGGTGTCGGCACTGGCTGTCTGCTCCGTGTCCGTCGTGGGCTTGCGCTTGGACAGCAGGTAGCCGCTCGCATCGGTGCCCGTGAGCAGGACGATGTCGCTGATGAGTCCAGGCACGGCCTTGCCGCCTGCGCTACCCGCCACCCATGTGCCGTCGATCCAGCCACCACTGACGGCTGCTTCCAACTGGTAGCGGCCTGCGGCCAACCCCTTGTAGGCAAAGGCCCCCTGGGGATCTGTGTAGGTCTGGATCTGGACGTTGCGTCCTTGGGCATCCACACCCTTGAGGATCACGCCCAGATTGCCTTCCGGCAGTTCGCCCGTATCCCGCACACCGTTGCCATTGCTGTCCCGGTATACCGAGCCGCTCAAAGCGGCGCTCGTGCTCTCGGAGAACACCAGGGTGTACTGCCCCGTGGTGTTGCTGTCGAAAACATGCAGGAAGTAACTCCAACTCAGGTCAGCATTGCGCGATCTTGAAAGCCAGAAATTCTGAGGTGCGAGGTTCTTGCCGTCGCTGCGCAGCACCGCCACCGGCTTGCGCGCGCCCTTCCATGGATCGGCCAGCTTGACGTGCACCAGTCCCTGCGTGGGCGCAAACTGCATGGCCAAACCACCCGCCACCGAGGTCAACGACGCCGAGCCTGAGAGATCGAATGCCGGTGTGTCACCACCTTGGGAGTCGTAGACACGGTAGCCATTCCCCGCTTCCGCCAGGAAGTCGTCGATGGTGTCGTGCCCCGGCAGATCAATGCGGACGTCGCGCACGAGCTTGTGCGTGACGACTTCCTTGATCAAGGAAGTCACCGCCCCACCCAGGGAGTCGGCATGGACAAAGCTGGCACCGAATTCCGTGAAGCGCCCCGCCAGCGTGGTCTCCATGAGCCAGCGGCCCATCTTGACCGTCTGCGGTGCGATGTCACCAAAATCGAGCAGCAGGCTTTTGCCCACCAGGTCATTGCCCACATAGCCGCCCAGGATCTTGAAATCGATCAGCAGCCCCTGGCGGTTTTCGACGATCTTGGGCTGCGCGGATTCGATCTGGGTCTTGGCCGCAGTGCCTGCGCCGACGTTAGCGATGCGGACACCCAGCGTGAAAGGTTCGGCCACTTCCAGCTCTGGGGTGAAGGGGTCGTCGGCATAGACATCCGTCGGCAGGAAGTAATCCAGCCGCAAGAGGGGCTGCGGACGGACCACCACGTAGTCCGGCGTGACATCGACGGTGCTCGTCTGGCCTTCAAGGGTGTACGTGACGCGTGCACCGATGTAGTAGAGGCGCCCTTGTGGCGTGGTCCCGCCGGCCCCCTGCGACGGTATAAGGAGCCAGCGGATATCGGCGGTGGTATTGGGGGCGATGCTGGAGCTGCCATCGAGCGCAGCCAAACCAGAAAGGCTATCGGTTCGAACAAAGAAAGTGGCGCCCGCCGCGTTGGGATCCGTGGTGGCGAGCACCGCCTGCTGATCCTGGTCCTTGAAGAGGAGCTCGATCTTTACATTGCTCAGCGAACTGGTTTGCAGTCCGTTGCGAACGACCATGCGAGCGTCAAATGCCTGGCGCTCCAGCGAGAGCTTCTGCTCGATGACGATCTTGACTTCGGCACACTCCGCGTCCTGGCCGTAAGCCGTACGCATCCCGCCGGCCACAAGCATCAGCAGCGCTGCCGTCAGCAGCCACAACCATGCCGGCCAGGCGAGCCGGTGACGAGCACCAACCTTGCCTGCGCGCATAGGCGCCCCTCTCTCTTCTTGCAGAGCCAGGGCGCTCTTCTTCTGCCCTATCTCATGGTGTTGTTATTGGAGTCGCGTCTGATCGATCGAATGCCTCCAGGAATCCGGAAATCAAGTCAATCAGCACGGGAATATTTTCGACGCCACTGTATTGTTTTGCAGCCAAATATCTCTGATGCAAATCAATAATCTATTGCCATGAAATGATTAATGTCAAGACTTCGTATGTGCGCATGCAAAATCACCACCACACCCCTTTTTATTCGACCCAGCCAATCGCTTATGCAATTCACATTTCAATGCAAATATTACATATTGAATCGCAATATTGATTCGGATCATTTTGTGAATTTTTCACATATTTCACCCTGTAGACGTCAGTCGCACACGTTACAGAGAGGCTGCCGGAGCAGTATAGGTATACAGGTTTGGCAAAACCAAACAGGTGACACACTTCAGCGCAGAGGCTGAATCCCTGCGTATTTAAAACGCGTAGGCCCGCAAGTCAATTTAGTTAGATCTCTCTAATAAATCGCCTGCACAATATTTGCTTAAAAATCCAAAGCGCACCTCACCTTGAACCGCTTCTTTTTGATCTTCTTGAGCGCTCTGGCGGTGCTTTTTGGTGCCGAAATGCTGAACCCGGTTCAGGAAGTTTTAATCCATCCCTGGACTTCGCTTTTGGCCTGCTGGAGCGCCTTGCTAATGACGCCTTTCGACCCCGACATCCTGAGCCAGGGCCGGGTGTTGATGAGCCAATCCACGGGCATTGGTGTCTCCATTGAGGCCGGTTGCAACGGCATAGAAGCCGTCGTTATTCTGGTCGCTGCAGTCATCGCCTTTCCATCCTCATGGAAGCTCAAATGCATAGGCATCACCGCCGGGTTCGTCGCGATCCAAGCGGTCAATTTGCTGCGCATCATCAGCCTCTACTACCTCGGGCAGTGGAACTTCCAGGTTTTCGAGTTCGCCCACTTGTACTTGTGGCAGGCACTGATCATGCTCGATGTACTCATCGTCTGGTTGCTATGGGTACGGGCCGTGGCCCGCCAGTCAAATGCGACGCTCCCCACTTAGCCGCTTCAGCCGAGTACTGGCTCTGGGCGTCCCGGGACTGCTGGTTCTGATGCCTGTCTGGTATTTTCTTGCCGACTATCTGGCTGCACCAGTGATCTTGATCGCTGCGAACGTCATGCAAATGCTGTTCCCCTGGGTGGACGGCTACGAGATTCGGGGCAGCACGGGGGTTCTGCTCACCCAGCTCAAGGTGCTTGTCCAGCAGGGCAACAAACTAGCTGTGGGCTTTATGGCTCCAGAGGTGAACTATCGCAGCTTCGGCTACGGTGTGGTGATGCTGTGGTCATTGTTCGTGGTATCCAAGCCCCGACGCCTGGTATTGAAGGGGCTGTTGGCCACGGGCGTCCTTCTATTGCTCCAGGCTTTCGCCCTGTGCTTCCAATGGCTCAAGGACACCGTGATCTCCGGCGGTCCGGGTGCACTGCAGCAGGCACGCATGCCTGCATGGGCGCCGGAAGCCATCGCATACGGGTATCAGTTTGGCTTCCTCATCCTCACGCCTCTCGCGCCGGTTCTGTTGTGGGCATTGCTGAACCAGGGGTATTTCAAGGGCTTGTGGCTGGAGTGGACTTTCTCTGCGGCCATGGATCGATAGCAATCTGGTAGGCCACGCCGGAGAGGATTCCAATGAATCGCAGCAGCATTCCGATACGCGCGACTGCTCGGAGGATATGGCGCGTGAACAACTGCAGGTGGTGGATCACTCCCTGAGTGAAGGCAAACTGCGCACGCGATTCGGGCAACTGGGACACCTAACAGGCTGCTGAAATACTCCCCAGCGTCCGAACCTGTTCAGCGGCTGTAGCCGCATTTTTCCGTATCTTGAAAGTCAGCCCCTCAAAATCGCCTGCTTTCAGTCACAAAGCACGGTTTTTTTGCCCCTATTCCCTTCACATCTGCCCCTGCAGACGGATTTGCCCCAGGCTGCGCAACCGCGTGAGGTTGTAGCCCGCCATCGCCAGCACAAACATCTGGTCCACCTTCTTGATCCCGCGCACCAGCACCTGGCGCATGTGCCCCACTGTCTTGGCCCAGCCAAAGCCCTGCTCGATCAGCTTTCTCTTTTGCTGGGAGATCGCATAGCCTTCGCTGTCTGCGATCACGTCAGGAACTGCCGATTGGCGCCCAGATTTGTTTTGCGCCACATGGGGCAGCACTTTCGTCTCCTGCTGGGCTTGGATGAATTCCTTGGCGTCGTAGCCTTTATCGGCGCCCAGCGTGATGGCGATGGGCTCATCGCTTGGCAAGGCCTGGCGGGCATCATTGATCATGACCTTGGCCGCTTCACGCTCTGCATACCCGTCAGCTTGGGTGACCACGGCGCTGACCACCAGGCCGTGGCGGTTGTCGATGAGTGTGTGGCCCATGAATCGCAGTTCGCTGGCAGTCTTGCCCTTGCGGTACAGCCGTGCATCCCCGTCCGTGGTGGATTCATGGGTTTCGTTGCTGCGCTTTTGATCTTTGAAGTTACCCGCATCGGTATCGTCATCGCCCTCTGGGCGGTCTTTGCGCACAAAACTCTTGTGACCTGCCCACGCCTGGATCAGGGTGCCGTCCACGCTGAAGTGTTCACCTGACAGGAGTTCCTGCTCCTGGGCTTGCTGCACGATCTGGTTGAAGAACTCGATGACGGCATCGTGCTCGATCAGGCATTCACGGTTCTTGCTGAAGACAGTGGGCACCCAGACTGCGTCGTCCATGGCCAGGCCGATGAACCAGCGAAACAGCAGGTTGTATTGGGTCTGCTCCATGAGCTGGCGCTCCGAGCGCACGCTGTAGAGCACCTGAATGAGCATGGCGCGCAGCAGTTTCTCGGATGCAATGCTGGGGCGCCCGCCTTTGATGTCAGCCGCATACATCCGGGCAAACAGCTCATCCATGTTGGTCAGGGCTTTGTTGACCATCACACGGATCACGCGCAGGGGGTGATCGGCGGGGACGAAATCATCGAGGTGGCGCATGGTGAGCAGGCTCTCGGTGAAGGTGTCGGCTCCGCGCATGTCTGGCTCGTCTGTCTGGTCGGTTGGGTTGCCTCGATTGTCCTGACAAGACGTCAACTGAGGAGTGATGGTGGGGTGAATCGCCCCGGGTTTCGCGGAGGCTCAACACTCTGAGAGGATTGAGCCATGAAGAAGACGAACAAGTTCTCGCCCGAGGTGCGTGAGCGCGCAGTGAGGATGGTGCAAGAGCATCGCGGGGAGTA
>Ga0209207_1000625_pt1 | contig 20297 bp, 22 predicted proteins | sample SaghotsprinmetaG_FD_184140 | JGI IMG/M metagenome (GOLD analysis project Ga0209207, IMG submission 184140) | Hot spring microbial communities from South Africa to study Microbial Dark Matter (Phase II) - Sagole hot spring metaG (SPAdes) (version 3) | ecosystem: Environmental > Aquatic > Thermal...
GTGGAGCTTTATGAACGGGCTAGTCGGGTTGTGCTGGAGCGAGAGCAACACCTGCCGGCTGTTGTCGCTCATCAGGGTCGAGATGCGGCCGATCATGTCGACCGGCTCCAGGCGCGCCTGGTAGGTGTGGTCGAGAGCGCCGTTGGTGATCGCGACACCGCCGACGCCCACGACCGCGCCGCCGGCGAGCAGCGCGCCCATGAAACCCATCGTCGCCAGCAGGCGCGTCCGGATCGAGATGCGCCGCCACCAGGGCGGCCGGGTGTCGAGCGCCTTCTTGGTCCGATTCAGTTGCTCGTAGAGGGCTTCGGCCTGCCGCACGGCCTCCCGCGAAGGTTCGCTGCGCACCGACAGGTAGCCGACGGTCTGATCGTTTTTCCTGACTGGCACCACGAAGGCATCGACCCAGTAATGATCGCCGTTTTTGGCACGATTCTTGACGATGCCGCGCCAAGGCAGCCCCTCTTCCACGGTGCGCCAGAGATCCTCGAAGGCCTGCGGCGGCATGTCGGGGTGACGCACGACGTTGTGGTTCTTGCCGATCAGCTCCTCGCGCGAGAAGCCAGAAACTTCGACGAAAGTGTCGCTGGCGTAGGTGATGATGCCCTTCAGATCGGTCTTCGAGACCACATAACGCCCCCGCGGGAAGGGCTTTTCCCGCTGGGTCACCGGAAGATTCACCTTCAATGCAGGCTCCTTGTTCGTCTTCTTGGTGTCGAACAAGGGGAACCCGCCGGCCGCGGCTTCGTGACAGCGCCGTGAAAGAGTCCCCCTCTCCTTCCTTTCCTGGCAATCCCTCGACCTTGGATCAGCCGCGCTGACCGACAGGCCGGAACTTTGCGCCTCCGTCTTTCGCCCAGAGTAGCCCTTGGCAGGCCAGCGGCGCGATCATGCCGCGCCGCCTGCCGCGCCGCCGGTGCGCGCATAGCATAATACTTAAATAATGAATCGGCAATGAAAAAACTTCCTAAATAATAAATTATTTTTATACGCGAACCGGGTGCATGGTCCTGGCGTCGCAAAAGCGACGATGACGTCCTGCGTCGAATCAATGGGTTAAGCATGGCACGCCGATTGCTAAATGTTCATCATGAGACCCGCCCAGATCGCCGCACTGCTCGACGAACCCGCCTGCGCGCACAATGCCAAGGAGAAGTCGGGCTGCGCGCGTCCGAAACCCGGCGCCACGGCCGGCGGCTGCTCCTTCGACGGCGCGCAGATCGCCCTGTTGCCCATCGCCGACGTCGCGCACATCGTGCATGGTCCGATCAGTTGCGCCGGCAGTTCCTGGGACAACCGCGGCACGAAGACCACCGGGCCGACGCTGTTCAAGATCGGCATGACCACCGACCTCACCGAGCAGGACATCATCATGGGGCGCAGCGAAAAGCGCCTGTTCCATGCGATCAAGCAGGCGATCGACGACTACAGGCCCGCCGCCGTGTTCGTCTACGCGACCTGTGTGACGGCGCTGATCGGCGACGACTTCGAGGCGGCCTGCAAGGCGGCGGCGGCGGAACATTTTGGCGTGCCGGTCGTGCCGGTCGATGCGGCCGGCTTCTACGGTACCAAGAACATGGGCAACCGGCTGGCCGGCGAGGCGATGCTCAAATACGTGATCGGCTCGCGCGAACCCGAGCCGGCGCCCGCCGAAATTCTGGCCCAGCGCCCCGGCATCCAGGTTCATGACATTTCCCTGATCGGCGAATACAACATCGCCGGCGAGTTCTTCCATGTGCTGCCTCTTTTCGACGAGCTGGGCCTGCGTGTGCTGGGCACGCTCTCGGGCGACGCGCGCTTTGCCGAAGTGCAGACGATGCATCGCGCCGAGGCGAGCATGGTGGTGTGCGCCAAGGCCTTGCTCAACGTCGCGCGCAAGGTGAAGGAACGCTGGGGCGTGCCTTTCTTCGAGGGCAGCTTCTACGGCGTCAAGGACATGTCGCAGAGCTTGCGCGACTTCGCCGGGCTGCTGAACGATCCCGATCTGACGGCGCGCACCGAGGCGCTGATCGCCCGCGAGGAAGCCAAGGCGAACGCGGCGCTCGAACCCTGGCGCGTGCGGCTCAAAGGCAAGCGCGTATTGCTCTACACCGGCGGGGTGAAATCCTGGTCGATCGTCTCGGCCCTGCAGGATCTGGGCATGACGGTGGTGGCCACCGGCACGAAGAAATCGACGGAAGAGGACAAGGCGCGCATCCTGGAACTGATGGGCCCCAATGCGCGCATGATCGACGAAGGCAGCCCGAAGGCGCTCTTGGGCGCCTACAAGGAATTGAAGGCGGACATCCTGATCGCCGGGGGGCGCAATCTCTACACGGCGCTCAAGGCACGGATTCCCTTCCTCGACATCAACCAGGAGCGCGAATTCGGCTACGCCGGCTACGACGGCATGGTCGAACTCGCGAAGCAGCTCGCGCTGACCATCGAAAGCCCGGTGTGGGAAAAGGTGAGAAAGCCCGCCCCGTGGGCGACGACGCAGCAGGTCGGCACGCCCGTTCTCGCCTGACCTTGCCCGGCTTATTCTGACGATAAGAAATCCTGTCTGGCCTCGCGGCGGCGGGATCGCTACATTAGCGTTTTCGAAATCGCTGCCGAGGAGCCCAACATGCAGGATGGCCGCATTACCCTGACCCAGTTCATCATCGAAGAGCAGTCTCACGTCGCCGGGGCGACCGGCGATTTTTCCGGCCTGCTGAGCGACATCGCCACGGCCTGCAAGGTCATCAGCAACGCGGTGTCGAAAGGCGCGCTGATCGGCGTGCTCGGCAGCGCCGGCGAGGAGAACGTGCAGGGCGAGGTGCAGAAAAAGCTCGACGTGATCTCCAACGACGTGATGATCCGCTCCAACGAATGGGCCGGGCATCTGGCCGGCATGGCCTCGGAGGAGATGGACGACATCTATCCGATTCCCGCCGGCAAGAAGCGCGGCAAGTATCTGCTGGTCTTCGATCCGCTCGACGGCTCGTCGAACATCGACGTCAATATCACCGTCGGCACCATCTTCTCGATCCTGCGCTCATCGAAGCCCGGCGAGGATGCGACGCTGGAAGATTTCCTCCAGCCCGGTGTGCAGCAGGTCTGCGCGGGTTTCGCGCTCTACGGCCCGTCGACGCTCTTGATCCTTACCACCGGCCACGGCGTGAACGGCTTCACGCTCGACCGCGAAGTGGGTGAATTCGTTCTCACCCACCCGGCCATGAAGATTCCCGAGGACACGCAGGAATTCGCCATCAACGCCTCGAACGAACGCTTCTGGGAATGGCCGGTGAAGCGCTACGTCGACGAATGTCTCGCCGGCAAGAACGGCCCCAGGGGCAAGGATTTCAATATGCGCTGGATTGCGTCCATGGTCGCCGAGGCTTACCGCATCCTCACGCGCGGCGGCGTCTTCATGTATCCGAAGGACACGAAAGACCCGAGCAAGCCTGGCCGCCTGCGCCTGCTCTACGAAGCCAACCCGGTCGGTTTCATCGTCGAGCAGGCCGGCGGCAAATGCACCACCGGCTTGCAGCGCATGCTCGAAGTCCAGCCGACCTCGCTGCATCAGCGCGTGCCGCTGATCTTCGGCTCGAAAAACGAGGTGGAGCGCATCGAGCGCTACCACCAGGAATTCCGCGCCAGCTGAAGAAGTCGGCCCAGCCCTGACGTCGAGATCGGCGACGCGGCGGTTGGCCTCGCGCGCCATGGCCTGGATCGCCGCCAGCTCGGCGGCGGAGGGCGGCGCGACGGCGCGGCTGGCGTAGATGAGGAAATGCAGCGCGGTTTCCGCGCCCGGCGCGTCGCTTTCCGGCTGGGTTTCCACGGCAGTCAGGAAGTCGGCCGCTTCGAGCGGTCGGTAGAAGTAGTAGCCCTGGATCAGGTTGCAGCCATGGGCGCACAGCTCGCGCCGCTGGACGCTGTTTTCGACGCCTTCGGCAACCAGCTTGAGGCCGAGCGCACGGCCGAGGCCGATCACCGCGCGGATGATGGTGCGCGCCTCCTCGTTTTTGTCGATGCCGTCGGTGAAGATGCGGTCGATCTTCAGCACCTTGACCGGCAGGCGCTTGAGCTGTGCCAGCGAGGAGTAGCCGGTCCCGAAGTCATCCACCGCGATGTCGAGGCCGAGTTCGTTCAGCCGGCGCAGCACGCGCAGGTTGGTCTCCACGTCGGCCATCAGCGAGGTCTCGGTGATTTCGAGGAGGGTGACCCGGCGCGGATCGATGCCGGTTTCGGCGAGCGCTGCCGCGAAATCATCGGCGAGGCCCTCTTCGGAAAGCTGGCGCGCCGAGACGTTGATCGTCACGTAGGGCGCGTCGGCGCCCCAGCCTTCGCCCATGGCGGGAATGCCGACTTCCATTTCCGGCACGCCAAGCGCATCGAGCGCATGAGTGATGGCCAGCTTTTCGTCGAGCGAGAAAGCGACACCGGCGGATTGCTCGCCGTCGCGCAGTGTGGTGTCGTTGATGACGACCTAGGGAGAAAGGGCAGGACGGGAATCCATGCCGGGCAGACAGCAAGTTCGGCGCCCAGAATAAAGTCTAAAAGAATCAGCAGGTTGGTGTTTTCTTGGCGCAAATGCGACAGGCAAACAATGCGGTGGCGCACGATTGACATGAGCGTGCCAAGGCCAAACAATCCGCCCTTCACAACATCACCACGAGGAGAGCATCGATGAAAAAACGCCTGATCGCACTTGCCTGCCTGGGGGTCTTTGCTACTCCGGCGGTCGCCAACGAGGCCCAGCTTGCCGAGGAAGCGCGCGCCCTGCCCGGCAAGATGGTGCCGCGACTGCTGGAGGTGCTGACCGAGGAAATCGGGAAGGGCGGCCATGCCGAAGCCATTTCCGTTTGTCGCGAGAAGGCGCCGCAGATGGCCAGGGCCTTGTCCGAGCAGACCGGCTGGGCGGTCCGGCGCGTGAGCCTGAAGAACCGCAATCCCAAGGCCGTGCCCGATGCCTGGGAGCGCGCCGTGCTCGAGGAGTTCGACCGGCGCATGGCGGCTGGCGAAAATCCGGCGCAGATCGAAAAGGCCGAGGTGGTGACGATGGACGGCAAGAAGGTCTATCGCTACATGAAGGCGCTGCCGACCAACGAACTGTGCTTGAGCTGCCACGGCACGCCCGACAAGATCGCCCCCGAAGTGCAAGCCAGGCTGAAGGCGCTCTATCCCGACGACAAGGCGATCGGCTACGAGCTCAAGCAGATTCGCGGCGCGATTACCGCCAGAAAGCCGATGTAGCTTCGAGGCAGGGTTTTCTGCCCCGCAAAGACAAAGGCCCGGCGCAGTTGCAGCCGGGCCTGTTGCGTTTTCTGGTGGGCCGTGTAGGGATCGAACCTACGACAAACGGATTAAGAGTCCGCTGCTCTACCAACTGAGCTAACGGCCCGATGGTTTGAACTTAATCAACCGAATTCTGTGGTGGGTGGTACAGGATTCGAACCTGTGACCAATTGGTTAAAAGCCAACTGCTCTACCGACTGAGCTAACCACCCCGGATACAAAATCCGTACATTATAACCAAACCGCGCGGCTTTGGTATCGGGCGATCAGGCTTCGCGCATCATCCACCAGTACTGGACCTTCATCGTTGCGGCAGCGCCGGCGACGATGGCGGCGAAGGTGAGCAGCGAGCCCAACGCCAGCGTCGAGACCCCGGTGATGGCCTGGCCGACGGTGCAGCCCATCGCCAGCGGGCCGCCGATGCCCATCAGCACCGCGCCGATGGCGTGGTTGGCGAAGTCGCCGCGCGAGGCGAACCACTCGATGCGGAAACTGCGGCTCGCGAGCGCCCAGAGCAGCGAGCCGACGATCACGCCGACCATCGCGGCGATGCCGAAGTTGATCAGCGAGAAATTCTGCGGGTCCATGAGGTAGCGGGCGCCGTCGCCCATCGGGCTCATGAAGGTAAAAGACTGGGTCTCGACGCGCAGGGGCTTGACGTCGGCGAAGTCTGCCCACTCCTTCCACTCGGCGCCCATCTTGCCGCCGGTGACGTACCAGCCGGCGACGACGATGAGACCGATGGCGATGCCGGCGAGGACGTTGTCGCGGTTCTCGCGGAAATCTTTCGCCGCGAAGACGAAGGCGATCACGGCAAGGCCGACGACGATGCCGGCGATGGTGTTGCCGACGCCGAGCAGCTCGCCGAGCGCCTGGCTCGCATGGCCGCTGGCGGCGAGGTTGATCGTCGTCGCCCTCACCAGGGGGCCGAACACGTCGCCGAAGAAGTTCGTCCATTGCATCTGGTAGGCGCAGGCGGCGGCGATGACGAGCACGACCAGCGACTTGAGGTTGCCGCCGCCGATGCGCACCAGCGTCTTGTTGCCGCAGCCCGAGGCGAGCGTCATGCCGATGCCGAACAGCAGGCCGCCCAGCACATGGCGCAGCCAGGAAAAGTTGGCGGTACGGTAAGAGGGGAAGGTTTCGTTGCCGATGGCGGCGAGCTGGAAGGCTTCCAGCGCCACGACGCCGAGCAGCGCCACGGCGGCGGCCAGCAGCCAGGCGCGCATGCGCCCCCAGTCGCCCATGTTGACGACGTCGGAGACGGCGCCCATGGTGCAGAAGTTGGTCTTGTTGGCGATTGCGCCGAGCAGCCCGCCGAGAACCAGGGCAGCGAGCAACACCTGATGATGGATGGTGAGTTCCATGAAGTGCCGACCTCCGAAAAAATCCGCACCTGGGGCGCGTCGTCGTTATGTTTTGAGCAAAGCGCGGATTCTCTTCGAAAGCGCTTCGCCTTCCAATCGAAACCTTCTTTTTCGCGATAATTCTGGTCTATATGGCGTTTTGCCGATAGACGGCGGGGTCGGGCAGGCCGGCCGCCGCGAAGCCGGCGCGGCGCAGCCGGCAGGCGTCGCACAGGCCGCAGGCCTGTCCCCGTGCGTCGGCCTGGTAGCAGGAGACCGTGAGTCCGTAATCGACGCCGAGCGCCGCGCCGCGCCGGATGATGTCGGCTTTGGAAAGGTCGATCAGCGGCGCATGGAGGCGGAGTGCGCGGCCAGCCACGCCGGCTTGGGTGGCGAGATTCGCCAGGCGCTCGAAGGCGGCGATGAATTCCGGGCGGCAGTCCGGGTAGCCGGAATAATCGACGGCATTCACGCCGATGAAGATGTCCTGCGCGCCGAGGGTTTCGGCCCAGCCCAGCGCGAGGGCCAGCATCACCGTGTTGCGCGCCGGCACGTAGGTGACGGGAATGCCCGGCTGCACGCCGCCGGTAGGCACGGCGATGGCCGGATCGGTGAGCGCCGAGCCGCCGAATTGCGCCATGTCGAGATGGACGACGCGGTGCTCGGTCGCGCCCAGGCTCGCGGCGACGCGTGCGGCGGCGGCGAGTTCGGCGGCGTGGCGCTGACCGTAGTCGACCGAGAGGCAATGGCAAAAAAACCCCTCGCTCTTGGCGATGGCGAGACAGGTGGTCGAATCGAGGCCGCCCGAGAGCAGGACGACCGCGCGCCTAGCGGCCACGTTCTTCTCCCCAGATCAGCTTGTGCAGTTGCAGCTGGAAGCGCACCGGCAGGCGGTCGGCGAGAATCCACTCGGCCAACTGCGCCGGCGGCAGGCGATCGGCCACCGGCGAGAAGAGCACCGGGCAGATCGCGTCGAGGCGCCGTGTCGCCAGCACCGACTTTGCCCATTCGTAATCGCGGCGCGAGGCGAGCACGCACTTCAGCTCGTCGCCGGGGCCCAAGAGGGCGAGATTCTCCCAGCGGTTTTTCTCGCACGCGCCGGAATCCGGCGCCTTGAGATCGACGATGCGGGACACGCGCGTATCGACGCCACCGATGTCGAGCGCCCCCGAGGTTTCCAGCGAAACCGAGTAGCCGGCATCGCACAGTGCGGTCAGGAGCGGCAGGCAGGCGACTTGCGCGAGCGGTTCGCCGCCGGTGACGCAGACGGCGGGGCAGCCGAAGGCGGCGACACGGGCGAGGAGGGTGGTGATGTCGAGCGTCTCGCCGCCCGCGAAAGCATGGGTCGTGTCACACCACGCGCAGCGCAGCGGACAGCCGGCAAGGCGCACGAACACGGTCGGCAGGCCGATGCGCGTCGATTCGCCTTGCAGGGAATGGAAGATTTCGCTGACGCGCAGCGTCGGCGCGGTCGCTGGCCCGCTCACCGCTTTCTTTGCGGCGCGAGGGTCTTGAGGGTGGCACGCGCCGTGCCGGCTTCCGGCGTCTCGGGGTATTTCTCGACCAGGTGATCGAGCACCCGGATCGCGCCCGGCGCGTCCTTGGCCTTGACCAGCGCATCGGCCTGTTGCAGCAGCGCTTCCGGCGCGCGGGCGTCCTTGGGCCACTCGGCGGCGACCTTGCCGAACGCGGCGGCGGCTTGCAGAAAGCCCTTCTGCTGGAAATGGCTGGAGCCCAGCCAGTAGTGCGCGTTGGGCAGCAGGGTCGAGCGGGGATGGGCGGCGATGAAGGCGGCAAAGGCTCCCTGCGCCTCGGCGAACTTGCGCTCGCGGAACAGCCCCAAGGCGGCTTCGTAATCGCGCATCTCGGTCTGCGGATTCGCTGCCGGCGGCGAGGTCGGGGCGGCGGCCACGGTTGCCGCGGCGTTCTCTTCGAGCTTGCGCAGCCGGTTGTCGAGATCGACGTAGAAATCCTGCTGGCGTTTCAGGGCGGCATCGAGACCGTGCGTCAGCACTTCGATCTGGCCGGTGAGCCGCGCCATTTCGGCGCGCAGGCCTTCGCCCTGGTTGGCGAAATCGAACTGGTTCTTTGCCAGCGCATCGATGCGCTGGGCGAGCGCTTCGACGCGCTGGCTGAGCGCTTCGACCGTTTTGCCCAGTTCGGCGATCTGCTTGCGCGCTTCGCTGTCGCCGAAAAGCGCGTGGGCAGGCGGCGCAAGGAGCGCACAGGAGAACGCGACGACGGGGATGAGGCGCGCCCGCATGGATCAGAACTCTCCCGAGTAGAGCATGTCGCCGCGGCGGTTCTGCGCCCAGCAGGATTCCGTCGACTCCATGCACACCGGCTTTTCTTCGCCGAGGCTGACGGCTTCGAGCTGATCCTCGCGGGCGCCGAGCAGCATCAACGCGCGCTTGACGGCCTCGGCGCGTTTCTGGCCGAGGGCGAGGTTGTATTCGCGGCTGCCGCGCTCGTCGGCGTTGCCCTGGATCAGCATCTTCATCTGGCCGTTGGCGGCGAGAAAGCGCGCGTGGTGCCCGAGCAGCGCCTGGTATTCGCCCTTGACGACATAGCTGTCGTAGTCGAAATAAACGCTGCGCTTGGACAGCGGGCTGTTCGGATCCTTCAGCGCGGCCAGATCGTAGGGGTTCGGCTTGGCCGATGTCACCGGGGCGACGGCGGGAGGGGACGCCACGACCGCGCTCGGCGTGCGGTCCTCGACGCCGGCGGCGGTTTGTTCCGGTGCGGCCGGCTGGCTGGCGCAGCCAGCGAGCAGGGCCAGGGAAAGAACGGAAAGCGTGGCGGCGATGCGGAGGGTCATGGCGGATTCCTTGCGTCTCGAACGTTGATGAGGGGTCACGGGATGAACGGCCCCCAGGCCGGTTCGCGCACGTCCGCCGCCTGCACCGAGAGACGCTGCTTGACGCGTCCGTCGGCGGAGACCGCGGCGAGCACGCCGCGTCCGCCGACCTCGGTGGCGAACAGGATCATGCGACCGTTGGGGGAGAAACTGGGCGACTCGTCCTTGGCGGTGTCGGTGAGCACCTGCACCTGGCGCGTGCCGAGATCCATGATGGCGATACGGAAGCGCCCGCCGTCGCGCGTGACGAAGGCCATGCTCCTGCCGTCGGGCGACAGACGCGGCGTGACGTTGTAGCTGCCGTCGAAAGTGACGCGTTCGGCAGCGCCGCCGGCCACCGGCTGGCGGTAGATCTGCGGGCTGCCGCCGCGATCCGAGGTGAAGTAGATGAACTTGCCGTCCGGCGAGAATTGCGGTTCGGTGTCGATGCCGGGCGAAGCGGCGAAGCGGGTTGGGCCGCTGCCGTCGGCATTGACGAGATAGATCTGCGAATGGCCGTCGCGGGTGAGCACCACGGCGATGCGCTTGCCGTCGGGAGACCAGGCCGGCGCGGAATTCGACCCCTTGTAGTTGGCGACGACGTAGCGCCGCCCGCTCGCCAAGTCATGCACATAGACGATGGGCTTTTTCGCCTCGAAGGAAACGTAGGCGAGCTTCGTGCCGTCGGGCGACCAGGCCGGCGACATGATCGGCTCGCGCGAGGCGAGCGCCGCCTGCGCGCCGTTGCCGTCGGCATCGGCGATCATCAGTTCGAAGCGCCCCGCGCTCTTGACCACGTAGGCGATGCGCGTCGAGAAGATGCCGCGTTCGCCGGTGAGCTTTTCATAGATCGCGTCGGCGATGCGGTGCGCGGTGGCGCGGAGTTGTGCCGACGTGTGCGCATACGCCTGGCCGGCGATGGCCGCCTGCTTCACGGTGTCGTGCAGGCGGAAGCGCGTGGCGTAGCTGCCGTCGGGCTGGGCCGTCACGCTGCCGGCCGCCAGGGCGTCGGCGCCGCGCGATCTCCACTCGATGTAGTTGGGCGCGGAGTTCTCGTTCATGCCGACCGCAGGGGCATCGACGATCTGGAAGAGGCCGCTGCGTTCCAGGTCGGCGCGGATCACCGAGCCCAAGGCCTGCGCCACCACGCGCTCGCCGGAAAAATCCGCGATGGCGATGGGCAGGCGTTGCGCGCCTGCACCGGTGATCTCGATGGAAAGCTGCGCATGGGCGAGCAGCGCGAATGCGCCAAGCCAGGCGCCGGCCAGGCGTGGGAGCCAGTTCGTTTTCATGCGGAAGATTATAGCGGCGAGCCCCTATTCGTCCTGCGGACGAAACTTTAGTTCCAAATCGCGACGGAAAAGTTCGCTGCGCGCCGGTTTGGGCAAGGGGCTGGACTTGTGGATCGCCCGTTCGGTCGCCGCATCCCAGGCCGGGTTGCCGGAAGATCGCTTGAGGCGCACCGTCAGCACGTCCCCCGAAGGCAGCTGGGTCACCTCGAAAACCGCCTCGGGATTGCCGCGCACGTCGGGCGGCATGATGATGTTGCCGCGCACCTTGCCGCGGATGGCGGCGATGTAGCGATCCATTTCCCCCGCTTGGGCGGCCGCTGCCTGGCGTGCGCGCAACTCGGCCAGCTCGCGCGCGGCTGCATCGGCCGCGCGGCGCTGCTGTATCGCTTCCGCCTCGCGGCGCAGTTGTTCCTCGAAGTGGTCGGGCTGCGGTCGGGGTTCCGGTTTCGGTTCGGGTTTCGGCGGCGGCTTGGGTTTTTCCTTCTGGACGATGTCCGGCGGCTTGGGGGCCGGCTTGGGCGGTTCCGGTTTGGGGGGGGGCGGAGGAGGCTCCGGCTTCGGTTCCGGTTGGGGTTCGGGTTTCGGCGCAGAAGTCGACGCCGGCGGGACGGCGGCGACCAGCTCCACCTGCACGACGGACTCCGGCTTCGTTTGCCAATGCACGCCGTAGATGAGCAGCGCGGCGAGCAGCACGTGCATCAGCACCGCCAGCACGAGGGAGATGCGCTTGCCCGGCGCGGGGCGCGGTGCGGCGGGCGTGTCGGACATCGCCTACTTCTTCGGCTGCACCAGCAGCCCGATCTTCGCCACCTGCGCCCGCTGCAGTTCGTCCATGACGTCGAGGACTGCCTCGTATCTGGCGTTCTTGTCGCCAGCGATCAGCACCGGCTGGTCGGGATGCCTGGCCTGCGCTTCCCGGATGCGCTGCGCCAGTTCGATGCGGCCGACCGTGACCGTGGCGCCGCCGAGCGCGCGATCGCGCATCTCCATGGCGCCGTCGGCCTTGACGGTGATTTCGAGCGCTTCGACCGGCGGCGCGGCGGCCTTGCCGACGCTGGGCAGTTCGATGCTGGCCGGCGGCGCCATCGGCGCGGTGACCATGAAGATCACCAGCAGCACCAGCATCACGTCGATGTAGGGCACGACGTTGATTTCGTGCTTCAACCGTCTCGGTCTCACTTCATCTGCCTTTGCAGGATGTTCGAGAATTCTTCCATGAAGCTCTCGAAGCGCACGGTGAGCCGGTCGGTGTCGTGGGCGAAGCGGTTGTAGGCGACCACGGCGGGAATCGCGGCAAAGAGACCGATCGCGGTGGCCACCAGCGCCTCGGCGATGCCCGGCGCGACGGCGGCGAGCGTGGCGCTGCTGACACTGGCCAGCCCGCGGAAGGAGTTCATGATGCCCCACACCGTGCCGAACAGGCCGATGTAGGGCGCCACCGAGCCGACCGAGGCGAGGAAGGACAGATGCGCGTCGAGATCATCCACCTCGCGCTGGCAGGTGGCGCGCATCGCCCGCCGCACGCCGTCGATGGCGGTGGCCGGATCGAGGTTGCGCTGCCCGCGCAGCTTGGTGTATTCGCGAAAGCCGGCCTCGAAGATGCGCTCCAGCGCGCCGCTGTGCGCGCGGTTGCCGGCGGCGTCCTGATACAGGGTGTTCAGGTCGCCGCCGCTCCAGAAGTCGCGCTCGAAGGCGTCGGTCTGTCGGCGCGCCGCGCGGATCTGGAACCACTTGCGGAAGATCCAGTACCAGGACATGACGGAAAGATAGACGAGCAGGGCCATCACCAGCTTGACGACGAGGCTGGCCTGCATGACGAGGTCGAGAATGGCGAGGTCTTGGCTGACGTTCATGCGAGTTCTGCGAGCTTGGCGCGCAAGGGCGCCGGCAGCGGAGCGGGTTTGCCGCGCGCCAAGTCGAAGCAGGCGACGCGCACCGAGGCCGTCAACAGCAGGTCCTCGCCGCGCCGGATCGACTGCGCGAATGTTACCTGAGCGCGCCCCAGCGCTTCGATGGCCGTCGCCACGGCAAGCTCGTCGTCCAGCCGCGCCGGCTTGAGATAGTCAGCCGACAGTGAGCGCACGGCGAAGACCAGCCCCGTTTCCTCGCGCAGGCGGCGCTGCTCGATGCCCAGCGCACGGATGAACTCGGTGCGGGCGCGTTCCAGATACTTGAGGTAGTTGGCGTAATAGACGACGCCGCCGGCATCGGTGTCTTCGTAATAGACGCGCACCGGCAATGGCGTCATTCCTGCCAGAGCTCCCGGTTGGCGCCGCCGGGCGCCGTCAGCCCGAAGTGCCGCCAGATGCTCGCCGTCGCCACGCGGCCGCGCGGCGTGCGTTGCAGGTAACCCTGCTGGATCAGGTAAGGCTCCAGCACGTCCTCGATCGTGTCGCGCGCCTCGCCGATCGCGGCGGCGAGGTTGTCGACGCCGACCGGGCCGCCGCCGAATTTTTCGAGCATCGCGCCCAAGAGTTTTCTGTCCATCACGTCGAGGCCGAGGGGGTCGACGTCGAGCATGGTCAGCGCGGCATCGGCGATGGGGCGGGTGATCGCGCCGTCGTGCTTCACTTCGGCGAAGTCGCGCACGCGGCGCAGCAGGCGGTTGGCGATGCGCGGCGTGCCGCGGCTTCTGCGCGCGATCTCGACCGCGCCGTCCTCCGCGATCTTGCAGCCCAGTAGCTGCGCCGAGCGGCGCACGATCAGGCCGAGTTCCTCGGGCGTGTAGAACTCCAGCCGCGCGACGATGCCGAAGCGGTCGCGGAGCGGATTGGTTAGCATGCCGGCGCGCGTCGTCGCGCCGACCAGCGTGAAGGGCGGCAGGTCGAGCTTGACCGAGCGCGCGGCCGGGCCTTCGCCGATCATGATGTCGATCTGGAAGTCTTCCAGCGCGGGGTAGAGGATTTCCTCGACCACGGGCGAGAGGCGATGAATCTCGTCGATGAACAGCACGTCGTGCGGTTCGAGGTTGGTCAAGAGCGCGGCGAGGTCGCCGGCCCTCTCCAGCACCGGGCCGGAGGTCTGGCGCAGATTGACGCCGAGCTCGTGCGCGACGATGTGCGCGAGCGTGGTCTTGCCGAGCCCGGGCGGGCCGAACAGCAGGACGTGGTCGAGCGCTTCCTTGCGCTTCTTCGCCGCGCCGATGAAGATTTCGAGCTGCGCGCGGATCTTCTGCTGACCGACGTAATCGGCGAGCCGCTTTGGCCGCAGGGCGCGTTCGAGGGCGTCTTCCTGCGGCGATTCCCGCGTCGCGGCGATCAGGCGGTCGGTTTCGATCATGGCGCGATTGTCGCAGGTTCCGCCCAGCGTTCGACGAGGGTCGCGGCGAGCGCGAGGATCACCGGGCCGAGAAAGATGCCGACGAAGCCGAAGGCCAGCACGCCGCCGAAGACGCCGAGCGCGATCAGCAGGATCGGCAGGCTGGCGTGGCGGCTGATGAGGAGGGGTTTGACGAAGTTGTCGACGCTGCTGATGACGGCCGCGCCCCAGACCACCATGAAGATCGCCCAGCCGGTCTCGTTCTGGCTGTAGAGCCACCAGGCGGCGCCGCCCCAGATCAGCGGCGGGCCGACGGGCACCATCGAGAGGAAGAATGTGCCGGCGGCCAAAAGCAGCGCGGCCGGCACGCCGGCGATCAGGAAGCCGATCAGGGCGACCAGCGCCTGCGCCGCCGCCGTGCCGACGATGCCGATCATCACGCCCATGACCGTCGTGCGCGCGAGTGCGAGCATCCGCCCGCCCAGTTCGCCGCCGATCTTCTCGGCCAGCAGGGCCAGGCGTTGCGCCAGCGCGCGGCCGTCGCGGTAGAAGAAGAAGGCGATGAAGACGACGAGCGTCAGCTCGAGCAGGCCCTGGCCGATCAGCCCGACGGCGGCGAGCAGCGCCTTGCGCGTCGGCTCGAAGAGCTGCTGGCCGAGCCGCGCGAGTTCCTCCTGGTTGCCGGCGAGCTTCGCCCAGTAGGCGGCGAGATGCTTGCCGACGACGGGCAGGTCGGCAAGCCAGGCGGGCGCCGACCAGTCGCCGGCGGCCAGCCAGACGCGCAGCAGGCCGATCAGCCAGCCGATTCCGTCGGCGACGGTAGCGGCCAGATACGACATCGGCAAGAGCACGGCGCCGGCGAGCAACAGCGTCATCAGCCCGGCGGCGAGCGTCGTGCGGCCCTTGAGACGCGTCTCGATGCGTTCGAACAGCGGCCAGGTCGAGAGGCAGAGGATCGCCGCGAACAGCAGTGCGGCGAGGAAGGGCGCCAGCACCCAGGCGGCGCCGACGGCGAGCAGCGCCACGAGGGCAAGGCGGGCGTAAGCGCGGGCGCTTTCGTTCATGATTTCGCCAGGGACTTGAGGGCCTGGCGGATGCCGTCGGCGACGCCGATGTCCGCCGGCAAGGCCCTGGCGGCGGCGGCGGCCTCGCGTTCGCTGTAACCGAGCGCCAGGAGAGCGTTGAGGATGTCGCTCAGGGCATCCGGCGTCGCGGCCGCCGTCTCGCCGACGTCGACTTTTGCGGCCAGGCCGGCGACCGGCAGCTTGCCCTTGAGCTCCAGCAGCAGGCGCTCGGCGGTCTTCTTGCCGATGCCGGGAATCTTCGTCAGCCGACCGCTTTCCTGCAAGGCGACGGCCTGCGCGAGCTCGGCGACCGACAGCCCGGAGAGCACCGCGAGCGCAGTGCGCGCGCCGATGCCGGAAATCTTCAGCAGCTGGCGGAACAGCGCCCGTTCCGCCGCGGTGAGGAAACCGAACAGCAGGTGCGCGTCCTCGCGCACGACGAGGTGCGTGACGAGCGTCACCTGCTCGCCGAGATTCGGCAGGTTGTAGAAGGTGCTCATCGGTACGTCGATTTCGTAGCCGACGCCGCCGACATCGACGAGGATCTGCGGCGGGTTCTTTTCCAGCAGGGCGCCGGCGATTCTGCCGATCATATGAGCCTCCCGTTGCGCACGCGGAAGCCGCGCGTCGCGATGTTACCCAGATCCTGGCCGGCGTGGGCGTGGCAGATCGCGCAGGCGAGCGCGTCGGCGGCATCGCGCGAGGGTTCGCCCGGCAGTTGCAAGAGGCGCATCACCATGTGGCCGACCTGTTCCTTGGCCGCCTTGCCGTGGCCGACGACGGCCTGCTTGATCTGCAAGGCGGTGTATTCGGCGACGGGCAGGCTGGCCAGCACGAGCGCCGAGATCGCCGCGCCGCGCGCCTGGCCCAGGAGCAGCGTCGACTGCGGATTGACGTTGACGAAGACCTTTTCGATGGCGGCTTCGTCGGGATGGTGTGTCGCGATCACCTCGCCGATGCCGTCGAGCAGGGTTTTCAGGCGTAGCGGCAGCGGGTCGTTCTCGTTGCTCTTGACACAGCCGCTCGTCACGTAGGCGAGCCTCTGCCCGGTCTTGTCGATGACGCCGAAGCCGGTGATGCGCAGGCCGGGGTCGATGCCGAGAATGCGCAGACGCTCCACGTTACTCGGACAGCACCGCCGTCGTATAGACTTCCTGCACGTCGTCGAGATTGTCGAGCGCGTCGAGCAGCTTTTGCATCTTCGCGGCATCCTCGCCGGCCAGTTCGGTCGCGTTCTCGGGCTTCATGGTGACTTCGGCGTATTCGGCCTTGAAGCCGGCGGCCTCGAGCGCCTCCTTGACGGCGAGGAAATCGCCGGGCGCGGTGATGACCTCGATCGAACCGTCGTCATTGGTCGCGACGTCCTCGGCGCCGGCGTCGATGGCGACATCCATCAGCTTGCCTTCGTCGGCGCCCGGCGCGAAGATCAGTTGGCCGCAGTGCTTGAACATGAAGGCGACGCAGCCGTCGGCGCCCATGTTGCCGCCGTATTTGTTGAAGGCGTGGCGCACTTCGGCGACGGTGCGCGTCTTGTTGTCGGTCAGGCAGTCGACCATCACGGCCGCGCCGCCGATGCCGTAGCCTTCGTAGCGCACCTCGACGTAATCGACGCCCTCGAGTTCGCCGGTCCCCTTCCTGATGGCGTTCTCGATCTTGTCCTTGGGCATGTTGACGGCCTTGGCCTTTTCCACGGCCAGCCGCAGGCGCGGGTTGAAGCCCGGGTCGCCGCCGCCCATCTTGGCGGCGACGGTGATTTCCCTGGCGACGCGCGAGAACGCCGCGCCGCGTTTTTCATCCTGCCGCCCCTTGCGGTGCTGGATATTTGCCCATTTGGAATGTCCTGCCACTTGTGAGACCTTTCTATATCAAATCAAAGAATTACAAACTTTCTGCGGCAGATCAGTCCAGCACCGCCCTTAGCCGCGCCAGCACGTCTTCGACCACATCGGCTGGCGCCTTTTCCCGGAAGCTGGCACGGCGCGCCCGGAAATCCACGGCGCGCGGCTGGTGGCACAACACCACGCCCTGTGTCTCGGTGCCGCAGGCCATCAGCGATACCGTGAAGCCGTGCTCGCGGAAGCCCTCCCCGCCCTGCGTAATCGGGCAGACCCACACCACGCCGCCCATGCGGTTGAACTCAAGGGGAGAAACCACCAGCACCGGTCGCTGTCCCTGTTGTTCGCGCCCCTTGGTCGGGTTCAGGTCAAGGAGAAAGATGTCGCCGCGCTCGGCGCAACCTTGTTTCACGGCCGCTTCACAAGGCTTCCTCGCCGACCGGGCCATCGTTCAGCCATTCCGTATCTTCCGCGGACGGCGCGAGGCTGCCGGCATCGCAGCGGGCCAGCAGTTCCGCCAGCGTGTACTTCGGCTGGGCGCGTGGCTCGACCACGAGGCGGCCATCGCGGTACTCGATCTCCACCTGGGCGCCCGAACGCAGATGGGCCTGATCGAGGATCGGTTTCGGAATGGTCATCACCACCGAACCGCCCAGTGTGCGCAGGGTTGCCGTAGCCATGGGAAGCCTCTGTTGGAGTTACGTTAAACAAAAGTATAACTCCCGAAGACCGGGATTGCCAGCCTTGTGATCGATACAATTGCGCAAAACGAATCGATTGCCTTCAGGAGCGTTGCCATGCCCGCCCCCCTTCCCGTCGCCAGACACGGCGAAAACACCCTGCATCTCCTGCCCGCGCTGGCCAACCGCCACGGGCTAATCACCGGCGCCACCGGCACGGGCAAGACCGTCACGCTGCAACGGCTCGCCGAACGGTTCTCGGCCATCGGCGTGCCGGTGTTCATGGCCGACGTGAAGGGCGACCTGTCCGGCATCGGCGCGCCGGGCACGGCGTCGGACAAGCTCCAGAAGCGTCTGGACAGCCTCGGCGTGACGGACTGGCAGCCGCGCGCCAACCCTGTCGCGTTCTGGGACGTGTTCGGGGCGCAGGGTCATCCGGTGCGCGCGACGATTTCCGACATGGGGCCGCTCTTGCTCGCCCGCCTGCTTTCTCTCAACGACACGCAAGAAGGCGTGCTGCAGATCGTCTTTCGCGTCGCCGACGACGCCGGTCTCTTGCTGCTCGATCTCAAGGATCTGCGCGCCATGGTGCAGCATGTCGGCGACAACGCGGGGCAGTTCAAGACCCAATACGGCAACATTTCCGCCGCCAGCATCGGCGCCATCCAGCGGGGCCTCCTGGCGCTCGAAGACCAGGGCGGCGACAAATTCTTCGGGGAGCCGATGCTCGACATCGCCGACCTGATGCAAACGCAGGATGGCCGGGGCGTCATCAACGTCCTCGCCGCCGACAAGCTGATGAATTCGCCCAAGCTCTACGCGACCTTCCTGTTGTGGCTCCTGGCCGAGCTGTTCGAGCAGCTGCCCGAGGCGGGCGATCTGGACAAGCCCAAGCTCGTTTTCTTCTTCGACGAGGCGCACCTGCTGTTCGACGACGCGCCCGCGGCCTTGATCGACAAGGTCGAACAGGTGGTGCGACTCATTCGCTCGAAGGGCGTCGGCGTCTATTTCGTCACGCAGAACCCGCTCGACGTGCCAGAGAAGGTGCTCGGCCAGCTCGGCAACCGCGTGCAGCACGCGCTGCGCGCCTTCACGCCGCGCGACCAGAAGGCGGTGAAGGCGGCGGCCGAGACGATGCGCGCCAATCCCGCCTTCGATGCCGCCAGCGCCATCACCGAACTCGGCGTCGGCGAGGCGCTCGTCTCCTTCCTCGACGAGAAGGGCCGTCCCAACGTCGTCGAGCGCGCCTTCGTGCTGCCGCCGGCCTCGCGCATCGGCCCGCTCTCCGAGGCCGAGCGACAGGCGGCGATCCGCGGCTCGCTGCTCTACGGGCATTATGAAAAACAGATCGACCGCGAATCCGCCTACGAAAAGCTGATGGCGCGCTCGAACGCGGCGGCGCCGGAAAAAGTCGACGCCGGCAGGACGGCGGCTTCGTCTGGCGGCGGCATGGGCGACCTGCTGTTCGGCCGCAGCGGGCCGCGCGGCGGCCGAACCGACGGCCTGGTGCAGACCATGGCGAAAACCGTGGTGCGCAGCGTCGGCTCGCAAATCGGTCGCCAGATCGTACGCGGCGTGCTGGGCTCGCTGCTGGGCGGCAAGTCGCGCTGACCCGCCGCCACTGTGGCGGGCAAGCGACGCAGCGACGCGCCCTCATGCCGCCGGGATTGCCTGGGCGGGGCAGGCATGTCATGATGCGCGACCTTTCCATCATGTTTTCTCCTGCCGTGCGCCACCCACGTCGATTGTTGCCGACCATTGCCTTGCTCGCCCTCGTCGGCGAAGCCGCGCGCGCGGCCGGCCCGACCGAGGCCGACTACTTCAGCGAACTGCCGGAAGTGCTCACCGTCACCCGCCTCGCCCAGCCGCTGGCGGATACGCCCGGCGCGGTGACGATCATCGACCGCGAGACGATCCGGCGCTCGGGGGCGCGCGAAATCACCGAACTGCTGCGACTGGCGCCGGGCTTTGTCCTGCACCACATGTCCAGCGGCGCGCGCCCGGTGGCGAGCTACCACGCCGGATACTCGGATATCCTGCGTCACCTGCAAGTCATGATCGATGGTCGCTCGGTTTATTCGAGCCTTCTCGTCGGGACGGCCAACAACGGCCTGATGGGTCTGGTGCTGGAGGATATCGAGCGTATCGAAATCCTGCGCGGCTCGAATTCCGCATCCATTGGCGGAAACGCTTTCCACGGCGTCGTCAATATCATCACGCGCCACGCCCATGATGCGCAAGGTGGCGTAGTGAGCATGAATCTTGGGGAGGGGGGCGTTGCCGATGGCTTGGCGAGATTCGGCTGGGGCGATGCCCAGGCGGCCTACCGGGTCACCGTTGCCAGCCGCCGGGATTCCGGTTACGCGGGTTTGCACGACGACAAGCGTATCGAGCAGGGGCATTTTCGTGCCGATTGGCGCCCGACGTTGCAAGACGAGATCATGCTCACCGCCGGCTTCGCGCGTTACGAGTGGGGCATGCAGGCCCTATTGCCGGCGGCGACGCCGCGCACGGAATCCTGGGAAAACGGCTACTTGAACCTGCAATGGTCGCGGCAGCTGTCGGCGACGGATGCGCTCAAGTTTGGCGCGCAAATCGATACCGAAGAGTACGAAAACTTCTATCCCCGCTTCCGGGCGGATGGCGCCAGTCGTCGCACCGAGCTGGAGGCGCAGCACACCTTCGCAGTCGGAGATGCATGGCGCATTGTCTGGGGAGGGCAGTATC
>Ga0209207_1000627_pt1 | contig 20270 bp, 18 predicted proteins | sample SaghotsprinmetaG_FD_184140 | JGI IMG/M metagenome (GOLD analysis project Ga0209207, IMG submission 184140) | Hot spring microbial communities from South Africa to study Microbial Dark Matter (Phase II) - Sagole hot spring metaG (SPAdes) (version 3) | ecosystem: Environmental > Aquatic > Thermal...
ACCGGCTGGGCTATCCGAACGAGGAAGTCAAGCGCGCCTTGCATGGCCTGCTGCTTGCCGCCTGGGCTTCTGGTGGCGATGAGCAGCGCCCCATCGCCCAGCGCATACAGCTGTGGAAGTTGCTGGAAAAAGCCGACTTCGCCGCGCTGGAAAAGTTGTTCACCAGCTTCTTCGCCTCGATCCCGCACGACTGGTACCGCAACAACCCGATTGCCCAATACGAAGGCTACTGGGCCAGCGTTTTCTACGCTTACTTTGCGGCCTTGGGACTGGACATCGTCTGCGAGGACACGAGCAATGTCGGCCGGCTGGACATGGCGGTGAAGTTCGCGCAACAGGTGTTTCTGTTCGAGTTCAAGGTCGTCGAACTGGAACCGGAAGGCGGGGCGTTGGCGCAGCTCAAGGAACGGAACTACGCTGCGAAATACCGCGCCCTGAACCAGCCCATCCACCTCGTTGGCGTCGAGTTCAGCAAGGAGCAGCGGCAGGTGGCCGCGCTGCAGGTCGAGACGCTGAAGGAATGAACGCGACGTCGTGCCGACTGGGGAAGCGCTGGCGCGGCCGAGGATGAATAATTGCGCCGCCGGATATCCGGCGCCGGCGATCCAGATCGGCATCGAGTTTTCGCAAGCGAAGCGATAGATCGTCGGCTGGGACGTGGCCTGATGGCTGCCCGGTTGATGGCACATCGGCGATATCGGCCAATGCGTCGTTCCGCGCCAAGGCCGACAAAGTCAGTTGCGTCGGCACGGCGATGGCGGCGGGAAAGACAACGGAGGAAAAGATATGCGGAGCAAGTTTCGCCGCAGCGCTCTGGCGGTGGCGTTGTGTCTGGCTCAGACGGCGCTGGCCGGGCCGGCGGCCGGCTTTGCCGAAATCGTCGGCTTGACCGGTCGGGGCGAGATGCGGGCCGAGGGCGAGAGCGCCTGGCGCGAGGCAAAGCTGAACATGAGCTTGCGGCCAGCCGACTGGGTGCGCACGCAGGAGGCGAGCACGATGGCCCTCGTCGTCGACCAGACCCAGGTGCGATTGGCGGCGAACAGTATCTTTCAGGTCCGGCGCGACGACAAGCCGACCGGCACGACGCTGAATCTGCGTCAGGGACGGGCCTGGTCGCAGACCAAGGCGCCGCCGGCGAGCGTGCGCATGCAGACGCCGTCGGCGATCGCCGCCATCCACGGCACCGACTGGACGATGGAGGTGGACGAAACCGGTCGCTCGCTGCTCACCGTCGTGCATGGCGAGGTGCGCTTGAGTAACGAGCAGGGCGAGGTTCGGGTATCGAGCGGCGAGCAGGCCGAGGTGCTGCCCGGCCAGGCGCCGGTGAAGCGCCGAATCAGCAATCCGGCCGAGCGTGTGCAGTGGGTGAGTTCCTTCCGCGTCTGGCCGGATCGTTACCCCGAATTTCGTGCCGACGGCGAGCGCGGTGCGCTGGGCGATCTGGCGCGCCAGGGCCAGTGGTCGACGGTGCAATGGGCGTTGGCCAAGTTTCCGACGCCGATCGCCGCCGACTGGCTGCTGCTCGCCGATCTGGCCATCGAGCGCGGCGAGTTCAATGTCGCGCGCATCAAGCTGGAGGAGGGCGGGCGCAAGTGGCCCGAGGATGCGCGCTTTCCGGCGGCACTGGCCGCCTTGACGCTGCATCTGGGCGAGGGCGAGCGGGCGCTCGAACTGGCTCGTGCGGCGGTGGCGCGCTTTCCGGACGCCGTGCCGGCGCAGCTGACTTTGGGCGAAGCGGCGCGTTTTCAGGGGCTGGCCGGCGAAGCGGCCGCTGCTTTCGGCCGCGCGCTGCAGCTCGATGCGCACAGCGCCGAAGCGCATCTGGGGCTGGGGCGCGTCGCACTCGCTGCGGACGACATCGAACGCGCCCGCAGCCATCTGAGTGTTGCCGCCCGGCAGTTGCCGGAGGCGGTCGCCGAACTGGGGGCGGTCGAAGCGGCGGCCGGCCGATTTGCCGCGGCGCGCGCGCATTTCGATGCTGCCTTGCAGGCCGATGGCCAGGATTATCTCGCCCAGGCCGGGCTGGCCCGCCTGCATCTGCTGCAAAGCGAGGACGAGGCAGCGCTCGCGGCGCTGCTGCGCGCCAGTGTGCTCGAACCGCGTTTGGCGCAGGCCTATGTCTGGCGCGCGGTCGTGCATCATCGCCGCGGCGAAAGTGCCGTGGCGCTCGATTTCCTGCACCAGGCCAGCGAGCGCGATGCGCGCGATCCGCTGCCGCATTTCATCGCCAGCCTGATCCTGCAGGACATCGGCCAGCCGCTGGCCGCCGTGCGCGAGGCCCGGCAGGCGCGCGCCAAGCTGCCCTTCCTGAAGTCGCTGGCACCGCTCAGCGTCGACCAGAAGGGACGGGCGAATCTGGGCAGTGCGCTCGCCAGCCTCGATCTGGCCGACTGGGCGCTGCATTACGCCAGCACGTCTTTCGATCCGCTGTGGGCCGGCAGCCATTTCTTTCTCGCCGACCGGCTCGTCGGACAGCGGGTGCGCAATGCTGCGCTGATGCAGGGCTATCTGACCGATCCGCTGGCTTTTGGCGCCGATCAGGCACGCCAGAGCCTGCTGCCGGCACCGGGCACATATCTTTCGCTCGCGGCACGCTGGCAGCGCAGCAACAGCGATCGCACTTTCGATCCAGCGCTGCGCGCCAATGGCCTGACGCAGTTTGGCGAGGACCGTCTGGCCTGGTTCGTCGAGGCGTTGCGCAACGTGCAGACGCATCGCTCCGAGCCGCACGTCGAGGCGAGCGGCAATGCGCTTACCGCCGCACTTGGCTTCAAGCCGCGGCACGATCTCGGTTTCTTCGTTTTCGCCAATCAATACCGGCCGGACATCGTCGAGCGCGCTGCGACGCTCGATCAGCGCATCGACGGCGAAAGTCGGCGTCTCGATGCCGGCGGCAGCCTGAAACTAGGCCCGGAGCGGCAGTGGTGGTTCAAGGCCGGCACCGGCGAGGATCGCCTGCATCAGCTGCGCGCCAGCGGTACGCGCCTCGACCGCAGCGAGCGCCAGCACGACCTGCAACTGCGCTCGACCTGGCGGGCAGCCGGCGATGAACTGAGCTTCGGCGGCGAATGGGCAAGCAGCGATGTCGATGTCCGCATCGGCCGTGGCCGCATCGTGCTGCCGCGCACGCAGCGCGACGACGCCTTCGCCTTCTGGCTGCAGGGTCGGCGACCGCTGGGCGAGAGCGGTGGCAGCGCCGAAGGCCGCCTGACGGCCAGCGATTACTGTATGGAGGCCAATGCCAGCGGTCTGGTGACGCGCGACTGTGCCGGTGCCCGCCTGCTGCCGGCGCTTGGCCTCGTCTGGTCGGTCGGCGAGGCGCTGACCTTGCGCCTGCGCGCCGCGGAAGAGCAACGCTCGCCGGCACCGAACGGCCTGCGGCCGGTGCTGCTGGCCGGCATCGCCGACGACGAACAACTGCTGCTGCCCGGCGGCCGCCAGCAGCGCCTGCGCCTGCAGGCCGACTGGCAGGGCAGCGAGCGCTTGTTCGTCGCCGCTTTCGTCGATCAGCGCGCGGTACGCAATCTCGGCGAGGCGGGCAATGTGCGCAATGCCGGCGAGGAGGTGGCCGACATCGCACGCTTGCGCACTGCCAGCCTGTGGCAGTACTGGGGCCAAGTCGAGCGGCTCGAAGATCAAGCGGTGTTCCTCGAAGGTCGCGCGCGCTTTGCCGGCGTGAGCGCGAATGCGCTGCTCGGCGACGGTTTGGCCGGCAGCGCCGCCTATGTGCATACCGTCAGCCGCAACACTGGTACGTGGTTCCGCGATTTCCCCTTGCCCTATCTGCCGCGCCACCGCGCCAGTCTGGGCCTCAACTGGAGCAATGAAAACCGCTTGCAGCTCGGTAGCTGGCTGATCTGGCGCTCGGCGCGTTTCGCTGCCGAGCATGGTGAACCGCTGCCGGCGAGCTGGGATCTGGCGCTCAAGGCGCAGTGGGAATCGGCCGACAAGCGCAGGCGGTTCGATGCCTGGGCGATGAATCTGCTCAGGAAAAACGCCGCCGGCCAGCGTGACGATGCGCGCGTCGGCATCGGCTTCGAGTGGCGTTACTGGTGAGGCCGACGCTGACTGGCCATCGAAGTCGCGTCGTTGCGGAACATCCGGCACGTGGGAGCGGCCTCGGCCGCGATTGGGCGGTCGATGCGGCTGCGAACGCTGTCATCGCGAACAAGTCCGCGGTGCCCCATTCTATGTTGACCAGGGGAGTAGCATGGGAGGCTCTGTACCTGCGCCGCGATGGCTTCCCGCCGGCACGGCATCGATGATCGAAGGATGAAGGAGAGATGCATGGGGCTGCTGGACAATGTACTGGGTGGGGCCTTGGGACGGGTGGCCGGAGGGCAGGCGGGCGCGCCGGCCGGTGGCAAGCTGCTGCAACTGGTCATGGCGCTGGTGCAGCAGCATGGCGGACTGGCCGGCCTGCTCGATACGCTCGGTCAGCACGGCCTGAGCGAGCAGGTGGCGTCGTGGGTTGGCAAGGGCGCCAATCTGCCGGTGACCGGCGAACGATCGTTCAGGCACTGGGCAGCGGGCCGTTGGCCGAACTGGCCGGACGTTTTGGTTTCGATGCAGCCGACATCGGCCGGCAACTGGCGGCTTTTTTGCCCGAAGCGGTCGATCAGATGACGCCTGATGGGCGTTTGCCAACCGGCGACGCGCCGCTGGAAAAGGGGTTGGCCGCGCTGGGTGGCAAGTTGTTTGGCTGATTCGCCCGGCTGAAGAGATCATGGGCTGAAAACCAAAGTCAGTCCGGTCGGCACGGCGTCGATCAAGTCGGGATGTCACCGGTATTGGGTCGGTCGGACCCGGCCGCTTCGACGACGAAAGCTGCACCGGAAACTTCGAGCAAGCGTTCCGGCCCGTCTTCCGATGCATGGTCTGGTGCTGCGACTTCTTGCCAGGCGATCGGTGCTTTCGGCTGTGCCGGATGATGGCTCAGCCAATGTACGCCGGCCGCAGCCCCGCCGGCGATGCTCAGACGACCGCGCCAGTTGCGCACGTCGAGCATTGCCGTGTCGCTCGGCGCGCAGGGCTGGCATGGACCGGGAAAGATCGTGCTGACCATCGCCCGGTCGTCGAGTGTGAAGCTCACCAGCCAGGAATTGCCGTGACGCCTCATGCGCGCCACTTTTACCGGTTGGGCGAGGATGCGGGCGGCGACCGATGTCGCGCCGTCTGTCGCATCGTCGGCCGTCACGGTCGGCGTGGTTTTGCGACGCGGGCCGCGCGATGGGCGCGAGGCGTCGGTCTTTGCCCGGCGTGCCTCACCTGCCGGCGGTGCCGTATCGGTCTCGTCCGCTAGGTCGGGGGGCAGGCTGAGCCGATAGACGCTGCTCGCGCCCGGTTGACGTTCGACGCTCAACCAGCCAGCGGCCACCAGTTCGCGCAGTTCACGTGCCAGATTGGTGGCCGGCAGGCCACAGCGCGCCGCGATTTCGCCCTTGCTGAGGGTGCCGGTGCGGCCATCGCGACCGGCCAGCGCCGCCAGCGCCAGCAATACCAGCCGGGTGCGTGTCTTGAGGCGCGTATCGGCGAGCGCGACCAGCGGGATGCAGGCCGCCCGACCGGAAAACCAGCTTTCCGCCATGAATCAGACATGAATGTGGCCACAGGGACCGGTATGATCACATCTGATCAGGGCAGATGCAGGTTGGTCATGTCATCGGCGACAAGGCTAAACTGCAGGTGACCGTGCCGGGCGGCCCGCCGCTCCGACGAGGCTCAGGCGGCGGCGACCGTCGTTTCGCTGTTGCGCTGCGGCTTGCCGGCGCGCGCCGGCCGATGGCACAGGCCGCAGACATAACCTTTGCGTGGGTCATGGGCATGGGCGACGAACTCGCCGCCACACGTGCTGCAGGTCACGATCTGCAACATGCCGGCATCGAAGAAGCGCACCATCGTCCATGCCCGGGTGAGCGAGAGTACTGGTTCCATCTCGCAATGCGCGGTCTGGTCGAGATAGAGGCGGTACGCCTTGATGATCAGTTCCAGACCGGAGAGCTTGGTGTGGCGGGCGAGAAAACGATGGTAGGCCATGAACAGCGAGGCGTGCACGTTCGCCTGCCAGGTCATGAACCAGTCGGTGGAGAAGGGTAGCATCCCCTTTGGTGGCGAGACGCCTTTCACTTCCTTGTACAGCTTGAGCAGACGTTCGCGCGAGAGCTTGGTTTCGGCTTCGAGCATCTGCAGACGGGCGCCGAGTTCGATCAATTCGACGGCAAGGCGAATGTCTCTCGCCTCCGAGATCACGGATTTGTTGCGCATGGAAGCCTCCGGGCGATGGATCAGGCGACGGTCTCGACCGGCTTGCCGGCGGCGAGAATCGCCGCGTGCACATGCCCAACGCCACGGTCGTGGTCATGGGAAGCGAGCAGGTTGAGCAACAGGGTGTCGTCGAACCGGAAGCTGCACAGCAGCATGTCCGAGGCGGCCATCTTCAGTACCTGGCCGGGGGTCAGACGTTCGATGATGTCGGCAATCTCTTCGCTGATGCCGAGGCGGAAAATGGCCGTCGCACGGTCGGTGCGGATCATGTTCTGCGCCAGCATCAGGTAGGCAAGATTGACTTCCTTTATGTCGTTGTAGGTGTCAGTCGGTTTCATTATGCGCTCCTGAAAGACGTTACCGGCCACAGCCGGAGAAGTCCGGCCATCAGTCAAGGTAACGGCGCATGAATTATCGAGCGGAACGTGGCAAGAAAAAAATCAGCGGAAGCGGGAACTTTTTGTAAGAACGGCGCGCTTCGCTTGTAAGAAAAAACCTTACAAATACGCTGTAACCTATTGTTTGTTCGTTATTGTCGTTCCAGAGGCCCAGCGTTCAGGCGCCGCTGCAAGTCATCGGCGGCCATCGGCCGGCCGAAGTGATAGCCCTGGAAGCGGTCGCAACCCTCGTCGCGCAGCAATCGCACCTGTTCGACCGTCTCGACGCCTTCGGCGACGGTGGTCAGCTTGAGGGCATGGGCGAGGGCGATGATGGCGCGGACAATCGCTGCATCCGCCTCGGCTGCCGGCAGGCCGCGCACGAAGCTTCTGTCGATTTTCAGCACGTCGATCGGGAAACGCTTGAGATAAGCGAGCGACGAGTAACCGGTGCCGAAGTCGTCGACCGAGATCCTGACGCCCATGTTGCGCAGCGCACGCAGCATGCCGATGGCGGATTCGGCGTCCTGCATCAGCATCGATTCGGTGATTTCTAGCTGGAGCCGGCGGGCTTCCAGGCCGCTGTCGGCCAGTACCTGGCGGACGGTTTCGAGCAGGCGTGGCTGGGCAAACTGGACCGCCGAGACGTTGACGGCGACGAACAGGTCGAGACCGGCATCCCGCCAGCGCCGCGCCTGCCTGCAGGCCTGCTGCAACACCCACAGGCCGATGGCGTTGATGATGCCGGATTCGTCGGCCAGCGGAATGAAGCGGTCGGGCGGAATGAGGCCGCGCTGCGGGTGTTGCCAGCGCACCAGCGCCTCGACGCCCACCGTGCGCCCGTTCCGTGCTTCGACGCAGGGTTGATAGAGCAGGAACAGCTCGCCACGTTCGACGGCGTGGCGCAGATCGGCTTCGAAAGCGACGCGCTCGCCCGAATCGGCATTCATGTCGCGGCGATACAGGCGCCAGGCATTGCCGCCTTGGCGTTTGGCATGGCTCATCGCCGTCTCGGCATTCATCAGTAACCCATGCACCTCGTTGCCATCTTCCTGCAGGCGGGCGAGCCCGATGCTGGCGGTGACGAACAGTTCCAGTGCGCCATGTGTAAAAGGCGCGTCGAAACACTGGCGCAGGTTCTCGGCAAAGGCACTCAGCCACTCGCGGTCGTGTTCTCCGGGCAGGAAGATGGCGAAGGAATCGCCGCTCAGGCGGGCCAGCAGACCGTCTGCCGGCATCAGCGCGGTCAGGCGCTTGGCAATTTGGCGCAGGATTTCATTGCCTGCCTCATAACCGAACGAGGCGTTGATGCGCAGAAAACGATCCATGTCCAGATGGATGATCGTGCCGCAGGCCTCGTGCCGGCGTTCGGCGGCCAAAATCCACTCGGTAACTTGCGCCGCGAACAGGTTCTGGTTCGGCAGACTCGAAAGGCCGTCGTAGTAGGCCAGCTCGCGGATGCGCGTGTCGGCTTGCCGCACCGCGTGCCGGGCGGCGGCGTTCTTCAGCTCGCGCTCAATGACCGGCAAAAGGCGAGCGATGTTGCCTTTCTCGATCGCATCGTGTGCGCCGCTGTGCAATGCGCTGCTGGCCTGCTGTTCGGTCAGATAGCCGGAATAGATGATGAAGGGCAGATCCTTGCCCGAAGCCTTCAGCACCTGCTGCGCAGCGAAAGCATCGAAAAAGGGCATGTCGTGATCGCAGATGATGATGTCCCATTCATCGTCCGCCAGCGCACGACTCATGCCGGCGGCGCTATCGACACGCCGCCAGTCGATCCTCATGCCGCGCCGCTTCAGTTCGGTGGCCAGCAGCAGCGCGTCATCTTCGGCATCCTCGACGATCAGCATGCGCAAGGGTCGCTGGTGAGTCATCACCCGCACCTCTCCCTTTCAATGTTGGCAGTCATCCTGCCTATTCTAGGGAAACGCGGAATAAAATCGCTGCGCGGGGACGATGCGTCGGCGCAGCAAACTATTTGGCGCTTCCTTATACTTGCCGTCTCGTCCGTGGCCAGCGTGTCCGGATTTCCTGCACCGAGCGAGGATTTGCCGATGAGTACCGTGAATGCCGATCCGAACGAACTGGCCAAATTCGGCGATCTGGCGCACCGCTGGTGGGATGCGCAGTCGGAGTTCAAGCCGCTGCACGACATCAATCCGCTGCGTCTGCGCTGGATCAACAGTAGTTTTCCTCTGGCCGGCAAGGCGGTGCTCGATGTCGGTTGCGGCGGTGGCCTGCTGAGCGAAGGCATGGCGGCGCTGGGGGCGCGCGTCACCGGCATCGATCTTTCCGAAAAAGCGCTCGCTGTCGCCCGCCTGCATCTGCTCGAAAGCCAGTTGCACGTCGATTACCGTCAGATCGCGGCCGAGAAACTGGCGGTGGAAATGCCATCCGCCTTCGATGCGGTGACCTGTCTCGAGATGCTCGAACATGTCCCGGATCCGGCCAGTACGGTGCGTGCTTGCGCCACGCTGGTACGCCCGGGCGGGCCGGTGTTCTTCTCGACGCTCAACCGCAATCCTAAGTCATATCTTTTCGCCATCATCGGGGCCGAATATCTGTTGCGCCTCTTGCCGCGCGGCACGCATGACTATGCCCGTTTCCTCCGCCCGAGCGAGCTGGCGGCCTTGTGCCGCGAGGCGGGACTGGAGGTGGCCGAAATCGTCGGGCTGACCTACAATCCATTATTGCGTCAGTATGCGTTGAGCAGCGACACCAGTGTCAATTACCTGTTCAAGGCGGTTCGGTCGATAGTTTGAAAGTCAGTCCGGTCGGCACGGCGTTTTGCCTCGCGGCGGAGGAGCTCGACCGCGCTCGACCGCAATACTCTGGCCAGCGCCGGATGCCGCGCACCTGCGTCTTTTCCCGCGCGGCTTTTTGGCGTTCCTTTTGCAGCCTTTCCTGTTCAGCGCCCTTCTTGCCGGGCGGGGAAAGAAGGGCGCTCCCGCAAGACCCCAGCTTCAGTCCCGGCGCGTTTCGATCATCTGCAGCGGTTCGTGCTCGATCACCGGCGCCGGTTTGACCTTGCGGCCACGCACCTCGACCACGGGCGCCAGCGGCGGTAGTGTGCTCGTGCGAGTCTCGATCATGATCAGCCCGGCGCTGGCCAGGTCGACAGCGATCGGCGTCGCCGTCACCGTCGCTGCCGCCGGTGCTTTGCTGGCCGGGACGGGCGGCTCGGTGCGCGCAGTGGCCGTTGTCGTGGCTGCGTTCGGCTCCGGTCCATCGCCGGCCGGGGCGGCGATGGTGGTCTCCGGTTGCGGCGTCGGCCACGGCACGGAAGCAATCGGCACTTCGTCCGCGGACGAGGCGGTCGTCGTCAGAGATGGCGCAGAGGTGGCGAGCGGTGGCGTGGGCGTCGGCGGGGTTGCCGGCTCGGCGGCGATGCTGGCTAAAGCGGTGCCGGCCGTTTCCAGACCGGATAGGGCGATGCGCTCCGTCTCTGCGCTCGATACGGCCACGGGATTGTGCGCTGCCGCGGATGGAAGCGCGACGGTCTTGGCGGTCGGATCTTCCCGCATGGCCTCCCCGCTGGCCAAGATGCCCGAAGCATGGGGCTCGGCGGCGAGGGTCGTCGTTGGTTCGACGGCGCTATCGGTCGTTTCGCGTCGGTCGCTGCGGCTGCGGCCGCGCCCGCGTCCGCGCCGCTTGGGCTCGCCTTCGTCGCTGCCGGCGGTGAGGGTCTCGGCGCTGGGGATGGGCACAGTTTCGGCACTGGCCTCGGCGCGCGGGGCACGGGGTTTTGCCGTGCGCTCGGGGCGGGATGACGCTTCGCTTACTTCGCGGCGCTCGGCGCGAGGCCGGAGGGTGACGGGCGGCGTGGTCTCCACCGGGGGCGCCTGGGTTGGCGTCGAGGCATCGGCGACCGTTTCATCCCGGCGTGCCGGGCGGGCTTCGTTGCGCGCCGGTCTGGCCGGCTTCTCACCGTTTTCACTGCGACGCGGGTTGCGTTTGTCGCTGCGCTCACCGCATTCGCGCCGGCTGCGTTCGCCGCGCAGAGGCGGCGTTTCCGGCCTGGCTTCCGCTTCGGCCGGTTCCCTGCCACGGAAGAAGGCCAGCACACGCGCCAGCAGACTGGGCTTTTCGACCGTTGCCGGCGCTTCGGGGCGCTTCGGTTCGACGATGGGCGCTGGCTGGTCGGGCGTGATGCTTTTCACGGCCGCCTCGGGACGGGCGGTCTTGTTCTCGGTCTGCGTCGACGATGGCAGAAAGCCATCCTCGTCCGGCAAGTCGACCATCTGGTAGCTCGGACGCTGGGTGGCTTCGAGATTGAGCTGGTCGTGGCGCAGGCGGGTGATCTCGTGCTGCGGCGTTTCGAGGTGGCGATTCGGCACGATGATCAGATTGACGCGGTGGCGCACTTCGAGGTGGGCGATATCTACTCGCTTTTCGTTGAGCAGGAAAGTGGCGACATCAACCGGTACTTGCACGTGGATGGCGCCGGTGTTTTCCTTCATCGCTTCTTCTTCGATGATGCGCAGGATGTGCAGCGCTGCCGATTCGGTCGAGCGGATGTGGCCGGTGCCGGTGCAGCGCGGACAGGTGATGTAGCTGGTCTCGGCGAGCGCGGGACGCAGACGCTGACGCGACAGCTCGAGCAGGCCGAAGCGCGAGATCTTGCCAGTCTGCACGCGTGCCCGGTCGTAGTGCAGCGCGTCGCGCAGGCGGTTTTCGACCTCGCGCTGGTTTTTCGGCGACTCCATGTCGATGAAGTCGATGACGATCAGGCCGCCGAGGTCGCGCAGACGCAACTGGCGCGCCACCTCGTCGGCGGCTTCGAGATTGGTACGCAAGGCGGTCTCCTCGATGTCGGCGCCGCGCGTGGCGCGGCCGGAGTTGACGTCGATGGCCACCAGCGCTTCGGTATGATCGATGACGATGGCGCCGCCGGAAGGCAGCAAGACTTGGCGCGCATAGGCCGATTCGATCTGGTGTTCGATCTGGAAGCGCGAGAACAGCGGTACGTCGTCGCGGTACCGCTTGACGCGGCCGACGTTGGCCGGCATGACGTGGCTCATGAACTGCTGCGCCTGTTCGAAGATCTCGTCGGTGTCGATGAGAATCTCGCCGATGTCGGCGTGGAAGTAGTCACGGATGGCGCGGATGACCAGGCTCGATTCCTGATAGATCAGGAAGGCACCGCTTTGCGCCTTGGCGGCATTTTCGATCGCCGTCCACAGCTGCAGCAGGTAATTGAGGTCCCATTGCAGTTCTTCGACCGTGCGGCCGATGCCTGCCGTGCGGGCGATCAGGCTCATGCCGGGCGGCACGTCGAGCTGCTCCATCGTTTCGCGCAATTCCTGCCGGTCTTCACCCTCGATGCGGCGCGAGACGCCGCCGCCGCGCGGGTTGTTCGGCATCAGCACCAGATAACGGCCGGCGAGCGAGATAAAGGTGGTCAGTGCTGCGCCCTTGTTGCCGCGCTCGTCTTTCTCGACCTGGACGATCAGTTCCTGACCGACGCTGAGTGCATCCTGGATGCGTGCCCGTCCCGGTTCCATGTCGGGGCGGAAGTAGCTGCGCGAGACTTCCTTGAAGGGCAAGAAACCGTGGCGCTCGGCGCCGTAATCGACGAAGGCGGCTTCGAGGCCGGGCTCGATGCGGGTGATGACCGCCTTGTAGATATTGCTCTTGCGTTGCTCCTTGGTGGCCGATTCGATGTCGAGGTCGATCAGTTTTTGACCATCGACGATCGCGACGCGCAGTTCCTCGGCCTGCGTCGCATTGAACAGCATGCGTTTCATGAATGCTCCCGCGCGCATGGCGGGGCACGATACACCACCCGGGTCGGCGGCGATACGGTCGGATGTTCAACGATTACGGGGACGGTTCGGGAAGCCTGGCCCTCGGCAAACGGGGTATCCGGATCGGAGTTCGTCGGACGCCGTCCAGCGGACGACGTCGGGAAGTGTTCGTGCGGCCTGCGGTGCGCGCAATCTCAAGTACTATCGCTGCTTCGGGCGAGCGAGACACCCTGTCGGTCGCTGGCGCGGCGGCGAACCAGGCGGCGCATCGCTGCTCACGCAAGGTGAGGCCATCCCGGCCTGCCCCGCGAGGGGCGATCGTCGCACTGCAGTGACTGCGGGAGGGGTTCGTGAGCAACGAAGGATTTCCGGAGCGAGGGCTTGCGGCCCTGCCGCGCTATATCAGCGAAATTACACGGGGTCGATGGACCGAACCGTGACGAATTCCGCCGACGACGCCCGAACGTCGCGCCGCCGACGCCGCTTCGGGTCGTCGGGCACGCGGCCGTTCAGGGCGGCGAACCGGGAAGCATTATAATTTGCGATGAATGGCTTAGGTAAAGATTCGGTAACATGGCTCGAAGTCGGCGAGGAAGCCGACGGCCAGCGTCTGGACAACTTTCTGCTGCGGCTGGCCAAGGGGGTGCCGAAGAGCCATGTCTATCGCATCGTGCGCGGCGGCGAGGTGCGGGTCAACAAGGCGCGCGCCCGGCCGGAGCAGCGCCTGCGGGCCGGCGATGTGCTGCGCCTGCCGCCGTTGCGCATCGCCGGGCGTTGCGGCAACACGCCGGCGCGCGACTTCCCGGTCGTGCATGAGGATGCGGCCTTGCTCGTGCTCGATAAACCGGCCGGTGTCGCGGTGCATGGTGGCAGTGGCGTTACCTTCGGTCTCATCGAACAGTTGCGCCGGGCGCGGCCGCAGGATCGCCTGCTCGAACTCGCGCATCGCCTCGACCGCGAGACTTCCGGGCTGCTCGTCGTCGCGCGCACGCGGCCGGCGCTCGCTCGCCTGCACGAACTGTTTCGCGATGGCCAGGTCGGCAAGCGTTACTATGCCCTCGTCAAGGGGCGCTGGCGCGATGCGTTGCGCCATGTGCGCCTGCCGCTACGGCATTATCGGACCGCTGAAGGCGAAAAGCGTGTCGCGGTGTCCGACGCCGGGCAGGCGGCGCATTCGGTCGTGCGGCGGCTCGACCGCTGGCTCACCGACGAGGGCTGGTTCAGCCTGGTCGAAGTCGAGCTGAAGACCGGGCGCACGCATCAGATCCGCGTTCATCTCGCCCATCTCGGCCATCCACTCTGTGGCGACGATAAATACGGCGATTTCGCGCTCAATCGCCGCCTGACCGCCTGGGGCCTGAAACGTATGTTCCTCCACGCCGCACACTTGAGCCTGCCTCATCCGTCGACCGGAGCGATGATGCACTGGCGCTCGGCGCTGCCGGCGGAACTCATTGCGTTCCGGCAGCAGCTGGACGATTTGGCCGCGCGGAAGGAGGCGACCGATGGCGTACCGCTATGAACTGCTGGTCTTCGACTGGGATGGCACGCTGATGGATTCGGCAGGCGCCATCGTCGCCTGCGTGCAGAAGGCAGCCTGCGATCTCGATCTGGCGCCGCCATCCGAAGCGGTGGCCCGTCATGTCATCGGTCTGGGTTTGGGTGAGGCGCTCAGGTACGCACTGCCCGAGCTCCCCGAAGAACGGCATGCAGAGCTGGCCGACCGCTATCGCCATCACTATCTGGCGCGCGATGAGGAGCTGCGCCTTTTCGCCGGCGCGCGGGAATTGTTGGATGAACTGCGTGCTTCGGGGCGCCGGTTGGCGGTGGCCACCGGCAAGAGTCGCCATGGGCTGGAGCGGGCCATGGCGGCGAGCGGCCTGGGGCCATTGTTCGACGCCACGCGCTGCGCCGACGAGTGTTTCTCCAAGCCGCACCCGCAGATGCTGCTCGAACTGATGGCCGAATGCGCCGTGCCGGCGGAACTGACTTTGATGATCGGCGATACGACGCACGATGTGCTGATGGCCAGCAACGCCGGTGTCGACGCGCTGGCGGTGAGTTATGGCGCTCATGAAGCCGATGCATTGGCCGCCGCTGCACCGCGCGCCTGCGTGCATTCGGTGGCCGAGTTGCGCACATGGCTACGGCACAACGGCTGATCTGTGCTTCGGCCGATCTGGTCGAGGCCGGCGATGGTGTGCGCTTCGTTCTCGAGCGGCATGGCGTCGCGGAAGCCGCCTTCGCCATACGCTGGCAGGGACGGGTGCGCGCTTACTTTAACCGCTGTGCCCATGTGCCGGTCGAGCTCGACGCGCAGCCGGGAAAGTTTCTCGATTCCAGCGGTTTATACTTGATCTGCACCGTGCATGGTGCGCTCTACGATCCAACCAGCGGCGCCTGTCTGCTCGGGCGTTGTCAGGGGCGGGGACTCGAGCCGCTGCCGGTCGAGGAGCGCAATGGCGCGGTGTATTTGATGTCGTGATGTTATCTTGGGGTGCCGGGACGTGGCGGAAGAAAGTGGTTGGGAGCGCAGGGTTCTCGAAAAGGTGGCGCTGGAAGCGATCGCCGAGCAGCGGCGCGCCCGGCGCTGGGGTATCTTTTTCAAGCTGCTCGGCTTTGCTTATCTCACCGTCGTGCTGGCACTGGCCATCGATTGGGGCGAAGTCGAAGGACGGGCCGAAGGGGCCCGGCATACGGCGCTGATCACCCTGCAGGGCGTCATCCAGGCGCGCGGCGAGGCCAACGCCGAACACATCACCAGCGCGCTCGTCGCCGCCTTCGAGGACGAGGGCACGGCTGGCGTCATCCTGCGCATCAACAGCCCTGGCGGTTCGCCGGTGCAGGCCGGTATCATCAACGACGAGATCCGGCGACTGCGCAAGAAGCACGCCGATATTCCGCTTTATGTCGTCGTCGAAGACATCTGCGCTTCAGGCGGTTATTACATTGCCGCCGCGGCCGACAAGATCTTCGTCAACAAGGCGAGCATCGTCGGTTCGATCGGCGTGCTGATGGACGGTTTCGGTTTCACCGGCACGCTGGAGAAGCTGGGCATCGAGCGTCGCCTGCTCACCGCCGGCGAAAGCAAGGGTTTTCTCGATCCTTTCTCGCCACAGAACGAACGTCACCGCCAGCACGCCCAGGGCATGCTCGACGACATCCACCGTCAGTTCATCGAGGTGGTGCGCAGTGGCCGCGGCGAGCGGCTGAAGGAAACCCCCGAACTGTTCTCCGGGCTGATGTGGACCGGCGCTCAGAGCATCGAGCTGGGACTTGCCGACAGCTATGGCACCGTGGATAGCGTGGCGCGCGAGGTCATCAAGGCCGAAACGATCCGCGACTACACGGTGAAGCCGAATTTTGCCGAGCGCTTCGCCCAGCGCTTCGGCGCCGATCTGGCCGAAAGTCTGGCCGCGGCTCTGCTGCGCACCGAACTGCGCTGAGCCGGTGGGGCAGTGCGTCCGGGAGGATGACGATGATCGACGAGCCGCAATGGTGGCACTGGCTGATCGCTGGCCTCGGGCTGCTGCTGGCCGAACTGGCCTTGCCGTTCTTCGTTCTCATCTGGTTCGGTCTCGGTGCTCTGCTGGTCGCGCTCGTCGTCGTGCTCGCCGACCTCGGTCTGACCGCCCAGCTTTTCGTCTGGCTGATCAGTTCGCTGTTGCTCACCGTGCTGTGGTTCCGCTGGCTGCGACCGGAACGGCACAAGACGCGCATCGGACTGTCCGAGGCCGGCGTCGTCGGCGAGATCGGCCTGCTCTCCCGCCCGGTCGAGCCCTTCCGCCGCGGCGAGGTGCGGTTTCAGCGCCCGTTGCTCGGTTCGGACGTCTGGCCATGCATCGGCGATGAGCGCATCGCCGCCGGCGAGCGCGTGCGCGTGCTGGCCGTCGAAGGCAGTCTGCTCAAGGTGGGGCGGGCCTGAACGGGTGTGTCGTGCTCCGCGGCGCGCGTGCCGCCGTCAGCGCAGGCAGTCGCCGATGCCCTGGCCCGAGCCGGGGCGAATGACGCAATCGTTGGTGGGATCGACGGCGTCGATGTGCTGGGGTGGGCGGGCGGCGGGCCCCTTCGGTTTGGCGGGCGGTGCGGTAGGCGCTTCTTGCTCGGCGTTCAGCGTCTGCTGTATTTCCTGCACGAGACGCACCGCCTTGCGCGCTTGCGCGGCGGCGGCACTGGCCTCGCGTCGCGCATCGGCGACCAGCACCAGCAACATCAGGTTGAAGAGCAGCAGCAGGCCGATACCGGCGACCGCGCCGATCAGCCAGATCGAAGGGCCGGGCGGGTCGGTGCTGTCCTCGGGCGTTGGCTTTTCATTGCTCATCCCGGGAGTATAAGGCGCGCGGCACGGACCGGGCGCGTCCTGGTTTACGACATGGAGTGCGTCGGCGCAGGCAGTGGGCGCAGGTGCCCGGCATGACGTTGCAGCAGGCGGAAGATGTCGGCATCGAAGGCGGGCAGCGGCGTGGCGGCCAGTTGCGGCAGTTCTTCGGGCAGGCGCGTGCTGCCCAGATAGCGCCAGCGGTCGAAAACGAGCAGTTCGTCGCCTTCGGCCAGGCAGGCCGCGCCGGCGAATGGCCAGCGCGGCAGGCGCTGGCGAGCGATGGCGGCGAGCAGGCGCGCGCCGTGGTGTGCGACCGACTCCTCGCCGATGCAGGCGCCCAGGCAGCGGCGCAACTGGCGCGCAGTGCACGGCCGGCCGGCGGGCTGGGTTTCCAGCCCGAGCAGTACCGGACAGAGTTTGTGCGCTTCGGCGATGGCGCGCAAGGCCGCCTTGGCCTTCGTGGCGTTGGCAAACAGGCCGTAGCAGGGGGCGCCGCGGGCGAAATCGGCATCGCTGGCGCTCTGCAGCCGCGGTGGCTGGCCGTATCCGTCGATCAGCCAGGTGCAGATGCCCTCGTTGCGTCGTAACGTCCGGTTGTAGAGCGGCTGCAGGTCTTTGACCTGCTTTGCTTCGAGCAACAGCGCGCCCAGTTCGCCAGCGGTCTCGATCCAGTCGATGCGCTTCACCTGCTGCGCCAGGCGCTGTTCTTTCGCCGTCGCGGTACTGAAATGGCTCAAGACGCGATCGTGGATGTTCTTCGCTTTGCCAACATAGAGCGGCAGCGAGTTTTCGCCGTAGAGCAGATAGACGCCGGCGCTTTCCGGCAGCTCGTCGATCAGTGCTTCATCCAGTCCGGCCGGCAGCGTCGGGCGGGCAGTCAGTTCGGCGAGCACGGCGGCAAAGCGTTCGCTGCCCTGCTCGCTTTGTGCCTTGCGCCAGAATGCGTGGATCAGGCGCGCGTCGGCGAGAGCGCGGTGGCGGTCGTCGGCCGACAGCGCATGGCGTTCGATCAACGCATCGAGGTTGTGGCGGTGATGCTGTGGATAGAGTTTGCGCGAGAGCCTGACCGTGCACACCGTGCTGGCACGAAAAGCACGGCCGACGCGGCGGAACTCGCTTTTCAGGAAGCCATAATCGAAACGCGCGTTGTGGGCGACGAACAGGCGGCCGGCAAGGCGTTGCGCGATTTCGTCGGCCAGCTCGGCGAAGCGTGGCGCCTCGCGCACCATCGCATCGTTGATGCCGGTTAGCTTCTGGATGAAGGGCGGGATCGGCACGCCGGGATTGACCAGCGTGCTCCACTGATCGACGCCCGCCTCGTCGACGCTGACGATGCCGATTTCGGTGATGCGGTCGTGCGCGGCGGTGGCGCCGGTGGTTTCGAGGTCGACGAAGGCGAGCGCTTGCATGGCGGTGAACCCAAAGGCGCCATCATCGCACGATCGCAGGCGCTGCTGCTGCAACGCCGTGCCGAGGCGGCTGACTTTCGGGCACTCATGCCAGGGTCCGCCGCCGGTCTTCAGTGGCAGGTCGCCAAGCGCGAGACGAATTCGTTTTCGAAGCGGTCGGGGAAGCGGAAGCGGGCCAGCATGCGCTGGATCGAACCGGTATGGCCTTCGTCGTCGGCGGCGAAACGGATGCCGAGCGGCGCGCCATTGTTGACCAGGGTCATGAAGGCGTATTGCCACATGCGCGCCTCGGCCAGTCGCTCGCGCAGTTCGGCTTCGTTGCTGATCGATACGCCGGCGGCCTTCAACTGTTCGATGAAGTCGGCGAAGGATTCGTTGCACAGACTACCCATTTTTTCGCTCCTCGAAGATTGTCCGTTAGGGACGTCGGGGAGAGAAACGCCACGCGGGCTGTCCGGGTTGACCGACCGATGAAGGAATTTTTTCGCCCCGGCGTAGTGTTCAGACCGTGCGCCGCCGCAGCCAGGCGCCTGGCCAGTAGGTCACCGGCGACACCGGATCGGCCAGTGTGCTTTCATTGAACGGCGCGACTGGCACGGCGAGTTCGAAATCGGGGTGGGTGGCGAGGAAGTCCTCGGCGGCCGCCTTCGGGTTGTTCCACGACCAGTCTGGCTGCGTACGCGGCGCTTTGTCCAGCCAGTGCATGATGCCGTCGGTGGCGACGATGTAACTGCCCGGCGTGACCAAGGGTGCGTAGCATTCGAGTTCGGCGCTGACGTGCGCCTTGCTGTGGTTCGAATCGAGAATGACCAGCACGCGATCGTTGGCCCGAACGTGGCTGCGCACGGCGGCGACGACTTCGGGCGCCACCGAACTGCCTTCGATCAGCGTCAGATAGGTAAAGAGCGGATGCGCCTCGATCGCGGCGCGGTTGTGCGGCCGGATCTCGATGTCGATGCCGATCACCCGGCCGGGCAGGTTCATCGCCTTCATCAGCGAGGCGTAAAAGATCAGTGAGCCACCATGCGCGACGCCGGTCTCGACGATCAGTGTCGGCTTGAGCGCAAAGATAGCTTCCTGCATGCGCAGCAGATCGTCGGGCAACTGGATCACCGGCCGGCCGAGCCAGTTGAAACTATAGACGTATTTCGCATCCCAGCCGGCGCGCAGGTAAGCGCGTGCCACGAGCGCGAAGCCTTCGGCGGAGCCCAGCGCATGGCGAACTTCGCCGTGCGGCGCGTCCTCACTCACCCAGCCGTTTTCGAGATCGATGTGGATCATGATGTTCCTTGTTTGATGAGCATTCCCTGACCGGTAGGCAATTCGAGGACGCGATAGCCGCGCGCCGCAAACCACGGGTCTTCGGCTTCCTTCTGCGCACGATAGCCCTGCCAGCCGTAATCATCGAGGATCAGGATGGCGCCCGGTAACATGCGCTCGAACAGCACTTCCAGCGCACCGAGCTCGGCAGCGGCATTGTTCAGGTCGAGATGCATGAACGCGATCCGCTGCGGCGCGACTTCATGCAGAACCTCGGGAACCCGGCCTTGCGTGACGGTAGCGTTGGGGACGTCGGCAAAACGCTGCTGCACCCAGGCGTAGAGTTCCTTGCCATGTTCCGGCATGGCATGGTGCGGCAGGCTCGGATCGTGGTCGAACAAGTCGTAAAGGTAGTAATGCCGATCGGTGTGCTGCGCGAAGTCGAGCACGTCGCAGACGATGCGCGCCGTCGTGCCCTTGTAACAGGCGCATTCGACGAAGTCCCCCTCTGCAAGACGCATGCCATTCATGGCGCCCCAGGCGACGACGGCGATGCGCCACAGCAAGGCCTGTTCAATTTGGTTAGTGGCATGTTTGCGGAAAGCAGTCATCAAGGCTTCGTCGCCGAGAAAGCTCAGATTACGCCCGAAGGTGAAAAGATTATCTCCGGAATATATGCCATCGACGTACATCAGGCTGTTGATCGACTGCTGCAAGCCTTTGAAAAAAGCTGGCTGATCCGCAATGCCGAAGAAAACCCCGGTGAGATGATTCATAGAACCTCCGCAAGGAAACCCGCGATTTCAATCGCGGGAGGAATTGCGGGTGCGCGAAGCGCACCATGTGGTGTAAACTGCGGCGCATGGTTGATGTCGTCACGAACCGCAATTGC
>Ga0209207_1000636_pt1 | contig 20109 bp, 15 predicted proteins | sample SaghotsprinmetaG_FD_184140 | JGI IMG/M metagenome (GOLD analysis project Ga0209207, IMG submission 184140) | Hot spring microbial communities from South Africa to study Microbial Dark Matter (Phase II) - Sagole hot spring metaG (SPAdes) (version 3) | ecosystem: Environmental > Aquatic > Thermal...
ATGGCTCTTGCACTCGACCGCAATCGCCGTATCGCCATCGACCACCAGCAGATCGACTTCGGCGCGCAGCCGGCCTTCGTCGTCACGGCAGACGAGGTTTTGCATCGTGCGATGCACCTGTAGCCCACGCGCCTGGAACAGCTTCACCACCGCCGGCGCGACCATCTCCTCGACGAACTCGCCCAGCCGCTGCCCCAATTGCCCGATCTGGCGCGAAACCTGACGCACGATGCGTGCGGTCTCCTGCATGCGCCGGTCGGTCTCCTTGCTCTGCTCGCGCAGTTCGCGAATCGACTGGTCCGTTTCCCGGCTCTGCTCGCGCAGCTCGCGGATCAGCCGGTCGGTCTCCTGGCTTTGCAAGGCCAATTGCTGGATCGTGCGCCAGACATCGTCGAACGTCGGTGCAGCTTCGCGTACGGTGGTCATCGCGCCCTCCTCGTTGGCGAGACCGTATTATAAATGGCCGTTCAGGGGCGGCAGGACGAGGCCGGTCACCGTCACTGTGGCTGCCAGCGCGCTTCGTCCAGTCCCCAGTCACGCCATGATTCGACGCCGACGATGACCGGCGCCCCTCGGCGGCGAGCGAGATCGATCACGATCGGCCGAAGGTAGCGACGCTCACTGACGTCGTAGATCAGGCGCACGACCGGTTGCGCCAAATGGCCACGGCGCTGGGCGAGCACGACAGCCAGCACATCACCTTGGTCATCGGGCTGGGCCAAACGCACCAGCGAACCGACCGGAAAGACGCCGACCGCATCGACCAACGCTTGACTCAGACGTGGGCAGAACAGCCGGCCGGCACCCTGGCCGATGAGCGCCAACGCTTCCGTGGGCGCATAGGCGGCGCGCCAGGGACGCGCTGAAACCAGGGCGTCATAGCAGTCGGCCAGCGCCGCGACGCGCGCCCAAGGATTGATCGCCGTGCCTCTGAGACCCAGCGGATAACCCGAGCCGTCGAGTCGCTCGTGGTGCTGGGCGGCGATTTCGAGCATCGTTGGATGCACATCGATCATGTCGGCAAGCAAAGCGACGCTGGCCGGCACATGGGCCTGCAGCTGACGGCGCTCCCCCGGCTCCAGCGGGCGTGGCGCATCGAGTGCAGCCTGCGCGCCGAGGCCGATGTCCATCAGCAATGCGCCGCAAGCGGCAGGCCACAATTCATCGGCTTCGGCGCCGGCGGCATGGGCGATGGCGACGGTGAGCGCCGCGCAGGCCAAGCCGTGCCAGACCGCATAGTCACCGGCCGGCTTCAGGCGCAGCAGCGGAATCAGCGCATCCGGATGGCGCAACACCGATTCGATCAGCCGGTCGATGATCGGTTGCAATGTCGCCAACTCCGGCGGCTGGCCTTCACGTGCGGCGGCGAATACCGGTTTCAGCCGGGTGGCGGCGGCGATACGGAAGTGGCGCATACGCCAGCGCTCTTCTTCGAGCGACATCTGCTCGCGCGCAGTGCGCAGGCGGCGGTCGATCAGCTCGCGGGCAGTGATGCGCGGCGAAGGCACGAGCGCCGGTGCGGTCGGCGGTGCCTCCGGCGCCGTACCGCGTCGGGTGTCGACCCAGACTTCGTCGATCCCTTCTTCCCGCAAACGTTCGATCTCGCGTTCGCCGACCGTGAAGCGTCGGCGCCAAAAAGGGTGCTGCAGCCAGCTTCGCCCCAAGTCGTGGATGTACATCCCTGGACGCAGTTCCGCCACCGACAGGCGCACGATGTGGCGGGTGTGAACGGAAGCGAGGCTGGACATCGGGGCGACGACGACAAAGACAAGGCAGGCAAGATAGCAGCCCGATGCCATCTCAACCGGTGAAAACAGCGGCCGAAAAGGCCGTCATCCCACCTGAGCCAAGCCAAAGTCAGCCCCGCCGGGACGGCGTTACTTCAGTGCCCGGCGAGCAAGGCGGCAAGCAGACGCTTGACGGTCGCCGGCTCGAAGGGCTTGTCGCAGATCGCCGACACGCCGGCTTCCTGCACGGCCGAAAGCCGACCCTGATCGGCTTCGCTGGTGACCATCAGGATGGGCACCGAACGCTGCCAGCTTTGCTGCCGGATCAATTCGGTGAAAGCCTTGCCATCCATCGTCGGCATGTTATAGTCGGTGATGACCAGATCGAACATCGTATCGGCCAACAAAGCCAGCCCCTGCGCCCCGTCGGCGGCTTCGACGACTCTTTCGATGCCGAGGTTGTCGAGAACCTGGCGCATGTAACGGCGGGCGGTGGCGCTGTCGTCGACGAGCAGCACGCGCAATTCCTCGACATCGAGCTCGCCGGCGAAATCCTCGTCGCGGCGCAGGAAGTCGCGCGTCGCGCGCAGCGCCGCACTGAGTTGTTCGTGGGTAAAGGGCTTGGGCACGATGGCGCAGACGCCGAGCTGGCGGATCGCTTCGAGCGCATGGCGCTGGGTTTCGCTCGAGATGAGGATGAGCGCGATCTCCTCATCGAGCGCGCGCAACTCGGCGAACAGCTCGGCGCCCGAGCCATCGGGCAGGTAAAGGGCGCTGATCACGACATCCGGTTTACTGACGCGCGCGGCGGCCAGGGCTTCTTTGCCGGAGGCAAAGCGGTGCACGTTCTGCAACCCGAACTCCTCGAGCTGCGTTTCGATGTAACGCGCTTGAGATGACGACGGCTCGACGAGAAAGGTCGTCAGATGGCTGATGGCATCGAGCATGATCTTTCTTCCATTCCACTCAGGAGCGCACCTGGCCATCGCCGAGCACGATCCATTTCTGTGAGGTCAGCCCTTCGAGGCCGACCGGACCGCGGGCATGAAATTTATCGGTCGAGATGCCGATCTCGGCGCCAAGGCCATACTCGAAGCCGTCGGCAAAGCGTGTCGAGGCGTTGACCATCACCGAGCTCGAATCGACCTCGCGTAAAAAGCGCAGCGCGTGGCTGTAGTTTTCGCTGACGATGGCGTCGGTGTGCTGGGACGAATAGCGGTTGATGTGCTCGATCGCCTCATCGATCCCGGCGACGATCTTGCAGGAGATGATCGCTGCCAGATACTCGGTGCGCCAGTCTTCCTCGCTCGCCGGCACGGCCTGGGGTACGCGCGCGCAGGTTTCCGCACAGCCGCGGATCTCGACGCCATGCTCGAGCAGCATCGCGGCAATCGCCGGCAGCATCGTGTCAGCGATGGCGCGGTCGATGAGCAAGGACTCGGCGGTGTTGCAGGTGCCCAAGCGCTGCGTCTTGGCGTTTTCGACGATGGCCAGCGCCTTCGCCGGATCGGCATGGCGATCGACATAGACATGGCAGTTGCCATCCAAATGCTTGATCACCGGCACGCGCGCTTCGCGGCTGATGCGCTCGATCAAGCTCTTGCCGCCGCGCGGAATGACGACATCGATATACTCGGGCATCGTGATCAGATGACCGACGGCGGCGCGGTCGGTGGTATCGACCAGCTGCACGGCCGTCTCGGGCAAACTGGCGGCGGCAAAGCCCCGGCGCACGCAGGCGGCGATGGCCTGATTGCTGCGCAACGCCTCTTTGCCGCCGCGCAGGATCGCGGCATTGCCCGACTTCAGGCAAAGCGCCGCGGCATCGGCGGTGACGTTCGGTCGTGCCTCGTAGATGATGCCAATCGAGCCGAGCGGCACACGCATCTTGCCGACCTGAATGCCGCTCGGTCGGCGCTTCAGCTCGCTGATCTCGCCCACCGGATCGGGCAACTGCGCGACCTGCTCGATGCCGAGCGCCATCGCTTCGATGCTTTTCGCGTTCAAGGTCAGCCGATCGAGCATCGCCGCATCCAGCCCTTCGGCGCGCGCCGCTTCGAGATCGGCGGCATTGGCGGCGAGCAGCTCGTCCCGGCGGGCGCGGATCTCGGCGGCCATCGCCCGCAGCGCGGCATTTTTCGTCTCGGTACTCGCTCTCGCCAGCAAACGCGCCGCGGCGCGCGCCTCGGCTCCGAGAGTATGCATATAGGCTTGCAGTTCCATTTCCTTCACTCCTGCCGGCAAAGCGTGCGGCAAAGTTGCAGACATTCGTCCCAGGCATCGCCCGGGGCGACCCCCTTGATGATGCGATCGATGCGCGCGGCGCGGCGCAGCGCGCCGAAAGCGTGCGCCGCTTCGAGGCGTTGCGCGGCAGTGCGAAAAGCGGTCTGACGCGCACCATAGATGCGCTGCGCCTCGAGCGCCGCCTTCGCATCCTGGCCGCTCACGCGCGTCTGCGTCACTGCGGCGAGCGCGCGCGCCACACTGGCCAGCGCCCACAACACCAGCGGCAACGCCTCGCCTTCATCGCGCAGGCCGTCGAGCACGCGCGCGCAGCGCCCGAGGTCGCCGGCGAGCACGGCCTGCTGCAAATCATCGATGTCGAAGCGCGCGACATCGAGCACCGCGGCGCGCACATCCTGCACGCTCAATTGGCCCGGCGGATGAAGCAAACCGAGCTTCATGATCTCCTGCTGGGCGGCGAGCAGGTTGCCCTCGACGCGCTCGGCGATGAAGCGTGCCGTTTCGTCATCGACGCGCTGCCCCTGGCGGGCCAGGCGTTGCCGGATCCAGGCCGGCAGGCGTTCGAGCGGCGGCGCATTGGCTTCCACCACCGTCGCCACGCCGGCAAGGCTGACGAACCAGCTTGCTTTACGCGTCGCCCAATCGAGCTCGGGCAGCGTGATGAGCGTGACGACGCCAGGTGGCAGCTGCTTGGCATAACGGGTCAGCACCTCGCCGCCTTCGCGGCCCGGCTTAGCCGAAGGCAGGCGCAGATCGATCAGTTTATCGCCACCGAACAGCGACAGATTGCTGGCCGCCTCGAAAAGCGTCGACCAGCGGAAATTCGGTCCGGCGATGAGCACCTCACGCTCGCCATAGCCGCGCGCGCGCGCTGCGGCGCGGATGGCATCGCCCGCTTCGACGATCAGGAGCGGTTCATCGCCATGGACCAGATACAACGGCGCAAGCCGATCGGCAAGCTGCCGTTCCAGCTGATCGGCGCCGATGCTGCTGCCCATCAGGGGGTGGCAGACGATCGGCGCGCGCCCGAGGCGAGCCGACGCAGAAGCTGCTGCACCAGATCGAGCTGCATGTCGCGTTGCAAGAGCGCTTCCTCGTTCTCTTTCGACAGCACGCGCGCATCGTCGAAGGTGATCTCGCGCCTGAGCACGATGCGCGTCGGTGGCTGCAACTCGCGCCCCTGCGCATCGGTGAGGCGATAGCTGAAGCGGCGCGCCAGCTCGAATTCGCGCACGCGGCCGGCGGCCGAAAGCGAGAGAATCTCGCGCCCTTGCTCATCGCCGAGCACGTGCAATATCGCGTCGGCCTGCTGCGGATCGGCGACGATGCGCGTCGAGGTGCTGCTTTCGATCTGGCGTTTGATGAGCGCATAAAGCTCACTTTGCGGTGGCATGGCCAGATGCAGGCGAGCGAAAGGCAGCTCGAGCGCGCTGCGCAGGCGAAAGCCGCAGCCGCTGAGCGCAGCGAAAGTCAGCCCCGTCGGCACGGCGGTGCACGCAGCGATGAAACGGCGGCGGTCCATCTTCAAAGTTCAAAGCACGATGTTGACCAGCCGGCCGGGCACGACGACGATCTTCTTTGCCGTCTTGCCGTCCATGAACCTCTGCGCCTCCTCGCTGGCGAGCGCAACCGCCTCGATCTGCGCGCGGCTGGCTTTGGCTGGAACGCGGATGGCGCCACGCAGCTTGCCATTGACCTGCAACACGAGCTCGATCTCATCTTGCACGAGCGCCACCTCGTCCGGTTCCGGCCAAGGCGCGGCGAGAATGTCCTCGCCGAGTCCAAGCTCGAGCCACAGCCGATGCGCGATGTGCGGCGTGATCGGCGAAAGCAGGCGCAACAGCAGCGACAGACCCTCGCGCAACACGGCGGCGGCTTCTGCCCCTTCGCGCGGCGCTTTTTCGAGCGCATTGAGCATCTTCATCGCCGCCGAGGCGACGGTGTTGAACTGCAGGCGGCCAAGGTCGTAATTGGCCTGCTTGAGCAGCGTGTGCAGTTCGCGGCGCAGGTCGGCGAGCGGCCTGGGCAGGCTGGCCGGCACCTCCCCGGCGTGCAGAACGATATCGCGCACGCCGTAGGCGAAAGCCCACAAACGTTTGAGGAAGCGGTGCGCGCCCTCGAGCGCGGCGTCGGACCATTCGAGCGTCTGTTCCGGCGGTGCGGCGAAGATGATGAAGAAACGCGCCGTGTCGGCGCCATACTCGTCGAAGATCGCCTGCGGATCGACGCCGTTGCGCTTCGATTTCGACATCGTGCCGATGCCCTGGTAGTCGACGGGCAAACCATCGGCCCACGCGCGCGCGCCGACGATGCGGCCCGCTTCATCGCGCTCGATGTCCACTTCGTCCGGCGCGAAATAGACGATGCCGCCCTTTTCGCTGCGCCGGCTGAAGATGTGGTTGAGCACCATGCCTTGGGTGAGCAGATTGGTAAAAGGCTCATTGAGCGCCACGAGACCGAGATCGCGCATCACCTTGAACCAAAAGCGCGCATACAGCAGGTGCAGGATCGCATGCTCGATACCGCCGATGTACTGATCGACCGGCAGCCAGTGGCTCGCGCGCGCATCGACCATCGCCTCATCGTTGTCCGGGCAGCAATAGCGCACGAAATACCAGGACGAATCGACGAAAGTGTCCATCGTGTCCGTCTCGCGCCGTGCTGGCGCGCCGCATTGTGGGCAGTTGCAGGCGAGAAAGTCCTCGCGCTTGGTGAGCGGATTGCCGCTGCCATCCGGCACGCAATCGACGGGCAAAATGACCGGCAGCTGATCTTCCGGCACCGGCACATCGCCGCATTGCGGGCAATGGATGATCGGAATCGGACAACCCCAGTAACGCTGGCGCGAGATGCCCCAGTCGCGCAACCGAAATTGCACCTTCTTTTCACCCAAGCCCTTCGCGGCCAAATCAGCGGCGATCGCCTCGACGGCCGCCTCATGGCCCAGGCCGTCGTAAACACCCGAGTTGATGCAGCGGCCGCGGCCCTTGTCCGCATACCAGTCCTGCCAGCGCGTCGCATCGAAAGTCTCGCCCTCGACGGCGATCACCTGCTTGATCGGCAAGCCATGTTGGCGGGCGAACTGAAAATCGCGCTCATCGTGCGCCGGCACGGCCATCACCGCGCCTTCGCCATAGCCCATCAACACGTAATTGGCCACCCAGACCTCGATCTTCTCGCCAGTCAGCGGATGGCGGACGAAGATGCCGGTCGGCAATCCTTTCTTTTCCTGCGTCGCCAGATCGGCTTCGCTCACCTTGCCGTGCCGACATTCGTCGATGAAGGCGGCGAGCCGCGCATTGTCGCGCGCCGCGCGCAACGCCAGCGGATGCTCGGCAGCCACGGCACAGTAGGTAACGCCCATGATCGTATCGGCGCGCGTCGTGAACACCCACAGTTTTTCCTGTCGGCCGTCGAGTTCGTAAGGAAAGGCAAAGCGCACACCCAGGCTCTTGCCGATCCAGTTCGCCTGCATCGTGCGCACGCGCTCCGGCCAGCCGGGCAAGCCATCGAGCGCACCGAGCAGCTCTTCGGCATAACGGGTGATGGCCAGGTAATAGCCGGGTATTTCGCGCTTTTCGACCAAAGCGCCGGTGCGCCAGCCGCGGCCATCGATGACCTGCTCGTTGGCCAGCACGGTCTGATCGACCGGATCCCAATTCACCACCTGCGTCTTCTTGTAGGCGATGCCGGCTTTCAGCATGCGCAGAAACAGCCACTGGTTCCAGCGATAATACTCGGGCTGACAAGTGGCCAGCTCGCGGCTCCAGTCGATGGCCAGGCCAAGCGACTGCAGCTGCTTCTTCATGTGCGCGATGTTCTCCCAAGTCCATTGTGCTGGTGGGATCCTGTTCTGGATCGCCGCGTTTTCGGCCGGCAGGCCGAAGGCATCCCAGCCCATCGGTTGCAACACCTCGAAGCCGCGCATGCGGTGCCAGCGCGTCAGCACATCGCCGATCGTGTAATTGCGTACATGGCCCATGTGCAGCTTGCCGGATGGATAAGGGAACATCGACAGGCAATAGTATTTCGGTCGGCCGGAATCTTCCCGCGCCCGGAAGGCGCCGCTCGCCTGCCAGAACGCCTGTGCCGCCATCTCGATCTGCTTTGCTGAGTACTTTTCTTCCATCGTCATTGCCATGGCCCCTCGGCGGAACTCATCCGCGCCGACCTTTTGCGGTGAGCCGCGGGTAGCGCGAAAAGTGGCCGATTATAGGGAAACGTCGAAAAAAGCCGCGAGCGGGCTGCAGCGCCAAGCGCGCGGCGCTCGCTCCCACGCCGATCTATCTGACAGACTGCGGTCGCCGCTTGATTCGCGCAAACTACTTCATCCCTTCGCCGATTTTTTCAGCATTTCGCTCGCCGCCGGCGTCGTGCGACGTCTGGCCCAATTTCGCCAGCTGGTGGGCGAAGCGGATGCGACAACGGCAGAAGCAGTCGTGCATTTCGGGGTCGTCCCAACGCAATTGCAGATGGGCGAGTGCCGCTCGGCTCACTGAATGGACGCGGTTGTAAATTGAGTAAGGCAGATCGAGCGCTGCGCTCAGCGTCTCGGCCAAATTGATGAGCGGCGGCAAATCGGCGCACCATTCGTCTGGACACGCATGATGGGCGGCGATGGTCTCGCCGATCACTTCCGGCAGCTGCCAGTAGCGGGCGAGCGCCTGCCCGAGCTGACAATGATCGACGCCGAAAGTCGTCCGTTCGAGCATCATCATTTCCTTGCCTGCCAGGGCTTGGCGGCGAAGCGCGCCATAAGCTTGGGCATCGAGGACGTAAAAGCCCAGCTGACCGATATCGTGCAGGATGCCTGCAACGAACGCCGTTTCGCTGGCTTTACCGGCCATCATCGCCAGTTCTTGCGCGACGATGGCCACGGCCAGCGCATGCTGGAAAAAATGGCTCGGAACACTGCTGCAGGCGAGAAAACGGTTCATGTTCGCCGCCACGGCGATGCGCCGCAACTGGTTGCTGCCGATCAGCGTCGCCGCAGCGAACAGATCGCTCAGATCGGGCTGGACGCGCAAGCGGCGGAGGCGGTTGGCGGTAGCGAGGATATCGCCGGTGATGACGGGATCGTTGCGCGCCAGCCGTACCAGCTCGTCGAGTGAAACCTCTTCCCGTTCGAGCAGGATGAGCAAACGGCTGACCACCGCCGGAAAGGGGGGCAGGCGGGTGGCAATCTGCTCGAGTGTCGTCGTTTGGGCCAGATCGATCAGCGGCATGGTTCGACCTCGCACAGCTGATCGAACAATTCGCGGCAGGCATTGTCCATCCGCGCTTCATCGCCGAAGATCGTGCGCAAGCGCGCTTGCGCCGCTTCGAGAAGTTTGACGTACTGCTCTTCGGTCGGTGGGTCATCGTCGATCACCGCCACGCATTCGATGCCTTTGTTGATGAGTTGGGCAATGGTGTTTTCCGTGATCAGCGTTCCCACCGGCAGCCATAGGGTCAGCCGCTGACCGATTCGGCCACTCACGGGCCGGGCCAGAATCATGCCCGGCCGTAGTTCCTCGACGGGCAACCACAGGCGCGCCGCCGACAAAGAGATGGTTTCGGGATCGAGCCGTGCGTTCATGGATGGGTCACCGTAGCGATCGTCGAGATGGAAACATCGAGGAGATGCTGAAGAACGCCGCGGGCCGCACCCCGCTCACGGCTTTTTCCGCATTCTGCCAATCTTACCCGCGTGTAGTGTCTTCACCTCGCGCCAAAAAAAGCGAGGGGCTGCCCCGAGTGTTGCCCCCTCGGAGGCAGAACGAGCGCAGCGAGTTCTTCGGGGGACTCATCCACCTTTACGGCTCAAACACCGGCAGCTTGACCTGGTTTCCAGGCCATGACGCACGGCGCCATCGACGTCGCCTCGTGTCCTCACGCACCCACGCTGGCGCGCGGGAGCGAGGCCAAACGCCGAAGAAAACCGCGAACGGGATACAGCCGGGATACCGCGGCGCGCCGTGCACCGCAGCTGGGCGTTGCGTTCGGCGAGTGGGTGCGCCGCACAGCGGAGAACTTCGCGGCACGGTATCCGCCGTGCCGATGGGGCTGACTTTCGTCCCGATGCAAAAGCGCCACGGTGACGCCCGAGGCGCGCTATATTTACGACTCATGATTCCTTCCCCATCCGCTTCGCTGACCCTGGCCATCGCCCAGATCAATTGCACGGTCGGCGATCTCGCCGGCAACGCGGCGCGCATCGTCTCGGCGGCGCAGCAGGCGCGTGCGCGCGGCGCGCTGGCGCTCGTCACGCCGGAGATGGCGCTTTGCGGCTATCCACCGGAAGATTTGCTGCTGCGGGCCGATTTTCACCGCGCCTGCCAAAACGAGCTCGATGCGCTGGCGCGCGCCTTGCCGCCGGAGATGGCGGTCATCGTCGGCCATCCGCTCGAAGAGGGCGAGCGACGCTACAACGCCGCCTCGCTGTTGCGCGGCGGCCGCGTCGAGGCGACGTACCGCAAGATGCGCCTGCCCAATGCCGAGGTGTTCGACGAGGAACGTTATTTCGACGCCGGCGAAGCGCCCTGCGTCATCGACCTCTGCGGGCTGCCGACCGCCCTAGCGATCTGCGAGGACGTCTGGCACCGCGGCCCCGCCGAGCTGGCCAAAGCAGCGGGCGCGCGCCTGCTGATCACGCTCAACGCCTCGCCTTTTCATCTCGCCAAACAAGCGCGACGCCATGAAGTGTTGCGCGCGCGCGCCACGACCTGCGCGCTGCCGGTCGTTTACGCCAACATGGTCGGCGGCCAGGACGAGCTGGTCTTCGATGGAGCATCGTTCGTGCTCGATGGCCTTGGGCGACTGACGCATCAGGCCCCCGCCTTCCGCGAGGCGCTGATGCTCGTCGAGATGCACGATGGCCACATCCTGCCTGGCGAAGTGCAACCTGCGCCAACGCTCGAGGCCGAGGTCTGGCAAGCGCTGGTGCTCGGTGTGCATGACTATGCGACGAAAAACGGTTTTCGCTCGGTGCTGCTCGGCCTTTCTGGCGGCATCGACTCGGCCCTCGTGCTGGCCATTGCCTGTGAAGCGCTCGGCGCCGAGCGCGTGCGCGCGCTGATGATGCCTTCGCCCTATACCTCGCCGATGAGTCTGGCCGATGCGCGCAGGCTGAGCGAAAACCTCGGCGTGCGTTATGACGAAGTACCGATCACACCGGCGATGAGCGCCTATGAGCACATGCTCGCGCCGCTCTTCGCCGACCTGCCGGCGGCCGGCGCCAACGACACGACCTTCGAGAACATCCAGGCGCGCATCCGCGGCAATCTGCTGATGGCGCTGTCGAACCGCAGCGGCGCGCTGGTACTGACTACCGGCAACAAGAGCGAGATGGCGGTGGGCTATGCGACACTGTATGGTGACATGGCCGGCGGCTTCGCCGTCATCAAGGATGTTTACAAAACCTTCGTCTATCGCCTGGCACGCTGGTATGACGCGCGCGCGATCGCCGAGGGGCGTGGCGAGATCATCCCGCGCAACATCATCGAGCGACCGCCCTCGGCCGAGCTCAAACCGAACCAGACCGATCAGGATAGTCTGCCCCCCTACGAAACCCTCGATGCCATCATCGAGGCCTACATGGAACGCGACATGAGCCCGGCGCAGATCATCGAGCGCGGCATCCCCGCCGGCGAAGTGCGTCAAGTCGTCGACCTGCTCAAGCGTAACGAGTACAAGCGCCGGCAGGCACCGGTCGGCATACGCATCACGCCGCGCGGTTTCGGCAAGGATTGGCGCTATCCGTTAACATCGCGTTATCGTGACGAATATTGAGGAAACGCGGAAAAAAGCCGCGAGCGGGGGGAAGCAGAAGGCGCGTATCAAGCAGCGACCGTAGCCGATCGAGTAGATCGGCGAGGGAGCGAGCACCGCGCAACGCCGCCCGAGCCGCCCGCGCAGCAATTCAGCGTTTCCTGGAGCCGTCGGCCAGCGTTGCCGCCACAGCGATGGGTGTTGGCCGATTTATCATAACTGACGAGGATGACATGAAAAAGATCGAGGCGATCATCAAACCCTTCAAGCTCGACGAAGTGCGCGAAGCTCTTTCGGAAGTGGGCGTCACTGGTCTGACGGTCACCGAAGTCAAGGGTTTCGGTCGCCAGAAGGGGCATACCGAACTCTACCGCGGCGCCGAATACGTCGTCGATTTCCTGCCCAAGCTGAAGCTGGAAGTCGTCGTGCGCGATGAACAGATCGAACCGGCCATCGAGGCGATCATCAAGGCGGCGCGCACCGGCAAGATCGGCGATGGCAAGATCTTCGTCACCTCGGTCGAACAGATCGTGCGCATCCGCACCGGCGAGACCGGCGAAGCGGCGATCTGAGTGCATCGGCCCACGCACGATCATGTCTCCGCTCGATTGCCGTTTCCCCGACTGGGTGCTGCAAAAGATCATCGACGAAGCGACGATCTACTTTTGTGGCTGCCCGGCCCAGGTCTGCAAACAGATCGTTCATCTGCGCCAGTTGTATGAATACCAGCGCGAATGCAGTGCCAAGGTGAATGAGTTGACGGCCGAGAGCCATCGCCTGATCGCTGCCGCCACGGCGCATGCGCATGCCGAGCTCGAGGAGTGTCTCGGTCGCGTGCTGGAAGTCGAAGGCTGGGACCGGACGACCTATAATATGCCTCCCGGTCTGCGCGCCCTGCAGACTGGGGAGGTCGCGCGCTGGCAGAGCAAAGGCGGCCAGTGAAGGCTCGGCGTTGATCGCCGGGCCTGCGCGCCAAGCGATCTGCCGAAACCCTCCCTGGCAGACCGGCCGGGCACCGCGCCTGGGCGCAGTAGCCGCGCCGCGGAATTCGATACCCGCTCTGACGAACTGATGCCGGTAGTTCCGGCTATCCCGGCCAGCGCCGGTAACGACGCTTCCGTAAAATGGAGCCATTTGCCGGAGGTCGCCGCCATGCCCCAGACCGCGTCCGAGACTACGCGCGAAAATGACGTCGAACACAGCCTGCGCATCATCCGCGAGCTGTTCGCGCGCCAGAAGCGGGTCAAGGAACTGGTACACCGGCAGGAGATGCCGCGACATGACCTGGTAGAGAATCTGGTGCATAAGCAGCATACCGCCGAGTTACAGGCGCGCCTGGATGCCTTGCCGCCCAGCCATCTCGCCCAGGTGCTGAGCCGACTGCCTACCGATGAGTGCCTGGCGGCCTGGCGCATGGTGCGCGACGAGCGTGCCGCCGAGGTTTTGCCCGAACTCTCCCCCGAACTGCGCGCCGAATTGTTCGGCGATCAACCGCCACCGAGACGCAAGATCATGCTCAATGCCTTCGAACTGACCGCCGGTCGCTTGCGCCAGATCCCGGTCGAGAGTCGTGAAGACCTGGCTGGCGCCCACCCGATCTGGGTCGACCTCATCGCACCAGCGAAAGAGGAGCGCCAGTGGGTGCAGGAAATCTTCGGCCTCGAATTACCCGATCCAGACGACCTGACCGACCTCGAAGAATCGGCGCGCTTTTACATCGAGGACAATGGCGAGATTCATCTGCATTCGGATTTCCTGCTCGACCGCGAAGATGGTTCGCGCAATGTCGCGGTCGCTTTCATCCTGTTCCGCAACATCCTATTCTCGGTGCGCAAGGAAGAGCTGCCGGTTTTCCGGCTGCAACGACTGCGCGCACGCATGCTGCCCGGTTACGTTTCGGACGGCAAAGACGTGCTGCTCGATCTGTATGCCGCCGATGCCGAGTATTCTGCCGACACGCTCGAGGATGTCTATGCACTGCTTGAGGAAGTCGGCCGGCAGGTACTCTCGCCGCGCATTTCGGACGAGGTGGCGGCCAACATCCTCGCCGAGATCGCCCAGCAGGAAGACTTGAACGGCCGCATCCGGCGCAACGTACTCGACACGCGCCGCGCCGTCTCCTTCCTGATGCGCGGCAAGCTGCTCACGCCCGAACAGTACGAGGATGCGCGCCAGATCCTGCGCGACATCGAATCGCTCGATGGCCATACGGCCTTCATCTTCAACAAGATCAACTTCCTCATGGACGCCACGGTCGGCTTCATCAACATCAACCAGAACAAGATCATCAAGATCTTCTCGGTCGCCTCGGTGGCGATGTTGCCGCCGACCTTGATCGCCAGCATCTACGGCATGAACTTCGAATTCATGCCGGAACTGAAGTGGGAATGGGGTTATCCGTTCTCGCTGGTGCTGATGGCCGCCTCGGTCAGCATCCCCTTCTATTTTTTCCGCCGCAAAGGCTGGCTGCGCTGAGGCGGCCTACGGACTACCCTACGCGAAGGAACACCCGCACGGCCTGGCCTAGGCATCGTCCCACACACGGTGCGCCGATCTGGCGCCGACCGCCGCTACGCCGCGGCATCCGCCGCCGGGGGAATGTCGATCGGACCCGGCCCGATCGCTGGGCCGGCGGCGTTCGCCAGTGGGCGTCGTGCACGCCCGACCGCGACCTACTTCCTTGGCGCGGTAACAGGCGGCATCGGCGGCGGCGATCAGTGCGGTGGCATAAGGATCGAGCGCGATGCCAAGGCTGGCACCGATCGCAAACACCCGGTCATGCCAGACAAAGCGCCAGCCATCGATCAACGCGCACAGATCGGCGGCGACATGGCGCGCCTCGGCGAGCGCGCACGCGTGCAGCAGGACGCAGAATTCGTCGCCACCAACACGCGCCAGTAAATCCTCATCGCGCCGCCGGCTCTTCATCAGTTGCGCCACCTGACGCAACAGCTCGTCGCCGGCCAGATGGCCACTGGCGTCATTGACCTGCTTGAAGCGGTCCAGATCGATGAACAGCGGGCAGAAATCCGGTTCGCCGCCCGCCACGGCAGCGAAGGCCTCTTCGATGAGCCGTTCGAAGGCGCGCCGGTTGGGCAGGCCGGTCAGCGGATCGCGTGATGCGCCTGATGGGTGAGCAGCGCCCTCGCCTCGGCAATGCGCGCTTCGAGCGTGTGCTGCATTTCGGCGATGTGCTGGGCCATGGCATTGAAGCCCTGTTCCAGCCCCCAGCTCGCTGGAAGAGACGGCGGCGACGCGCGTGTCGAGCGCGCCGTCGGCCATCGCATTGACGGCACGCGCCAGAGCCAAAATGGGGTGAGAGATGGCGCCGGCAGTGAGCGAGGCAAATATCGCCAGCAACACGAGACCGAGCGCGGCGAGCAGGTCGCCGCGCAGCAGGACCTGCCGCCGGCGCTCGTTGAGCAGTGCGGTATCGAGTTCGACGACCACGGTGCCGCTGACATCGTGACTGCCGGCAGCGGGTTCATCGAACAGTGGATCGGTCTCGGCAACCGGGAGCCGCACGGGCGCGGCGCAAACCAGCCCGTTCTGGCTCTGATCAAGCAATTCTGCCGCCGCTGGAGGCGATGCCGGCTCGGGCAGCGACAGGCAGCCGCTGCCCGCCAGCAGCCGGCCGTGGCGCCCGAAGATGGCCACCGCCCGCAGCTCGTTCTACTGCATCGCGGCCTGCACGACGGCCTGCAGTGATGGGGCATGACCGGCGACGATGCCATAGTCGCTGACGGGAACCAGATAGCGCAGCGTAGCCAGACCGGCGGCGCGCAGCGCCTGATGCTGAGCGTCGACGGCCTGTCAAGTGAAAGGCAACGAGGGCCACCGCCGTCAGCGCGCTCGGCAGCAAAGTCATGAGCAGCAGGCGGGGCCACAACGCCCGTGATCTCATCGTCTGCTCAGGCGCGCCGCGGAGGCACAGAGCGAGCGCAGCGAAGTTCCCCGCGATGGCCTGCCCCGCGCCACGCCGGACCGCCCGGGCGCTTTATGGCCGGCGCAGGAAGGTGCGGCAAAGGCGTTCGGCGCAGACTGGTTCATGGCTTCAGTAACCGACGCGATGAGGTCAATGCACCGGCAATTCCGGAACCCGGGGCAGAGCGCGCGACGAGGTTCGAAGTCGTACTATTCATGTTCCGACGATAAACGCGAAAATCCCTCGAAAGGCATATTTCGTGGGAGCGGGCTTGCCCGCGACAGCACGTTCGCGGTAGCGAACATTTATTCCCGGCGCAGGCAACTTGCTGGACGCGCGCGAGCGCGGCGGCGGTCGAACGGGCTGCCACCTCCGTCATCGTGGCCCCCGGATCCGGGGGGCCGCTGCTACGGCAGTGCCGATTTTCATCTTCAGGGGTGGTGGCAACCACCATGATCGTTACCGTTACCCGATACCAGGATTCGCGTTAGAATCGCCACTCGCTTGTCTTATATAAGACATAAGTTATCTGATAGAATCAAGGGCTGGCGTGGGATGTCGTTGCGCCAGCTTTTTCCAGGAGCCCTCACGATGACCGCCTCAACTCTCGAATTGCCGGACGGCGTGCAGATCAACGCACCGATCCATCCCCGCTTCGACGAAATCCTCACCCGCGACGCGCTGGCATTTGTCGCCAAGCTGCATCGCGCCTTCGAACCACGTCGCCAAGCGCTGCTGCAGGCCCGTGTCGAGCGCCAGGCGCGCATCGACGCCGGCGAGATGCCCGACTTCCTGGCAGAAACGAAACACATCCGCGAGGGCGACTGGAAGATCGCGCCGCTGCCGAAGGCGCTCGAATGCCGACGTGTCGAAATCACCGGTCCGGTCGAGCGCAAGATGATCATCAACGCGCTGAACTCTGGCGCCGATTCCTACATGACCGACTTCGAGGATTCGAACAGCCCGAACTGGTACAACCAGATCCAGGGCCAGGTGAACCTCTACGACGCGATCCGTCGCCAGATCGACTTCGCCAGCGAGGCGGGCAAGGAATACAAGCTCAACGACACGATCGCCACGCTGCAGATTCGCCCGCGCGGCTGGCATTTGGACGAGAAACACGTCACCGTCGACGGTCAGCGCGTCTCCGGCGGCCTGTTCGACTTCGCTCTCGCCTTCTACCACAACGCCAAAGAGCAGGTGGCACGCGGCGCCGGCCCGTTCTACTACCTGCCGAAGATGGAATCGCATCTCGAGGCCCGCCTGTGGAACGACGTCTTCATCATGGCGCAGGAGCACATCGGTTTGCCGCGCGGCACGATCAAGGCCACCGTGCTCATCGAAACCATCCTCGCCACCTTCGAGATGGAAGAGATCCTCTACGAGCTGCGCGAGCATTCCGCTGGTCTCAACGCCGGCCGCTGGGACTACATCTTCTCGGCGATCAAGAAGTTCAAGCGCAACGAGGATTTCTGCCTCGCCAACCGCGGCGCGATCACGATGGAAGTACCCTTCATGCGTGCCTATGCGCTGGCGCTGGTGCAGGCCTGCCACAAGCGCGGCGCGCCGGCCATCGGCGGCATGAGCGCGCTGATCCCGATCAAGAACGACCCGGTGGCCAACGAAAAAGCCCTGGCCGGCATCCGCCACGACAAGCGCCGCGACGCCAACGATGGTTTCGACGGTGGCTGGGTCGCGCATCCGGGCCTCGTCGCCATCGCGATGGAAGAATTCAAGGCCGTGCTGGGCGAGCGCCCCAACCAGTGGGACAGGCAGGTCGAAGGCCAGTTCGGCCCGAAGGACTGGCTCGATTTCCGCCCCGAGCAGCCGATCACCGAGGCAGGCCTGAGGAACAACATCAACGTTGGCATCCACTACCTCGGCAGCTGGCTGGCCGGCAACGGCTGCGTGCCGATCCACAACCTGATGGAGGATGCCGCCACTGCCGAGATCAGCCGCTCGCAGGTCTGGCAGTGGATGGTCTCGCCGAAAGGCAAGCTCGACGATGGCCGCAAGGTCACCGCCGAGATGGTGCGCGCGATGATTGCCGAGGAACTCGCCAAGGTGAAGGCCACCGTCACCGCCAATGGCGAAAAAACCGAGACCTACGACCGCGCCGCCGTCATCTTCGAACGGATGGCGCTTGCCGACGAGTTCCCCGAATTCCTCACGCTGCCGCTTTATGAAGAAATGCCGTGAAGCGACGACGCGGCACGCCAGGCGCGTGCCGCGCCCGCGGCAGTAGGCAATAAGCGGTGCTCGGTGGGCGGTTGACTCAGCGGCTTCCTGGCGGCAGCGGAGCCGCCGCCTGCCAGGCGGGCGATGACGCACCCGCGCCGTGTCGAGGGAACTGACTTTCGCCGCTTCAGTGCGGATGCCCGGCCAACTTGCCGCGCACGCCGCGCAGGCCGTGCCAGAGGCCAAGAAGAATGAAACGCACGTTTGCCACCCAAGGCCGCGCGAACAGAGCGTAATAGCCCAGTTGCAGGCTCAGCCGCCAGGCATCGCGCAGCCGCCAGCCGAGCGGTAAATAAGCCCGGCGATAGAGCAGCAAGGCGTTGCGAAAGTGATAGTAAAGCCGCACTCCGGAACGGCCGGGGATCCAGCGACCGAAGGCATGTCGGGGGGACTCGCCCAGCGCATGGTCCATGCGCGCCGCGCAAACGCCATAGAGCGCATAGCCCCGGCTGCCGGCGCGCAGACACCATTCGGTGTCGACATAGTCGATGAACAGCGCCTCGTCCATCGCGCCGATCGCGTCGATGGCCGCCAGCGGAATGAGCGTGCCGGAAGCCGGCAGGATGTCGACCTCGATCAGGTCGCGCTCATCGGCGCAGCGAAAAAAGCGCGCCGCGAAGCCCGCTTGCCGGCGAAATGGCAGCGCGCCAAGCCGGCGGCGGTCGAAAAGGCGCGGCCCCACCGCCGCCAGATGCACGCCCTGCCGCTGCAAAACCTCCAGCGCCGTCAGCAACCGCGCCACCATGTCTTCGTCAGGCAGACTGTCCTGATCGAGCAGCAGAACATAAGCAGCCCCGCGCTGGCGGGCCCGTGCGATGCCGGCATTTTGCGCTGCGGCAATACCTCGATTGCCGCCGAGATCGATGACCTCAGCGATACCCGGCGGCACCAAAGCCGCACCGCCGCCGTTATCGGCGATGATGATCTGGCCCACCTGCCGCTGCAGCCTTGCCAGCAAGGCGTGCAACGACGAAGGTGAAGGGTGGTAGGTGACGATGACCGCGACGACCTGCGCTTCTTTGTCTTCGCGACAGCGTACCGACCCTGACTCGATCACTCGTACAGTTTGATCGCCGTCGGCGCCACCACCCAGGCGGACTGGCTATTCTTGATCTGGTACGCCGCCCAGATCTCGGTCTTCCAGGCGCCGAGTTGATCGGCGGTGAAGGCCTCGTTGCCATCGAGAGCCACGACCTCGAACGGCGCCGACGTGAAAACTGCCGACCGGACGGCATAGTTGTCCAGATATCCCATCTCGAAGAGGTTCGTGGTCAAGGGAACCCAATTCCAGACGGTGACCGTGTTACCCGCAGTGTCCGTCTGCGTCTCCTTTTTCTTGATGAAATAGCCGCGTTCGCCGGAGATCGGCGCCTGGGTTGCCGCCACGAGGAACAGACGGGCCGCTTTGTTGTAATCGGCCGCCTGATTGACCTTGGCCTGCAGGACGAGGCGCATCTTGCCGGTGGTCAGGACTTTTTTCTCCTTCACCGTCACCGCCAGCGCTGGCGCGGTGAGAACTTTCACGCTGACCGGCGTCGCGCTGCGCTCATCGGTACTGATACAGGTGATCGACAGATTCGCATCGGCGGTGACCACGGGCGCCGTGGCCGAGGCCGTGGCGCCATCGCTGGAAACGACGAAATTCAAGGGCGTCTTCAACTGCGCATCCAGAGGTTGGGTACAATTCTTGATCGTTCCACTGGCGTTGGCGACTTTGATCACCAAAGGATCGCCGCCCACCACCTGCGCCGACGCGGTCACGACAAAAGCGCCCGGTGTGGTCGTACCACCGCCGGCGCTGCCTCCTCCCGGCGTCGTCGTGCCGCCACCCGTCGGTGCGTTCGGATCGGCATTACCGGTACCCATCGTGTCGCACTGCGGGCCGGTGGCGTAAGCGTTGCCCAAGCCGTCGCAGTCGCCGCTCCCACCGGCCCAGCGGCGGGCGGAACGCCATTTTTTGTATTCCGTCATGTCGGCGATGTGCCAGGTGATGGTCATGTCACCGAAGGTAAAGCCCATGTAATTCTCGGCTTGGATCACCATCGACACAATGCGCGCCTGTCGATTCGGTACTGGGGTTCCTTGCACGATCGGGAACAATCCATGGTTGCCCGGCATGCCGATACGGGTGCAGCCAGCCTCATTTCGTGCACTGACGATCCCATCGCATGCATACCCGGTTCCGACCATATTGGGCGTATTTGTTCCAACCGCTGCCCAATCGAC
>Ga0209207_1000641_pt1 | contig 19946 bp, 16 predicted proteins | sample SaghotsprinmetaG_FD_184140 | JGI IMG/M metagenome (GOLD analysis project Ga0209207, IMG submission 184140) | Hot spring microbial communities from South Africa to study Microbial Dark Matter (Phase II) - Sagole hot spring metaG (SPAdes) (version 3) | ecosystem: Environmental > Aquatic > Thermal...
CTATATGGCCATGGATGTGATCCTGCCTTACGTGGTGTGGATCACCCTGCTCGCCTGGCTGATGGACCTGGGCCTGCGCCAGCTCACCCGCCTGTGCTTCCCCTGGTATGAAGGAGCCAAGGCATGAAGCCCTTCATAGAAGTGAAAAACGTCTGGCAGGAATACGGCGATCAGGTTGTGCTGGAGCGCCTGAATCTCAGCATCAACGAAGGCGAGTTCTGCACCCTGGTGGGCGCATCCGGCTGCGGCAAATCGACCTTTCTGCGCCTGCTGCTCGGTCAGGAGCGCGCCAGCCGCGGCGAGATTCTGCTCGCGGGCCAGCCACTGGCCGGCGAACCGGATAGCAGCCGCGGCGTGGTGTTCCAGCGCTACTCGGTATTCCCGCATCTATCGGTACTGGACAACGTCGCCATCGGCCTGGAGTTGCCTCGCTCGAAATGGCTCGGCCGCCTGTTTGGTGCCGCCAAGCGTGAAGCCCGCGAACAGGCCGCAGTAATCCTGCACAAGGTCGGACTCGGCCATGCCCTGGACAAGTACCCCAGCGCCCTGTCCGGCGGCATGCAGCAACGCCTGGCGATTGCCCAGGCGCTGATCATGCAGCCGCGCGTCTTGCTGCTGGACGAACCCTTCGGCGCGCTGGACCCCGGCATTCGCAAGGACATGCACAGCCTGCTGCTGGAACTGTGGCACGAGACCAAGCTGACCGTGTTTATGGTCACCCATGACCTCAGCGAAGGTTTTAGCCTCGGCACCCGCCTGCTGGTGTTCGACAAGACCCGCCTCGACCCCCATGCGCCGAACGCCTTCGGTGCGCGCATCACCTACGACATTCCCCTGAACAGCGACCGCCGCGCCCAACGCGCCGCCGTCGAAGGCTTGCCCGCGCATATCGCCGGCACGCTGCAACCGGCCCTGTAAGGAGCTCGCCATGACCGCTGCACTGACCCTGCGCCCCACCCTCTACGAAGAACTCGTACCCGGTGGCGGCCACACCTCCTTTGTCCTCAAGCGCGGCCAGCTGCTGCGCATCACCGATATCGAAGGCGGCGCCAATGCCAGCCTGCTGCTGCTCAATGCCGCGGAGAAAAGCGAACGGCTGAACCTGCCCGACAGCCTCAAGTGCCAGCACACCGCCAAGCTCACCGCGGGCCACTGCCTGTACTCGGATATGGGCCGGGTGCTGGCCGCCATCACCGCCGACACCTGCGGCTGGCATGACAGCTTCGGCGGCGTACTGAATGCCGAGGAAGTGGCCGAGCAATACGGCCAGGGCAATTATCAGCAGCTGCGCAACGGCTTCTTTCGCAACGGAGTGGACAACCTGCTGGTGGAAATGGGCAAGTGGAACCTCAATCTGCAGGACCTGCTGATGTGCCTGAACCTGTTTAGCAAGGTCACGGTCGACAGCGACGGCTGCTTCCACTTCCAGCCAGGCAACTCCAAGGCCGGCGACCATATCGAGCTGTACGCACCGATGGACTGCCTGGTGGTGCTCACCGCCCTGCAACACCCCATGGACCCCAACCCGGTGTATGCGCCCAAGCCACTGCGGCTGACCTGGCACAAGGTGGAAAGCGACGGCATCAGCGTGCTGTGCCGCACCTCGCGCCCGGAGAACGCGCGCGGTTTCCATAACACCGAACGTCTGTATATCTGAGGCCGGCGCACATGACTCTTACCGCAAGCGACAAACACCCAGAAGCCGCTGTGTACCGCGCCACCATCGGCGCTGGCGAGCCCTTTCTCTGCGAAGTAAAGGCCGGCCAGAGCCTGCGCCTGCTCGACCTGGAAGGCAACCAGGCGGTCGATACCCTGTTCTACAGCGCGCAGAACCCACGCGAGCGCTACGACGCGCAGCGCACCCTGCGCAAACAGAACCGCGTGTACCTGAGCACTGGCAGCGTGCTGTATTCCAACCTGGGCCGGCCGATGCTGAGCATCACAGCCGACACCTGCGGCCGCCACGACACCCTGGGCGGCGCCTGCGCCCAGGAAAGCAACACCGTGCGCTACGCCCTGGACAAGCGCTATATGCACAGCTGCCGCGACAACTTCTTGCGCGCCAGCCTCAACGATGGCCGCCTAAACAAGTCCGACATAGGCGCCAATATCAATTTCTTTATGAACGTGCCGGTCACCCCCGAAGGCGGCCTGACCTTCGAGGACGGCATCTCCGCGCCGGGCAAATACGTCGAATTGAAGGCGCATATGGATGTGATCGTGCTGATCTCCAACTGCCCGCAGCTGAACAACCCGTGCAACGGTTACAACCCGACCCCGGCCGAGGTGCTGGTGTGGGATTGATTTTCTCCCCTCTCCCGCTTGCGGGAGACGACTGCATGGATGCAGGAGGTAGGGCGACGCAGGACGCTAAAGCCGAGGGGCCGGGGGAGAGGGCAAGCTGACCGGCATCAACCCAAGCCCCTCTCCCCAACCCTCTCCCCCGAGGGGAGAGGGGGCAAAAGCCTTTCCACCCCGGACGACCGTGGTGCAGACCCAATACCGCGGGACGGCCCGCCCCTTCGAGGACACCTCGAATGTTCGACAAACTGCTGATCGCCAACCGTGGCGCCATTGCCTGCCGCATTCTGCGAACCCTGCGTCAGCTCGACGCCAAAGGCGTGGCCGTGTATTCCGAGGCCGACGCCGCCAGCCTGCACCTGCAGCAGGCCGACGAGGCCCATAGCCTGGGCGAAGGCCCGGCCGCCACTACCTACCTGGTGGTCGATAGGATTCTTGCTGTGGCCAAAGCCAGCGGTGCCCAGGCCATCCACCCCGGCTATGGCTTTCTCTCGGAAAACGCCGCCTTTGCCGAAGCCTGCGAGGCCGCCGGTATCGCCTTTGTCGGCCCCACGCCCGAGCAGCTGCGGGTATTCGGCCTTAAACACACCGCCCGCGCCCTGGCCAAACAGCATGGCGTGCCCATGCTGGAAGGCACCGAGTTGCTGGAAAACCTCGACGCCGCGCTGAAGGCCGGGAAAGAAGTCGGTTATCCGGTGATGCTAAAAAGCACCGCCGGCGGTGGCGGTATCGGTATGCGCGTATGCAACAGCGCCGAGGAGCTTTCCGAGGCCTTCGAAGCGGTCAAGCGCCTGGGGCAGAACAACTTCAGCGACAGCGGCGTATTTATCGAAAAATACATCCAGCGCGCCCGTCATCTGGAAGTGCAGGTATTTGGCGACGGCCGGGGCGAAGTGCTGGCCCTGGGCGTACGCGACTGCTCGGTGCAGCGGCGCAACCAGAAGGTGCTGGAAGAAACCCCGGCGCCGAATCTGCCGGCCGGCATGGCCGATGAACTCTGCGCCGCCGCGATCCAGCTGGCCAAGGCGGTCAATTACCGCAGCGCCGGCACCGTGGAATTTGTCTACGACAGCGAGGCGGCGCGCTTCTACTTCCTGGAAGTGAACACCCGCCTGCAGGTCGAACATGGCGTGACCGAACAGGTATGGGGCGTCGACCTGGTGCGCTGGATGATCGAGCTGGCGGCCGGCGACCTCCCCCCGCTGGGCGAACTGGCGAAAGGTTTGAAACCCAGCGGCCATGCCATCCAGGCGCGGCTGTATGCCGAAGACCCGGGCCGCGACTTTCAGCCCAGCCCCGGCCTGCTGACTGCCGTCGACTTCCCGGCGGCCGATGGCAAAGCGCTGCGTATCGACACCTGGGTCGAAGCCGGCTGCGAAATCCCGCCCTACTTCGACCCGATGATCGCCAAGGTCATCACCTGGGCCGATAGCCGCGAAGCTGCAAGCAGCGCACTCGGTCAGGCCCTGGCCGATACCCTGCTGTATGGCGTGGAAACCAATAGCCAATACCTGCGGCAAATTCTCGCTGACGCACCGTTCGCCAGTGGCAACCCCTGGACCCGCTGCCTGGAAAACTTGAACTACCAAACCACCACCTTTGAAGTGCTAAGCGCCGGCACCCAGACCACCGTGCAGGACTTCCCCGGCCGCCTCGGCTACTGGGCGGTCGGCGTGCCGCCCTCCGGGCCAATGGACAGCCGCGCCCTGCGCCTGGGCAACCGCCTGCTGGGCAACGCGGCGGATGCCGCCGGCCTGGAAATCACCATGAGCGGTCCGACCCTGCGCTTTAACACCGATGCAGTGGTGGCGGTCACTGGCGCGCCTATTCCGCTCACGGTGGATGACAGCGAGCAGCCGATGAATACCGCCCTGCTGATCAAGGCCGGCAGCACCCTGAGCCTCGGCACTATCAACGGTGCAGGCGCACGCAGCTATCTAAGCCTGCGCGGTGGTGTGCAGGTGCCGGATTATCTGGGCAGCAAGAGCACCTTTACCCTCGGCCAGTTCGGCGGCCACGGCGGCCGCGCCCTGCGTGCCGGTGATGTGCTGCACCTTCTACCTCTCGGCAATACGAAAGCCGGCGCACAACTGCCCATCGAGCTATGCAGCGCCCTGCCTGCCGTGCGCGAAATCCGCGTGATCTACGGCCCCCACGGCGCGCCGGAATACTTCACCCCGGCCTATATCGAGACCTTCTTCGCCACCGACTGGGAGGTGCACTTTAACTCCAGCCGCACCGGCGTAAGGCTGATCGGGCCGAAGCCCGAGTGGGTGCGCGACAGCGGCGGCGAAGCAGGTTTGCACCCGTCCAATATCCACGACAACCCCTATGCCATAGGCGCGGTGGACTTTACCGGCGATATGCCGGTGATCCTCGGCCCGGACGGCCCCAGCCTGGGCGGCTTTGTCTGCCCGGTGACCATTATCGAGGCCGACCTGTGGCAACTGGGGCAGCTCAAGGCAGGCGACAAGGTGCGCTTTGCCCCGGTGGATATCGCCACCGCGCGGGAGTTGGCTAAAGCCTCCAATGAAGAACTATCCAACCTGAAGACCGCCGCGGACAGCCCCCTCTCCCTCCGGGAGAGGGCGGGGGGAGAGGGGAAACTCACCTCCCCCATCGTCCTCGATATCGGCGAGGCGGATAAACGCCTGGTCGCCCGCCTGTCCGGCGACACCCATCTGCTGCTGGAAATCGGCGCACCCGAGCTGGATCTGGTGCTGCGCTTTCGTGGTCACGCGCTGATGCAGGCGCTGGAAGCATTGAACCTTAACGGCGTGATCGACCTGACGCCGGGCATCCGCTCGCTGCAGGTGCATTACCAGCCGGAAACCCTGGCCCTTGGCGACTTGCTCGGCATAGTCGCCGGCGAGTGGGATGCCGTATGCGCCGCCCAGAACCTGCGCGTGCCCTCGCGTATCGTCCATCTGCCGCTGTCCTGGGACGACCCGGCCTGCCAGTTGGCCATCGAGAAATATATGACCACGGTACGCAAGGACGCGCCCTGGTGCCCGAGCAACCTGGAATTTATCCGCCGCATCAACGACCTGCCCAATCTGGATGAGGTGTACCGCACGGTGTTCGACGCCAGCTATCTGGTGATGGGCCTGGGCGACGTCTACCTCGGTGCGCCGGTGGCTACCCCGCTGGACCCACGGCATCGTCTGGTGACCACCAAGTACAACCCGGCGCGCACCTGGACCGCGGAAAACTCGGTGGGCATCGGCGGTGCCTATATGTGCGTGTACGGCATGGAAGGCCCCGGCGGCTACCAGTTCGTCGGCCGCACCCTGCAGATGTGGAACCGCTACCGCGAAGTGGCCGCCTTCGACGGCAAGCCCTGGCTGCTGCGCTTTTTCGACCAGATCCGCTTCTACCCGGTCTCGGCGGATGAGCTGCTGCGTATCCGCCGCGACTTCCCCCTGGGCCGTTATGAGCTGCATATCGAGCACAGCGAACTGGCCCTGGCCGATTACCAGGCCTTTCTCGACCAGGAGGCTGCGGGCATCGAGGCCTTCCGCAGCCAGCAGCGCGCCGCCTTCGACGCCGAACGCCAGCGCTGGATCGAGTCCGGCCAGGCCCACTTCGACAGCGAGGAAGTGGCCCCCGATCTGGGCGAGGATGCACCCCTGGGCAATGGCCAGCACGGCGTGGAAAGCCATATCGCCGGCAACCTCTGGCAGGTTCAGGTGAATGCAGGCGAGCGGGTCAAAGCCGGCGATATGCTGGTGATTCTGGAGTCGATGAAGATGGAGATTCCCCTGCTCGCCCCGATTGACGGCGTGGTCAGCGAAATTCGCGTACAGCCCGGCTCGCCGGTACGCGCCGGGCAGTGCGTGGTGGTGCTGCAGGAAGCCTGAGACGCCAGCCCCGGCCCCTGGCATCAGGGCCGGGGGCCGGCAGCGGAAAAGCCCCCGGCATTGGCCGGCACAGGCCGGCCGCAGCTACAATAGCGCCATCACTATGCCAGCGAGTCCGCCATGGCCCGTACCGCACCCTCGACCCGCCAACGCGCGCTGCTGCTGTTTCTGCTGCTTCTGCTGGGCTGCGGCTTTCTCGCCACCTCCCTGGTCAGCTACTTCAGCGCCTTCCATTCGATCCGCGCCGGCATCATCCATACCGAACTGCCATTGACCTCGGACAACGTCTATTCGGAGATCCAGAAGGACCTGGTGCGGCCCATCCTGATCTCCTCGATGATGGCCCGCGACACCTTTTTGCGTGACTGGGTGCTGGCCGGCGAACAGGAGGCCTTGCCGATCATTCGCTACCTGCAGGAAGTGCAGGCGCACTACGGCACCGTCACCAGCTTCTTCGTGTCGGACAAGACCCACACCTATTACCAGGCCAAGGGCGTGCTCAAGCAGGTCAAGGCGGATGAGCCGCGCGATAGCTGGTACTTCCGCGTACGCGACATGGCCGAGCCCTACGAGATCAATGTCGACGTGGACATGGCCAACCAGGATCGCCTGACCGTGTTTATCAACTACAAGGTACTCGACTACCAGGGCAACTTTATCGGCGCGACCGGTGTCGGCCTGACGGTGGATGCGGTGGTGCAGCTGATCGACACCTACCAGCAGCGCTACCAGCGCAGCGTGTTCTTTGTCGACCGCGACGGCCGCGTGGTGCTCACCGGCGCCGAAGGCGGGGCCATGGGTGCCCGGGTCGGCCAGGCCCTGCAGGAGCTGCCGGGCATGCGCGAACTGCTGGCCACCCCGCAGAGCGGCAGCTTCGAATACCGCGAAGACGGCCGCGACCACTTCCTCAACGTGCGCTTTATTCCCGAGCTGAACTGGTACCTGTTCGTCGACAAGCACGAGAACAGTGCCCTGGCCGGCATCCGCCAGTCGCTGTACCTGAACCTGCTGATCTGCCTGCTGGTGACCCTGATCGTGCTGGCCCTGGTCAGCATCGCCCTGCACCGCTACCAGCGCCGCATCAGCGCCATGGCCACCACCGACCTGCTGACCGACCTGCTTAACCGCCGCGGCTTCGACCTGCTGGCCAGCCAGGCCCTGCAGGAAGCGCGGCGCAACGCCAGCCCGCTGTGTGCCCTGCTGCTGGATATCGACAACTTCAAGCAGCTCAACGACAGCCATGGCCACCTGGCCGGCGACGAGGTGCTGCGCGGCTTTGCCCAGCGCCTGCGGGATAACCTGCGCCAGGCCGACATTATCTGCCGCTGGGGCGGTGAGGAATTTATCCTGCTGCTCAAGGACACCAGTGCGGCCCAGGCCCGGGAACTCGGGGAAAAACTGCGCCAACAGATTGAGCAAAGCGGCTTTAACCATCAGGGCCAGGATCTGGCCATCACCACCAGCATCGGCCTGGCCCAGCTGCACAGCGAAGACAGCCTGGACCAGCTGATCGCCCGCGCCGACCGCGCCCTGTACCGGGCCAAGCAGGCCGGGCGCAACCGCCTGTGCGAAGAAACCGCATGACACCGGGCCAACGCTGCCCACGTTGCGGCGCCGCCAACCAGTGCGCCCAGGCAGGGCGTGAGCAGCCGGTCGAGCAGTGCTGGTGCTTCTCCGCCCGCATCGACCCGGCCTTGCTGCCACCCCTGCCACAGGACCCGCTTGAGCAAGCCTGCCTCTGCCCGCGCTGCGCCCAGGGCTTGACACTGCCTGCAGCAGACGCACACGACTGACCATGCGCCTGGACCGCTTTCTCGCCAACCTGCCCCACAGCAACAGACGCACGGCCCTGCACTGGCTGGCCAGCGGCCGCGTGCGCCTGGACGGCCAGCCATGCCGCGAAGCAACCGCCGAAGTCAGCGCCTTCAGCCAGGTGCAACTGGACGAGGAAAACCTGCAGCAGGGCCAGCCGCGGCGCTTCTGGATGCTGCACAAACCCATCGGCGTGGTCAGCGCCACCCAGCACCCCGAACACCGCACCGTCATCGATCTGCTCGACGAACCCGACCGCGACCAGCTGCACCTGGCCGGGCGCCTGGACCTCAACACCAGCGGTTTGCTCCTGCTGACCAACGATGGCCAGTGGTCGCGCCGCGCCACCCTGCCCAGCCAGCACAAGGCCAAGGTCTACCGGGTGGACACCGAAGATGATATCGGCCCGGCCTGCGTCGAGGCCTTCGCCCGCGGCCTGTACTTTGCCTATGAAGACCTCACCACCCGCCCGGCCGAGCTGCGCATCCTCGCCCCGCGCCAGGCCCTGCTGACCCTGCACGAGGGCCGCTACCACCAGGTCAAGCGCATGTTCGGCCAGTTCCGCAACAAGGTGATCGGCCTGCACCGCCTGAGCCTGGGCGGCATCGACCTGGACCCGCAACTGGCCCCCGGCCAGTACCGCGCCCTGACCCCGGCGGAAATCGCCTGCATCTGAACCATCCAACCGCCGAGTCACATGCTTAGCTAGCTAACCGACCAACGGTCATCTGTAATCGGAATATTCACTTGCGCCGGCTAGAACCAGACTGCTTAAATCGAACCATAAGGTCTTAACGTGACTCATTGGTCACCAATAGCCATCCAAGCGTTTCGTCGGTTGCTTGCGCGCTGCGCAAAAGGGTTCCTGCCCAGGTTATAGACGCCCTCCTGCACCTTTCTCCAAGGCTGCAGCGGACGCCCTATTTCAGCCCTAACCGATTGAAAATAAAGAAATTATAAAAATCAAAAGCCTGACATCGGTTTGTCACGTCCAGGCGTTTTCCTAACTGCCGTATAGCCCGCCTGATGCCCCCCACATCAAGCTGCCCACACTTGCGCCAGGAGGAAACGACATGAAGCCAGCCACCGCTGTCGTCGACGTACAAGGAATCTACCGCGTCCACACCGAGTTCTACGCCAACCCGAGCGCACGCAAGACCATCATCCTGGTCAACGGCTCGCTTTCCACCACCGCCGCCTTCGCCCAGACGGTCAAGTACCTCAGCAGCCAGTTCAATGTGGTGCTCTACGACCAGCCCTATGCCGGCCAGTCCAAGGCGCACAACGACCACAGCCAGCCGCTGCGCAAGGAAGACGAAGCGAGCATCCTGCTGGAGCTGATCGAGCACTTTCGCGCCGACCATCTGCTGTCCTTCTCCTGGGGCGGCGTAGCCGCCATGCTGGCCCTGGCCCAGCGCCCGGCACGGATCGAAAAGGCGGTGATCTGCTCCTTCTCGCCGCTGCTCAACGAAGCCATGGTCGACTACCTGGAAGAAGGCCTGCTGCACCTGGCCGCCCTGGATGGCGAGCGCCTGGGCCAGCTGGTCAACAGCAGCATCGGGCGTTACCTGCCGTCGCTGTTCAAGCGCTACAACCAGCGCCATATCAGCAGCCTGGACCACCACGAATACCGGCAGATGCATGCCCATGTGCATCAGGTGCTGCACCTCGACAGCCACTGCCAGATGCAGTGCCTGGCCGCCATCGACATCCCGGTGCTGTTCGTCAACGGCGAGCACGATGCCTACACCTCGCCGGCCGACGTGCAGCTGTTCGCCAACCACCTGCTGGACAGCCGTTTCGTCACCATCGACAACGCCGGACACTTCCTCGATATGGAACACAAGGCCGCCTGGCTGCAGTGCCAAAGCGCCCTGCTCGGTTTCCTCCAGGAGCAACCTCTGCGCCAACGCGGTTACCGCCCACTGATTGGGGCAGAGCATGCAATTGCCGTATAAGGCACCAGCACCCTGCACCGCCACGCTATCGCATCGCGGTGCAGGCTTCTTTTCCCGCGCAAGTTCCGGTATAAAGGCACCCGCTGCGGGTGTCGTATAATGGTAATACCCTAGCTTCCCAAGCTAGAGCCGTGGGTTCGATTCCCATCACCCGCTCCAGTTCTTAACGAAAAAGCCCTGTTTGCGAGCAGGGCTTTTTCGTTTCTGGCATTCAGGGCTGCAAATCGAACAGCAGCTTGCCGCTCTCCATATCGCCGGGCATGGAAAAGTGCTCGTGCACGATCTGCCAGCGCCCGCCCTGCTCGCGCAGGCACTGGCTGACGCGCATCCAGCTGCTCTGCTGCTCACCCTTGTCATCAGTGCCGCCGCAGTGCAGCAGGTAGTGCAACACGGCCAGGTCGCCGCTAAGCAGGCAGCTGGGCTGGTGGATTTCGAACAACGCAGCGCCGGGGCACATGGCCATGCAGGCCTGCCAATGGGCCTGATAGGCCTCACGTCCGATAAAGCGCAGCGGACCAATGGCGTCATAGGCCACCACGTCCTCGCCGTAGTGGGCCATGATGCTCGCCACGTCCTTGCTACGGCAGGCCTCGACCCAGCTATCCAGGGTGGCCTGCAGCGCAGGCGGAATATTGACCTGGTTCATGGTGCACTCCCTTGTCCGTTGGGCAGCGGCTTAGCTTTTAAGCCGATAGCCGGTCTTGAAGATCCAGCCCACCGCCAGGATGCACAGGCCGAGAAAGCCCAGGATCATCGCCAGGCTCAGGCCCACATTGACATCGGACACGCCGTAGAAACTCCAGCGGAAGGCACTGATCAGGTATACCACCGGGTTGAACAGGGTCACCGTCTGCCAGACCGGTGGCAGCATGCTGATGGAGTAGAAGGCGCCGCCGAGGAAGGTCAGCGGCGTGACGATCAGCGCCGGCACTATCTGCAGCTTCTCCCAACCATCGGCCCAGACGCCGATGATAAAACCGAACAGGCTGAAGGTCAGGGCGGTCAGCACCAGGAACGCCGCCATCCACAGCGGATGCTGGATATCGAAATCGACGAACAGCCGCGCAGTAAGCAGGATGATGATGCCGAGGATCACCGACTTGGTGGCCGCCGCGCCGACATAGCCGATCAGGATTTCCAGATAGGACACCGGCGCCGACAGCAGCTCGTAAATGCTCCCCGAATACTTGGGCATATAGATGCCGAAGGAGGCGTTGGAGATGCTCTCGGTCAGCAGCGCCAGCATGATCAGCCCCGGGATGATAAAGGCGCCGTAACTCACCCCCTGCACCTGGGTCATGCTGCTACCGATGGCCGAGCCGAACACCACGAAGTACAGCGAGGTGCTGATCACCGGGGTGGCGATGCTCTGCAGCAAGGTGCGCCAGGTGCGCGCCAGTTCGAACAGGTAGATGGCCTTGATGGCATAGAGATTCATGCGCGCGACTCCTGCACCAGGCTGACAAAGATTTCCTCCAGCGAACTCTGACTGGACTGCAGGTCCTTGAAGTCGATGCCGTGCTGGGCCAGGTCCTTGAGCAGCTCGGCGATACCGGTGTGCTCGCTCTGGGTATCGAAGGTGAACACCAGGGCGTGGCCCTCGTCGGTGAGTTCCAGCGGATAGCGGGCCAATTCGGCGGGCACGCAGGACAGCGGCTGCTGCAGCTGCAGGGTCAGCTGCTTCTTGCCGAGCTTGTGCATCAGCACCTGCTTGTCCTCCACCAGGATGATGCGGCCCTTGCTGATCACCCCGATGCGGTCGGCCATTTCCTCGGCCTCCTCGATGTAATGGGTGGTGAGGATAATGGTCACCCCGCGCTCGCGCAGACGCCGCACCATATTCCACATATCGCGGCGCAGCTCCACGTCGACCCCGGCGGTGGGTTCGTCGAGAAACAGAATCTGCGGCTCGTGGGAGAGCGCCTTGGCGATCATCACCCGGCGCTTCATGCCGCCGGACAGCTCGAAAATCTTCGCGTCGCGCTTGTCCCACAGCGACAGGTCCTTGAGCAGCTGCTCCAGATAGGCCGCATCGGGCTTCTTGCCGAACAGGCCGCGGCTGAACTTCACCGTGGCCCAGACGGTTTCAAACACGTCGCTGACCAGCTCCTGGGGCACCAGACCGATCTGCCCGCGGGCGGCGCGGTAGTCCTTGATGATGTCCTTGCCGCCGACCAGAACCCGCCCACTGCCGGGGTTGACGATGCCGCAGATAATGCTGATCAGGGTGGTCTTGCCCGCGCCATTGGGGCCGAGCAGGGCAAAAATCTCGCCCTGGCGGATGTCCAGGTCGATGGCTTGCAGGGCCGGGTGGCCGCTGGCGTAGGTCTTGTTCAGTTGCGTGATGGAGATGACCGGTTGCACGCTGGAATCCTTGCCGCAGAAAAACCACAGAGTGTAGAGAGCAGCGCAACGACCAGCCAGCCCGGCGGCCTGCTATGGTAAAAAGAGGCAACCCTGTAGGGTGCGCCGTGCGCACCGGTTATCCGCTGAGTTTGCTGCGCACAGCGCACCCTACCGCCCTCAGCAAGCCTTATCGCAAAAGGATGCGCCGCTATGTTCAAGCTCTCTCTGGCCCTACTGGCCACCACCCTGCTCGCTGGCTGCGCCAGTTCGCCCCCGGGCAGCAGCCAGGCGGCCGATGAAGACCGCCTGTGCGATGCCAGCGCCGTGCAGCAGGCCCGCGGCCAGGTGCTGAGCCTGGAGCGGGTCGAGCAGCTGCAGCAGCAAGCCGGCGCCAAGCTGGTGCGGGTGCTGGGTCCCAACGAGATGGCCACCCTGGAGCACAACCCGCAGCGCCTGAATATCGATATCGACGATGCCGAAGTGATCGAGCGCCTAAGCTGCGGCTGAATTAGTGTGAAAGTCGCGCAGCGACGCCCTCCTTGTGCCCTTCTCCCTCCGGGAGAAGGTGGCGCGAAGCGCCGGATGAGGGCGGGCATGCCGTGCAGACTTTCATCGTTCGGGGTGCCGTAGCGGCATGCCCGTTAACTAAGCCCCGCAGACCGGGCATACTGGCGCCCCTGTCCATCCGCCCTTGCGACCGCCATGCGTATCCACGTCACCTTTATCGACCGTGTCGGCATCACCCAGGAAGTGCTGGCCCTGCTGGGTGGGCGCAATCTCAATCTGGATGCGGTGGAGATGGTGCCGCCCAACGTCTATATCGACGCCCCGACCCTGAGCCCGGCGGTACTGGATGAACTGCGTGAGGCGCTGTTCAAGGTGCGCGGGGTGCAGGCGGTGACCATAGTCGACATCCTTCCCGGCCAGCGCCGGCGCCTGCAGCTGGACGCCTTGCTGGCGGCGATGAACGATCCGGTGCTGGCGGTGGATGGCCAGGGCCGCGTGTTGCTGGCCAACCCGGCGCTGATCGAGCTGTGCGGCCAGGAGCCGGATGGCCTGGGCATCGGCGAACTGTTCGACGACCCGGCCCTGGAGCAGGCCCTGCTCGACCAGGGCTTCCGCCTGCCCATGCGCGAGGTCACCCTCAAGGGCCAGGCCCTGCTGCTGGATGCCCAGCCGATCAGCGAAGGCCTGGACGGCAGCGCCCGCCAGCTGGCCGGCGGCCTGCTCAGCCTGTATGCGCCGAACCGTATCGGCGAGCGCCTGGCGGCCCTGCACCATGACCACGCCGAAGGCTTCGACTCGCTGCTCGGTGACTCCGCGCCAATCCGCACCCTGAAAAGCCGCGCCCAGCGCGTCGCAGCCCTGGATGCACCGCTGCTGATCCAGGGCGAGACCGGCACCGGCAAGGAGCTGGTGGCCCGCGCCTGCCATGCCATCAGCACGCGGCGCAGCTCGCCCTTTTTGGCCCTGAACTGCGCCGCGCTGCCGGAGAACCTGGCCGAGAGCGAGCTGTTCGGCTACGCCCCCGGCGCCTTTACCGGCGCCCAGCGCGGCGGCAAGCCGGGCCTGCTGGAGCTGGCCCACCAGGGCACGGTGTTTCTCGACGAGATCGGCGAAATGTCGCCCTACCTGCAGGCCAAGCTGCTGCGTTTCCTGAGCGATGGCAGTTTCCGCCGGGTGGGCGGCGAGCGGGAAATCCGGGTCAATGTGCGCATCCTCAGCGCCACCCACCGCGACCTGGAAAAGATGGTCGGCGAAGGCAGCTTCCGCGAAGACCTGTTCTACCGCCTCAACGTGCTCAACCTAGAAGTGCCGCCATTGCGTGAGCGCGGCCAAGACATCCTGCTGCTGGCCCGGCACTTTATGCAGCAGGCCTGTGCGCAGATCCAGCGCCCGCCCTGCCGCCTGGCCCCCGACACCTACCCGGCGCTGCTGGGCAACCGCTGGCCGGGCAATGTGCGCCAGCTGCAGAACGTGATCTTCCGCGCTGCGGCCATCTGCGACAGCAGCCTGGTGCAGATCGACGATCTGGATATCGCCGGCACCGCGGTGGCCGCCCAGGGCGAGGCGCAGATCGACAGCCTGGAAGCCGCCGTGGGCCGTTTCGAAAAGGCCCTGCTGGAAGACCTCTACCCCAGCTACCCCTCCACCCGCCAGTTGGCCAGCCGCCTGCACACCTCCCATAGCGCGATTGCCATGCGTTTGCGCAAGTACGGCATACCGGGCAAAAGCTAAGGCCGTATCCCCGTTTTGCCTGGTGCGGCACCGAAGTTCTTTGTAGGAGCCAGCTTGCTGGCGATCCAGCTACCTGCGAAAAGCATCGCCAGCAAGCTGGCTCCTACAGACGCTTTGCTTTGGCCTGTTAGCCATTGCAACAAGCGATGCATGGATAACGAAAACGCCATTCGCCCTAGCTGGCTTTCCCCCTACAACTGACCCTTGAGCGCCTTCTCGAACAACGCGCTGTACTGCGCGGCGCTCAAGGCGATGGGGTTGGTGCCGGCGGATGGGTCGACCTCGGCCATCTGCCCGACCTGTTCGATGCGTTTGTCATCGATGCCAATCTCGCTGAGGCTGTGGGGAATACCCACCTCGCTGCGCAGCTGCAGCACCCAGTCCAGCACCCCAGCGAAACCGGGCTGGGCCAGGTTCAGGTAGCGCGCCATGCGTTCCATCTGCGCCTCGATCACACTGCGGTTGGCCACCAGCACATAGGGCATCAGCACCGCGTTAAGCAGGCCATGGTGCGCGTCATACAGCGCCCCCAGGGGATGGGCCAGGGCGTGCATGGCGCCCAGGCCACGCTGGAAGGCGGTGGCGCCCATGCTGGAGGCCACCAGCATCTGCAGCCGCGCTTCGACATCCGTGCCCTTGGCCACCGCCCGCGGCAGGTACTGCTGCACCAGGCGCATGCCCTCCAGGGCGATGCCCTCGGCCATGGGGTGGAACAGCGGCGAGCAGTAGGCCTCCAGACTGTGGGACAGGGCGTCCATGCCGGTGGCGGCAGTGATCTTGGCCGGCAGGCCGATGCACAGCTCGGGGTCGAGGATCACCAGGGCCGGGAGCATGCGCGCGTGGAAGATGATGCGTTTGATATGCGCCGCCTCGTCGGTGATCACCGAGGCGCGGCCCACTTCCGAGCCGGTGCCGGCAGTGGTGGGCACCGCCACCACCGGGGCCATGCCAGCCACCTTGACCCGGTTGCAGTTGTCGCCAATATCCTCGAAATCCCACAGCGGCCGGTCCTGGCCGACCATCAGGGCGATGGCCTTGCCGGCATCCAGGGCCGAGCCGCCGCCGAAGGCGATTACCCCGTCGTGATTGCCGGCCTTGAAGGCGGCCACCCCGTCCATCACGTTCTGCCCCGTGGGGTTGCCCTTGATGCCATGGAACAGGCCAGCCTTGAGGCCGTCGTCGCGGCAGTGCAGCAGGGCCCGATCGATGATCGACAGGGCCGCCAGGCCAGGGTCGGTGACCAGCAGCGGCGCCTGCATGCCGAGGGCGCGGCAGGCCTGGGGCAACTCCTGGATACGGCCGGCGCCGACGCGGATCGAGGTCGGGTAGTTCCAGTTCATCTGATAGTGCTTAAGGTCCATGGCGCGCCTCACAGCTGAGTCTTGAAGTGGAAGGATTTCGGCCGGGTCAGGTGCTCGAAACCGACGCGGGACAGGGTGCAGCCGCGCCCGGAGTGCTTCACCCCGGTCCAGGCCAGGGCCGGGTCCAGGTAGTCGCAGCGGTTGAGAAACACCGTGCCGGCCTCGACCCGATCGGCCAGGGCCATGGCCGCGTCCACGTCCTGGCTGAAGATGGCGGCGGTCAGACCGAATTCGCTATCGTTCATCAGCGCCAGGGCTTCGGCGTCGTCACGCACCTTTTGGATGCCCACCACCGGGCCGAAGGATTCTTCGGTCATCACCCGCATGCCGTGATGCACATTGGTCAGCACCTGGGGCGCCAGGTAGGGCGTTCCGGGGTGATCCATGGGAAAGTCGGCCGGTACCAGATGGGCGATGGCGCCCTGCTCCACCGCCTCGTGAATCTGCCCGCGAACGAAATCCGCCGCCTCGGCGCGCACCAGTGGGCCCAGGGTGGTGTCCGGGTCATCCGAGCGGCCCAGCTTGTATTGCTTGACCAGGGCCACGGCCTGCTCGACAAAGGCGTCATACAGCGCCTCGTGCACATAGATGCGCTCGATGCCGCAGCAGGACTGCCCGGAGTTGAAGAAGGCGCCGTCGATCGTGGTTTCCACCGCGTGCTTGAGATCGGCGTCAAAGCGCACATAAGCAGGGTCCTTGCCGCCCAGCTCCAGGCCGGCGCTGATAAAACGCCCGGCGATGGCCTGCTCAACCATCTGCCCGCCCGGTACCGAGCCGGTAAAGGCGACATGGGCAATGCTCGGCGAGTGGATCAGGTGTTCGGTGGCCACATGGCTCAGGTGCAGGTACTGGAACACGCCCTCGGGCAGGCCGGCTTCGACAAAAGCCTCGACCATGCGTTCGGCGCATAGCGGCGTCTGCGCCGAATGCTTGAGCAACACCGGGTTGCCCGCCAGCAGGGCTGGCACCACGGCGTTGACGGCGGTCAGGTAGGGGTAGTTCCAGGGCGCTATCACCAGGGCCACGCCCAGGGGCTCGCGGCGGATAAAGCGGATAAAGCCGGGCTTGTCCGCCACCTGGATATCGGCCAGGGCGCTTTCGGCAATATCGGCCATATAACTGGCGCGCTCGACAAAGCCGCGAATCTCGCCGGCGGCATAGCGGATCGGCCGCCCCATCATCCAGCACAGCTCCTCGGCCAGCTGGCTCTCCCGGGCGGCAAAGGCGGAGATGGCCTTGCGCACCAGGGCCACCCGCGCGGCCACCGGGGTGTGTTTCCAGGGCTCGCGAGCCGCCTCGGCCTTGGCCAAAGCGGCCAGCACCTCGGGGTTGGAAGCCAGATGCCGCTCGACATAGACCGAGCCGTCGATGGGGGAAATGCATTGCAGTTTGCTCATAACAGGCTCCGTAGGTGGAGACGCAGCCACGCGGATTAAGGCGTGTCGCGGTCGGCTCCCTCGCCCCTCCGGGGAGAGGGCTGGGGAGAGGGGAATGCATGCCCCCTCCCCCGGCCCCTCCCCCGCAAGCGGGAGAGGGGCGCGATCAGATGATTTCGAAATAGCGATCCAGCTCCCAGTCGCTGACATGGCGGCGGTATTCGCGCTCTTCCCATTCGCGGCTGGCAGCGAAATGCTCGACGAAGGCATCACCAAACAGCTCTCGGGCGGCCGTCGAAGCCTTCAGGCGCTGCGCCGCATCCCACAGGGTGCGCGGCAGGGCCAGCTCCTCCGGGTGCTGCTGGGCATAGGCGTTGCCGGTCACCGGCGCGGTGGGTTCCCACTGCTGCATCACCCCGTACAGGCCCGAGCCAATGGCCACCGAGAGGGCCAGGAAGGGATTGCCGTCGGCCGCGCCCAGGCGATACTCCTGGCGTTGCGACTTGTCCGTGCCGGGAATCACCCGCAACGCTGCGGTGCGATTCTCCACGCCCCAGGTGGCATCGGTGGGTGCCCAGAAACCGGGGATCAGACGCCGATAGCTGTTCAGGGTTGGCGCCACCATGCACAGGAACTCCGGCATCAGGCGTTGCTGGCCGGCGAGAAAATGCCGCTGCAGCTTGCTCATGTTGTGCGCCTGGCTCGGGTCATAGAAGGCCGACTTGCCGCTGGCCTTGTCGCGCAGGGAGACATGGATATGCCCGCTCTGCCCCGGGTACTTGCCCGACCACTTGGCCATAAAGGTGGCCATCAGGCCGTTGCGCTGGGCCAGCACCTTCATAAAGGTCTTGAACAATGCGCCCTTGTCCGCCGCCGACTCGGCCTGGTCATAGGCGATGGCCGCCTCCAGCACGCCGGGGCCGGTTTCGGTGTGCAGCCCCTCGATGGGAAAGTCCATGGCCTCGGCCATGGCGAGGATTTCGTGGTACAGCTCGGCATGCACCGAGTTGCGGATCATCGAATAACCGAACCAGTCCGGAGTAAAGGGCTTTAGGTTGCGAAAGCCCTTCTCCCGCGCCGACTCCGGCGTCTCGTCGAACATGAAGAATTCGTATTCCAGGGCGGCGAAGGCATCGAAGCCCATCTCCTGGCAGCGCTGCACCACCCGGCGCAGGGTGCCCCGCGGGCAAACCTGCTCGGCAGCGCCGGCGAATTCGCAGATAAACAGCAGCATGCCGTTCTCGAATGGCAGTTCGCGGCAGGTATGGGGCAGCACCCGCACCGGCGCATCCGGGTAGCCGGTGTGCCAGCCGGTGTACTGGGCATTGTCGTAGAGCTGATCCTTGACGTCCCAGCCCAGCACCACATCGCAGAAGGCGAAGCCGTGCTCCAGGGCGGAGAAGAACTTGCTGCGGCTCAGGTACTTGCCGCGCATCACCCCATCGTTATCGAACACCCCCACCTTGATATGGCTGAGGCCGCGCTCCTCGACGATGCGCTTGGCATCCTCGACGGTTTTGACATCCCGCGGATTGAGCATAAACACCCCTGTCTTTTGTTGTTATTTGACTTCCGGTGTCATTGCTCCAGGCGACCACAAAGAACTGGTTACGACCTGCTGCGCGTCGGCCCTACTGCGTTGAAAACAGGCTCGGCAAGCCGCTTGCGGCTAACGCGCTTTAGCGCGACCCGGAGGGCGAGTGAAATGAGTAATGCTCATTTACACCAGTACACTCCGCTTCCTCACCTGTTCTCGCCTTGTAGGGCTCTAGCTCGCAAGGTCTTAACCGCGCTCCACGATTGCACACTCCTGCCTGGCCAAATGCCCGGTGAAAACCCATTGAGTGTGGTACAGGATTGGCAACTTGGCGGGTTGGTTAGGAAAAAAATCTGTCCCGCCAGGCTGCCAAAGGGTTGGCCTATTTGCCCAGCATACGTGGCAGCACATCCTGGCCCTGACGGCGATGGATGAAGACCATCAGCACATGGCCGATGATCAGCACCAGCAGCAGCCAGCCGGCCCAGGCATGGAACAGGTTGGCCGGCAGCATCAGCCATTCGATCTTCTCGCCGGCAAAGCCCGGCATCAGTTGCAGACCGAACACGCTGAGCTCGCGGCCCGAACCGTACTGGCGCAGCAGGGCGAAAAACGGAATGCCCAGCATCAGCAGATACAACACCCCATGCCCGGCCCGCGCGGCACGGCTAACGGAGGGCGGGCGTTGCTTTCGGTTATACAGCGTCCAGCCCAGGCGCAGCAGGATCAGCAGCATGAGCAGCACGCCGGCGGCCTTGTGCGTGCCCCACATAAATTCGTCCAGGGCCGACTTTTCCAGTAGCACCCGTACCAGGGTGGTCAGGAACTGCCAGCCCAGCACCAGGGCCATGGTCCAGTGCAGGGCGCGGCTGATCAGGCCATAACGTTGGGGGTTATCGAGGTAAGTGCTGGGCATACTGGGCTTCTCGCAGGCATCGGATGGTAAATGGATGAGCCGCAGTTTAACGGCTGGCGCATAGCCAATCGCGGCAAAGACTATTGCCGCGCGCAACAGGCCCAAGGCTTCCAGACAATAACGCCCGCACCTTGCGGCGCGGGCGTCGGGTCTTGCCGGTATGGCTAGCTGCGATAAGGCGCCCCCGCCTTGGCCATCAGTGCATTGTATTTCTTGAAGATATCCACCACCCGGGCGCAGC
>Ga0209207_1000647_pt1 | contig 19809 bp, 15 predicted proteins | sample SaghotsprinmetaG_FD_184140 | JGI IMG/M metagenome (GOLD analysis project Ga0209207, IMG submission 184140) | Hot spring microbial communities from South Africa to study Microbial Dark Matter (Phase II) - Sagole hot spring metaG (SPAdes) (version 3) | ecosystem: Environmental > Aquatic > Thermal...
CCTGACAGATCCAGGCCCAAGGCCCGTCGCCCTGCAAGGGACTGGCCGCGCCCTGCTGGCACAGATTGGCGCTGGGCGCCTTGGCCACCGGCTTGCCGTGGGCGCTGCCGCAGGCGCCGTCGATGGGTGTCGCCTGCGCCGAGCAGGCCGCCGTCGCGCCGCCATTCGTGCCGAGACAGTTCCAGCTCCAGGGGCCGGAGCCGCTTATCTTGCTGGCGGCGCCGGAGAAGCAGAGGTCGCGGGTCGGTGCGGCCGCGAAGCTGCCGCCGTGGGCGCTGCCGCAGGCGCCGTCGGTCGGCGGCATCGGTTCGGCGCGACAACTGGCCGTCGCGCCGCCATTCGTGCCGAGACAGTTCCAGGTCCAGGGGCCGGCGCCGCTCGGGGTACTGGCGGCGCCGGAGAGGCAGAGGTCGCGGGTCGGTGCGGCCGCGAAGCTGCCGCCGTGGGCGCTGCCGCAGGCGCCGTCGATGGGCGTCGCCTGCGCCGAGCAAGTCGCCGTCGCGCCACCATTCGTGCCGAGACAGTTCCAGGTCCAGGGGCCGGAGCCGCTTATCGTGCTGGCAGCGCCGGAGAGGCAGAGGTCGCGGGTCGGCGCGACCGGGAAGCTGCCGCCGTGGGCGCTGCCGCAGGCACCGTCGATGGCGATGGCGGCGAAATTGGCCGTCACGCTTTTCGCGCTCGTCACGTTACTGAGCGTGCACGTCGTGCCGCTGCAATCGCCGGAGAAGCCGGTGAAGCGGTAACCGCTGTTGGCGGTCGCGGTGCAGCTGCTGTTGCCACCACTGCTCACCGGGTTGGGCGTGCAACTCAACGTGCCGCCGGCGGTGGGATTGGCCGTGGTGGCGATGGCGTAGTTCGTCGTCGCGCCCCCGGCCGAACCAAAAGAAGCAAAAGACTGTCCGCCGCGCACAAGACGAACGTGGTAGTAGTTGTTGCTGCGGCCGCTGTAGCCGTTGGCGACGCCATAGCTGAAATCCACGCTCCACGCGTTGCGGGAATCGCCGGCGTTGGCCGAAGCCGACCAGAAATTCAACAAGAAACGCGAACTCGGCGTCGCCGGGAAGATCGCCGCGTTGATTGCCGGTTCATAATCGCCATATTCGACAATGGACAGCAGTTCCTGGACATTGGGCAGGCGCCAGTCGCTCTGGCCGGCAAAATTCGAAGTCAAGGCGACGGCCTGATCGTAGCGGTAGGTATTCGCGGCGCCCGAGCAGGTCGAACCGGTCCAGCTCTGTCCTTCGGCACAACGCTTCCAGGTCAGATTGGTCCGCTTGTGCGTCACCGTGCCATCGCCGCGATCGATGAAATCCGAACTCGGGGTAGTCAAAAGGGCAGAAGACTGTCCGCCGCGCACAAGACGAACGAAATCGTAGTTGCTGCGGCCGCCGAGGTTGGCGTTGCCAACGTAGAAATCCACGCTCCACGCGCGGTCCGAATCGCCGGCGAAGGCCGAAGCCGACCAGAAATTAAAACTCCACGTATTCGGAAAGACCGTCGCATTGATCATCGGATCGGGGCGGGCAAGGTCATAATCGACGATGCTGGCCAGTTCCCAGGGCGTCGGCAGCCGCCAGTCGCTCTGGCCGGCAAAGCTGAGGGTCAATGCCTTGGCCTGATCCCAAGTGTAGTGGCTTGGCGTGCCGGAACAGGTGGTGCCAGTCCAAGTCTGGCCCAGCGAACAGCGCATCCAGGTCAGGCCGGTGAGCTTGTGGGTCACCGTGCCGTCGCCGTGGTCGATGAAGTCCGCAGTCGGCGTGAAATCGGCCCAGGCGGGTAGGGCCAGCAACATCATGAGCGCCATCGGCCAGCGCCTTCGTATCGCGCGACGCGCGAAAGTCAGCCCCGCCCGCACGGCGTTCGCCATGTGCCGCCAAGTTCTGCATAGAACACGCAACGTCAAACCGCTCATCCCTGCCTCCTCAAATCAAACGTAATTGTCACGCATCGCCCAATATAGGCAAATGATATATGGCTTTCAAATCAGTTCTGGCGATGGCGAAAAATCCTGTATCGCGCCTCATTCGATAAGCGCGGCCACCGTTTCGACTCCATCATTTGAGTTTCTCGCGTTCGACGGCTTCGATGAACGACTTGATCGATTCATGATTCATGCCATTCACAGGAAATAAAATGACTGCTCCGCCCGATGACGCAATGGAAATGACCGCCTTGCGAGTCAGTAAATATGCCAGCACAAATGCACTGCCAACGATAAAGCCCAAGATGAAGGAGGCACCATCCTTGAACGCCGCTGCCATGAATGCAAAAATGAAAGCGATTGCCGCGGGAATGAAGAGGAGCGGGTAGGATTTCGTCGCCAGTGCGCAGGACGCCACAGAATCCAAGACGATGCTGACGAGGCGCGATCCGCCGCTCATGGACAAGTCATACCGTACCCGCTTCGTCGTGAGCGTGAGCACGCCATTACCCAACGAAGTTACAACTTGCTCATCGGGCAGCAATGCAATAGTGCCATTCATGGTTGCGTCCTTTCTTGTGTGATGAAACAAACCCGCCGTGCCCATCGGGCTGACTTTCGCCCTCCCGGTCGGCTGGCGGGGCTTGGGCGCGGAAATCACCAAAGCCTCTGTTTGGCGCAGTCCTTCGTGGGAGTGGGCTGGCCCGCGATTGGGACGGTCGAACCGGTTGCGACCGCTGCTATCGCGGCCAAGGCCGCTCCCACAAAGGCCGCTCCGACGAAGGCCGCTCCCACGGAGGCTGCTCCCATGAAGGTCGCTCCCACGAGGGGGTGGCCGCTTGTCAAAGTCAGCCCGGTCGGCACGGCGATGGCGACGCGCCCGCCGCCTTCGCCGTCGTCAGAAGCGATAACCGAGGCTGGCCATCCACATGTCGTTCTTGCTGTTGGAACGGCCTTTTTCGGTGGTGTAGGAGAGGCTGGCGGTCAGCGCCTTTTGTGTGAAGAAATTCACGCCGACCGAGGCAGTCCAGGCGTCGCGGTCGCTGCCGGTGTTGATGCCTTGCACGCTGGGCGCGCTCAGGTCATGGACGGCGGCAACGCTGACATAGGGCATGATGCCGTTGATCCAGTAGCCGACCTGTACGCCGAGGCGCAGTTGTTCGATGCGGTTCTTGGCGCCGGCCGTGGTGACCGAGGCGGAATCGGTGAATTGTTTCATCTTTTCCTGGGCGTTGATGTAGCTCAGCTTGCCGCTCAGTTGCAGGTCGTTGAACCACCAGTTGCCGTTCAGGTTGGCGGCGGCGAAGTTGCGCGTGAAGCCCTGGTTGCCGGTCACGGTGCCGTTGTAACGGACATCGGCGTCACCGTCGGCATAGCCGAGCGAGGCATCGACGCTCAATATGTCGCTGATCTGATAACTGGCATAGGGCGCGATCATCGTCGCGCGGCTGGTGAGTCCGCTGTTGTTGAACAGGGTGTTGAGCTTGGTGCGGTCGCGACCGAGCGAGACGCCGACGACCAGGTCCTTGTTCAGGCTGTAGTCGATGCCGCCAATGGCGTTGGTCACGTCGCCGCTAAAACGGCTTTCATCGAAGTTGTTGCCGACATCCGAACTCGATCCGTTGAGCCACACATTCAACGACCCGGCCGAACTTCCCCCGGCCATGCCGGATTGCCCGACAGGGATGCGCTGCCGTCCAGCCGACATGCGTGTATTCGACAGAGAGGACAATACATTGCTGATGATCAATGCCTGTTGAATCGAGGTCGAACGCTGGACTTGCGCGCTGGTGATCACGGCGGCTTGAGAGCTGTCGATATAGTGCCCGGTGACGATGCCGATAAGAAGATTGACCGAATCTTGAGGTGTCCTCGCAACGAGGCTCCGGCCCGATCCGGCAGCCGCTACCAGTTCATTGACAACTATTGACACCGACACGTGGCATTTCGTATTACGTATTACTCTTTATGATTATAAATCACCATGTTGAGTATGGAATTCGACTTTGATCGCAATACCCCGTTTCACTGTCCTGCAATGGTGCGCGTGCCGCACGGCCAGCTCCATCTTTGGCCGCTCGGCCATCATGTCGAAGAGCGCGCGTTTTTCCGGTTGCTGTACCTGCATGAAGCAATCATGGCACACAGTCCGGCGGTAAGGCGTCATCTAATTCGCATATCGCCAATTGATTTTCGGCCGAAATTGAGAAGATGCCCTAAACTTGTAACCACGAGAAAATTGACTAACTGACTACCTGTCACCTACGATAATGAATGGCGACCAAAACACAGGATGGCTGAACTCAGGGCCAAGCTTGATCAGCCCAACCATAGAATCGCGTAGTGCATCACCCCAGTTGTTCTTTTCAAAATCAGGCGACCGAATCATCCCAGTGGTCAGCCGCTTGGCGGATTCCGATTCAACCGCCCAATGCGACACCATGACCGATCTCGCACCAGCCCTGAAGAAAGACATGGCAAGCCCGGATAACGCATCCCCTTCACCGGAACCGTCGCCAGCGGCGGTATTACATGCTGACAAAATAGCCAACTTCGTATTCAGCGACAATGTGGAAATCTCGGATGCCGTCAGTAATCCATCATCCAAATCAGTTGGCTCATCATCCGGCGGAGTTAATAATAGAGCGGGTTCTCCGATCAAGCCAATCTGCCCCGATGTCACGCCGTGCGTCGCAAAGGCAACAAAGTCGTAATTATTGAAATCGGATTTTTTTACCATGGTTTCCGTTGCATTGCCACGAAGATGAACCGTCGATTTATCCTTATTGAGCAAATTTGCCAGTTCGGACAGTTCGTCGGCGGTTTCTGGCAGTTCCGGCTGCTTCCGTAAGAGCGAAACAAGCTCTCGCCGTGATGCCTTCAAATCCTCCACTGTAAGACGAAAATTTCGAATACCACCACTTTCATTGCCGAATTTTGGATCTCCGAATCCTATCAGCCGGTTATCCCCGGAAAAATGAGACGGAAGCGTCCGTAAATGCGCAAAATTCGTTGCCGACGGCAGGTAACGGAATGAGTATTTATTGATTAGCCAAGAATATGATTGATAATCCGCATTCGTCATTGACCTATCGATAAGAGCACCAAAAGGCATAAGTTGAAGTGCCCCATCCGAGACAACGACTATTCTTCTTATGCTAGACAAATGTTGCTCCAAAGGCTGGAAGATTTTTTTATAAAGAATATAGGCCGACTTATCGTCATAACGCTTGATCGTTTCGCCGACCACCAATGTCGACCTGACCATCGAAACCAGACGAGACACATCGTCTCGCGTCGTTTTGAGCGGCACCAAGTGCGCATCATCCTTCTTCAAAATAAGTGCAAAAGACCTCGATTTTCCAAGAAAATATTCTACAATCGCCTCGTCAGGTTCGATCAACCTGTTTAAATTGCCTACCTCACCGGATGACGTACCCAGCAGGCGACCGTAGGACGGATCTTGTTCAATCAAACGGGCACCGACCATCGCGATATATTTTGCTAAATTGGCCTGCCGTTCATTCAGCTCCGAGAGAGTCTTGACATCCCCACGACTGACCGATAACTTCCGGCGCTGTGCTTCAATTTCATGAGCCTCGGACAAAAGCCTTTGAAATTGACGACCAACTTCAATATTTTCCTTGTTATTGGCCGCCAAAGACAAAGCCGCGTAGCTTACGGTAGCTGAAAGCCTCGACCGATGGTAACGCTCAAAAGCATCGAATGCCGCCGCCGTCCACCTCTTGGATTTCTTGGTGTTCGCTATGATTGTAAGATAGGTCTCCAATAGATCGTCGTAAGTATACTCGCTACCGATTCTTATCTTCCTGATTTCACTGGCGTCGTATTTTAGCGATGAAGGAGTGAAAAGGACTGCCGCCTCCTCGTATCGATCCTGCTTGATGAGTTCCCGAGCCAACTCAATCGCCACGAGATTATCGATTTCCCGGTCGAAACCCATCGCTGTTCGCGATATACGTAATGCATTCGACAGCGCATCGTCGGCTTTCTGCTTCTCCTGTCTGGCAAGATGAATTCTCATCAAACCGGATAGCGCAAAAAGCCCTTCGACCGTCGAATCTGACGTCCTTAGTGAGAGAATACGTTCTGCCTCATCGAGGCGATTGACCTTGATATATGCATCGGCCAGAATTAAGTCAGCGGGTCTGGCGATTTTCGTCTGATTTTTCGGCCGCAAATTCAAAGTCAACGCGCTAGCGAAAAACTGACCAACTCCGATACGACCCGATGGTGGCTGAAGTCGCGCCTTTTCGAGCAGCGGAATTGCCTCAGCGTATTGGGCCTTCTGATAATGCAAATCGGCCAAGCTGGTCATCACAAGACCGGAGAGCCATCTGACGTTGTGTTGATCGACATCGCCCTTGTCGTCGGGTTTTTTCATCGATTCAAGGATATGGAGGGCATCGCGCAATAAGCGTATGGCCTCTTCGGTGCGCGCCGTTTTGCTATAGACCTTCTGAACGAGCAACAAAGCCTGCACATAATAAATCGACCGCCTTCCTTCGGAATTTTCCGTGTTGCTCAAGACATTCAGAGCCTTTACTTCCGCTTCAATATAATTGCCAGCCTTCAGCAGACGAGCGATCTCACTTTCTCGATTCGCGAATTCACCGGAGGTAAACCATTCATCGACATCGAGAATTCCTGAATGTGCAGCGGAAGACGAAAACAGTAAAATGGAGAAAATCCGGACGATTTGTTCTCTCGCCAATGAAGCCACCGATCGAATCGATTTGCAGTCATTCAGTGGCATTGCACGGCACCCTAATTTCGGTCTATCTATTTGAGAGAATACGAATTGCATTATCGAGGCGCAGCAAATTTTTATTTTGGTGGAGAATCGCGTTATATGCTGTCAAGTACTTGCTACAAAAAGCGCGTCGTCAGGCCGGCGTTGAGGATAGTCGCTGACGACGTAAAAATCGCTTTCACTGTTTTTCGAGTGCCTTGACGATCACGTTAACAATTCGCTCACTCGAACTTTCTATTTCTGCGTTGATTTTCTGCATTTTATCCTGATACTTTTCCGTTTCAAATCTATATCGCTCAGGTGGCTCATCTGGGTTACCAAATATTGTACCTATTCCTCCAAATATCGCATTAACGAAATTCGAAAACTTAGCTTTAGCATCTATTCCGAGATATTTCTTAATATTATCAATATAATATTGTTTTCCTGACGTCGTTTTTGAAGATTTTTGCATTATATTATAGTAATCCTTTTCGTATCCTAAGTTGGCAAATATAATGTCGTGCCTGTACCACAAATTCACAGGTGCAAAAGTTATGTAATCAAAATACTGTAAGATGCACCTACTTTCGAAAATTCTATTGCTATATTGTGACTCACTAAGGAGGTAAAACTGCAAAGAGTTTTTCATATCCTGTGTTCCGAAGGTAGCGAATGATAGAGGGTATTTTTTCTTATACTCATCAAAATCGACAAGGAAACTGTCATTAGCTATTATAGTCATAATCATTAATTTATCTTTAGCTTCGCCGCTATATTTTGTTACGTAGGCCAAATTTTTTAATTTTATAAGCCTATGGTAGCTGACAACATCATATATCGAGATTATGTAGTCTATTTTGTATTTTTCAAAAAGATTTTTGAATGAATCATTGATTTGTTTGAATACATAATAATTACTAAGTTCTGATTCCCACACCCACTCCATTTGCGCCTTTTGCAATTCCGCATGAAGAGTCATCGCATCTTCCATGGGTATAAGATTCAGGACACGAGACAGTTCCTTGTAAGCGTAAGATGTAACATCGAGAGCCTTCGGGCGGAAGTCAGTATCGAACCCCATGACGGGCAGCATTGCGCCTCGCAATGCTTTGACGTCGCGAAGGTTGCTAGTGTAAATAGCTACGTCATCCTGATCTTTCTGAAAAATCAGATCGCAAGATCCTGACTCGGATTTTTGCACGACTTTCTGTGCTGCCAGAGAACTATATTCCGGTTTTTTCACTGGCGATGCGCAGCCAGAAAGAAAAATGGCTGGCAATACAAGCACCAATACCCAATACAATCGATTATTCTTAGTTTCCATTTTGCTTGACCTTGTATGTTAATCAATCACCGAATGAGGTTTTCCGGCAGTTTTTGCCGTCCTCCGCCGGATGTACCGACGAATTCGACCGAATTGCCCTTTTTTTCAATCAGCGTCTTGACGTTTTCGGATAGGGATGTCGCGCGCTCATTAAAATAAGCCATGACATTTGCTATATCTCCATATCGGTGCTGCCCCTCGTGGTGATAGAACAGTATATAACCGCGCATGTGTTTTTGAAGGCAGGCATAGAAGCGGCCCCGTTCGGCTACGGCTTCCCAGGCCGCATCCTCACAGATCATTTTGGGCTCTTCCGGATCGATGGCCCCTCCGGTGAGCAAGAATCCTGTCACCATCAGCAACTTCGTGCCGAAAGAGCGATCCGACATCTGTCGCTGACGAATCTTGCCGGGAACATCGGGGAGCGGCGTTTCACTACTTCGCAGTTTCTCCGCAAATTTGACATGCTTGGAAAGGGATTCTCGCACCGCTGAAATCATGTCCTCAGTTTCCGCATCGGTGCGTATGTCGAACTTTCTGGTGTCCAGGAAAGGCACCATCTTGTCCGACAATGACATACAACCACTCAGTGTTACCGCAAAAATAGACAAAACAGATAAATTGAATGCAGATCGTAGTTTATTTTGAGAGGCTGTGTTCATTGTTTCTCTCGGCGATATTTTCATTATGCGTTGGATAACTCCGGTAGGGAGATACCGAGCAGTTCGCGCACGCTGCATGCGTATCGTCTTGTGATCGGCTCTTTCTTCAATGTACTGCTTGAGGCACGGTCGGGATAATGTCATGCACGGTTGATGTTGGCATCCGATCGCGCGACGGCCCGGCCATGCGTCGAACGACAGGCGGCCCGCCAAAGTGGCAACGATCACCCTGGGAAGCCCGGTGGTCTCTCCGGTCTCTCCGGCAATCGTCCCCGCAATTCTAACGGGCGACCGCCGACGGATTCGATGTCACTATTGACACCTGACATTGTGCTTTCAGAATGGACTTTAATACTAACAAATCAATAGTTTACGAAAATGTCAGCCGACGAGACCAGCACATGCTGAAACGATAGTCGCACCTTAGGCGAGCCGACCGGCAATCCGGCCGTGTCGGAGGGGGCCGCCGGATCGGGTGGGCATGCCCTCCGGACGGCGTCTGATTTTTTGCACAATCGGTCTGATGTGATACTGTTTTTTAGTATCATCCCAGCGATGAATCGCTAACGACGCACGGCCGCTACTGGCAACCCCCGGTCGATGGAATGACCAAGGTAGCGGCCAATGCGTCGTTCCACGCTAACGGCGCATGGCCGGTTTTGGCAACCCCGGTCGATGGAACGCCGGCGGTACCGGCCAATGCGTCGTTCCACGCTAACGATCATGGTGGTTGCCACTACCCCTGGAAGATGAAAATCGGCACTGCCGTGGGAGCGGCCCCCGGATCCGGGTCCGGGGCATGCTTGGCCGCAATAACAGCGGTTGCAGCCCGTTCGACCGCCCAATTGCCGCGCTCGCGCGCGTCCAACAAGTTTGCCTGCGCCGGGAAAAAATGTTCGCTACCACGAACGTGCTGTCGCGGGCATGCCCGCTCCCACGAAATATGCTTTTCGAGTGATTTTCACGCCAAGACGCTCGAACTGATCTTCCATCGGCCTGTTTCTGCCATTGTGAAGTACGTCGAAGCGATGGCTTTGCTGGCCGGGCTTGGCGCGCAGATCGACTCAAGCCGCGAAGGTTCGCGCGTCGGCGTGGTGCTTTTTGGCGAGGTGCGCGTGCCGCACAAGCCACATCCGTCGCCGATCATGGACAAGGGCGTGGTCGCCGCCTTGCGCGACTGGCTCGAACAGCACGGAGTCAAGCCATGACGATGAACACGATGGAACTGGACGGCTACACTGCCGTCATTCGCTACAACCCGGAGACCGACGAATCTCGCGGCGAGATTCAGAGCTTGAACGGCGGCGCGGATTTTTACGGAAAATCGCCCGACGAGCTGCGCCGCGAGTTCCGCGCTTCGCTGGATTTCTTCCTGGAAACCTGCGCCAAGCATGGTATCGTGCCGAAGAAGCCCGCCAGCGGCAAGTTCGTCGTGCGTCTGCCGGCCGACCTGCACGCCAAGGCGACGGCGACGGCCAATGCAGCTGGAATCAGCCTGAACACCCTGGTCGAGCGCGCCATTCGCCACGAGCTTCATGGCGCATGATCGGTCGTTGCCGCCGGCTCGTCAGTCCCTTTCGCGCTGCGCTTGCTCTTGGCCGATGACCACTGCCCTGCTGACCCGTCAGAACGTCATCGAGCATGCCGGGCGTCGACTGGCGAGCCGCAGCCCGCATCTGCTGCGCGTCCTGGCCTATCTGTGGTGGAAGCGACTGCGACAGCCAGCGGCGGCTTGGGTGGGCGTCGATGAGTTGAGCCGGGTGATCGACGCGCCGTCGCCGAAGTTGATGCAGCGGCTGGTGGATCGTCTGGCGGCGGCGCGCCTGCCGCTATTGGATTTTCGCCACAAGACCGTCGGCCCCTGGCGTCTGGCGATGTCGCCGGCCAAGGTCATGGTCGATCGCGATGAATTGGAGCTGGTCGACTGGCTGGGCTTTCAGCCGCTGACGCCCAGCGTCGGAAGCCTCGATCGCCTGTGTCTGAACGAGCTGGCGGAAAACCTGCGCGCCGTGGTGCACTCCGATGCAATGGTTATCGAACAGGGTTTCGAGGGACAGTCGGCCACCGAGCGATGGCTGGCTGCCTATCGGCGCATGCAGTCCTGTGCGAGCGCACCGGTCGCTTTGCGGGCGGCAATCTCGTTGCGGCTTTGCCTGCTGCATCGCCAGCGCAACGACTTTGCCGCCTGGGAACGGGAACTGCGCGATCTGGCGGCGCTCGCCCAGCCGGGCGAGCGCTTGCCCGCCGATTTTGCCGCCCGGCTGCATCTGCAATGGGCGCTGCTGCATTTCGACCGATGCCAGACGGTCCGCGCCTGGCATCGACTGGAGCGCATCGATGCCGGCGAGATTCACGACGTGTTCACGCTTGGCCGTTTTTTCAACGCCCGTGGCCTGATCGCACTGCAATTGCTGCGCCATGAAGCGCCGCCGGCGCGGGGTGCGTCCAAGGCTTGGGCGGCGGAGAGCGAAGCCCGCCTGACGGCGATACTCGCCGACTTCCGGCTGGCCATCGGTTATGCCCTGGCGGTCAACGATTATGTCGCTCTCGAAGGCATCTGCTACAACCTCGGTTGCGCCCTGCGCTGGGCGGCCCGGCAAGGCCCGACGGCAGCAGCGGCCGACCTCCGACTGACCGAGGCGGCCGACTGGCTGATCTTGTGCGAAACCATCTGCCTGCGCTTCGGCGTGGGCAATGGCGCCCAGTGGAGCCGGTTGGCCCTGGTCGACATCGCCCTGCAACTGGGGTGGACGATGGACGAGTTGCAGCGGCGCAGCCAGGGCGCGCTGGTCGGCTTTTCGACTGTGCAGGAGTTGCTGTTGGCTATCCTGGCCAATTGTGTCGAGCGCCAGAGCCGGCTGGAACAGGCGGAAACCTGCCGTCTGCTGTGGCGCGACCACGCCGATTATCCGAAAGTCAATTGTTTTTATGACGAAGCCGAGAGACTGTACCGCGAACTCGGTCGTCAGGACAAGATCGCCGAATTGCAACGCGCTGCCGCCGTTTGACGGCCTCTTTCTGGAGTGTTTTACCCATGCTCTTCGTGCCGCGTTACACCGGGCGTCATGCCGGTCGCCTGAGCTTGTTGGCGGCGGTGTTGGTTGCCACCGTCAGTCGCGCCGATATGGCGGAGCCGATCACCATCGTCGTCAGCGCTCCCGCGCCCGAACGCGCCTGGTCGCGGCTCGATGCGGAGGACATCGAGCGAGCCTTGCCGGGCAGCGCGCCGTGGGCCTTGATCGCCCGCTTGCCCGGCGTCAATACCAACCACAGCGACGACTTCGGTACCTACGAATGGGGCAACGATCTCAGCCTGCGCGGTTTTTCAAGCGGCCAAATCGGCTGGATGCTCGACGACATTCCGCTGGGCAGCACGCATTTTTGGTACATGAACGGTCTGGATGTGCATCGCGCCATCAGCAGCGAAAACCTGGCCAGCCTCGATCTGGTGCCGGGCAGCGCAGCGGTCGAACTCGCGTCCGTCGCGGCGCTGGGTGGCGGTTTCGTCGCCCGTTCGCACGAACCGGCATCGCAAGCCGCCGGGCTGATGCGGCTGACTTTGGGTAGCCACGACAGCCGGCGCCTGTTCGCGCGCGCCGAGACCGGCGAGACCGCTTTCGGCGGGCGTGGTTTTGTCAGCCTGATGAGCAGCGATGCCGCCAAATGGAAGGGCATGGGCAGCCCTGGCCAGCGGCCCTTCGCCGTCTTCCAGCGCGATGCCGGCGATGCGGTCACCGGTGCCGGCGCACGCTGGGGCCACTACCAGGATCAGTGGAACGGCAAGTGGTTGCAGGATCTGGGCCGGCACCGATTGACGCTGTATGCCAATGTCTCCGACAAGCGCGAGAATGACTACGCCGATCTGACCATTGCCGACTTTCGTCGCTTCGGTGGCCGCATCGACAACTGGACGCATTGGCCGGATGCGCTGAGCGGCGACGAGACGGTGTATTTCGGTTCGGCAATGAGCTGGCGGAATGACCGGCTGCTGGCCGGTACACTCGATCTGGAGCTCGATGCAGCGGGCCGATTGAGCCTGACCGCCTATGGCCACAAGCAGCGGGGCAAGGGCGACTGGCACATGCCGGCCATCGAAGACGGCGTGCTACACGACATGAAGTTCCGGCGCGGCGCCTTCGAGTTGCAGCGCCAGGGGATCAATAGCCGCTGGCAGGCGCGCCTCAATGCCCACCGACTGGCGGCCGGGCTGTGGCTGGAGCACCGGCAGTATGACCGCCGCCGTTTCCTTTACGAACTGGTGGACTGGCGGCAGGGGCCGGAAGTGGATTTTTCCCAGCCGGCGACGACGCTGCTCGACCGTCGCTATCGCTCGACGACGCGACAGCTCTGGCTCAGCGACCGCTTCAGTCCCGATGGAGCACCGTGGACGCTGGCTTTTTCGTTGCGGCGCTTGCAGGTGTATCAAGATTTTCACGACCGCTTGGGACGCTACGCCGACCGGCAATTGCGCACCGACAGCCCCTGGTTGCCCCAGTTGGGCCTGAGCTGGCGGCTGGCGGCCGGTCACGAGCTGTTCGCCCATGTCGCGGACAACATCAATGCCCGACCGGAAACGGTATTCACGCAAGCGGTGTGGGATGACCGCTTCCAGCCCGAACGCTCGCGCACCTGGGAAGCCGGCTGGCGGGCACGGCGCGGCGCGCAGCAGTGGGCGGTGAGCCTGTATCGCATCGACTACCGCCACCGGCTATTGCAGATCGCCAATTGCACGCTGCTGGGCACTTGCCCTTCGCTGCTGGCCAATGTCGGCCGGGTGAAGAGTCAGGGCGTCGAAGGCCGCTGGCGCTGGCAATTGGCCCCGGCCTGGGCTTGGGTCGGCTCTGTGGCCTATAACGAGGCGCGTTACCGTGACGATTATGTCGCTGGCGGCGCACGGGTGCCGACCGCCGGCAAGACCGTGGTCAATGCGCCGCGCTGGCTGGCCAACAGCCAGTGGCAGTGGGCCGCGCATGGCTGGCATCTGACGCTGGAAGGCCAGCTCACCGGCCGCCGGGCCGCCAGTTACAGCAACGATCTGATGGTGCCCGGTGGCGTCATCTGGCATCTCTCCGGCGGCTGGCAGCAGCGCGGCGGCCCCGGCGGCCCGCTCGCCTTGCAACGCAGCGGCTGGCAATTACAGGTGCGCAATCTCGCCAACCGCGAGCGGCTGACCACCATCGGCAGCGCCGGCTATGTCGCCTACGATGCCAACGGCAGTCGCACCTATGCCCAGGTCGGCGCACCGCGCGCGGTTTATTTCACCGTTTGGGGGGAGTGGTAGGAATAATCGGGGCAGCAATGCTGCGCCGCAAACTGTCCATCACCGTGGCGCGGCGAACACCTCTTCCAGAGAACCGGCATCGAGCAGGCGCTCGCTCCAGAGAAGCAATTCTTCCTCACTGCCCTGCTCGAGCTTCTGCCGCACCCATGCGGGCAACGGGCCACCGAAGCGGCGCGATAACAGCCTGGCAAGTACGGCGGCTTCACCTTCGTGTCGTCCCTCGTATCGCCCTTCCTGCCTGCCTTCCTGCCTGCCTTCCTGCCTGCCTTCCTGCCTGCCTTCCTGCCTGCCTTCCTGCCAGCCCTTTTGCCGACCCTCCTGTAAACCGGCGAGCAGACCCTCACGATAACTCGGCAGATTGCGCATTTCTTCCAGCGAGAACATCTTCACTTCCTCCTTGACCACGCCCTCGAGACGGCGATTTGCCGCCAGGGTTTCCAGTTGGAACAATAGCTTCGTGCGATAGGCGCCGCTGCTTTCGGCAAACAGCCGGGCAACGATGGCTTGGACCAGTTCTTCCGGCGTGCAGTCCGTCGCGCGACAGAGCACGGCCAGCACCGCCGCTTCCGGCTCCGGCGCGGTGAGCAATCCTCGGCAGTCGATGGTGCTCATGTCGATGAGTCTGAAGCGATAAAGGCATTGCGCCAGCGCGATTTCGCACGCGATGCGGCAAGGCTCTTCGCCGAAGTAGATCACCGTCTGGTCGATGCGCTGTCCCGGATGGCGGTCGAGAAGCAGGCCGGCGGTGACCATCATGCGCGCCGGAAGATTCGTTTCGTTCTGGCGCTGCGCCTCGATGTGATGCAGGATCGGCGCATCACCGTCGCCGCTCGTGACTTCGAGCACCAGATCGGCGCGGCGTTCGATGACCTTGGGCAACTGCGTTTCGATCAGTTTGACCGAAGCGATGGGCAGATGCAGCAAATGGCGCAGAAAGCTCGCCCCGAGATCGGCGAGCAGTGCGCGGATGGCGCGGTCGTTGGCATGCGGTTCGGACGGCATGGACATGGAGCGCGAAGTCAATGAGACCGCGCGATGATAACGCCGTGCCCACCGGGCTGACTTTCGCTTCAGGGATAGACTTGATGCGCCCGCCGCACGAAGCAATCGACGAAGGTGCCGGCGATGTGATTGAACACCGGCCCGAGCACTTTTTCCAGCATCTTGCCGGAAAACTCATAGTGCAGGCTGAACTCGATCTTGCATCCGGCATCGCCCAGGGCAATGAAACGCCAGTGACCATCGAGGCGACGAAATGGTCCCTCACGCAGGCGGATATGCATGCTGTGCGGCACCTCCTTGGTATTTTCAGTGGCGAAATGGGCCTTGATGCCGTGATAGCTGATGTGGATGCGCGCCGCAGTGACCTGGGCATTGCGTTCGATCAGCTCGGCTCCGCCACACCAGGGCAAAAACTGCGGATAGTCCTCGACGCGGTCGACGAGCTCGAACATCTGCGCCGGCGTACGCGCGATGAGGACGGATTTTTCGACGACGGCCATAGCTCTGGAATTGTGGGACTGTGCCGGCCGTTGGGCGTCCGGACTGGCCTTGCATAATTAGAATGTTGGATTTTACCTCGCCTGCCTGCCCGCGCCGCCGCAATGGCGCTACGATAGCGACGCCCCCTCACACCCGAAATCGAAAACCATGAGCATCAGCGAGAACCGCAAGGTCTTTCACGACTACCACATCGAAGAGCGTTTCGAGGCTGGCCTGGTGCTGCAGGGCTGGGAGGTCAAGGCCATCCGTGCCAGGCGCGTACAGCTCCAGGAAGCCTACGTCGTGCTCAAGAACGCCGAGGTTTGGCTGATCGGCTGCCACATCAGCCCGCTGACCACCGCTTCGAGCCACATCCACGCCGATCCGACGCGCACGCGCAAGCTGCTTTTGCATGCGCGCGAGCTCCGCAAGCTGATCGGCAAGGTCGAGCGGGCCGGATACACACTGGTGCCCATCGATCTGCATTTCACGCGCGGCCGGATCAAGCTGGACATCGGCCTAGCCAAAGGCAAGAAACAATACGACAAGCGCGAAAGCGAGAAAAAGCGTGACTGGGAACGCGAAAAAGGCCTGCTGATGAAGAGCGAGCGGCGCTGACCGGTACCTGCCGTCCGGCCACGATGCCGCTCACGCCATAGCGGGCTAGCCCGGCAAACGCGCAACGCCGTGCCCACCGTGCTGACTTTCGCCGCTGCGCTCGCTCGCGCCGCAACATCTTTTCGCTGCGCGCTTTTGCGGTAAATTCACGGCCTCGCTTCGTTTGACCAGGATTACATGGACATCCGCTCGCAGACTTTCCACCGCGTGCGCTGCGTCTTGAGCGGTGCCCTCGATGTCGTCGAATACCTCGGCCTGCTGATCATCGGCATCGCCACGACCGTGGCCATCTATCAGGAAGTGATGGTGATGATCGATGCGCGCCGCGTCACGCTCGCCGATCTGTTGCTGATGTTCCTCTATCTGGAAGTGCTGGCCATGATCGGTCAGTACTTCAAGTCCGGCCAGTTGCCGGTGCGTTTTCCGCTCTATATCGCCATGGTGGCGCTGGCGCGTTATCTGATCCTCGACATCAAGGAGATGAACGAGCTGCGCATGTTGTCGGTAGCGGCGGCGATCTTCCTGCTCACCCTCGGCGTGCTGATCATCCGCTATGGCCATGTACGCTACCCTTACCCGGAAGATGACCGCATCGCGCCGACGACCGACTACCGCTGTCCACCCAATGCCGCCGAGCGGCTGACCACTCCGGCTTCGCCGTCATCATTCCCGGAATCCCGCTGAGCGATAGAACCATGCTCGTCCATCAATCGACGATTACCTCCCTGCCGCTGATCCATCGCGGCAAGGTGCGCGATATCTATGCCGTCGACGCCGAAAGGCTGTTGATCGTCACCACCGATCGCCTCTCGGCCTTCGATGTCGTCCTGCCCGATCCGATTCCCGGCAAGGGCGAGGTGCTCACCGCGCTCGCCAATTTCTGGTTCGCCAGGCTAGCTCACATCGTGCCGAACCAGCTCACCGGCATCGCTCCGGAGTCGGTCGTGACGACCGACGAACGCGAGCAGGTGCGCGGCCGGGCCATCGTCGTGCGCAAGCTCGATGCACTGCCGATCGAGGCCGTCGTGCGCGGCTATCTGATCGGCTCGGGCTGGAAGGATTACCAGGCCAGCGGCGCGGTCTGCGGCATTTCGTTGCCCGCCGGCCTGCCACTCGCTAGCAAACTGCCTGAACCGATCTTCACACCGGCCACCAAGGCGCCGGCCGGCGCCCACGACGAAAACATCGATTTCGCTGCCGTCGAACGCCTGCTCGGCAGCGAATTGGCGGCGCAGGTACGCTCAGTGAGTCTGCGTCTTTATCGCGAGGCGGCCGAGTACGCCGCCCGCCGCGGCATCATCATCGCCGATACCAAGTTCGAATTCGGTCTCGATGGCCAAGGCCAGCTGTATCTGATCGACGAGGTGCTCACCCCCGACTCGTCGCGCTTCTGGCCGGCCGACGAGTACAGGCCGGGCCTCAGCCCGCCCAGCTTCGACAAACAGTTCGTGCGCGACTACCTCGAAACGCTGGACTGGAACAAGAAAGCCCCCGGCCCGCGCCTGCCGGCCGAGATCATCGACAAAACGGTCGCCAAGTATCGCGAAGCGCTGACCCGACTGACTACGGACTGAGCCATGACCACCACCACGGCCAACCCGCTGCTCGATTTTTCCGGCCTGCCGCGCTTCGCGGCCATCGCCCCGGAGCACGTCCAGCCGGCCATTGCCGCACTGATCGCCGAACACCGCGCCGTCGTCGCCCGCCTGACCGACGGCACGACGCCCGCGACCTGGGACGATTTCGTCCAGCCGCTCATCGATGCCGGCGAGCGACTGGCACGCGCCTGGAGCATCGTGACGCATCTGCATTCGGTCAACGACATTCCACCCTGGCGCGAGGCGTACAACGCGCTTTTGCCGGAAGTGACGCGCTGGTACAGCGAACTGGGGCAGAACGAGGCGCTTTATCGCCAGTACCGGCATCTGGCCGAATCCGCCGTCTTCGGCAGCCTGACTTTGGCGCGCCGGCGCATCGTCGAGCTTGCGCTGCGCGACTTCCGCCTCGCGGGCGCCGAACTGCCGGCCGAGCTGAAGCCGCGCTTTCAGGCCATCGAGGAAGAACTCGCCCAGCTGGCGGCGAAGTTTTCCGAGAACCTGCTCGATGCCACCAACGCCCACGCCGAATGGATCGACGGCGAAAGCGGGCTCACCGGCCTGCCCGCCGATGTCATCGCCGCGGCGCGCGCGGCGGCAGAAAAGGAAGGAAAGCCGGGTTACAAGCTCGTTCTGCAGGCGCCCTGCTACATCCCGGTGATGCAGTACGCCGACGACCGCGCGCTGCGCGCGCGCATGTACCGCGCCCATGCGACGCGGGCGAGCGAATTCGGCCATGCAGCATGGGACAACGGCCCGCTCATCGAGCGTATCCTGGCACTACGCGCCGAGGAAGCGCGCCTGCTTGGCTATGAGCATTACGCCGCCGTATCGCTGGTGCCGAAAATGGCCGAATCGGCGACGCAAGTCGCCACCTTCCTGCGCGAGCTGGCGCAAAAGGCGCGCCCTTTCGCCGAACGCGACCTCGCTGAACTGACCGCTTTCGCCCGCGATGAGCTGGGCCTGGCCCAACTGGAGCCGTGGGACATCGCCTGGGCCTCGGAAAAGCTCAAACAGGCGCGCTACGCCTTTTCGGATGATGAGGTCAAGCAGTATTTCCCCGAGCCGAAAGTGATGGCCGGCCTGTTCCGGGTCATCGAGACGCTGTTCGGCGTCACGCTGCATGCCGCCGAAGCCGAGTGCTGGCATCCCGACGTGCGCTTCTACCGCATCGCCCGCGCTGGCCAGACGGTCGGCTCCTTCTATGTCGATCTCTACGCGCGCGAGACCAAACGCGGCGGCGCCTGGATGGCCGATGCGATCAATCGCCGCCGCACTGCCGACGGCGTGCAGTTGCCGGTCGCTTATCTGTGCTGCAATTTCCCGTCGCCGGTCGGCGGCAAGCCGGCCACCTTCAGCCACGACGATGTGCTGACGCTGTTCCACGAAACCGGCCACGGTCTGCACCATCTGCTCACCGAAGTCGACGAGCTGGGCGTTTCCGGCATCGATGGCGTCGAATGGGATGCCGTCGAACTGCCCAGCCAGTTCATGGAAAACTTCTGCTGGGAATGGGACGTGCTGAGCGGCATGAGCGCGCATGTCGCTACCGGCGAGGCGCTGCCGCGCGCGCTGTTCGAGCGCATGCTCGCGGCGAAGAATTTCCAGAGCGGCCTGCAGATGCTGCGCCAGATCGAATTCGCGCTCTTCGATCTGCTGCTTCACGTCGAGTGCACGGCGCGCGATGTGCGCAGCGTGCTTACCCTCCTCGACGAGGTGCGGCAGGAAGTGGCGGTGATCTTCCCCCCCGCGTGGCACCGCTTCCCACACTCGTTCTCGCACATCTTCGCCGGCGGCTATGCAGCCGGCTATTTCAGCTACAAATGGGCCGAAGTGCTCTCGGCCGATGCCTTCGCAGCCTTCGAGGAAGCCGCCCGCCTGCAGGGCAGCGCGCTCGATCGCGCCACTGGCGAGCGCTTCCGGCGCGAGATCCTTGCCGTCGGCGGCGCTCGGCCGGCGATCGAATCCTTCACCGCCTTCCGCGGCCGCGCGCCACGCGTCGACGCGCTGCTGCGCCACCATGGCATGGACTGTGTCACCACGCCTTGAAACGGAGTTTCAACGATGAAACGATTGCTCCACCCCATCGGCCCATTCCTCTGGCTCCTTGCCGCGACCGCGGTCGGTGCGCAAACCGCCTACCGCTGGGTGGACAAGGATGGCAAGGTGC